>Ga0079224_100000199_pt1 | contig 51775 bp, 52 predicted proteins | sample Stecom2015_FD_80414 | JGI IMG/M metagenome (GOLD analysis project Ga0079224, IMG submission 80414) | Agricultural soil microbial communities from Utah to study Nitrogen management - Steer compost 2015 | ecosystem: Environmental > Terrestrial > Soil > Agricultural land | place: USA: Utah... | reverse complement strand
CCGCAGCCAGAGCTTTCACGATGGCGAGTCGAACCGTGAAAAAATGCAAATCTTGAAAAACATGGGCAGGATCGCCATTTTTACCTAAATTTAGGTAGCCTCCGCACGCCAATGAAAGAGGCAGATTCACAATGAGACGACATCAAGCACTGTACGTCTTTCTACAAGACCGACTCTAGGAATTTCTTAACTTCTGGGTAAATCACATCACTCTCTGTGCCTGCGAACGTGGCCAACCGCTTCCGACCGTTGGTTGTGGGCTGTGAGTAAAACTCCACCAAAGGCGCTGTCATCTCTGCGTACTTGTCCAACCGCTGAGCGACGGTCTCAGGCTTGTCGTCGTCGCGTTGCACGAGTGGCTCGCCGGTCACATCGTCCTTACCTTCCACCTTGGGCGGGTTGTAGATGACATGATAGATGCGGGACGAGCCGGGGTGGATGCGGCGACCGGTGATGCGGCGGACGATCTCCTCGTCATCGACCTGCAACTCGACGACGGCATCGATTTTGATGTTTTCCGCCTTCAACGCGTCGGCTTGAGCGATGGTGCGCGGAAAGCCGTCAAACAAGAAGCCGTTCTGGCAATCCTGCTCGCTGATGCGCTCTTTGACCAGCTGGATGATCAGATCGTCGGATACCAGGCCACCGGTTTCCATGACCTTTTTGGCTTCCAAACCAAGCGGGGTCCCGGCCTTGACCGCTGCCCGCAGCATGTCTCCGGTGGAGATTTGCGGAATATTGAATTTCTGGGCGATGAGGCTGGCCTGCGTGCCTTTGCCCGCTCCGGGCGGCCCTAGCAAGATCAATCGCATGATTAGACCTCTAGTTGCGAACGTGGAAATTCTTGCCAGCTCCTTGCGTACGGCTGGCCGGGCGCCGTCGATACGCCAGCGGCGTCAGGTAAAAACAAAAGGGCCCGATACAGGGCCTTCTCACTCGTCGTCACGCCAGCAAACCTGGATGGCAATGCGGAGAAGCGCACTCAGGGCTGCGTCATTCCCGCTCGGGCGCCAAAAGCATTGCTTTTCTGCAAATCCTTCCCTGCAAATCCTTCTCAAAGCGTCCGGCATTTCGGCCGGATTGAGGGTAGCACCCGCGTTCGGCGACCGCAATTATTTCTCCTCCTCGGCCTTGAAGCGGAAATGCCGCTCGGCGATCGGCAGGCCGGCGCTATCGAAACTGCGCTCAGCGAATTCAACTTGCCCGTCGCGGTCAACCAGGACCACGGTGGAGGCGCGCGTCCCGTACTCCGGACTGACGATGAACATGGCCGACAGTAACCGCTCCCATTCGCGGCTCACACCCGTCTGCGGTAACTCGTCGTCGCTGGCTGGCATGCGATCCGCGAGCAGTACCAGCAAAGGCTCCACCGAGCCGAGCTGGGGGGAATGCAGATAAGCCTCCAAGGCGGCCTTGCCACGCACCACCTTTGGCCAGGGCGTCTCCAGCAGGTGGTTGCTCAAGCCGTAGATGCCCGGCTCCAGCTGCGCAGGCTGCAGGCTGCGATTGCTGAAGCTGAATACGCCCTGCCGATCGCCGAAAAGCAGGTTGAAGCCGCTGAACTGCTGCGCTTCAGCTTGCAGGTGCTGCAGCCAGGCGAGGCCTGGGCTGTCGCTGCGCAGGGTCTCGACCACCAGCTCGCCGCGAGAGCGGCTGCCGATGGCGCGCGGCTCCGGCTCGCGGTAGTTGGTTACCGCCGCGAAGCGGCCCCGGCGGTTGACGCCGAACCAGCTGCCGCCGGCTTCCAGATCGCGTCCGGCCAGAATGTCGCCTTCCGGCCACCAGTCGGCCGGCGCCGCCGGACGGCGATGGAATTCGTCACGGTTGGCGGCAATGACCAGGGGATAGTCGGGATTGACCTGATAGGCAAGCAGAAGCAGACACATGGGATCAGCGCAGGACCGTCAACCGGTCCGCCGTCAGTAAATAAATGCTCCCTGCGCGACTGATCGGAGCGCTCACGAAAGGGCCGCCGATCTTTTCCCGCCGCAGCAGGCTGCCGTCCTGCACAGACAGCCAGTTCAGATGGCCGGTGTCGTCGCCGACCAAGACATACTCGCCGTGCGCGGCAGGCCCGGTCAAGCGCAACCCACGCAGGTCGTCCTGTCGCCAGACCGCCGTCCCGGTAAAGCGATCGAACGCCCACACGCGCTGCTCGGCGTCGGTCACCAGCAGCAGATCACCGGCCACGGTAAGCCCGGCATAGGCCGACAGCTCGCGTTCCCAGCGGATTCGGCCACTGGCAACATCGATGGCCATCAAGCGACCGTTGTAGGCGCTCACGTAGACGTCGTTCCGCAGCAGCACCGGGTCGGCATCGACATCGACCAGGCGCTCGAGGTCGGTACGGCCGCGAGGAACGGCCACAGCCACTTCCCACAGCACCCGCCCGCTGTCGGGCGCCAGCGCCACCAGCCGGCCGCTGTCCAGCCCCACCAGCACCAGCTGCCGCGGGGCCAGTACGGGGCTACTGGTGCCGCGAACAGTCAGGGCGGGCACGGTATGCTCATGCAGCCAGAGGCGACGCCCGGTCGCGGCGTCCAGGCCAAAGACCCGACCGTCCGCCACCCGCACTACCACCAGATCCCGAGAGACCGCGGGGCGCGCCAGGATTTCACTGGTCACGCCGGAGCGCCACAGCAGCTCGCCGTCGCTGGCGCGCAGCCCGATGGCCTCACCGTCGCGGCTGCCGATGACCAGCAAATCGCCGGCCACCGCCGGGCCGGCGCTGAGTGGTCGGCGCAAGTCCCGCTGCCAGAGCACCACGCCGTCAGCGGCGCGCAGGGCAGAAACCTGTCCGCTATGGCTGGCGATATAGACCGTGTCGCCGACCACCTCCGGCCGCAGGTCAAAGCCGCTGTCGCTCGGCAAGCGCGGCAAAGAGTGCGACCAGATGGTCCGCACGCCGACATCGGCACGATGGGCGCGCGGCTCCGGCGGCGGCGGCAAGTCTTGGCGTGCTACCCCACCGTAGCTGGTGCAGCCGGCAGCCAGCAGGGACGCCAGCAGGACGGGCAGGAACTTTATCACGCAGTCGGCTCCGCGCTGGCGCCCAGATCGTTGAGCTTGAGCTCGATGAGGGCGCGCCGCTGCGGGGCCAGCGCCGGGTCTTCCAGCGCAGCGCGATAAGCGGCGATGGCATCCTCACGCCGCCCCGCCTCGCTCAGCAGGTCGCCTCGCACCTCCTGATAATCGGCAGCCAGGACCTCGGGCACCGACTGCAACACTTCCAGCGCTTCCTCGTACTTCTGCTGCGCGCCCAGCACGCGGGCCAGACGCAAGGTGGCCAGGGCGCCCACCGGTTGCCGCTTGGCCCGCTCGGCCGCCCAGCGCAGCCGCTCGGCCGCCTGCTCCAGCTCGCCGTTCTCGACGTGGTGCTGAGCCAGCAGCAGCGCCGTCAGCGGACCGTAGGGCGTGCTGCCGTACTGCTCCAGCAGCGCCTCCCCCAGCGCCACGGCATCCGCCGCTGGCGGGTCCGCCAGCAGCCGGCTACGGAACGCCTGGTAATCCTGCGAAGCCAGCTCAGCGCGGCGCTGCTTGTAAGCATCCCATTGCTGCCAGCCGATCAGGGCGACGATGGCTATCACCACGCCGGCGATGATGGCGCGTCCGTTCTCGCGCCACCAGGCCCGTAGGGCTTCTATCTGCTCCTCGTCCGTATAGCTCATTCAGCCTTCCATCCCCACGACGTCAAGATTTTCGTTCTTGCAGCAGATCGCGCAAGCGGGCGATCACTTGCTGCTCGCTCAGGGTAGCCTGTTCCGCCTCGCTGCGCAGATCTTTTACCGCCACCTGTCCGGCCGCGGCTTCTTCCTCGCCGATGATGAGCGCCAGCCGCGCGCCGCTGCGATCGGCGCGCCGGAACTGGCTCTTGAAGCTGCCGCCGCCGCAATGTACCAGCAGCCGCAGCCCGGGCAGCGCATCGCGCAGCCGTTCAGCCAGCGGCATGCCGGCCGCGACCGCCTGCTCGCCGACCAGGACAAGGTAGGCGTGCGGCGCCGGATTCACCACCTGCTCGCGCTCCTCCAGCAGCGCCACGATGCGCTCGAGGCCCATGGCAAAGCCGATGGCCGGGGTGGGCTTGCCACCCAGCTGCTCCACCAAGCCGTCGTAGCGACCGCCGGCGAGCACCGTGCCCTGCGCGCCGAGCCGATCCGTCACCCACTCGAACACCGTGCGGCTGTAGTAATCCAGGCCGCGCACCAGCCGGGTGTTGATATCGTAGCCAAGCCCGGCGGCATCGAGCAGCGCACACAAGGCATCGAAGTGGTGGCGCGAGTCGGCATCGAGATGGTCGAGCAGCCGCGGTGCCCCGGCGATCAGCTCCTGCATGGCCGGATTCTTGCTGTCAAGTATGCGCAGCGGATTACTGTGCAGGCGCCGCTGGCTGTCGGCGTCCAGGGTCTGGTAATGGGCCTTGAAGTAATCCACCAGCCGCTCGCGGTATGCGGCCCGGGCCGCGGCGCTGCCCAACGAATTCAGCTGCAAGCGCACGTCGTCCAACCCCAGGCGGCGCAGGATGCGGGCACTGAGCAGGATGACCTCGGCGTCGATGTCCGGCCCGGCCATGCCGAACACTTCCACGCCAATCTGGTGAAACTGACGGAACCGGCCCTTCTGCGGCCGCTCGTAGCGGAACATGGGGCCGGCATACCACAGCCGCGGCTGGGCATTGTGAAGCAGCCCGTGCTCCAGGCAGGCACGCACGCAGCCGGCCGTCCCCTCGGGGCGCAGGGTGATGCTCTCACCGTTGCGATCCTCGAAGGTGTACATCTCCTTCTCGACGATGTCGGTGACTTCGCCGATGGAACGGCGGAACAGCTCGGTGCGCTCCACCAAAGGCAGGCGGATTTCCTGATAGCCGTACCCTTCCAGGGTCTCGCGCACGATGCGCTCGACCCGGCACCAAAGCGGGGTCTGAGCGGGCAGGATGTCGGCGAAGCCGCGGATGCTTTGCACGGAACCGGACACGCGAACCTCTATGCAGTAACTGGACGAAACATGGATTTACTGTGCCGGCGACAGCGTCAGGCGCGCCACGTCGCGACGGATGTGCGGAGCCAGCGGAATCGGCTCGCCGGCAAGATAAAGCCGTGCATGGTGCGCATTGCCAATCACCAGGCGCAATGGCGCTTGGCCACTGAGCTCGAGGGTGCGCGGCCCTTGCACCAGCCCGGCATAGACTCGCTCGCCGTCGGCAGCCTCGACCTCGATCCAGGACTCGTCGTCGACTTCGATGGAAATCGCCACCTGATCGGCCGGCGGCGCGGGTTCCGCGGCGACGGCTTCCGCAGCAGCGACCGCGTCCCCTACGACCTCGGCTTCCTCACTCGCGAAGTCCGGCTCTTCAGCGGCTTGCTCCGGCTCGGCAGCGGTCGCGGCCTCGCTCCAGACGGGGGGCTCGTCCGCGAACTCGTCGCCGCTGGCAGCGGCAGGCTGCGGCTCGCCCAGCGCCGGTTCGTCGCTTGCCGGCACCTCCGCAGCAACCGCCGGCTGTGCCTCGCTCCGGGTCGCAGCCGGCTCCAGCGCGACGTCGCGGTAATAGCTGCGGTAAGCGACGTAGCCAATCAGGAGCAGGGCGATCAGCAGTACCGGCCACTTCAGCCAGCTACCGCGCGCTGCACGCTCGGCCGCCAGCGACCGCGGCTGCTCGGACTGCTGCTCCGGCTGCTGGCGCTCGAACGCCGCCAGCACCTCGGCTTCGGCCAGTCCCACCAGCTTGGCGTAAGCACGCAAATAACCGCGCACGAAAGTGCGCGGCGGCAACAGATCAAAGCGCTCGGCCTCCAGCGCCTCGATGGCGGCAACCCGTAGATTTAGGCTGGCCGCGACGTCCTGCTGGGTCAGCCCTTGCTGCTCGCGCCGCTCACGCAGCAGCTTGCCGACGCCGGGCTCGTCCAGCTCCAGCTTGGGGTCATCACTCATGACGCCGCTCCTCGGATTCGATCAGCCAGCGCGCTTGCTCGCTGTCCGGAAATCTGTTCTTAAGCTGCAGGCTGTAGCTCGCCACGGCGTCCATATCCCCCAGCTCCCGCTCGATCTGGATGCCTAGCCACAGGCTTTCCGGCGTCTGCGACGCTTGGGCCAGATAGCGCTGGTAAAAGCCGCGCGCCGACAAGGCATGCCCTGCCTCGTGGCGCAATTGCGCCATGAAAAACAGCGCCCTGGCAAAGTTGGGGTTGTGACGCAGCGCTTCCAGGAAATAGCTTTCTGCCTCCGCACTGCGGCCGGCCCGCAGCAGACAGACGCCGGCATTGCTCAGCGGCACCTCCGGCGTCGGGTAAAGGGGATTTTCGGCGGCCCGCCTCAGATGGCGCTCAGCCTCGTCGAGCTTGCCACGCTCGCAGAGGAACTGGCCATAGTTGTTGAGCATGGCCGAGTCGTCCGGCGCCAGGATCACCGAACGCCGGTAGTGCCGCTCGGCGTCGTCCATCTGCCCGAGGCGGTGGTAGAGAATGGCCAGCACCGAGTGAGCCTCGGCATAGCCGGGATCCTGCTTGACCGCCTTGGTCAGCCGATCCAGGGCTTGCTCAAAGCGTCCCTGCCGCATGTAGGCCAGGCCCAGCTGCGTGTTGGTGCGGGCCGCCTTGTGAGCATCCGCCGAACTGTCCGACGACAAGGTCGCGCAACCGGCGAGCAGCAGAACCATCAACAGTAGAATCGACGATGCGACGACGGATCTCATACTCCTGCCGCTGGTGCCTGCTGTTCCCGGCGGAAACGCCGGCGTGTCCTGTCATGCACCTTGCCGACCAGCTGGCCGCACGCACCGTCGATATCGTCGCCGCGGGTCCGGCGGGTCGTGGTCACGTAGCCGGCCTGCTGCAGGATGCGGGCAAACCGCTGGATTCGCTCGGGACTGGAACGCCGGTATCTAGAGCCGGGGAACGGATTGAAGGGAATCAGGTTGATCTTCGAGGGAATGCCGGCCAGCAGCCTGGCCAGCTGGCGGGCATGCTCGTCCTGGTCGTTCACGCCGTCCAGCATCACATATTCCCAGGTGATGCGACGGTGCGGATTGTTGCCCAGGTAATTGCGGCACGCCGGCAGCAGCTCGGCGATCGGATATTTTTTGTTGATCGGCACCAGCTGGTCACGCAGTTCGTCGTTGGGTGCATGCAGCGACACCGCTAGGCTGACGTCGGTCGCCTCGGCCAGCCGGTACAGCGCCGGCACGACGCCGCTGGTGGAAATGGTGACCCGCCGCTTGGACAGGCCGTAGGCATGGTCGTCCACCATCAGGCTGGCGGCCGCTACTACATTGTTGAAATTGAGCAGCGGCTCGCCCATACCCATGAAAACCACGTTGGTGACCTTGCGCCCTTCCTCGGCCAGAGCGGAGACTGCGAAGCGCAGCTGGCCGATGATCTCCGCTATCGTGAGATTGCGGTTAAACCCCTGGGTCGCGGTCGAGCAAAAGCTGCATTCCAGGGCGCAGCCGACCTGGGACGAGACGCACAGCGTGCCCCGGTTCGGTTCGGGGATGAAAACCGTCTCGATGGCGTTGCCACCGTCAAGGCGCAACAACCACTTGCGGGTTCCGTCCGCGGAGCGCTGATCGAAGATGACCTCCGGCAGCCGGACCTCGCACAACTCGCTCAGCTTGGCCCGCAGGGCCTTGCTGAGGTCAGTCATGGCGTCAAAGTCGTAAACCCCGCGCTGATGAATCCATTTGATGACCTGAACCGCCCGGAAGGGCTTCTCGCCGAGCTCGGCAAAGAAGCCCTCCATCGCCTTGCGATCAAGGTCGAGCAGATTCAGCTTCGCCGGCGCTGCCGGCGTGCCTGCTTGGTTAGTCGCGGGGACAGATCTCATCTTCTTTGAAGAAAAACGCAATTTCCTGCTTGGCGGTATCGGGCCCGTCGGAGCCGTGCACTGCATTGGCGTCGATGCTTTCGGCGAAGTCGTGACGCAGCGTACCCGCAGCCGCCTCCTTGGGGTTGGTGGCGCCCATGATCTCCCGGTTCTTGCGGATGGCGTCCTCGCCTTCCAATACCTGCACCATGACCGGGCCGGAGGTCATGAACTCGACCAAGTCGTTGAAAAACGGCCGGTCGCGGTGCACGGCGTAGAAGTTCTCGGCCTGCTCCCGAGTCAGGCGCAGCATCTTGGCAGCGACGATCCGCAGCCCGGCCCGCTCGAAACGGGTGTAGATCTCGCCAATCACGTTCTTGGCAACGGCATCCGGCTTGATGATGGAGAGGGTACGCTCTAGCGCCATGTCGAACATCCTCGGTTGTGTGACCGCTGGCGACCGCCCTCAATGGCGGCGCCCGTCAGCTCTATCGCTTCAAATGTGCAAAGCCCGCTGCAACGCGGGCTCGTGACAGTCTTACGAAAAGTGACGCTAGTGTACTCGTGCCCACCGCGATCGGCAATTTGCCGCTGCGGTGCGCGGGCCGCCGCTCCCCAGCTAGACCGCGAAGCTCTCGCCGCAGCCGCAAGTGGCCTTGGCCAGTGGATTGCGGAAGTCGAAGCGCTGGTTGAGGCCTTCCTTGACGAAGTCGACCTCGACATCCTGGAGAAAAGGCAGGCTCTCGGAATCGACCACCACCTTCACCCCGTGTTGCTCGAACACGGTGTCGTCTTCCCCGATGGAGTCGGCATAGTCCACCAAGTAGCCAAAACCGGAACAGCCGCTGACCTTGATCCCAAGACGCAATCCCTGGGCGCCTTGCCGCCTGGCCAACATGGACCGTACATGCTCGGCAGCCCTTTCGGTCAACTTCAATGCCATGCTCTTTACACCTCCGAACCAGGATCAAGTTCTTGCTCAGCGGCGGCCAGCGCCGCTTTCAAGGCGTCCTCGGCGACCAGCGCCACCGCCCGCTTAGCGGCCGGCAGCTTAAGCGCCTCCGCCACGGCGAGGCCCTGCAGCCGCTCGGCCGCGGTGATCTCGGCCCCCTGCAGCCGGCGGCACAGCCACTCGGCGCAGGCAATGGTCGCGGGACAGCCGAAGGCCTCGAAGCGAGCCTCCCGGATGCACCCTCCGGCGCAGGCGAGCCAAAGCCCGATCAAGCTACCGCGGCTTACGGCGCCGCCGACGCCGTAGCGGTAGCGACCTGCGCCGGGCCGGCCGGCGTGGCGGGGCGCGGCGAATAGCTCCAGAACCTGTGACGGCAGGGGCACCTCGAGCTGCATTCTTCAGGCTCCGCCATACATTATGTCAAGCGAGGCGCCGGCGCGCCATCGTCGCCAGACCGGAGAAAACGCCCGCAGCCGGTCGACGGCCGCAGTTATCCATTCGACCGCCAGGTCGATCTCTTGTTCCGTGGTGAAGCGCCCCAGACTCAGCCGCAGGCTGGCATGTGCCAGCTGTTCGGGCACCCCCATGGCCCGCAGCACGTGCGACATGGCGCCCTGGGCCGAGGTGCAGGCGGAGCTGGCCGAGGCCGCCAGCCGCGGCAGCTCCGCTGCCAGCGCCTCGCCATGCACACCGATGAAGCCGACGTTGAGGATGTGCGGCGCTCCGTCCGAGCGTCCGTGCATGACCACCCCATCGAGCTGCTGCAGTCCGCTCCAGAGCCGCTGGCGCAGCTGCGCCAGCTGCCGCGGCTCGCTGTCCATGAGCTCCCGCGCCAGCCTGCAGGCCTCCCCCATGCCGACCACCTGATGCACGGCCACCGTCCCAGGCCGCAGCCCGCCTTCCTGTCCGCCTCCGAACAGCAGCGGCTGCAGCCGCACCCGGGGTCGCCGGCGCACATACAGCGCCCCGACCCCCTTGGGGCCGTAGAGCTTGTGAGCCGACAGCGCCAGCAGATCGATGTCGCCGGCAACATCCAGCGGAACGCGGCCGGCGGCCTGCACGGCATCGACATGCAGCAGCGCGCCGTGACGCCGGGCCAAGGTCGCGATCTCGGTCAACGGCTGCCGCACGCCGGTCTCGTTGTTCACGGCCGCCACCGCGACCAGGCAGGTCCTGGCCTCCTGCAGCGCCGCTTCCAGCTGGGCCAGATCCAGCGAGCCATCCGCAGCTACCGGCAGCTCGACCAGATCGTAGCCCTCTCGCGCCAGCTGGCGGCAGGGCTCAAGCACTGACTTGTGCTCGCTGCGCAGGGTGATGATACGCCGCCCGCGGCGCTCGCCATGGGCGCGGGCGGCGCCGAAGATGGCCAGGTTATTGGCCTCGGTGGCCCCTGAGGTCCAGACGATCTCGTCTTCCGCCGCGCCGATCAGGGCCGCCACCTCGGCCCGCGCCCGCTCCACCGCCATCGCCGCCTGCCGACCCGGCGCGTGGGTGCTGGCCGGGTTGGCGTAGCCGGTCTCGGTGCCGAGCCAGTCCAGCATGCGCTCCCGGACCCGCGGATCCAGGGGCGTGGTAGCGGCGTTGTCGAGATAGACCTGCCGCTCGCGGTCAGCGCTGGTTGGGCTGTTCATCCTGCGCGGACTCGGTCGATCCCGAAGAGCCGTTGCCGTTGAGGCCGGCGAAGTTGCAGGGATCCAGCCCCTTGTGTTCGCCTTCCGATACCTGCCCACCAAGCTGGCGGATCGCCCGGCACATCTCCTCCAGCCGCTTGTCGGTGAGATGGATGTGATCCAGCAGGGCGTTGATGGCATTGACGATGGGGTCGGCCATGTCCTTGGTAGCGCCGTAGGCTTGGAAGCCGATGCGTTCGGCCACCGCCTCCCGCTGGCGCTGCTTGTCGCTGCGGGGCACCGCCTGCCGGGCCGGGACGCCGACCATGGTCACCCCTGGGGGCACGTCCTTGACCACCACGGCATTGGAGCCGATACGGCTGCCGGCACCGATGCGGATGGGGCCCAGGATCTTGGCCCCAGCGCCGACCACCACGTTGTCCTCCAGCGTCGGATGGCGCTTGCCCTTCTCCCAGCTGGTGCCACCCAACGTCACGCCGTGGTAGATGGTGCAGTCATCGCCGATCTCGGCGGTCTCGCCGATCACCACGCCCATGCCGTGGTCGATGAAGAAGCGCCGGCCGATACGGGCTCCCGGGTGGATTTCGATGCCGGTCAGCCAGCGGGCGATCATGCCAAGAAAGCGCGCCAGCCAGCGCAAGCGATGCTGCCACAGCCAGTGGTTGAGACGATGGAACAGGATTGCGTGCAGGCCCGGATAACAGGTCAACACCTCGAAGGCATTGCGCGCCGCAGGATCGCGCTCCATGACGCAACGAATGTCTTCCTTCAGCCTGGCGAACATATGAACCTGCCTTTGAACCAAATCAGTGCTCGCAGCGGAAAGCCATACAGAATATCGCTTCCACTGCCCCATTGATACCGACGCTGACAACAGCCGCTAGCGCAGATGCGCCTCGATGGCTCGCAGCGCTCCTTGCAGGGCGTTGATTTCCCGCTTGTCGGGACGGGCGCGACCAAAGACGGCACGCAGTCGGCGCATCAGTAGCTCCGGATTGCGTTTGTGGAGATAGCCGACGCGATCCAGCACCTGGGCCAGATGCCGGTAAAAGCGTTCCATGTGCTCGAACGTGGCCGGCTCGCACCTGCGTTCCGGCGCCGGCGCTTCCTGGGCGGCCATGAAAAGCTCATAGGCGACCACTTGCACCGCGGCCGCGAGATTCAGCGAACCGGAGGTCGGACTGGCCGGGATGTGGACGGCGTACTGGCAGCGATCCAGCTCCTGGTTGCTCAGCCCCGAATGCTCGCGTCCGAACAGCAGCGCCACCGGATGTCGCGCGCTCTCCGCCACCGCCAGGCGGGCAAAGCTGCGCAGGTCGATGGCCGGCGCCCCCAACCGCCGAGCCCGGTTGGTCAGCCCGGCCACCAGGGCGGCGCCGGCCAGCGCGGAATCCAGGTCAGCATGCACTTCCGCTCGCTCCAGCACGTCGAGCGCATGCGCCGCATTGGCCCGCGCCTGCGGATGCGGGAAGGCTTCCGGCTGCACCAGCAGCAGCCGATGCAGTCCCATGGTTTTCAAGGCCCGGGCGGAGGAACCGATATTGCCTGGGTGGGTGGTGCCCACCAACACGATACGTATGTTGTCGGGATTCATCCTGAGAAACCTGCAGCTAGCGACCCCGTGCGCCGGGCCGGCAGCAATGGTAGCAAACCGCGCCGGCTTTGGTTTGTCGTGCCAGATCCCTACTACAGAAACCGACTAGCTGGTATGCTTAGCCGGCCTTGGCGGAACCGCCCATGGGCATGGACCCGCAAGCGTTCCCTACGAACCCATTCCCTGCTCTCAGACAACTGACGAAGTCCAGCCATGCACCCAATGGTCAACATCGCCGTGCGGGCCGCCCGCAGCGCCGGCAACGTCATTACCCGCTACATGGACAGGCTTGACACCCTGACGGTCGAGACCAAAGGGCGTAACGACTTTGTCAGTGAAGTCGACCGTATGGCCGAACGGGAGATCATCGGCGTCCTGCGCAAGGCCTACCCGCATCACGCCATCATGGGCGAGGAAACCGGCACCTCGGGCGAGGACGACGAGTTCCAGTGGATCATCGATCCGCTCGACGGCACCACCAATTTCCTCTACGGGGTGCCCCACTTCGCCGTCTCCATCGCCTTGCGTCATCGGGGCCGGCTGGAGGTAGCGGTGGTCTACGATCCCGTGCGCCAGGAGCTTTGGACCGCCAGCCGCGGCAACGGCGCCCAGCTCGATGGCCGCCGCATCCGCGTCACCCAGCGCCAGGATCTCAACGGCGCCCTGCTGGGAACCGGCTTCCCGCACAAGGCCCCGCAACACATCGACGCCTATCTGGGCATGTTCAAGGCGCTGAGCCAGCTGGCGGCCGACATCCGCCGCCCTGGCGCCGCGGCGCTGGACCTTGCCTATGTCGCCTGCGGCCGCTACGACGGCTTCTGGGAAATCGGCCTCGCCCCCTGGGACATGGCCGCCGGCCTGCTGCTGGTCCAGGAAGCGGGCGGCGTAGTCGGCGACTTCACCGGCGGGCCGGGGCACTTCAAGAGCGGCAACGTAGTGGCCGGCAATCCGCGCATCTTTGCCAGCATCGTCCGCGAGATCCAGCCTTACTGCACGCCGCAGCTGCTGCGCTAGCCTGGCTAGGTCTCGACGAAGGCGCCGCCATTGGGGTGCAGCACCTGACCGGTCAGGTAAGAACCATCGGTCGAGGCTAGCAGCACGAAGCAGGGTGCGACCTCGGCTGGTTGGCCGGCGCGCACCAGGGGAGTGTCGTTGCCGAAGTTCTTGACATGCTCAGCATCGAAGGTGGCGGGGATGAGCGGCGTCCAGATTGGTCCGGGAGCCACGCCGTTGACCCGGATGCCGCGCTCAGCCAGCGCCTTGGCCAGCGAGCGGGTAAACGCGACGATGGCACCTTTGCTGGCGGCATAGTCGATTAGGTGATCGCTGCCGCGGTAGGCGGTGACCGAGGTGGTGTTGATGATGGCCCCGCCCTCCCCCAGGTGCGGCAGCACCGCCTTGGCCAGGGTGAAGTAGGCGAAGAAGTTGGTACGAAAGGTCCGCTCGAGCTGCTCCAGCGAGATATCCTCGAAGCGGGAGCGGACATGCTGCTCGGCGGCGTTGTTGACCAACACGTCCAGCCGGCCGAAGCGCTCCAGGTGGGTGCGCACCGCATGGCGGCAAAAGTCGGGATCGCCGACGTCGCCGCTGATCAGCAGGCAGCGCTGGCCTTCCTGCTCCACCAGCCGCCGGGTGGCGTAGGCATCGTCGTGCTCCTCTAGATAGACGATGCTGACGTCCGCCCCCTCTCTGGCGAAATGCACCGCCACCGCACGGCCTATGCCGCTGTCACCGCCGGTGATGAGTGCCGTCCTGCCGGCCAGCTTGCCGCTGCCCCGATAATCGTCGCGGATGTAGATCGGCTCCGGCAGCATCTCTCCTTCCCTGCCGGGTTGCCTGTGCTGCCGCTGCCCCGGCCGCTGCTGCTGGCGATCGAATTCGGCCACTATCATCCTCTCCTGTCGGCTCCGTCCCTGCCCCTCGAATGGGGCTGGCCCGAGAGGATGTCAACGCGGCCGCGGCCGGTCAGAAATCGCTGCCAAAAGCCTGGCGATAGCGCACCCTGAACTCGTCCAGGGTAAAGCGGTGATTCTGCGTGCCGGGATGGGCAATCTTGATCGCCCCCATCAGCGAGGCGATGCGGCCGGTCACTTCCCAGGGAAGGCCGTGCAGCAACCCGTAGAGCATGCCTGCCCGGTAGGCGTCGCCGCAGCCGGTGGGATCCACCACCGCCGTCGCCGGCGCGGCCGGGATGTCGATCCGCCCGCCATCGACGAAGATCCACGAGCCTTCGGCCCCACGCGTGACCACCAACGCCTCGACCTTGGCGGCCAGGGCCTCCAGCGACAACCCGGTCCGCTCCTGCAGCAGCCGCGACTCGTAGTCGTTGACGGCGACCCAGGTCGCCTGCTCAATGAAGGTCAGCAGCTCCTCGCCGCTGAACATGGGCAGCCCTTGGCCGGGATCGAAGATGAACGGAATGCCGGCCTCGTGGAACTGCCGCGCATGCTGCACCATCCCTTCCCGGCCGTTGGGCGCCACGATACCGATGCTGCCCGGCAGCGTCGGCACGTCCACCTCGTGGGCATGGCTCATGGCGCCAGGATGGAAGGCGGTGATCTGGTTGTCGTCGATGTCGGTAGTGATGTAGGCCTGGGCCGTATAGGTTCCGGCGATGGTCTTGATGTGGCTGGTATCCAGACCACACGCGCCGAGCCATTCGGCATAGGGGCCGAAGTCCTCGCCGACGGTAGCGAGAATCAGCGGGCGACCGCCGAGCAGGCGCAGGTTATAGGCGATGTTGCCGGCGCAGCCGCCGAACTCGCGCCGCATCTGTGGCACCAGGAAAGAGATGTTCAGAATGTGGACCTGGTCCGGCAGGATGTGATTGCGGAACCGGTCCTGGAAAACCATGATGGTGTCAAAGGCAAGCGAACCGCTAATGAGGGCTGTCATAGAAGCTTTGTCATGCGGGCACGAGAGCGGTCGCCGGCCGGCATGGCATCGGGCCGGCGGCCGCCCTTCGGCTCATTGGTCTTCTTCTTCGTCGTCTTCGTCGTCTTCGGCTTCGGCGAGACTCAGGTACTCCTCCGCGCCTAGCAGGTCTTCCACATCGGCCGGATCGTCAGGCTGGATGCGCATGATCCAGCCCTCGCCATAGGGATCCTCGTTGACCAGCTCGGGATTGGTAGTGAGCTCGCCGTTGGTATCGATGATCTCGCCGGCGATGGGTGCGTGGATGTCGGAAGCCGCCTTGACCGATTCCACCACGGCGCAGGCCTCCATCGCCTCCACCCGGCGCCCGATTTCCGGGGTCTCCACGAACACCAGATCGCCCAGCGCCGCCTGGGCGTAGTCGGTGATGCCGACCGTCACCGTGCCATCGTCCTCGAGCCGCACCCATTCGTGGGTCGGGGCGTAGCGTAGATCTTCCGGGGCATAGCTCATCTCTAGAGGTCTCCAGTTGGATCTCGGGCGTGCTGCGATTCGACGGCAACTATAGCCGCCCCGGACGGAAACGGTAAATGGCCGGCGCTCCTACTCGAAGACTTCCGGCTGCGGCTTGATGGTCTGCGTCGCCGCCGAGCGGCCAACCAGCATCAGCACCGGTCCCAGCCCCAGCACCACCAGCGCCACGGCAGGCAATGCGGCCCGCTCCCACAGCCCTTCCGAAGTCAGCTCGAAGATGCGCACGGACAGCGTGTCCCAGCCGAAGGGGCGCAGCATCAGCGTGGCAGGCATCTCCTTCATGACGTCCACCGCCACCAACAGGGCGCCGGTCAACAGCCCCGGACGCAGCATGGGCAGGTAGACGCGGCGGATGACTTCGCCATGCCGGGCGCCCAGCATGCGGGCGGCGTCGCTGAGCACGGGACGGATCTGCTCCAGGCTGCTGTCCACCGCCCCGTAAGCGACCGCCATGAAGCGCGTGATATAGGCCAGCACCAGCGCCAACACGCTGCCGCTGAGCCACTGGCCGCTGGTGTCGAGTAGGTCAGCCAGGCGGTTGTCGAACCAAGTGAAGCTGAGCATGATGCCCACCGCCAGCACCGAGCCCGGCATCGCGTAGCCCATGGTGGCGCTGGCAACCGCGCGGCTGGTCCAGGGACTGCGTTCGACCCGCTTGGCGTAGGCCAGCAGGACGGCCAGGGCAACCGTAGCGACCGCCGCGATGGCGCCCAGCTCCAGGGTATGCCACAGCAGCCCAAGATAGCGGAGGTCGAAATCGCTGCGACTCTTCCAGGTCCAGACGACCAGCTGTGCCACCGGTAGCAGGAAAGCGCAGCTCAGGGCCAGCGCGGCGAAGGCGGTAGCGGCCCAAGCTCGGGTGCGGCGCAGCCGGAGACGGCTGCCACGGCCTTTCAGGCTGGATTGGAAATAGCGCGCCTGTCCGCGCGAGCGCCGCTCCAGGAACAGGGCCACCAGGACGAACAGCAACAGCAGCGAGGCCAGCTGCGCCGCCATTTCCAGGCTGAAGAAGCCGAACCAGGCCTTGTAGATGGCCGTGGTGAAGGTATCGAAGTTGAAGATGGAAACGGCGCCGAAGTCCGCCAACGTCTCCATCAGCGCCAGCGACAACCCGGCCGCAATGGCTGGCCGCGCCATAGGCAGCGAGACGCGCAGAAAGGCCTGCAGCGGCGTCAGGCCCTGCAGCCGGGCGGCCTCGAACAGGGCCTGCCCCTGCCCCAGGAAGGCGGCTCGCGCCAACATGTAGACGTAGGGATACAGCGCCAGGGTAAGCACCAGGACCACGCCCCCGCCAGAGCGTATCGGCGGCAGCTGGAACTGCGGGCCCAGCCACTCCCGCAGCACCGTTTGCACCGGCCCACTGAAATCCAGCAAGCCAACATAGACGAAGGCCAGGACATAGGTCGGCACAGCCAGAGGCAGCATCAGCGCCCAGTCGAAGAGCCTGCGGCCGGGGAATTCGCAGGTGGCGGTCAGCCAAGCCAGCGAGACGCCCAGCAGCAGGCAACCGACCCCAACCCCGACCACCAGCATCGCCGTATTGCGCAGCAGCCCCGGCAGCAACACCGAGGCCAGATGGGCCCAGAGCTCGGGTACCGGCTGCAGCCAGGCCAGCGCGGTGACCAGCACCGGCATCAGCACCAGGGCGCCGGCGAGCAGCGCGTACCACCGCCAAACGCTCCACGCCCGCCAGGTGCGGGTGTGGAGCTTGAGGTTTTCTGCCAGCTCGGCCATGCCCTTAGCGGTATCCGGCTCGGTCCATGAGCATGACCGCCCGGGCCTGCAGCCGACCAGCCTCGGAGACGTTGATCACATCGGGCTTGAACTCGCCCCAGCTCTTCACCAGCGGATGCACCGGCACCTCGGGATTGGCCGGGAACTCCAGGTTGAGGCCAGCGAACAGCTCCTGCGCCTCCGGGCTCGACAGCCACTCCAGCAGCTTGCGGGCACCCTCCGGATTGGGGGCATGGCGGGTCATGCCGGCACCGGAGACGTTGACGTGGACGCCATTCTCGTCCTGACTGGCCCAGAACAGCTTGACCTGCAGGTCCGGCTCGTCCCGCAGCAGCCGGCCCAGATAATAGGTGTTGACAATGCCGACGTCGCATTGGCCGGCGACGATGGCCCGCAGCAGTGAGGTGTCGTCGTTGAAAGGCGGCGCCGCCAGGTTGGCGACCCAGCCGCGCACGATTTCCTCGGTCTTAGCTTCGCCGTGGCGAGCGATCATCATCGCCACCAGCGACTGGTTGTAGACCTTCTTCGAGGTTCGCAGGCACAGCCGGCCCTTCCAGCGCGGGTCGGCCAGCGCGGCATAGGTCGACAGTTCCTGCGGATCGACCCGCTCAGTGCTATAGACAATGGTGCGCGCCCGCACCGAGAAGCCGTACCAACGGCCCCCCGGGTCGCGCAGATATTCGGGAATGTTCGCGTTGAGAACCGGGGAGTCGAGCGGCGCCAGCAGCCCTTGCTCCGTGGCCTGCCATAAATTACCTGCGTCGACGGTCATCAGGATGTCGGCCGGGGTGTTGCGGCCCTCGGCCTTGAGCCGCGCCATCAGCGGCCCCTCCTTGTCGATGACGTAACGCACCGGAATGCCTGTATCGGCCGTGAAGCGGTCGAACAGCGGCTTGATCAGGTTCTCGATGCGGGACGAGTAGACCGTCACCGGGTCGGCGGCCTGAGCCGTCATCCCCACACAGGCAAGCAGTGCAATGCCAAGGCTCGCGAAACGTTTGCCGATGCGCATGTGTATTCCTTCTTTCCCAGGGTGCGACACTCGGCAATGATAATGATTCGCATTAAAGAGTGCAAAGGCTTTCGCGCCCTTCCCGGGAGCCAAGTGCGGGAGCTCAGCGTGCCAGCTGCGGCAGATCCGGCACCAACCCCATGGCTCGGCGCATGAAGAAGGCCTTCAGCGGTGGCAGGCGGTCGACGATGTTGAGTCCCGCGCTGCGCGGCAGCGCCAGCCAGGGTGCGCCACTGCCGAACAAATAGTGGAAACCGTCCATGGTCGCCTGCATCAGCACGTTGTCGCCCCGACGGCGGCGCTGGAAGCGGCGCAGCACGGCTTCGCCGCCGATGTCACGGTCGGCCTTGCCGGCCCGCTCGACCTCTTCGGCCAACACAGCAGCGTCGAGAAAACCGAGGTTGGCGCCTTGCCCCGCCAAGGGGTGGATGACGTGGGCGGCATCGCCGATCAGCGCCACCCGCGGCGCGATGTAAGAGCGGGCCTGCTGGCTGCGCAGCGGAAAGGCGCCGCGCGGCCCGCAGCCGGTCACCTGCCCCAGCATCTCGGCCGAGGCTTCGGTCAGCTCGGCGCAGAAGGCGGCTTCGTCGAGCGCCAAGCGGCGCTCCGCCTCGGCGGTTGGCTGCGACCAGACGATGGAGCAGCGGCCGTCGCTGAGTGGCAGAAAGGCCAGCGGACCATCGGGCAGGAAGCGCTGGCGAGCTACCTCGCCGTGAGGTAGCTCGGTGGTGATGGTGGCCACCAGGCCCGACTGGCGGTAGTCGTAGCCGTCGACCGGGATCCGGCACAGCTTGCGGATGGGGGAGTTGACGCCGTCGGCGCCTACCACCAGCTTGGCCTGCAGGCGGCGACCGTCTCTCAGCGTCACCCGAGCGCGCTCGTCGTCGGCCTCGATGGCGGCGACGGCGGCCGGAATCAGGAAACTCACGTTGTCATCCTGCTGCAGCCGATCGAAGAGCACCGTCTGGATGAGGCGGTTCTCAATGATGTGGCCCAAGTGCGGCTCGTCGATCTGGGCGCTCTCGAAGCGCACGCAACCGCCGGCCACGCCGTCCCAGGCCTGGATGGCGCGAAACGGGCTGATCCGCCGCATGTCCTGCCACACCCCCAGCCGCTGCAGGATCCGCTCGGAGGCCACGGTCACCGCGATTACCCGCAGCCCGCCATCGGCCTCGGTCCAGCGCTGCACCGGTTGGGTGTCCAGCACCGCGATCCGCCAACCTTGCAGAGCCAGTGCCCGCGCCAGCACCAGCCCGTTCATGCCGGCGCCCTGGATGATCACATCGAAACGGCTTTCGCTCATTGGCCGACTCCTGTCAGGGGCAAGCCCAGCACCAACCGCGGCGAGGGGCCGCCACGTCCCATCGCGTAGCGCAGGAATTCCCGTTTGCCCGGCGGAAACAGATCCAGCGCCAACAGGCCAAGGTTGCGAGCGCTGACCAGGCCCGGCACCCGGTTGGAGAAGATGCGCACCAAGAAATCGGTGAATCCGCTTACCCGACGGTAATCCGCCTGCCGGGCCAGCACGTAGCGCTGCAATAGCTGCGCCGAGCCTGGGTCGCTGTCCGCGCACCCTGCCTGGTGCAGCAGCTCGGCCAGCGCGGCGACGTCGCGCAGCGAAAGATTGAAACCCTGCCCTGCGACCGGATGCAGAAAATGCGCCGCGTTGCCGATGACTACGGCGCGATGCGCGGTGAACTGGCGCGCGGTGATCATGGCCAGCGGGAAGGTGTCGCGACGGCCGACCTGCAGCATCCGCCCCAGACGGTAACCGAAGTTCTGCTGCACCCTGGCAAGGAACTCCTGGTCCGACAGGGCCAACACGTTCTCGACCCGATCGCGCGGCACCGCCCAGATCATGGCGCAGCGGCCGCCACTGAGCGGCAGCATGGCCATGGGGCCGGTCGGGGTAAAGCGCTCGAAGGCGCGGCCGCCATGGTCGCGCTCGGGCGTCAGATTGGCGACGACAGCGACTTGTCGGTAGTCGTTAACGTTGGCCTCGATACCGAGAGCGGCGCGCATGGGCGAATGGGCGCCGTCGGCCGCGACCAGTAGCCGGGTACGCAGGACGCGCGGCTCGCCCGCCACCTGCAGGTGCACCTGCAGCGCCTCGTCGGCCGGGGTCACGCCCTCGGCGCTGGCAGGGCACAACACGGTGACGTTGGGCTGGGCCGCGGCCTGCACGGGCAGCACGCGGCCCAAGGTGCGGTTGGTCACCACATAGCCCAGTGCCTCGCGCCCAGCTATGGCGGCCTCGAGACGGACGAACCCAAAGCCGCCGCGTTCCGAGACGTGCACCGAGCGGATCGGGGTGGCCTCGGCCCGCAGCTGCGGCCACAGCCCAAGCGCCTGCAGCACCCGCTGGCTGCTCGGAGCCAGCGCAGTGGGCCGGTCGTCGTAGCTGGGCTGCTGCTCGGCTTCCGGCGGCACCGGCTCCACCAGGGCCACTCGTAGAGGGCTTTGACCCAGCGCGCAGGCTAGGCTGGCACCGACCGGCCCGCCGCCGACGATGAGCACATCGACGTCAGCCGCCATCACGGCCCTCCGCCATCAGGGCCTCGATGGCCTCAACTTCCTTGGGCACGTCGTCGGTCAGCACCTCGCAGCCGCCACGGGTGACCAGTACGTTGTCCTCGATGCGCACCCCGATGCCCCACCAGCGCGGATCCACGCCTTCGCTGCCAGGCGCGATGTATAGCCCCGGTTCCACCGTCAGCACCATGCCCGGCTCCAGCAGCCGCCACTGCCCGTCGACCTTGTAGTCGCCGACGTCATGCACGTCCATGCCCAGCCAGTGACCGGTGCGGTGCATGTAAAAGCGACGGTAGGTTTCCTGCTCCAGAGCCCGTTCCACGGGGCCCTCCAGCAAGCCCAGCTCGACCAGGCCGGCAGTCAGCACGCGGGTGGCGGCGTCGTGGAATTCGTTCCAATGCCGCCCCGGCGCGATGGCGGCGATGGCCGCCTTCTGCGCCTCCAGCACCAACTCGTAGATGGTGCGCTGCTCAGGGTTGAAGCGGCCATTGACGGGAAAGGTACGGGTGATGTCGGCAGCATACATGTCGATCTCGGCGCCGGCGTCGATCAGCACCAAATCGCCGTCCTTGAGCGGCTGGTCATTGGCGATGTAATGCAGGATGCAGGCATTGGCGCCGCCGCCGACAATGGGTGTATAGGCCGGCCAGCCGTTGTAGCGGCGGAAGATCGCCTGGAACTCGGCCTCCAGCTCGTACTCCAGCATACCCGGGCGGCAAACCTGCATGGCGCGGCGATGCGCCTCGGCGCTCACCTGGGCCGCCTTGCGCATGGCAGCGATCTCGGCCTTGCTCTTGATCAGCCGCATCTCGTGCAGCAAATGCTGCAGGGCGACGAACTCGCCAGGCGCCCTGGCCCCGCTGCGGGCATTCTGGCGCACGTGGTTGACCCAGCCGATCACCCGCTGATCGAAATCGCGGTCGACGCCCATGGTGTAATAGACCTTCTCCCGCCCCTCGATCAGGCCTGGCAGGATGTCGTCGATGTCGCTGATGGGAAAGGCATCGTCGGCGCCGTAAACGCGTACTGCCCCCTCCTGGCCGGCTCGGGGACCGTCCCAGATCTCGCACGCCGGGTCGCGCTCGCGGCAGAACAGGATGTATTGCCCCTGGTCCCGGCCCGGAATCAGCACCAGCACGGCCTCCGGCTCGGGAAAGCCGGTGAGGTAGTAAAAATCGCTGTCCTGACGGTAGGGGTAAAGCGTGTCGCGGTTGCGCGGTCGCTCCGGCGCCGCCGGCAGCACCGCGATGCTGCCCGGCCCCATCAAGTTCATGAGCTCCTGCCGCCGCCGCCGAAATTCGTTGCTGTCCATGTCTGTCTCCCGTCAGTGCAGCCGCTTGTCGGACGCCACCGTGGCGACATTGGGCTTAACCGGCGGCCGCAGGCTGGCCCGCACCATCAAGGCGACGACCTTGACGTACTCCACCAGCTCAGCGTAGGCGTTTTCGTCTTCCTCGCCGCCGACCCCTTCCATATCGACCTGGCTGATCGCATCCAAGTCATGCAGCGCTTCGCGCACCTCCTTGGGCAGCTCGCGCTCCTTGCCGAGCCCGCCCAGCCCCAGCCCGACCAGGAAGCCGCTGGCCCAGCGCCCGAGCGCCCTGGCGCGCTGCGGCAGATCGCTGTCGTCCGGCGGCAGCAGCGGTTGAAAGGCGAACTGATCGTCGTCCAGCTCGCGCATGGTCTGCTCGTACAAGGCCACCAGCGCTTGCAGGCATTTCTGCGCCGCCTCGCCCCGCGGCTTGGTGTCCGCCAGGGTCTGGGCGATCCAGGCAGCCTTATCGGGCCGTTCCGTCGCGCCCGCCATGCCGGCCAGCAGCCCCTGCGCCTCGGCAGCTCCGACGCTGGCATCGACTGCCTGCAGCGCTTCCTCGATCTGCTGATAATCCGCCTTCATCCGCGTCACCACTCGAAGATCGTGAAAGCCTATAATGTTATCACCACGAACGCATGTTTCGGCCGATGATTGACCGCGGCCGCCGGCGCGCCCTACTATGCTCGAACAGACCTCTGCAGGAGCTGACAAGTGGCTGATTCCATTGACGAACAGTTGCGACGCCTGGAACTACGGGTGGAGTTCCTGCTGGCCGAATGCGCGCGCTTGCGTGAAGAGAACCGGGTCTTGCGCGCCGCTCAGGAAACTCTGGTTGCCGAGCGCGCCTCGCTGCTGGAAAAAACCGCCACCGCCCGCGCCCGGGTGGAAGCCATGATCGGTCGCCTGCGGGCGCTGGAGCAGCACTCATGACCGAGCCGGTCAAAGTCTACATCCTGGACCGCGAGTTCATGATCGCCTGTCCGCCCGAGGAACGGAACGCCCTGCTGCAGTCAGCTGCCATGCTCGACCAAAAGATGCGGGAGATCCGCGACCGGGGCAAGGTGGTCGGGATGGACCGCATCGCCATCATGGCAGGCCTCAACCTGGCGCACGAGCTACTGCGCCTACGCCAGGACGCGACCGGGCTGGACGCCATCCGCGACCGGCTTGCCGCCCTCAACGAGCGTCTGGCCGAGTTCGAGCCGTAAAGCCGCCCGGCGGTCTTTAAATCTCGCCGCAAAAGCACTAGGCTAGAGACACGCATTGAAGCACCGAGTAAAGTACTGGCATCCCCTGCGGTGTTCGACATCGGGCAACGTGTTCCTTGAGCCTCAAAGCACAGCCCAGGGAACCTCAGCCGGCGTCAGTGTGCAGGTCCGCCTCGCAGCGGAAAGCCTAAGACTCCGGCGCTCGTTCCCACCTGAACCTCAGGGTTCAAGGGCTAGGCCCGGACGGCACAGGCGGGGGATGCCACCTACCACATCGACGCTGTCGGCCCATGCCGGCAGCGTTTTTGCGTCTGCGTCCCTGCCCGTCGCCCTGCCTTGAGCCTGCCGTCATGCAGCAATCCAAAGCCGAGCTTCGCCGCCGCATGCGTCAGCTGCGCCGCGGCCTGTCAGCCCAGGAGCGCCTGCAGGCCGCCCGGCGGCTGGCGGAGCATATGCATCGCTCGCCGCTGTTTCGGCAGGCACGCCGGATCGGCTGCTTTTTCAGCGCCGACGGCGAGATCGACACCCAGCCGCTGATGCAGGCAGCCTGGCAGGCGGGCAAGAGCATCTACCTGCCGGTGCTGCAGCCGGATGGCCCGGTTCCGCTCGCCTTCCGCCTGCATCAACCAGACGGCCCCCTGCAGCAAAACCGCTACGGCATCCCGGAGCCGGCGGCCGGTGAGCTGGTGAGCGTCCACGAGCTCGACCTGGTCTTGCTGCCGCTGGTGGCCTTCGACTCCGGCGGCAATCGCCTTGGCATGGGCGGGGGTTACTATGACCGCACGTTCGCCGCCCTGGACCACCAAGCGGCGCAGCGCCCCCCGCTGCTGGGACTGGCGTATGCATTTCAGCGACTCCCGGCGCTGCCGGTCGATCCTTGGGACGTGCCCCTGACAGGCGTCGCGACCGAGCAGGGCATCCAGTGCTTCACCCGCTGCGACGACAAGGAATAAGCAATGAACTACTGGCTCATGAAGTCCGAACCGGACGTGTTCGGCATCGACGATCTGCAGCAAAGTCCCAACCAGACCGACTCCTGGGACGGGGTTCGCAACTACCAAGCCCGCAACATGCTGCGGGATCAGATGCAGGTCGGCGACCTGGCCTTCTTCTACCACTCCAACTGCAAGCCTCCGGGCATCGTCGGCATCATGGAGATCGCCAGCCGCGCCTATCCGGACCCGACCCAGTTCGATCCCGACAGCGACTACTACGACCCCAAGAGCGACCCGGCCAACCCCCGCTGGTATCTGGTCGACGTCAGGTTCAAGCGCAAGTTTGCCCGCATGATCACGCTGGACGAGCTGCGCTCTCATCCGGAGCTAGCCGACATGGTGGTGCTGCGCCGCGGCAACCGCCTCTCCATCACCCCGGTCACCAAGGCAGAATGGGACTTCATCGTGGCGCTGGCCGACTCCCGGGACTGAGCCAGCGCCAGCTGGCCAACAACAGCAAGCCGCCGTAGGCCAGCGCGGCCAGCAGCAGCAGCACCGCGATGGCACCGAACAGATCCGGCGCCTTCATCAGCGTCGTCATCAACGATTCTTCGTAGTAGAAGAACCACTGCTCGTCCGGCGGAAAGATCCAGACGTGCAGGGTATTAAAGACGTTCTCCGGCCCGAGCGCGAACACCAGCGCAGTGCCGCCAAGGAGCACCGCAGCGCTGACGGCAGCCACCCGGCGCAGCCGCGGCGGCGCCAGCGCCATGCGGCGCATTGCGGCCAGCGCGGCCGCCAGCAGGGCCAGCATGCACCAGGAGGCGGTTTTCAGCCGCCCGATCAGCCGCGCCACCGATTCCAAGTGCACCACCTCCGGCTCCCGCAGCAAGGCCTGCTCGCGCCCGGTGGCGTCCCGGTAGCGAAGCTGGCGCAAGCCGCGGCCGTCGGCATGCACCGCGTCGACGATGGCGGCGAACAGGGCGACCCGCTGCTCCCGACCGGTCTGCTCGAAGCCCGCTTTGAATTCGTTTCTCGGACCATAGCGGGCAATGTGGCCGTCGATATCCAGCGCCGAATAGAGCAAGGGGTAGCCGAAGTCCACCAGCCGCAGGCTGACCCACGCCAAAAAGCAGGTCGTCCATGCCAGCGAAACGAAAAAGACCGTCTGCACCAGCGCGCTTACGATCGGTGCCTTTGCATTGGTTCTTGCCATTTTGCCGCCGCGCGCGGCTAGCCGCGATGGCTCCGTGTTGTGACGACTTTCTCAGCAGTTTGGCACTTACTCACCTTCTCCGCTCGAAAACATGGTAGGCTCTAGACCCGCGAGGCGTTCCTCGATCACCTGGACCCGCTGGACCAGCAGGTCCAGCTGGTCGCGCAGCTCGACAATGACGTCATTGAGCTGCTGCAAGGTGTCTTCTTGGAATGCCAAGCGAGTTTCAAGGTCAATCAAACGCTGCTCCATGGACGACTCCCTCTTCTCAGGTGAGACGGCAGCTTTTTGCCGCGGTGCGGCATAATGTTGTTGACTTTGATCAAGTGGGCTCACTCTGGCTTGAGCCAACATCACGCAGGGAAGATTTTGTCCTAAGTCTTTCGCCAACTTTAAAACTTGCGGACCAGCATCATGGAGCAAACCCTGGCATACAACGACAAGGTCATCCGCCAGTTTACTGTGATGACTGTGGTGTGGGGCATCGTCGGCATGCTCGTCGGTGTCTACATCGCGGCACAGTTGTACTGGCCTGCCCTTAACTTCGACATTCCCTGGCTGACGTTCAGCCGACTGCGCCCACTGCATACCAATGCGGTTATCTTCGCCTTCGGCGGCTGCGGCCTGATCGCCACCTCGCTGTACGTCGTGCAGCGGACCTCCGGCGTGCCGCTGTTCGCGCCGCGCCTGGCGTCGTTCGTGTTCTGGGGCTACCAGGCGGTCATCGTCCTGGCCGTGATCACGCTGCCGTTGGGCATCACCCAGAGCAAGGAATACGCTGAGCTGGAATGGCCGATTGACATCCTGCTGGCCATCGTGTGGGTGTGCTATGCCATTGTCTTCTTCGGCACCATCGCCAAGCGCAAGGTCAAGCACATCTACGTGGCCAACTGGTTCTACGGCGCCTTCATCATCGCCATCGCGCTGTTGCACATCGTCAACAACCTGGCGATCCCGGTCAGCTGGACCAAGTCCTACCCGATCTACGCCGGTGCCGTGGACGCCATGGTGCAGTGGTGGTACGGCCATAACGCGGTGGGCTTCTTCCTGACTGCCGGCTTCCTCGGCATGATGTACTACTTCGTACCCAAGCAGGCCGCCCGCCCGGTCTACTCCTACCGGCTGTCCATCGTCCACTTCTGGGCACTGATCTCGATCTACATGTGGGCCGGCCCGCACCACCTGCACTACACCGCGCTGCCTGAATGGGCGCAGTCGGTGGGTATGGTGTTCTCGCTGGTCCTGCTCGCGCCGTCCTGGGGCGGCATGATCAACGGCATCATGACCCTGTCCGGCGCCTGGCACAAGCTGCGCACCGACCCGATCCTGAAGTTCCTGATCGTCTCGCTGTCCTTCTACGGCATGTCGACCTTCGAAGGGCCGCTGATGTCGATCAAGACGGTCAACGCCCTGTCCCACTACACCGACTGGACCGTCGGCCACGTGCATGCCGGCGCCCTGGGCTGGGTGGGCTTCATCACCATCGGCTCGCTATACTACCTGATCCCGCGCCTGTTTGGCCGTACCTCGATGTACAGCACCCGCCTGGTCGAAGTGCACTTCTGGATCGCCACCATCGGCATCGTGCTCTACATCGCCTCGATGTGGATCGCCGGTGTCATGCAGGGCCTGATGTGGCGTGCCTTCAACGACGACGGCACCCTGACCTACTCCTTCGTCGAGGCCCTCAAGGCGACCTATCCGTACTACGCGGTGCGCCTGCTCGGCGGCGTGCTCTACCTCAGCGGCATGCTGATCATGGCGTACAACACCTGGAAGACCATTTTCCTGCCTCAGCGCGAGTCCGAGCCGGTCCGTGCGGCGGCTCAGCAGACGGCTTAAGGAGCTGCGCTCATGCATGAGTTCATCGAGAAAAACATCGGCCTGATGGGTCTGCTGATCTTCATCGTGATCGCCATGGGCGGCCTGGTGGAGATCACCCCGCTGCTGTTCCAGACGCAGACGACCCAGCCAGCGGAGGGCGTGCGGCCCTATCCTGCCCTGCAGTTCGCCGGCCGCGACATCTATGTCCGTGAGGGTTGCTACAACTGCCATTCGCAGATGGTGCGGCCGTTCCGGGCGGAAACCGAGCGCTACGGTCACTATTCGGTGGCCGGCGAGTTCGTGTACGACCGTCCGTTCCAGTGGGGCTCCAAGCGCACCGGCCCGGACCTGGCCCGGGTCGGCGGCCGCTACACCGACGACTGGCACTACGCGCACCTGATGAACCCGCGCGACGTGGTGCCCGAGTCCAACATGCCGGCCTACCCCTGGCTGGCCGAGCGCACCATCGACGGCGAGGCCGTGGCCGCCCGCATGCGGGCGCAGCGCGACTACCTCGGCGTGCCCTACACCGACGAGGAGCTCGAGCGAGCTGCCGCCGAGGTGGATGGCAAAACCGAGATGGAGGCCCTGATCGCCTACCTGCAGGGGCTGGGCGTCGCGTTCCAGAACAAGAGGTAAGCCGTGGAGATCGACATCAACACGATCCGTGGCCTGATCACTACCGTGCTGCTCATCAGCTTTCTCGGTGTGGTGTTCTGGGCATACAGCGGCAAGCGTAAGAGTGATTTTGCTGAAGCGGCCAGGCTGCCGCTTCAGGATGACGAGCCCATCAGGGCGGAGGAAAAGAAGTCATGAGCACCTTTTGGAGCGTGTTCATCACCGTTCTCGTGATCGCGCACCTGATCGGTTACGCCCTGCTCCTGCACGGCACCTCGAAAATGCCTGCCGGCAGCAAGATTGGGGAAACCACCGGTCACGTGTACGACGGTGATCTGGAGGAATACAACAACCCGCTGCCGCGCTGGTGGCTGTGGAAATTCTACCTGCTGATCATCTTCGGCTTCATCTACCTGGCCCTGTACCCCGGCCTGGGCAGCTTCAAGGGCCTGCTGGGCTGGAGCCAGTATGATCAGTACGCCCAGGACGTGGCGGCGGCCGAGGAGCGCTACGGTCCGCTCTACGAGAAGCTGGCTTCCATCCCGATCCCGGAGCTGGCCAAGGATCCGGAAGCCATGCAGACCGGTCGCCGGCTGTTCGCCAACAACTGCGCGGTCTGCCACGGCGCTGACGCCCGCGGCGCAGTCGGCTTCCCCGACCTGACCGACGGCGTCTGGCTCTACGGCGGCACGCCGGAAGCCATCAAGACCAGCATCCTCAACGGCCGCCATGGTGTTATGCCGGCCTGGGGTGCCACTCTGGGCGAGGAAGGCGTGGAGCAAGTCGCCGCCTACGTCTACAGCCTGAGCGGGCGTTCGGCGCCGGAGCACCTGACCCGGCCGGGAGCGCAAAAATTCGCTACCATATGCGCTGCCTGCCATGGTATCGATGGCAAGGGCAACCAGGCCCTCGGCGCTCCCGACCTGACGGCTGGCGTCTTCATGTACGGCGGTTCGCTTGAAGCGATCAAGACCACGATTCGTGACGGCCGCCAAGGGATCATGCCGGCCCACCGCGACATCCTTGGGGAGGCCAGGGCGCACATCGTAGCCGCCTACGTTTACAGCCTCTCGGCCAAGGAGGGCGACAATCATGAGACTGGTGGTGGGATCGTCCAATGAACCGTCCAACGAAAAAGAGGTAAATCTCGACGGGCGATCGCCGAAGGCAGTCGCCCAGATCCGAAGGTGGGGGCCGTGCTCTGGCCCTCCTTCTTGATGGCCGGCATAGCGACCATGGTCTGCTTTGCCAACATTGATCCGGCCGAGCTGCAGCTTGCCACCTGTCCGGAACTGCAGCTTAGCCGCAAGCTGGGCTACACCTTGGGATTCTTCATGTTCTGGGGTGTCACCGCCTGGTCCAGCTTCCTAACCATGCTGCTCTTGCGCCCGGAGGGCGGGCCGCGGCGCCCCGCTAGAGGCGGTCGATGAAACACGACGGTAACGCGGCGAAGAAACTACGCGCCATTCCAGTCAAGCACGAAGCCACCGACGACAATGCCGCCCTGTACCAAGCGCGCCAGAAGATCTATCCGCGCGAAATCAAGGGGCGCTTTCAGCGTCTGCGCACCCTGGCCGTCTTGGTCCTGCTGGGCCTGTACTACATCATCCCCTGGGTTAACCTAGACGGACGTCAGGCCGTCCTGTTCGATCTGCCCGAGCGCAAGTTCTATGTGTTCAATCTGGTTTTCTGGCCGCAGGATTTCGTCTATCTGGCGGCCTTCCTAATCATCTGCGCCCTGTCGCTGTTCTTCTTCACCGCCTTGGCCGGGCGCATGTGGTGCGGCTATGCCTGCCCACAAACCGTCTGGACCGAGGTCTATCTGTGGATGGAGCGGCTGACCGAGGGCAACCGCAGCAAGCGGATGAAGCTCGACGCCGGCCCCTGGAACAAGGAGAAAATCCTCCGCAAAAGCGCCAAGCAGTTCCTCTGGATCGCCTTCTCGCTGTGGACCGGCTTTACCTTCGTCGGCTTCTTCACGCCCATTCGTGAGCTCGCGGTCGCGGTCGTCAGCTTCGACCTCGGTCCCTGGGAAACCTTCTGGAGCCTGTTCTACGCCCTAGCCACCTACGGCAACGCCGGCTTCCTGCGCGAGCAGGTCTGCACCTACATGTGCCCGTATGCGCGCTTCCAAAGCTCGATGTTCGACAAGGACACGCTGATCATCGCCTACGACGAGAAGCGTGGCGAACCGCGCGGCCCGCGCCGCCGCGGCGAAGATTACAAGGCCAAGGGGCTGGGCGACTGCATCGACTGCACCCTGTGCGTCCAGGTCTGCCCCACCGGCATCGACATCCGCGACGGGCTGCAGTACCAGTGCATCGCCTGTGGTGCCTGCATCGACGCCTGCAACGACGTCATGGACAAGGTGGGTTACCCGCGCGGCCTGATCCGCTACACCACCCACAACGCCATGGCCGGTACCCGGACGCGCATCCTGCGGCCGCGCATCGTGGTCTATGCCGTGCTGCTCATCGGGATCACCGCCGCGGTCTTTGCCCACATGCTGACCCGCTCGCCCATGGACATGAACGTTCTGCATCACCGCAATCCGCTCTACCGGGTGCTGGACGGCGGGCGGCTGGAGAACGGCTACACACTCAAGATCATGAACCGCGACACCATCGACCGGAAGTTCGAGGTCGAGGTCGCTGGGCTGCCGGGCATGCGCATCGAGACCGATCCGGCGCTCATCATGGTGCCCGCCGGCAAGGTGGTCGACGTCACGGCCCGGGTCGCGGTCGAGCGCGAGCAGATGCGAGGCGCCGGCATGGACATCCAGTTCATTCTCAAGACCGTCGACGACGACGGCCGCGAACACCTCATCCGAGAGAAAGGCCGCTTCCTGGGCCCGGTCAGGAGATAGACAAGCCATGCAAGCGAAACCCTGGTACCGGAATCCCTGGTTCTGGCTAGCCGCAACGCCGGCCCTCGGCGGCGTCGTGTCCGGCATCCTGCTCGTCATCATCGCTGTGCACGGCGCGGACGAAGTCATCCGTGACGACTATGTCAAAGTCGGCATGGAGATCAGGCAGGATAATAGCCGTCTCGAAGCAGCCAAGCGGCTGGGGCTGACCGCCAACGTCATCCTGCTGCGCGACAACCGCCAGGTCGTGGTCACCCTACACGGCCTGGAGGGCGAGCAGCCCGATCTGCTGCTGCGCCTGGTGCACCCGACCGACGGCCGACGCGATCAGGAGGTCGCACTGGTGCGCAGCGCTGGCGCCTACCGTGCCGATCTGAGCGGCGAGGCCACTGGCCGCTGGCTGCTGCAACTGGAACCGACCGACGGCAGCTGGCGCCTGGACGGCGAGCTCAAGGCCGACGCCAGCGCCGTCGCGCTCGGCGTGGAGTCTTGATGAACGAACTCGGCAGCTGCTTTCACTGCGGCGAACCCATTCCGCGCGGCGAGCGCCGCAGCGTTCTGATCAACGGCGAGGAGAAACCCGTCTGCTGCGCCGGCTGCGAAGCCGTCGCCACCCTGATCCATTCAGCCGGTCTCGACGGCTATTATCGCATCCGCACCATGCCCGCTCCGCGGCCGGAAGACGGCCTGATCGCGGAAGGACCGGACGAGTGGGACGTGTTCGATCGCGAGCCAGTGCAGAAAGGCTTCCTGCGCCGGCTCGACGCCGAGGTCAGCGAGGCCAATCTGCTGGTGCAGAACATGAACTGCCCGGCCTGCGCCTGGCTAATCGAGCACAGCCTGCGCCGCCTCGACGGCGTCGAGGACCTGCAGGTCAACCCGGCTTCCGGCCGCGCCCTGCTGCGCTTCCGCAGCGACCGCATCGCCGTCAGCCAGCTGATGCGCGCCATCGCCCGGCTGGGCTACCGCCCCTACCCGGCCGCTAATTTCAAGTCGGCCGCCCAGGAAGAGCGGCGGACCGCGCTCAAGCGGCTGGCGGTGGCCGGATTCGGCATGATGCAGGTGTCTACCTACGCGGTCAGCGTGTGGTTCGGCGCCTTCCAGGGTATCGACCCGGTCTACCGGGACTACCTCAACGCCATCAGCTGGCTGGTCACTACACCGGTCATGCTCTACTCCGGCTTCCCCTTTTTCCAGGGCGCGCTGCGCGACCTGAAGGCCCGCCGTGTCGGCATGGACGTACCTATCGCGCTAGGCATCGTGCTGGCCTATCTGGCCAGCGTCTGGAACGCCTTGCAAGGGCTCGACCGGGTCTATTTCGACTCCGTGACCATGTTCATCTTTTTCCTGCTGGTGGGGCGCTACATCGAGATGGCGGCCCGCCACAAGGCGATCCATTCCACCGAGGCGCTGGCGCAGCTGATACCGCCTATCGCCCGCCGCATCGACAACGGCGAGGAGGTGCGTGTTGCCGCCGCCGAGCTTGCTGTCGGCGACATCGTAGCCGTCGCTCCCGGGGAGGCGGTGCCCGCCGACGGCGAGGTCGTCTGGGGCGAGAGCCGCTTCGACGAGTCCATGCTCACCGGCGAATCCCGACCACTGCGCCGCGGCGTAGGCGACGCCGTCATCGCCGGCAGCGTCAACACCGGCGACCATCCGATCCGCTTCCGGGTCGAGCGCACCGGCGACGACATGGTGCTGTCCACCATCGGCCGGCTGCTGGAGCGCGCCCAGGCGCAGCGCCCGCGCCTAGCCCACGCCGCCGACCGCATCGCCGGACATTTCGTGGTGGCGGTGCTGTTCATCGCCGCCGCCGTCTACGCCTACTGGTGGCCCTCCGATCCGCAGCTGGCTCTGCAAGCAGCCTTGGCCGTGCTGGTGGTCAGCTGCCCCTGCGCGCTGGGGCTGGCCACGCCCTCGGCTCTGGTCGCCGGCACCGACCGCCTGGCCAAGGAAGGGCTGCTGGTGGCGCGCTCCGACGCCCTGGAGACGCTGGCCAAGGTCACCCACGTGGTGTTCGACAAGACCGGCACGCTGACGACCGGCGCCGTCACCATTGATCGCATCGTTCCCCTGGGTAGCACCGATCCCGTCCAGGCTCTGCAGCTGGCCACCGCACTGGAGCGCCACTCCGCCCACCCCATCGCCCACGCCTTCGTCCAGCAGGAGACGCCCTACCAGGCGGACCGCGTTGAAACCCGCGCCGGCGGCGGCCTGGAAGGCTGGATCGGGGGACGTCGTCTGCGCATCGGCACGCCCGTCTTCGTTGCCGAGCTGAGCGGCACCGAGCCGGTGGCGCTGCCGGAAGATCAGGCCAGCTGGGTGGTACTGGGGGACGAGAGCGGCCCGCTGGCCATGTTCCGTCTGTTCGACGACATCCGGCCGGAAGCGGAGCAGACCCTGGCACGGCTGCGGCGACTGGGACTGCAGGTGGAAATCGCCAGCGGCGACCGCCTGGAGCCGGTGGCCGCGGTAGCGAAGCGGCTGGGCATCACCCAGTACGCGGCTGCCATGACACCGGCCGACAAGCTGGAGCGCATCAAGGCGCTGCAGCGGGCCGGCGCGGTCGTGGCGGTGGTCGGCGATGGCATCAACGATGCTCCGGTCCTGGCCGGCGCCGACGTCTCCATCGCCATGGGCAGCGGCACCGCGCTGGCGCAAACCTCCGCGGCCATGGTGTTGCTGAGCGATTCCCTGCGGCCGGTCGCCGGCGGCGTGGACATTGCCCGCCGTACCGCGCGCGTGGTTCGGCAGAACCTGGGCTGGGCGCTGCTGTACAATGTCCTGGCGCTGCCGCTGGCAGCCAGCGGCTGGCTGCACCCCTGGATGGCAGCGCTCGGCATGTCGCTCAGCTCGGTGGTGGTCGTGGTCAACGCCATGCAGCTCGCCCGCAAGCGCTCACGGCCGCACTCGACCGAGCCCGATGACGCCCGCTCCCTCACGACAGGAGAAGCGTTCTAATGGAAATCATATTCGTCATGATCCCGCTGGGGCTGGCGCTGATGGGGGTGGCCATCTGGGCCTTCTTCTGGGCGGTGGGCAACGGCCAATTCGACGACCTGGAGGGGCCCGCCTACTCAGTCCTCCTGGACGACGACGATCAGCCCAAGCAGAAAGACGAACGCGCCGAACAAAAACCTCGCAATGATTAGCCAGCAGATGACCCTTCTGGCGGCCCTGATCGCCGGCCTATTCAGCAGCGCCCACTGCTTCGGCATGTGCGGCGGCATTGCCGCCGCGCTTGGCAGCGGCACCCCTACCGCCCGACGGGGACCGATCAAGGGCCTCGGCTATCAACTGCTGTTCAGCGGCGGCCGCGTGTTCAGCTACGCCATCGCCGGCGCCATCGCCGGCGGCATGAGCTTCTGGCTCGGCGCCCTCATCGACATTCCAGCCTGGAGCGCCGTGCTGCGCATCGCCACCAGGATCATCATGGTCGCGATCGGGCTGCAGCTAACCATCAACTGGCGCGGCTTGCGCCACATCGAAGCCCTGGGCAGCAGATTCTGGCGACGCCTGGCACCGCTGGTCGGCCGCTTACTGCCGGCGCGCACGCCGCTGGAGGCGCTGGCCATCGGCATGCTGTGGGGCTGGCTGCCCTGCGGGCTGGTCTACACCATGCTGCTGGCCGCTGCCATGTCGGGCAGCGCCCTTGGCGGCAGCGGCCTGATGCTGGCCTTCGGCCTCGGCACCCTGCCCGCCATGGTAACGCTGGGCGTCGGCGCCGGCAGCCTGACCCGCATGCTAGGTCGCGCCACCATACGCCGCAGCGCAGGCGTGCTGCTGCTGCTGTTCGGCCTCTGGACCATGGCCTCGCCTTTTCTCCACATCGGTCACGGCAGCCACGCGCCGCTGCCTGGCGTCAACGACGCACTCTGCGCGGCCGATCCCATCGCAACGACTGGCGGCCGCTGCTGATGCCTCCAAGCCTCCGCCCTTCCCCCGGCGGAGGCGCCTTACTGACCTGCTCGCGGCTTCCTTCCGTCTGTTTGTTGCTCACAAGCCACACTTGTGGCGCCTGAAAGACATCCCCACAATGCCCTTGCACGGCAGCGCTCATCGGAACGGTGTCGGCGCGGACCGGTGGATACGGACATCCAGCGGCCGTTCGACGAATAGCAGGGAAGGGATTTCCATGAAACAGCGTCAACTCGCCCTCGGACTTACGGCCGTGCTGCTGGCGGCTCCCGCCAGCGTCGCGCTGGCTCAAAGCGGCAGCTCCGACCACGGCTTTCGGCTGCCGCAGCGCGAGCCAGCCTTCGAGCCGGGGCTTTATGTCGGCGGCGGGGTCGGCTACTTCCGGGTCGACGAGCAGGACTTCTTCGAGGAGGGCGACGATCTCGACGACGACCGCGCCGCGCTCAAGGTCTACTTCGGCGGCGACCTGCTGCCCTGGCTGGCCGTCGAAGGCGGCTATGTCAGCTTCGGCGAGATCGGCAACGGCAGTACCCTGGAAGGCGACGGCTGGACCCTGGCCGCCATCGGCCAGCTTCCCATCGGCAACTTCGCTCCGTACGCCAAGCTCGGCTACATGTGGTGGGACGCCGACCGCTCCGCGCCCAACGTGCCGGTCGACAACAACGACGGCCATGACTGGTTCGGCGGCCTGGGCCTGCGCTTTGCCCTCACCCGGGCCATGGACCTGCGGGTGGAGTACGAGCGCTACCAGATGGACGACGCCGACATCGATATGGCCTCGCTTAACCTGCAGCTAACTTTCTAGCCTTGCTTTCTGCTGCCGGCCTCACCGACCGGCAGCAGAGCGTAAGCGACCTCGTGCAAGGAACGATGGCCGCGCTGGCGAAACTTGGGATTCTCCGCCAGCACGTCCTCACGCACCAGGGTGCGCGGGGAGAACGACCGCCCAAACAGCAGCCGCACTTCCCCCTCGGAGACGGAGAACGGCGGCCCGGCGGATTCTGCCGGCTGATATTCCAGGGTGATGAGCAGCCCACGCGCTCCCGGCCCGAGGCAACGCTGCAGCAGCTCGACGTAGCGCTGTCGCTGGGGAACGGTCAGGGCGATCAGGGCGGCGCGGTCGTAGAGCGCGTCGATCTCACCCAGGTGTTCCGGCTCCAGGTCGAAGATGTCGCCCTGCAGAATCTCGATGCCATCCGCGCTCCAGCGCTTGAACCCGCCTTGCCGGCGCACCTCGGGCCGCAGCCCCTGCTCGGCGAAAAACGCCTGCACCGCCCGCTCGCTAAGCTCTATCCCCAGCACCCGGTGACCGCGCCGCCGCAGCCAGCGCAGATCGACGCTCTTGCCGCACAGCGGGACCAGCACCCGCGCCTCGGCGGGCAGCGCCAGCAGCGGCCACCAGCTTTGCAGCAGCCGGTTGCCCTGAGGCTCATGAAAGCCGATTTCGTTCCGCTCCCATTTGTCCAGCCAGAATCGATTGTCCATCACTGTCGTCAATCCTGAATCCCGCATTGAAAATCGCGCCCGGCCATCCCCATTGGTGTGGAATCCACACACGGCGCGGAGGGCCGCGGTGAGACGGTTATATTTTCTGCTGCCAGATGTCGACTGCGCTCGTGAGCTGGTCGAGGACCTGCTGCTGCACCGGGTAGAAGAGCGCCGCATTCATCTGCTGGCGCGGCGTGGCACCCCGCTGGAGGACCTGCCCGAGGCCTCGGTGGCCCAGCGCACCGACTTGATTCCGGCACTGGAGCGGGGCGCTGCCGTCGGTGGCGCCACCGGCGCGCTGGCCGGGCTGGTGGCGATCACGGTGCCGCCGGCCGGGCTGGTGCTGGGCGGTGGCGCGGTGCTGGCCATGGCGGCCCTGGGCGCGGGCTTCGGCGCCTGGGCCTCCAGCATGCTGGGCATTTCCACCCCCAACAGCCAGATCAAGCAGTTTCAGGACGCCATCGAGGCGGGCAAGATCCTCATGATGGTGGACGTGCCCAAGAGCCGCGTGGATGACATCGAACGGCTGGTCCGCCAGCACCACCCCGAGGCCGAAATCGGCGGCACCGAACCGACCATTCCACCTTTCCCTTGACAGCGCTGCCGTCCGCAGTGCAACAATCATACCGGTACGTTTTGCACCCCTGCCCAGCTTTTGCCGCTGTGCACGGCAGCCGTACAATTCCCTGACGAGAAACTATCTATAACGCGCGGTAACTCCTCCTCCAATGTCCATCATCACCAAGTCCGACAAGCTTGCCAACGTTTGTTACGACATTCGCGGTCCCGTCCTGGAAGAAGCCAAGCGGATGGAAGACGAAGGGATCCGCATCCTCAAGCTCAATATCGGCAACCCGGCACCGTTTGGCTTCGAGACGCCTGATGAGATTCTGCAGGACGTCATGCTGAATTTGCCGACGGCCCAGGGCTACTCGGACTCCAAAGGCATCTTCTCCGCCCGCAAGGCCGTCGTGCAGCAGTACCAGTCGCGCGGGATCCACGACGTCACCATCGAGGACGTCTACCTGGGGAACGGTGTCAGCGAGCTGATCGTGATGGCCATGCAGGGCCTGCTCAATGACGGTGACGAGATGCTGATCCCGGCCCCGGACTACCCACTCTGGACCGCCGCCGTCACCCTCTCCGGCGGCAAGCCGGTCCATTACTTGTGCGACGAGTCCAACGGCTGGCAGCCCGACCTGGAAGACATCGAGCGCAAGATCAGTAAGCGCACCCGGGGCATCGTGGTGATCAACCCGAACAACCCCACCGGCGCCGTCTACAGTCGCGAGGTCCTGGAAGGCATCGTCGAGCTGGCCCGCCGCCACAACCTCATCATCTACTCGGATGAGATCTACGACAAAATCGTCTACGACGACGCCGTCCACATCCCCATGGCGACCCTGGCCGACGACGTGCTCATCGTCAGCTTCAGCGGTCTCTCCAAGGCATATCGGGTGGCCGGCTTCCGCTGCGGCTGGATGGTCCTCACTGGCGCTCGCCACCGTGCCCGCGACTATATTGAAGGCCTGGATATCCTGGCCTCCATGCGGCTGTGCGCCAACGTCCCGGCCCAACATGCCGTGCAAACGGCGCTAGGCGGCTACCAAAGCATCAACACCCTGATCCAGCCCGGCGGCCGCCTCTACGAGCAACGCAACCGCGCCTGGGAGCTCCTCAACGACATCCCCGGCGTCAGCTGCATGAAGCCGCAGGGCGCGCTGTACCTGTTCCCGCGCCTGGACCCGGAGATCTATCCGATCAAGAGCGACCGCCAGTTCGTGCTGGATTTGCTGCGGCAAAAGCAGCTCTTGCTGGTCGAGGGAACCGCATTCAACTGGCCCAAGCCGGACCATTTGCGGATCGTCTTTCTGCCCTATCTTGATGTGCTGGAAGACGCAATCGGCCGCTTGCGGGATTTTCTCGCCAAATATCAGCCGAATTGAGAATAAGGCGAAGCTTGCGGCGCATAAAACGCGTCGCAGGAAGCATCGATACGCTTGCCGGCTTCATGCCGGCAAGCATTTTTCGGTGATCAATGGCGTCAGCGGCAAGGCATCCCAGCCCTTGCCGCCAGACGCAGCCCCCCCTTTTCTTGGCTCGTCCTAAGCCAAGCCTCTAGGCCGGCGCACGCCGGCCTGGATGAGTCAGGTTACCGGCTTTAGGACCGTGACGTCGTCCGCCTGCAGGCCCTTCTGGCCCTGCACCAGCGTGAACTCAACATGCTGGCCGCCTTCGAGGGTGCGAAAGCCTTCGCCACGAATGGCGCGGTAATGCACGAAGACATCGTCGCCTTCAGGTCTCTGGATGAAGCCGTACCCCTTGGAGGTATCGAACCACTTCACCACACCGGTCTGTCGTTCAGCCACTAGAATCAACCTCAAACATAACCGACCCCTTGTAAAGCTAGTACAAGTTTTTCTGGCTGCAAGCGACGGCAAAAAAAGCTCCCCGGGAATGCCCTAGGTGGCGATTGCGGGCAGACGCGGAAATGCGGACGGAAAAGCCCCAATTGAGGGGCGATACAGGGCTTTTCCCGTACCGCTTTTGCGGCAGGAAGAAGCAGAAAGAAGGACTTTTGTCGCGGCGGGCCCGGCTTGCCGCGAGGTCAGCTCAGGAACAGCTTGTACGCCGGGTTGTCGGTCTCTTCGACATAGTAGTAACCCAGCTGGGCCAGGAACTCGTCGAAAGCCGGCCGCTGCTCGGGCGGCACCTGGATGCCGGCCAGCACCCGGCCGTAGGCAGCGCCATGGTTGCGGTAGTGGAACATGCTGATGTTCCAGAGATTGTGCCAGCGCTTGCCCATGGTGTTGAGGAAGTTCAGCAGCGCCCCCGGCCGCTCGGGGAACTCGAAGCGGAACACGATTTCGTGCTCCACCAGCCCCAGCCCGCGCCCGCCGACCATGTGCCGCAAATGGGCCTTAGCCATTTCGTTCTGGGACAAGTCCAGCACCGGATAGCCGCGCTGGCGCAAGCTTTCGATCACCAGATCCTTCTCCGCCAGCCCCTCGGTGAGTTGAATGCCGACGAAGACGTGGGCCTCTTCAGGGTCGGAATAGCGATAATTGAACTCGGTGATGGAGCGCCGGCCGATGGTTTGGCAGAATTCGCGAAAACTGCCGGGCCGCTCCGGGATGGTGACCGCCAGCAGCGCCTCGTTGTGCTCGCCGATTCCAGCCCGCTCAGCGACATGCTCAAGGCGGCTGAAGTTCATGTTGGCGCCGCTATTAATGGCGATCAGGGTCTCGTCCTGAATACCGGTCTGCTCGACGTATTTCTTCAGGCCGGCAACTGCCAGCGCGCCGGCCGGCTCGACGATGGAGCGTGTGTCGTCGAAGACATCCTTGATGGCGGCGCAGATCTCGTCGGTCGTCACCAGGACCACCTCGTCAACGAACTGCCGGCAGAGCCGGAAGGTCTCCTTGCCGATCTGCCGCACCGCCACGCCGTCGGCGAACAATCCCACCTGCGGCAGAATAACCCGCCGTCCCCTGGCTAAGGCCTGGTGCAACGTGGGCGCATCCTCCGGCTCCACGCCGATGATCTTGATGTCGGGGCGCAGTTGCTTGATGTAGACAGCCACGCCGGCCGCCAGCCCGCCACCGCCCACGGGCACGAACACCGCATGCAGCTTGCGCGGATGCTGATGGAGGATTTCCATGCCCACCGTTCCCTGCCCGGCGATGACATCGGGATCGTCGTAGGGCGGGATGTAGGTCATGCCCCGCTCCCGCACCAGCTTCGCGGCGTATTCCGAAGCATCGTCATAGCTGTCGCCGTGGAGCACCACCCGCCCCCCCAGGTTTCTGACCGCCCGGACCTTGATTTGCGGGGTGGTGCGCGGCATGACGATGGTGGCCCTGATTCCCATGCGGCTGGCGGCCAGCGCCACGCCTTGGGCATGGTTGCCGGCCGAGGCGCAAATCACGCCGCGCTCCAGCTGCTCCGGCTTGAGGCGGGCAATCTTGTTGTAGGCGCCGCGAATCTTGAAGGAGAACACCGGCTGCAGATCTTCCCGCTTGAGCAGGACGTTGTTACCCAGCCGGGACGACAGGTAAGGGGCGGGGTCCAGCGGGGTTTGCTTGGCGACGTCGTAGACGGAGGAGGTCAGGATTTTCTCGATGTAGGCTTTGGTCATTCTTCGGCTTTGGCGTGCAACTGCACCTTGAGGGAAAAAAGCTTAAGTCTAAGGCAAGCCGGCCGAGCTGGTAAGCATCCCGTCGATTTCCCTTGACCGGAAATCGTCGTACCGTATCATGCCCTGCTAACGGAGGGCCCGGATCATGTCAGTAGAGCAGCACAAACGCGCCGCCGCCGAGGCAGCGCTGGAGTACATCAACCGTGGCGACGTGATCGGCGTCGGCACCGGCTCCACGGTCAACTACTTCATCGACGCCCTGGCAGCCATGAAGGCTGACATCGACGGCGCGGTGTCCAGCTCCGAAGCCTCCACCGCCCGCTTGCGGCAGCACGGCATCCGGGTCCTCGAACTCAATGAAACCGGCGATCTGCCGCTCTACGTCGACGGCGCCGACGAGGCCAACCGCCACTTGCAGCTGATCAAGGGAGGCGGGGGCGCGCTGACCCGGGAGAAGATCGTCGCCGCCGCCTCCCGCCGCTTCGTCTGCATCGCCGACGAAAGCAAGCTGGTAGACATCCTGGGCCAGTTCCCGCTGCCGGTGGAAGTGATTCCCATGGCGCGCAGCTTCGTCGCCCGCCAGCTGGTCAAGCTGGGCGGCAAGCCGGAGCTGCGCCAGAACTTTACCACCGACAACGGCAATTTGATTCTCGACGTGCGCGGCCTCACCATCGCCGAGCCGATTAGCCTGGAGCGGGAGATCAACGACATTCCCGGCGTCGTCTGCAACGGCATCTTCGCCCTGCGCCGGGCCGATGTGCTGCTGCTGGGAGGCAGCAGCGGCGTGCGTACCCTGACTGCAGATTAACCGCGGAATCGATGTCTTTCGGGAAACTGCTGGTCAATATCGGCCTGATCCTGGTGATCATCGGGCTGCTGTGGCCCTGGTTGTCCAAGCTCGGTCTGGGCCGCCTGCCCGGCGACATCGTCATCAAGCGCGAAAACTTCACCTTCTACTTTCCACTGGCCACGTCCATCATCGCCAGCATCGTGCTGACCCTGATCCTGTGGCTGTTCCGCCGCTGAGCTTCCCTTCCTCAGCGCACCCGGAACGGCACGGCCGCGGTCTCCAGCACGGCGCCGTCCTGCTGGCGGATGCGCGCCTGCACCCAATGCCTGCCCCGCTGCAAGGGCCATAGCAGGCCGTCGCCGCGGCCGACCGAAACACCATTAACCAGCCATTCCACCTGTGCCTGGGCCGGCGCGGTATCGAGTCGGAAGGCGAAACGCTGGCGCTCCGGCGGCAGGCGCGGATCCAGCGCCAGCTGTAGCTCCCGGGAGGGCTGCCGGATGCGCGGCAGCGGGGCCGGAGCCTGCTGCGGCGCAGACGGCTGCGGCCAGCGCGACGGCAGGAACCACTCCGGCCGGCTGGGGCAGCTGCCATCCGCCGGCAGGCCGCTGTCGCGGCAGATCATCAGCTGCACCAGCGTTGCATCCATGGGCAGCGGCGCCGGCGACGTGCGCCGGTTGAGCTCGGCGAAGATGGCGCGCGCCACCGGCACTGCCCCGCAGGCACCACTGACTCCCTGCATAGGCGCGCCGTCCAGGCGCCCCAGCCAAACCCCCACCGTATAGCGGTGATTGAAGGCCAGCACCCAGGCATCGCGGTAATCGCTGGAGGTGCCGGTCTTGATGGCGGTCTCAACCGGGAACTGCATGAGTCCGCCGGCGCCGAACTCCAGGCGCCGGGCGTCGGGATCGGCCAGGATGTTGCCGATCAGCCGGCTGACCGGCCGCGCCAGTACGGCGCGGGCGGGCAACGGCGACTGGTCACGCAGTAGCCGTAGCGGCCGGTACTCGCCACCGTTGGCCAGCGCGGCAAAGGCCGTGGTCAGCTCCAGCAGCGTCACCTCGGCATTGCCCAGGGCTAGGCCGTCGCCGTAGTAGTCGGGATGCTGGCGCAGGCCATGAAAGCCCAGTTGCCGCAGGCGATCGAGGAAATCGGCAACGCCGACGAACTGAATGGCGCGCACGGCGGGGATGTTCAGGCTGTTGCCGAGCGCATCGCGCAGGCGCACGGAGCCGTAATGGCTGCGGCTGTAGTTGCGGTAGGCATGCTGGCCCTGACCGATCGCCTCCCTCAAGGGCGCATCCTCCAGCAGGGTGGCTGCGGTCCAGCCACGCTCCAGCGCCAGGGCGTAGAGGAACGGCTTGAGGGTGGAACCGGCCTGGCGCGGCACCGTCACCGCATCATAAGCGCTGCCCTCGCCCGGGGCATGGGCATTGACCCAGGCCAGCACCTCACCCTTCGCGTGATCGACCACCAAGGCAGCAGCGTTGCGCACCCCATAGTCGGCCAGCTGGCGCCGGCGGGGCCCGCAGCATAAGCGGTGCCTCGACCAGGTGCCGGCGCTCGACCGCATCGAGCAGCCCCGCGCGCCACATGCGCTCGGCCAGGTTGCGCAGCTGCGGCCGCAGGCGGTCGGGATCGGCGTGCGGATCGAGCCGGCTCGGCGCCCGCACCAGTACCGCCAGAGCCAGCATTTCCTGCGGCGCCAGCGTGCTGAGGTCGCGGTCGAAGTAATAGCGCGCCGCCTGCGCCACGCCGCGCCGCCGGCCGGCGTAGGGCACCTGGTTGAGATAGAACTCGAGGATCTCGGCCTTGCTAAAGCGCCGCTCCAACCGCCTGGCTTCCCAGCCTTCCAGCCAGCGCGACCACAGCGTGCGCGGCCGCGGCTGCAACATACGCACCACCTGCTCGCTGATGGTGCTGGCGCCGCGCACCGCCCGTCGCGCCCGCAAATTCTGCCAGACCGCCGCCAGCCGGGCGCGCCAGTCGATGCCTCGGTGGGCGAGAAAGCGCCGGTCCTCGGCGACGATGAAGGCCTGCTGCAGCAGCAGCGGGATTTCGGCCAACAGCCGCCGATCGTGGACGTTCCAGTCGTTCTCGTAGGTCACGGTAAGCGGCACGCCGTGGCGATCGGTCAGCTGCGCCTTGCGGATGTCCGCCGCCGCCGGCGGCAGCTCGGTAGGCAGCGGCCGCAGGCCATGCAGAGTCGCTGCCGTCAGCAGCAGACCGCCGTCCAGCAGCGCCGCTGCCAGCACCGCCGGCAGCCGGCCTGCCCACAGCTTACGGCTTCGGCTCGCCGGCATCCCCCTCTCCCACCAGCAGCCGGGCCGGGGCCGTCCTGCCAAACACGGCCGGGGCATACATCTCCTCGGCACGGGCCGACGGCACCAAGAATTCACCATCGGCGATGACCTGCGCGGTGTAACTCAGGTGATAGTTGCCCGCTGGCAAATAGTCGGCGTAGAAGCGCACCGCGTCATGGCGCAGCTCCTGGTGATGGAAGCTCCAGCGCCCAGCGTCATAGCCGATCCAGTCGGAATGGCGCAGATACCAGGAGCCGCCAGCGGCCGGGAACGCGGCCGCTACGGCATCCACCGTGGATGCGGTGGCGAGCTTGCGGTTGACAGGTTCCAGCCCGCCAGGCACCGGATCGTCCACCACCACGAAATGCCGCGCAGTGGGCAGCGAGAGATACAAGTCCACGCGCACCAGCTCGCCACGGCGCAGCTGCAGTGGCGACGCCAGCAGCTGCCATTGGCCGGCGCGGCGCACGCTGTATTCGCGGCGCAGCTCGATTCCCGCGTTGGCCGCTTGCTGCGCCCTGGCCGGCAGCGCATGGCTCAGCCGCACGCCGTAGTAAAGACGCCCCTGCCCTTGATGTTCCAGCCGCAGGCGGCGCTGGCGACCGGCGTCCTCCGACCGCATCGGCAGGACCAGCTCCTGGCTTGGGTCGCGCGATGATTGGAAGCGGACCACGGCGAGCGGTTCGCCATCCAGGCTGACGCGGGCCTGCAGCCCGATCGGCCCCTGCTCATAGGCCCGCCCATAGGCCAACAGCGCTTGCAGACAGAACAGGTTCTCCTGGGTGTTCTCCCAGTGATCCCGGCTGCCACGCGCCTCGACAATGGTGCCCACCAGCTGCGACGGCAGCTCGGCCGCCAAGGCGGCTCCATCAGGCTTCGCCGCCAACCCGACCAGGGCTGACAGCACAGCGCATTGGCTGCGCAGCGGCGTGGCCAGGATGCGCACGTAGCCGTCATCCAGCGCCTCGTTGAAGCTCACCCTGCCGCCGTCCTGCACGGCCCTGGCGAGAATGTACTGCAGCACTTCGCGGCGCAGCTCGGCGGTGTCCTCCACCGCCAGCAGCGCTTGCAGGTAATGGGCCTGCCCGAACAAGCTCATAGCCGGCACGTGCCGGCGATAACGCTCCAGATCGGCGCGGCTCAACCGACCCTGCTCGGCCAGCGCGGCCAGCGCCACCGCCCGCACCGTGGCGGCCATGCCGGGGCTATGGAGCTCGGGCTGGAAGTCGCGCCGCAGCAGGGTGTCCAGATAGTCCAGCAGGCGCTGCTCGACCAGCGCCGGCACCGTCTCCCCGGCGGCCCGCAGCCAGTTGAAGGCCAGCGCGGTGTAGGCGCTGAGATAAGGGCTGGCATAAGCGTCCTCGGCGCGGAAGAAGGCCATGCCGCCGTTGGGCGCCTGGAAGGAGGCGGCCTGCTCGAGGACGGCCGCTGGCAGCGTGGCCGCCTCCGGCCAGTCCAGCGCGGGCGGCAGATAGTGGCGCAGCGCCTGGTACTGCGCCGCCAGTACCGCCCGACCGAGCAACTGCTCCCAACCACCGTAGGGATAGTCGCACAGGTAGCGGAAGACGCCGTCCAGATTGCCGATGATGGTCGGCGACAGCACCACACTCAGGCCGCCGGCGGCAGGCTCGAACTCGGCCGGATAATGCAGCGCCTGCACGATGCTACCGCCGTCGAGACTGCCGTGGTTGGCGGCGGTATGCAGGCTGACCGCAGGCCGCACCAGCAGCTCGTGGCGCAGGGCGTCGCGCTCGGCGCCGGCCGCCGCGCTCAGGGTGATGCGCAGCTGGCCGGCCTGGCGCGACTCCAGCGGCAGATAAACCGTCTGGCGCTGGTACGGCAGCAGCCGCAGCCGGCTTTCGAGCGCTGCCGGCGCCAGCACTTTGGCCGGTCCTTCCACCTGCCAGCGCAACCCGAACTCGCGCTCCCGGTCACTGCGATTCATGACGCTGAAGCCGGCCAGGAAACGGTCCCCGCTGCGCAGCAGATTGGGCATGACCGGACGGATCTCGATGGGTTGATTGACCTGGAAGCGGGTCTGCCCCAGGCCGAAGCGGTCCTTGCCCGTGGCCCCCAACACCAGCACCCGCCAGCCGGTCAGATTGTCCGGGGCGTCGAATTTCAGCCGCGCCATGCCCCTGGCGTCCACCGCCACGGCCGGGTTCCAGTAGGCCACGTAGCGTTCGATGCGACGGGCATCGACGTCGCCGCCGTCGCCACCGGCATTGGCCCCTTTCTTCTCGAATTTCTGCAGGCCGATCAGGCAGTTCAGCAGGCTGTAGTTGGCCAGATCCAGCGGCTCCAGCCGATAGAAGCCCCGATAGGGATCGAAACTGCGCTCGCCGTCCCGCAGCTGGTCGAACACCGCCTCGTCCAGCACAACCACCGCCAGCTGCACCGGCTCCGGCTCGCCGTGGCGTGGCCGCGCCTGCAGCTCAAGGCGGACCCGCTCGCCCGGCCGATAGGTCGGCCGGGCCGGCCGCGCCTCGATTTGCAACTGCTTGTGGGCATCGACCACCCGGGTTTGGACATAGCCCATGCGCAGCGTCGGCCGACCCAGGTCGACACCGTCATCGTCCGGTGGCGTGGCCACTCGCGGCGATACTGCCACCACCGACAGATAAAAGCCCGGGATCATGTCCTCGGTGATCGGCAGCTCCAGCACCGGCGTGCTGCCTTCCAGCCGCTGCACCCACTGCTGCAGCAAGCCGTAGCGCTCCACCGTGATCAAGGCATTGGCGCCCGGCAGCGGATTGCGGATCAGGTAGCGGGCAGTCTCCCCGACCTGGTAGCTCTCGCGCTCGGGAACGATGTCGAGACGCTTACCAGGCGGCTCCTCCCACACCACCTGCCCTCGCCCCGCTGCCCAGAGCTGGATCTCGGTGGTGTGCGGGCGGCCCTGGCTGTCGCGGATCTCGGCGAGCAAGCGATAGCGGCCCGGCGCCGGCGGCACGAAGCGGCAGGTCACCGCCGCCGCCGCGGACTGCAGCCGGCAGCGGTCGGTCTCGCGCCAGGCGCGGTTGTAGCGGGTAATGAAGGCGTTGCCGGCGCCTTTGACGCGGGCCGCGGTCACCTCCTCGTGCTCGATGCGCACCGTCACCGCGACGCCGGCCACGGGCTCGCCATCGGCGGCGATCACCGCCACGTCCACCAGCGCCGGCTCTCCCTGCCGCAACAGCCAGCTCTGCTGGCGCAGGCCGACATAGCGGTCGCGACCGGCGTAGAGGGCGCTGGCGAAGCCGGACACCAGCGCGCCGCGCTCGTCGCTGACGGCGCTCTCCACGTCCAGCCGACCATACAGCACATGCTCGGCCTGCAAGGTGAAGCTGCTGTCCAGGCGACCCTGAAGGTCGAGCTGCCCCTCGGTCTGGAACACGGTCTCCGGCGTTTGATTGTCGCGCAGGGTCTGGAAATAGAAGCCGCGCAGCGTGCTGGCGGCGGGCTGTAGCGGGCGCGGATAAAGCCGCGCCGTCACCCGGGCCTGGGCGTCGGCGTAGGGACCGCCGGCATGCATGCTGGCCTGGGTGGCCACCTGCACCCGATCGCCGCTCCGGAACAGCTCGCCATTGAGCTGACTGCTGACCTTGAACGACGCGACGGCGAAGTCGGCCACCAGCACCTCCAGCACCGGCAGCGGCTCCGGCAGGAAGTCGGCCGCGAGCTCGAAGCGGTACCAGCCTGTGGCGCCCTGGGGCGGCACCCGGTATTCCCCGGCCAATGAGCCGAAGCCGTCCAGTTGTATCCCGTCGGCCTCGTGCAGCAGCTTGCCGGTGGGATCGACGATGCGCAGCCGATAGGGTCCGCTGGGCGCCGGGATGAAGCCGCGATGGTCCTGATCGCGCACGTACAGCTTGTACTGGATGCTGTCGCCGAGACGGTACACGCCCTGGGCGGTGGCCCCCCAGGCACGCACGAAACCGGCCTTGGCCCGAGGCCAGCCGTGGATGCTCCAGTCGGTCACCTCGCCGCTGGCGATCTCGAAGTCGAAGTCCAGCGGCAGCAGGGCGAAGTCCTCGCCACGCGTCACCTGCACGAACAGACGCGGCTTGTCCCACTCCCAGGCATACGCATGCTCGAGCTGGGGATCCAGCTGCTGACGTCCAGGCAGCAGCGCGATGCCGTCGGCGTCGGTACGGGCCTCGGCCAGCGGCGGCGCCGTCGGCTGCAACCGCTGGTAGTCGCCCAAATAGACCTGGACCTCGGCCCCGACGACCGGGGCCCCGCTGGCGAGATCGGTCACCCAGACCAGGCTGTTGAAGTGTCCCAGCTTGACGTGCAGCTGGTAAGGCGTGGCCTGGGCGAAGAAGCGGTAGTCTTCCGGGCGGTAGCTGGGGAAGCGCGGCTCGGGCAGGATCTCGCCACTGATGGCGCCGCTTCTGCCACCCAGGCGCTCCCACAGCCCGAGCGGATAATGGAAGGCGATGTCCGGCACCGCCGGCAGCGGCAGCCGCACCGTCTGCTCCGGCAGCGCGCCGGCCGCGGTCAGGCTGGAGTAGCGCACGTCCAGATGGCGCAAATTGGTCACCGTCAGCGGCACATCGTTGGCAACTTGGCTCTCAACGACCGCGCGGCGGTAGATCAGGGCGAGATTCGGCGGCCGCGGCCCGATGCGGAACTCGATCACCAGCGCGTTCTCCAGCGGCCGGCCGAACTCGTCATGAACGGTCCCGTCAGCGGCAAACCGGTACTCTTGGCGAGCCTGCAGCCGCTCCGCCAAATAGACCCGATACTCCTTCCCCGGCCGGTAAGGGCCGCTCAGAGCACTGTAGCTGCGCTGGTTCTGCCAGGGATCGTAGTCCTTGCGACCGGCGGCCAGATCCGGCGTGATCCGCACGTGCTCCCGAATCTGGTCGCTCAGCACCGGGGCCGAGAAGGCCAGTGCCACCGGTTGCATGGGATTGCAGGCCGCTGCCGCCGCCTGCCCGGGCGGCAGCAGCAGCTCATTGCCGTCCTCGTCGTGGCAGCGAACGCCGAGAAAGCGGAAGGCGGGGAAGGTGTGAAGCTGCAGCGCCTGGCGCTGTTCTCGGCCGGGCAGCTGGCCGTGCGGCGTGATCAGGCCGGCCCGCAGCTGCAAATCGACCGCCACGCCTTCGGCCAGGGGCTTGCCGGGCATGACGTCCCAATAACGCCGGGCCGGGCCGGCTTCCGGCTCCGCCGCCTGGGGCGTCGCCAGGATGAAAAGCTGCTCGCCCGGCAGCGGCAACAGCGCCGCGCCTTCCGGGGGGCGGCCGCTGCTGATCTCGCCCAGGACGGGGCCGACCGGCTCGCCGCCGGCGGGCTGGAAACGCAGCGCCTGCTCAACCGACTGCCTGGTCACTGGCAGGTTGAACTGCAGCCGCAGCACCGGCGAGCCGGGACCGCGCCAGGCGCTGACATAGGCCTGCTCCAGCCGCGGCCGCTCGGTGACGAACTCGTGCACGACCTGGCGCGCCAGCCTGGCCCCGTCGGCGGCGGCGAAGCCAGCGGCCACCGTCACCCGGTAGCGGGTCGCCGGCAGCAGCGCCTGGTCCGCGTCCAGCTGGCAGGCCAGGGCGCTAACGTTGAGCCAGCGCCAGTGGCAAGGCAACGCCGGCTCGATTTGCACGGCCACTTCGTCGGCGCGCCGCTCATCCGGCCCAACGGTACCATGGGACGGTTGAACTGGATGACGATTTGCCGACCGGCCGGCACCTCCTCCCCTGCCGGTGTGATCCGCTGCACCTGTACCGGATCCGCTGCCGAAGCGCCGGACGCCACCATGGCGAGCAGGATTCCGAGCCAGCGGAACGACCTGCGGAAGCACATCGAAGACTCCTTGTTTTTATCGGGTCAGCCGCCACGACGGCCGGCGCCGGCCTGACCTCGTGTCGCTACCAAGGTAACATTGCCCGGTTGAAATGCAGAGAGCATTCCGAACCAGATGAAACACTTCATTCGGGCCGAGCGCGATGAACAATCGCTGCTGCCGTCGCTGCAGGAACTGGCCGACCGGGCCTTTTCCCGGGCGGCCGGTGCGCCGCTGATCGCCGGCAACCATGTCCGCCTGTTGCGCGACGGCACCGAGAACTATCCGGCCTGGCTGGAGGCCATCGCCGCGGCGCGGCGGCATATCCACTTCGAAAACTACATCTTCTACGACGATGCCGTCGGCCGCGAATTCGCCGCCGCACTGATCGAGAAGGCCCGCGCTGGCGTCCGGGTCCGCCTCGTCTACGACTGGCTGGGCTGTCTGGGCAAGGCGCCGCGGCGGTTCTGGAATGCTCTGCGCAATAATGGGGTCGAAGTTCGCTGTTATAACCCGCCGCGGCTGGACAGCCCGCTTGGCTGGCTCTCGCGCGACCACCGCAAGATGCTGGCAGTGGACGGCGAGTTGGCTTTCGTTACCGGCCTGTGCGTTGGCCGCATGTGGCGCGGCGACCCCGCCCGCGGCATCGAACCCTGGCGCGATACCGGCGTCGAGATCCGTGGCCCGGCTGTGGCCGAGGTGGAGCGCGCCTTCGCCCGCGTATGGGCCATGCTTGGGGCGCCGCTGCCCGAGCCAAGTCCCACGCCGCCAGCGCCGGCCGGCAACATGGACATGCGCATCGTCGCCAGCGAGCCGGCCACCGCCGGCATGCTGCGGCTCGACCTGATGATTGCCGCGCTGGCTCGCAAGCGTTTGTGGATCACCGATGCCTACTACGCCGGCACGGCCTCCTATGTCGAGGCCCTGCGCGCGGCGGCCCGTGACGGGGTCGACGTGCGCTTGCTGCTGCCCAACGCCACCGACTTGCCACTGCTGCAGCCGCTGTCGCGCATCGGCTACCGCCCACTGCTGGAAGCCGGCGTGCGGATCTTCGAATGGAAGGGCTCCATGCTGCATGCCAAGACCGCCGTGGCCGACGGTCACTGGGCACGGGTCGGCTCCACCAACCTGAACCTGGCCAGCTGGCTCGGCAACTGCGAGCTGGACGCGGTGGTGGAGAACGATGCCTTCGGCAGCGCCATGGAAGCCATGTACCTGGAAGATCTGGCCAACTCCACCGAGATCGTGCTGGACCGCCGCCGCCGACCGCGCGCCCCCGGAGAGCCGCGCCTGTCGATCCAGGGCCTCGGCGCAGGCGCGGGGGGCAGCAAGGGCAGCGTCAGCCGCGCGGCTGCCGGGGCGGTGCGGCTGGGGCATACCATCGGCGCGACCTTTGCCGACCGGCGCCTGCTGGGCCCGATCGAGGCTCGCACGGCCACCGCCACCGGAGTGGCGCTGATCGCGCTCTCTCTGCTGTTCGCCCTGTTCCCCAAGGCATTGGCCTATCCGCTGGCAGGGCTGGGCTTGTGGGGCGGCTTGGTGCTGCTCTACCGGGGCGGCCGACTGCGGGCCAAGCGCCGTGCGCTGCCAGCCCCCGAAGAGGAGGAATGAAGCCGCTTAGGCCATGAGCTGGCGGATCCGGGCTGCCAGCGCCTCCATGCTAAACGGCTTGGTGATGAGAGCTTCGCGGGCAGCCGGGCCGGCAGCATCCAGCCACTCCGGCGGCGCATAGGCGGTCATGTAGAGTACCGGCAACTGGGGGCGAAACGCCCGCGCCGCTTCCACCATTTGCTTGCCGTTGAGCCCGGGCAGGCCGATGTCGGTGATCAGCAAATCCAGCCGCACATCTGACTCGAGCAGCTCGAGGCCGGCCACTCCATCGACCGCTTCCAGCGTCCGCAAGCCCAGCTCGTGCAATGCCGCCACCACCAGCTGGCGTACCGTGACGTCGTCCTCGACCACCAGCACCACCGCGTCGCTGGCCGCCGCGGGCGGGGCCAGCTCGGCCGCACTCTCCTCGGTTTCGGCATCCGTCAGGCTGCGCGGCAAGTACAGCCGCACCGTGGTGCCCATCCCCGGTGCGCTATCGATGTGGATGGAACCGCCCGATTGGCGGGCAAAGCCGTAGATCATCGGTAATCCCAGGCCCGTGCCCTGGCCGGCGGCCTTGGTGGTGAAAAACGGCTCGAAGACATGGCGCAGGGTCTGCGGCGTCATGCCGGTGCCGGTATCGCTGACCAGAACGCAGACGTAATCGCCCGGCCGGCCAACCTGCTCGTCGGCAGCGCCGATCCGCACCTTCTTGCTGGTGATGGTGAGCTTGCCGCCCGCGGGCATGGCGTCGCGGGCGTTGATGGCCAGGTTAAGAATGGCGCTCTCCAGCTGGTTGGGGTCGCACAGCGCCAGCCAATCGTCCTCGCCCGGCAGCAGGCTCACCTCGATGTGCTCGCCGACGGTGTGGCGCAGCAAATCCGCCATGGAGGCGATCAGGGCCCCGACCCGCACCGGCTTCGGCGCCAGCGGCTGGCGCCGGGCAAAGGCCAGCAGGCGGTGCACCAGGCCGGCGGCACGGTTGGCCGATTGCATGGCCAGGTTGATGAAACGCTCGGTCTCGTCGCTGCGCCCCTGCAGAAGCCGGCGCTTGGCCAGCCCCAGCGCACCATTAATTCCAAGCAAGATGTTGTTGAAATCATGGGCGATGCCGCCGGTCAGCTGGCCCAGCGCCTCCATCTTCT
>Ga0079224_100000198_pt1 | contig 51802 bp, 47 predicted proteins | sample Stecom2015_FD_80414 | JGI IMG/M metagenome (GOLD analysis project Ga0079224, IMG submission 80414) | Agricultural soil microbial communities from Utah to study Nitrogen management - Steer compost 2015 | ecosystem: Environmental > Terrestrial > Soil > Agricultural land | place: USA: Utah... | reverse complement strand
GTCGTCATCGCCAACCGCGGCGAGATCGCGCTGCGCATCCTGCGCGCGTGCCACTCGCTGGGCATCCGCACGGTCGCGGTGCATTCCACCGTGGACCGCAACCTCAAGCACGTGGCCATGGCCGACGAATCGGTTTGCATCGGGCCGGCGCCGTCGGCGCAGAGCTACCTCAACATGGCGCAGATCATCGCCGCCGCCGAGGTCACCGACGCCCAGGCCATCCACCCCGGCTACGGCTTCCTGGCCGAGAACGCCGACTTCGCCGAACGCGTCGAGGAATCCGGCTTCATCTTCATCGGGCCAAAGGCCGACACCATCCGCCTGATGGGCGACAAGGTCGAGGCGATCCGCGCGATGAAGGAAGCCGGCGTGCCCTGCGTCCCCGGCAGCGACGGCCCCTTGGGCGATGACCCGGCCGAGAACGTGCGCATCGCCCGCGAGATCGGCTACCCCGTGATCGTCAAGGCCTCCGGCGGTGGCGGCGGGCGCGGCATGCGCGTGGTCCAGACCGAGGCGGCCCTGGTCAATGCCATCGCCACCACCAAGGCCGAGGCCAAGGCGGCGTTCGGCAACGACATGGTCTACATGGAGAAGTTCCTGGAGAACCCGCGCCACGTGGAGATCCAGGTCCTCGCCGACGGCCAGGGCGGCGCCATCCACCTGGGCGAGCGCGACTGCTCGATGCAGCGTCGCCACCAGAAGGTGGTCGAGGAGGCCCCGGCGCCGGGCATCACGCCGGAGCTGCGCGAGCAGATCGGCAAGGTCTGCGTGGAGGCCTGCCTCCGCATCGGCTACCGCGGCGCCGGCACCTTCGAGTTCCTGTTCGAGGACGGGCGCTTCTACTTCATCGAGATGAACACCCGGATCCAGGTCGAGCACCCGGTCACCGAGATGGTCACCGGCATCGACCTGATCCGCGAGCAGCTGATGATCGCCGCCGGCCAGAAGCTGTCGATCCGGCAGGAGGACATCGTCCTGTCGGGCCACGCGATCGAGTGCCGGATCAACGCCGAGGATCCCGACACCTTCATGCCCAGCCCCGGCCAGGTCAGCCACTTCCATGCACCCGGCGGGCCCGGCGTGCGGGTCGACAGCCATGTCTACGAGGGCTACCGGGTACCGCCGAACTACGACTCGATGATCGGCAAGCTGATCGTCCACGGCCCCGACCGCGAGACCGCGATCTGCCGCATGCGGGTGGCGCTGAGCGAGATGGTGGTCGATGGCATCCGCACCAACATCCCGCTGCAGCAGCGGATCATGGCCGACATCGGCTTCCAGCAGGGTGGGCAGAACATCCACTACCTGGAGAAGCGGCTCAAGGAGCAGAAGGAGAAGTCACTCTCGATCGGGTGACCACTCCCACCGTCATGGCATTCCTTGAACTTTCCATTCCCTGCACCGAAGCCGAGCAGCCACGCATCGAGCAGGCGCTGGAGGACGTGGGCGCACTGGCGGTCACGCTGGTCGATGCCCACGCCGACGCGCCCGACGAGCAGGCGATCTTCGAACCCGGCGTGGGGCAGACCCCGCTGTGGGGCGAGATGGTGCTGACCGCCCTGTTCGAGGCGGAGACGCCGCGCGAGCTGCTGCTGCAGGCGCTGGCCGCGTCCGACGAGGGAATCGACTGGTCCTGGGCGAGCTTCCGCGAGGTTGCCGACCAGGACTGGGAGCGGGCCTGGATGGACCAGTACGAGCCGCTGCGCTTTGGCGAGCACACCTGGATCGTGCCGTGGAACCACGCCCTTCCGGACGGAGTCGACGCCGAGCGTGCGGCGGTGGTCCGGCTGGACCCGGGCCTGGCCTTCGGCTCGGGTACCCACCCGACCACCGCGCTGTGCCTGGCATGGCTGGACCGGCTTGCCATCGAAGGCGTGCTGCAGGATGCGCGGGTGCTCGATTTCGGCTGCGGCTCGGGGATCCTCGCCCTCGCCGCGCTCAAGCTGGGCGCGCAAAGCGCGACCGGAGTGGACAACGATCCGCAGGCGCTGGCAGCGACTGCCGACAATGCCGAACGCAACGACGTCGACGCCCGGCTGCACGTGTACCTGCCCGGCGACGAGCCTGTCGCGACCTATCCGGTGGTGGTCGCCAACATCCTCGCCTCTGCGCTCATCGAGCTGGCGGACACGCTTGCCGCGCGGGTCGCCCCGGGCGGGCGCATCGCACTGTCCGGAATCCTCGTCGGCCAGGAGGACGAGGTGCTCGAACGCTACCGGCCGCACTTCGACCCGCTGCGGGTGGAGCGGCTGGAAGACTGGGTGCGCATCGACGGCGTGCGCCGCTGAGCGGGCAGGCAACGGGGAAGCTTGGGTAGACTGCCGCGATGTTCGTGCCCTGCCCGCATTGCGGTTTCCTGGTTGCATTGATCGTCGGCGCCGAAGCGGCGCAGCAGCGCTGCCCGCGCTGCGGCAACCCGCTGCAGGAAGACCCGACCGCGCCCGCGCCGTCCGTGGCGGCGGAAGGCCCGGTGGCGGCGCGGATACCGGATCCGCAGCCGCGGCAGGAGGCAACGCCGCAGCGGCGCGAGGCCGGCCCGCCCGCTGCCACGCCGGTCGGTCCGGAACCCTCCCGGTCGCGCGACGCCCGGCCGGCCGCTCCGACGTTCGCCCGGATGCGTGCCTCGGCCGCCACGGGTTCGCGCCGGTGGCCCGGCTGGGTGGCAGCGGGGACGCTCGCACTGCTGCTGGCGCTGCAGCTGGTCCTGTCCCAGCGCACCCAGCTGGCGGCGGATGCGGGCTGGCGCCCGCTGGTCACCTCGGTCTGTTCGGTGCTCGGATGCCAGGTGCCGCCGTGGCGCGAGCCGTCTGCCTGGGTCATGTTGTCGCGCGACGTCGTGCCCTCCCCGGACCAGCCCGGCCAGCTGGAGGTCACCGCGGCGTTCCGCAACCAGGCGCGCTGGCCACAGCCAATGCCGGTCCTTGTGCTCTCCCTCACCGACCGGCATGGCCGCACGGTGGCCGCCCGCGCGTTGACTCCTGACGAGTACGTGGCGGGGGGAGCCACGGACCGCGAGCCGGGCGCAAGCGGGCCGCTCGGACCTGCGTTGCTCGCCGCAGGCGAAGCGGCCCGGGTGCGTTTCCGGGTGCATGAGCCGGCTTCGGAGATCGTCGCTTTCTCGTTCGAGTTCCGCTGACTGGACAGTCCGGCTCCGGGCGCCACGCTGTAGCACGCACGTCGACGGGGTAGACTTGTCGACCCGCGCACGCCCGGCATGTGCATGCCATCGCGGGACGCACCATCAGGGGAACGAGTTGAACGCTGCATCCGATCGCACGCCGACCACGCCATCCGGCAACACGCTCTTGCGCAACAGGGCACCGCTGCGCGACCACGTCGCCAGCGCGGTCCGCCGCTACCTGCGCGACATGGGCGAGTGCACCGATGCCGACCTGTACCAGGTGGCGCTGCAGGAGTTCGAGGTGCCGCTGCTGACCGAGGTCCTGGCGCACTGCGACGGCAACCAGAGCCGCGCCGCCGCGGTGCTGGGCATCCACCGCGCGACCCTGCGCAAGAAACTCCGCGAGCACGGGCTGGCCTGAGCGCCGCCACCCCCGGCCGCTATACTTTCCGGCCGTCCCCGCCGGAGCTTTCCATGCATCCCGCCTCCCTGCCGCCGGTGAAGATCCGCCGTGCGCTGTTGTCCGTTTCCGACAAGACCGGCCTGGTCGAGCTGGCGCGCGCGCTGGATGCACGGGGCGTCGAGCTGCTGTCCACCGGGGGTACCGCGCGCACGCTGCGCGACGCCGGGCTGGCGGTGAAGGACGTCAGCGAGGTGACCGGTTTCCCGGAAATGATGGACGGGCGGGTCAAGACCCTGCATCCGGTGGTGCACGGCGGGCTGCTCGGGCGTGCCGGCATCGACGAGGCGGTCATGGCCGAGCACGGGATCGGGGCGATCGACCTGCTGGTGCTCAACCTGTACCCGTTCGCGCGGGTCTCGGCCGACCCGGACAGCACGTTCGAGCAGGTCATCGAGAACATCGACATCGGTGGCCCGGCGATGCTGCGCTCGGCGGCGAAGAACTTTGCCCGGGTGGCGGTCGCCACCGACCCGGCCCAGTACGCTGCGCTGGCGGCCGAACTGGACGCCACCGATGGCGCGCTGTCCGGCAAGACCCGCTTCGACCTGGCGGTAGCGGCGTTCAACAACGTCGCCGTCTATGACGCCTGCATCAGCAACCACCTGTCCGCGCTGCAGGAGGACGGCAGCGCGTCGCTGTTCCCCGCCCAGAACAACAGCAACTTCGTCAAGGTGATGGACCTGCGCTACGGCGAGAACCCGCACCAGGCCGGGGCGTTCTACCGCGACCTGTGGCCGGTGCCTGGCACCCTGGCGACCTTCACCCAGCTGCAGGGCAAGGAACTGAGCTACAACAACCTCGCCGATGCCGACGCGGCCTGGGAGTGCGTCCGCCAGTTCGATGCCCCGGCCTGCGTCATCGTGAAGCACGCCAACCCGTGCGGCGTCGCCGTCGCGCCCGGCAACGGCCAGGCCTACGAGGCGGCGTTCGCCACCGATCCCACTTCCGCCTTCGGCGGCATCATCGCCTTCAACCGTACGCTCGACGCGGCAACGGCGAAGACCATCCTCGACCGCCAGTTCGTCGAAGTGCTGATCGCACCCGACTACGAGGCAGGCGCGCTGGAGTACGCGGCGAAGAAGGCCAACGTGCGGGTGTTGAAGATTCCCCATGGCGACGGCCGCAACAACTTCGACGTCAAGCGGGTCGGTTCCGGCCTGCTGATCCAGTCCAGCGACAACCGCGAGGTGGCCCCCGACGAGCTGAAGGTCGTCACCCGGGTCGCCCCCGACGAGGCTCAGCTGGCGGACCTGCTGTTTGCCTGGCGGGTGGCCAAGTTCGTCAAGTCCAACGCCATCGTCTATGCGAAGGACGGCCGCACGGTCGGCGTCGGCGCCGGACAGATGAGCCGGGTGGTGAGCGCGAAGATCGCAGGGCTCAAGGCGGTCGAGGCCGGGCTGCAGGTGCCCGGCGCGGTCATGGCCTCGGACGCCTTCTTCCCGTTCCGCGATGGCATCGATGCCGCGGCCGAAGCCGGCATCCGCGCGGTGATCCAGCCCGGGGGCTCGATGCGCGACAGCGAGACCATCGCCGCCGCCGACGAGCACGGCATCGCGATGGTGTTCACCGGGGTACGGCACTTCCGGCACTGAGGCCGCCCGGCGGGCCCTGCGGCGCAATACGGCCCTGGCTGTTGCGCCCCGGCTGTTGCGCCCCGGCTGTTGCGCCCTGGCTGTTGCGCCCTAGCGCTCGCGCCAGATCTCGCGGTCGACACCGTCGCCCAGCTCCGGGTACCGGGTGACGTGGAACTCCGGCGACCGGCCCGCGTCAAGCTGCCGGTCGTAGTCGCGGGTCAGCTTCACCACCACGCCCGACAGCATCACGACCGCCACCAGGTTGATCGAGGCCATGATCGCCATGGCCGCGTCGGCGGCGTCCCAGACGATCTGCACCTTCGAGTACACCCCCCACACGATCACCGCCAGCGCGGCCAGCCGCAACACCAGCAGCCCGGCCTTGCCGCCGCCCAGGTACAGCAGGTTGTTCTCGGCGTAGGAGTAGTTGCCCAGGATCGTGGTGAAGGCGAAGAAGAACATCGCGATCGCCACGAAGTAGCTGCCGGCGCCGCCGAAGAACACCGTCATCGCCTGCTGCGTCACCCGCACCCCGTCGTGGCCATCCGCCGCCACGCCCGACAGCAGGATCACGAACCCGGTGGCGCTGCAGATCAGCAGCGTATCGATGAACACCCCCAGTGATTGCACCAGCCCCTGGCTCGAGGGGTGGTGCGGCACCGGCGTGGCGGCCGCGGCGACGTTGGGTGCACTGCCCATGCCGGCCTCGTTGGAATACAGCCCGCGCTTGACCCCGTTGAGCATCGCGGCGGCGATGCCGCCGAGCACCCCGCCGGCGGCCGGCTCGAGGCCGAACGCACTGCGCAGCACCAGCGAGAGCACCGCCGGCACCTCGGCCAGGTGGGTGGCGACCACCCACAGCGCGAGGCCGAGGTAGCCGACCGCCATGAACGGTACCGCCCACTCCGCGAACCGCGCGACCGAGCGCAGGCCGCCGAAGATGATCACCGCGGTCAGCAGCACCAGCCCGGTGGCGATCTGCGCCCGGCTGAAGCCGAATGCATCACCCAGCGCCTGCGCCATCGCATTGGCGTGCACGCTGCTGAAGACCAGCCCGTAGGTCAGCAGCAGCGCCACGGCGAAGGTGATGCCCATCCAGCGTTTCTTCAGCCCGAGGGTCATGTAGTACGCCGGCCCGCCGCGGTACTGGCCGTCCTCGTCGCGCACCTTGTAGAGCTGCGCCAGCGTGCTCTCGGCGTAGGCGGTCGCCATGCCGACGATGGCGGTGCACCACATCCAGAACAGCGCCCCCGGGCCGCCCATGCCAAGCGCGATCGCCACCCCGGCCAGGTTGCCGGTGCCGACGCGCGAGGCCAGGCTGGTGCACAAGGCCTGGAACGGCGAGATCCCCGCGTTGTCGCCGTCGGTGCCGCGGCCGATCACATGCAGCATGTGCGGCAGGCGGCGGACCTGGAGGAAGCGCAGGCGGACGGTGAAGAACAGCCCGACCGCGAGCAGGCCGTAGACCAGCACGTAGTTCCACAACACGCCGTTGACCAGGCCTACGACGGGCGACAGCACCGCCTCGATCAGTTGCAGCAGGAAATCCATCAGGGGCACCGTCCGGAAGACCGTCCGATGCTAGCAGCGCCGCGGCCGCCGGCCGGAACGATTCGCCGCCCGTGGGGCGCACCCGTAGAATCGCCCACACTCCTGCACGCCTGTCCAAGGTTCCCCCCATGAAAGTGCTCGTCATCGGCTCCGGCGGCCGCGAACACGCCCTTGCCTGGAAGCTCGCCCAGTCGTCCCGTGTCACCGAGGTGCTGGTCGCGCCCGGCAATGCCGGCACCGCCACCGAAGCCAAGTGCCGCAACGTCGAGGTGGCCGCCACGGACATCGACGGGCTGCTCCGGCTGGCCACCGGCGAAGGCGTCGCACTGACCGTGGTCGGCCCCGAGGCGCCACTGGTGGCCGGCGTGGTCGACCGCTTCCGTGCCGCGGGCCAGCGCATCTTCGGCCCGACCGCCGCTGCCGCCCGGCTGGAGGGCAGCAAGGCCTTCGCCAAGGACTTCCTCGCCCGGCATGGCATCCCCACCGCCCACTACGCGGTGCACACCGATGTCGACGCCGCACTCGCCCATGTCCGCGCGAAGGGCGCGCCGATCGTCATCAAGGCCGATGGCTTGGCCGCGGGCAAGGGCGTCATCGTCGCCACGACGCTGGAGGAAGCGGAGCTGGCGGTGCGCGACATGCTGGCCGGCAACGCGTTCGGCGCGGCCGGCGCGCGGGTGGTGATCGAGGAATTCCTCGACGGCGAGGAGGCCAGCTTCATCTCCATCGTCCACGGCGCCACCGCGCTGCCAATGGCCACCAGCCAGGACCACAAGCGCGTCGGCGATGGCGACACCGGCCCCAATACCGGCGGCATGGGCGCCTACTCCCCGGCGCCGGTGGTGACGCCTGAGGTGCACGCGCGGATCATGCGCGAGGTGGTCGAGCCCACCGTGCGCGGGATGGCGGCGGACGGCGTGCCGTTCACCGGTTTCCTCTACGCCGGACTGATGATCGACGCCACCGGTGCACCGAAGGTCATCGAGTTCAACGTCCGCTTTGGCGATCCGGAAACCCAGCCGGTGATGATGCGGCTGCGCTCCGACCTGCTGGAGCTGATCGAGGCGGCGGTGGACGCACGGCTCGACAGCGTCGAGGCGGACTGGGATCCGCGCGCCAGCCTCGGGGTGGTGATGGCGGCGCAGGACTACCCCGGCACCCCGCGTACCGGCGACGTCATCAGCAGCTGGGACGTGCCCGAACCGGACGATAGCAAGGTCTTCCACGCCGGCACCCGCCTGGTGGACGGCCAGGTGGTCACTGCCGGCGGCCGGGTCCTGTGTGTCTGTGCACTGGGAAGCAGCGTCGCCGAGGCCCAGCGCCGCGCGTACGAAGCGGTGTCGGGAATTTCCTGGCACGGCGAGTTCCACCGCCACGACATAGGCTGGCGGGCCATCGCGCGGGCGCCGGGCAGCGCGTCGCCGGCCTGGCCAGGGCGGGTCCTGCGGCTGGGGAGAGACCCGGGCCACTTCGATGGCCGTGCCTGGGCGCGACCCTGCGTGAGCGAGCCGGTCGAGGCCTTCCACCTGCGGTCGCCCCACAAGGCCCGAGTGCCCGGCCGCGGGGCCGGCACTCGCGCCGTGGCGTGCATATGTGTATGAATGATGGACCGGGGCACCGTCACCCTCCCTCCTTCTGGAGCCTTGCCGATGCTGTCCAGCCTGCAGGATTTTGCCGTGTTCCTTGATGCCTCCCCCGCCGGAGAGAGGATCGGCCGCCAGGCGGCCCGGCTTGCGCGACAACATGGTGCGCACCTGATCGGCATCTACGGCGTGTCACGCCAGCAGACCGGCCCGGCCGGCGGCATGTACGTGCGCGGCCAGGCACTGCAGGAGGTCATCGACCGGCGCCGCCGGTCCGACGAGGAGCAGGTGCTGGAAGCCGGGCGGTGCCTGGCGGCGCTCTCGCGTGAGTACGGCGTCAGCTCGGAGTTCCGGGTGGTATGGAAGTACGACGATGACGAACAGGCGCCCCTGCGCAACCTGCATTGCGACCTGCTGGTGTCCGCCCACCCCCCGCCGGACGGCCTGCCCGATGGCTGGTCCGGCGAAGCCCTGCTCCGCAGCACCGGCATTCCCGTGCTGCTGCTGCCGGCCAGCTGGGACAATGCCGAGGTCGGGCAGCACGTGCTGATCGCCTGGAACCGCAGCCGCGAGGCGCGGCGCGCGGTGGGCGACGCCTTGCCGTTCATCCACCGGGCAAAGCGGGTCACGGTCCTCGCGGTGGACAACGGACGGGCGCCCAGCGCGCCGCTGGAAGCCCCCGGCAGCCATCTGGCCGAACACCTGGGCCGGCACGGCATCGAGGTGGAGCTGGCGCAGGTCGATGCCGGCGGTCGCCCGGTTGCCGAGGTGATCCTGGCGGAAGCCGGTGCACGCGGCGCCGACCTGCTGGTGGCGGGCGCGTACAGTCGTGCACGCGCCGCCCAGTTGCTGTTCGGTGGCACGACCCGCTCGCTGCTCGCCGACGCCGCGCTGCCGCTGCTGATGTCACGTTGACCCCCGTCCTCCAGGAGCCACGCCATGCCCCGTCTGTCGATCCTTGAACTCGGCCGCGTCCGTGAGGGTGGCGACCGCCGCACCGCCCTCGACGAAGCCCGCGAGCTCGCGCGCCGCGCCGAGGACTGGGGCTACGAACGGTTCTGGGTCGCCGAGCACCACAACATGCCGGCGGTGACCACGGCCGCGACCTCGCTGGTCATTGCCCACGTGGCCGCGGGCACGCAGCGGATCCGCGTCGGCGCCGGCGGCATCATGCTGCCCAACCACGCGCCGTACATCATTGCCGAGCAGTTCGGCACGCTGGCGACGCTGTTCCCCGGCCGGATCGACCTGGGCCTGGGCCGCGCGCCCGGCACCGACCAGGTGACGGTCCGCGCGCTGCGCCGCGACCCCGCCAGCGCCGACCGCTTCCCGCAGGACGTGCTTGAACTGCAGGCCTGGCTCGCCCCGGTCCGGCCGGGCCAGCGCATCGAGGCGGTGCCGGGCTCGGGCACCGAGGTGCCGCTGTGGATCCTCGGCTCGAGCCTGTTCGGCGCCCAGCTTGCCGCCGAGCTTGGCCTGCCATACGGCTTCGCCTCGCACTTCGCCCCGCAGATGCTCGACCCGGCGCTGGCCATCTATCGCGAGCGCTTCAAGCCCTCGGCCCAGCTCGATGCGCCGTACGTGCTGGCCGGCGTCAACGTGATCGCCGCGCCCACCGACGAGGAGGCCCGGTTCCTGGCCACCTCGCAGCAGATCTCCATCGCCGATGCGTTGCGCGGCCAGCGCAACCTGACCCGACCGCCGGTCAAGGACCTCGACAGCTACTGGTCGCCGCCGGAAAAGGCGCAGGTCTCGCAGATGCTGCGCGAGAGCATCGTCGGCGGCCCCGAGACAGTGCGTGCAGGGCTGCGCGAGTTCAGCGAACGCACGGGTGCCGACGAGCTGATGGTGGTGTCGGACGTGTATGACTTCGGCGACCGCCTGCGCTCGTTCGAGATGATCGCCGCGGCCGCGGCGGAAGCGCGCCACGACTGAGGCGTTGCCTGCCGGCCAGCGGCCCGGCCGGCGCGGATACACTCGGCGGATGGCGAACAACCAGTACGCGCTGCTCGGCCAGCGCCGTTTCCTGCCGTTCTTCCTGACCCAGTCGCTGGGGGCCTTCAACGACAACGTCTACCGGCAGGCCATCATCGGCATGCTGTTCTGGCTCGGCGTATCCGGCCCGGACATGGCGCTGTACGCGAACCTCGCCCCGGCGCTGTTCATCCTCCCCTACTTCCTGTTCTCGGCGATCGCCGGGCAGTTCGCCGAGAAGCTGGAGAAGGCGACGCTGATCCGCATCACCACGGCGATGGAGGTCGGGATCATGTCGCTGGCGGCGTTGGGTTTCGCCACCACCAACATGGCGGTGCTGCTGGTGGCGCTGTTCCTGACCGGAGTGCAGTCGACGCTGTTCGGCCCGGTCAAGTACTCGATGCTGCCGGCGGTGCTGCAGCCGCGCGAACTGACCGGAGGCAACGGGCTGGTCGAGATGGGCACCTCGATCTCGATCCTGCTGGGGATGATCGCCGGCGGCTCGGTGTTCGCCGTCGCGGGCGAGCACGGGCGGTGGGTCGCGGGCGGCGCGCTGGTCACGCTGGCGGTCACCGGCCATCTGGTCAGCCGCGCGATCCCACCCGCCGGTGCGGGGATGCCGGGGTTGAAGATCAACTGGAATCCGATCCCGGAGTCGCTGGCCGTGCTGCGCCTGGCGAAGAAACAGCGGGCGGTGCGCAACGCGGTGCTGGGAGTGTCCTGGTTCTGGTTCTTCGGCACCGTGGTCACCAGCCAGTTGCCGGCCTACGCCGAGGCGAACCTGGGCGGATCGGCGACGCTGTACATCCTGGCCCTCGCGCTGTTCTCCATCGGCACCGGCACCGGCTCGCTGCTGTGCGAGAAGCTCTCCGCACGCACCGTGGAGATCGGCCTGGTGCCACTGGGTGCCTTCGGGATGAGCGCCTTCATGCTGGACCTCTACTTCGCCCGACCCGGCGCGGCGATGGCGAGTGGGCTCGACGTGGTGGGGTTCCTGGCCGCGCAGGGCAGCACCCGCATCGTGGTCGACCTGCTCGGCATCGGCGTGTTCACCGGATTCTTCGTGGTGCCGCTGTTCGCGCTGATCCAGAGCCGTACGCCGAAGGCGGAAATGGCACGGGTGTTCGCCGGGCTGAACATCCAGAACTCGGGCTTCATCGTGGCCGGTGCCTTGGCCGGACTCGCCACCCAGCGCCTGCTCGACTGGAGCGTCCCGCAGCTGTTCCTCGCCCTGGCGATCGCCAACGCGCTGGTGGCGGCCTGGATCTTCACCCTGGTGCCCGAGTTCCTGATGCGGTTCCTGAGCTGGGTCCTGGTGCGCACGCTGTACCGGCTGCGGCCCACGGGCATCGACCACGTGCCCGAGGAAGGACCGGCCCTGGTGGTGTGCAACCACGTCAGCTACATGGACGCGCTGATCCTCGCCGCCAGCATTCCGCGGCCGGTCCGCTTCGTGATGTACCACCGGATCTTCAACATCCCGGTGCTGCGCTGGGTTTTCCGGACCGCGAGGGCGATCCCGATCGCCGGGGCACGCGAGGATCCAGGACTCATGCGCCGTGCGTTCGAGGAGATCGACCAGGCCTTGGCCGACGGCCAGGTGGTGGGCATCTTCCCCGAGGGTGCACTGACGCAGGACGGTGGCATCGCCGCGTTCAAGCCGGGCGTGGAAAAGATCCTCGAACGCCGGCCGGTGCCGGTGGTGCCGATGGCGCTGCGTGGCATGTGGGCCAGCATGTGGAGTCGTCGCGACGGACGCCTGGGCCGGATGCGGCTCCCGCGCAGGCTGCGTGCACGGGTCGAGGTGATCGCCGCCGCGCCCCTGGACGGTACGGTGGTCGATGCCGCCGCGCTTGAAGCGGCCGTGCGGGGACTGCGCGGCGACGCCGCCTGATCAGCTGACGAACCCGGCGATCACGAACAGCGCCAGCACCACCAGCCAGGCCAGCAGGCAGCGCCATACCAGGGTCATGGCCTTGCGCGCCTGGAGCAGGCCCGCTTCGGCCGCGTACGGGTCCGCGCCCGGCGGGGGCGGCGGTGTGCCTTCCCAGGCGACCTCACTGGCCACTGCCGCACGACCGGCTGCACCCAGGAAAGCCGCGTCAAGCTGGAACCCCGCGCCCCCGGCACTGCGCCAGGCGGCCATCACCCGGTCGAAGCTGCCGACCAGGGCCAGGGTGAAGCTCAGCAGCTGCGCCACCGGCCACTCGATCCAGCGCAGCACGCCACGCGCACCCCTGGCAGTGTCCGCCGGCAATCGCCCGCCCGCCGCTGCGGCCACCAGCAGCACGACCCACCGGTACGCAACGGCGCCCACCGGGCCCAGCAGCAGGAACCACAGCAACACGCCGAACCAGCGCCTGAGTGCGTTGCGGAACACGGCGGTGACCAGCCCGTCCGCATCCGCGGGCGCGCTGCCGCTGTCGGACAACCGTGCCGCGGCATGCCGGCGGGCGTCCGCGTCCGGTCCGTCCACCACTGCATCGACATCGCGGTCCAGGTCTCGCGGGCCCCAGGCGTAGAAAAGCGCCGCCACCCCGAACAGCAGCCCACCCACGCCCCAGGCTGCGTCGTCGAAAACGGCGTCCAGCACCGCCACCAGCAACAGCGGCGGCAGCAGCGCGATCAGGACGCCCCAGCCACTGCGCCACCCGCGCCCAAGCCAGCCCTGGGCCGATAGCCAGCCCAGCCAGCGACCGAACCAGCGATGGTTGCGCACGCCGGCCGCAAGGCCGGGCGCCAGGTGGCCCAGCACCAGCGCGAGCACGGTGGCGATGAGGGTCACGGCCATGGGCTGATGCTACGCCTCGACGGCGCCAAGCCAGTGTTCGATCAGCCAGCGGGCGATGGACACCCGTGGCGGCAGGGTCGGCCCGGTGCCGTCGTCGCCTTGGTCGCGGGCGAGGGCTTCACGTACCTCGACGGGACTGAACCAGCGCGCATCCTCGAGTTCGTCGAACACCCTGGGCTCGTCGGGGTGTGCCAGCGCCATGAACCCGAGCATCAACTGGCCCGGGAACGGCCAGGGCTGGGAGGCCAGGTATCGGCAGGCGCGGACGCGGACGCTGGTTTCCTCCAGCACTTCGCGGGCCACGGTCTGCTCCAGGGTCTCGCCCGGTTCCACGAAGCCCGCCACCAGCGAATAGCGCCGCGGCACCCAGCTCGCCGGGCGCCCGAGCAACAGTCGCTCGCCGTCGGTCACCGCTGCGATGATCGCCGGATCGGTACGGGGGTAGTGTTCGCGGCCGCAGCTGCCGCAACGGCCGAGCCAGCCGGCACGCTCATGCCCCAGCGTCCCGCCGCAGATGCCGCAGTGCCGGTGGCTGCGGCGCCAGTGCAGCAGGGCCCGCGCCTGGGCGTACACGCCGGCGTGGAAGGCCGACCAGCGCGCCGCGGCGGTGCGCACGTCGGTGCGTTCCGGGGCATCCACCGCGACCAGGGCCGCATCGAGTGCGAACCAGGCCGTGCCGTCGCCGTCCAGGCCGAGGAAGATCCCTGCCCCAGGCCCTCCCGGGCCGCGGCTGAGCTCGCCGCCACGGGGTGCAAACGGCGCATCGCCCGTGGACAAGGCCTGCCCGTCCTCGTCGAGCAGCAGCACCCTGCCGTCCTGCCACAGTCGGGCCAGCGCCGCCGGATCGGCGCGCAGGGCGTCGGCGCGGTCCAGCGCGCCGGTGCAGGCAGGGTCGTCAGCGACCGGGATCAGCGGGCCGCCCGCGGCGAACGCACCGCCACCGACGAACCCGAACGGCGCCGGGGCGGCACTCACGCGGCGAACGACGAACCGCAGCCGCAGGTGGTCTTCGCGTTCGGGTTGCGGATGACGAACTGCGCGCCATGCAGGCTCTCGGTGTAATCCACCGTCGCCCCCATCAGGTACTGCAGGCTCAGCGGGTCGACCAGCAGGGTCACGCCGTCGGTCTGCACGCCCAGGTCATCCTCGGCCTGCTCCTCGTCGAACTCGAACCCGTACTGGAAGCCGGAGCAGCCGCCCCCCTGGATGTACACGCGCAGGTTGAGCGCCGGGTTGCCCTCGGCAGCCACCAACTCCGCGACCTTGGCCGCGGCGGCCGCGGTGAACTCCAGCGGGCGGTCGATGGCGTGGTAATCGGGCGCGTCATCGACGCCGGGCAGTGGGACGATCTGGCTTTCCATACCGCCAGCATGGGGCGCGCGCGGGCGCCATTCAAGCGGTGGCCCGGCAAAGGTTCATTCCACCGGCCGTGCTCCCTGGCCACCCTGCCCCCGCGTCGCCTCGGCCCAGGTGAATGACTGCTCCACGTCCGCGCCGGCCTGCGGATCCAGCTGGACGTTCACCCGCACCGGTTCGAAGCCCTCCGGCAGGAACACATCGCCGCGCACCTGCTGGAAATACCGGAACGAGAACTCGACCCCCTCGGCCTCGGGCTGGCGCCGCAGCTGCTCCCACTCCAGGGTCTGCAGCCGGCCTCCCAGCGAGCCTTCGATCGACAGGCGCAGCCGGCCCTTGCTGACCACCTCGCGGTCGAGGTTTCGGGTCAGGGTGGCGTGGAAGTGCCAGGCGCTGTCGTTCTGCGGCTCCATGCGGAGGGCATGCACGCTCAGCCCGCGCCGCTGGGCCGTGGAGCCGACCAGCCGCTCGTAGAACGCCACGTCGGCGCGCAATCCGGCGATCTCCTCGTCCCGGGCCGCCAATGCGCCCTGCAGCTCACGATTGGCGTCGCGGCTGATCTGGTCCGAACGCGAGAGCGTCGCGCTCTTTTGCTGCTCGGCCGCGAGCTCCACGCGAACCTGCTCCAGTTCGCGCCGGGTGCTTGCAAGTTCGCCGCGCACGTCCCCGGGCGCAGGCGACAGGGTGCGCCACGCCCCCCAGAGTCCGAACAGCAGCGCCACGAGCAGGACCCCACCGGCGATGGCGAGCGCCTGCCGGGGAACCAGGATGCCCGGCGCGGCCGCGCCGTCCGGGGGAGGCGGTGCCTGGGATTGTCCTGACGCTTCGGATTGTCCGGGGGAAGGGGTGGCCATCGGGTCACCGGCTGTGGACCGGCGCCCAGATTACCTTCACCCGCGTGAGCGTCAGCCGGACACCGCGGCCAGCTTGCCCCGCGCTTCAGGCTCACCCTTGTCCGCCGCGCCGACGTGGGCAGCGTGGACGAGCCGTCCCGTCAGCACCGCGCCGGCCGCCATCTCCACCACCTGGTAATGGATGTCTCCGGTCACCCGTGCCTTGGGGGCGAGTTGCACCCGGCCGGCGGCGTGGATGTCACCATCGACCTGTCCATTGACCACCACGACCGGGGCACGGACCTCGCCTTCGATGCTGCCGCCTTCGGCCAGGGTGACGATGGCCTTGGCGTCTTCGCCGGCAATCACCCGGCCGACGATGCGGCCTTCGATGTACAGGCCGCCGTCGAAATGCAGGTCGCCCTGCAACACGACCTTCGGTCCGATCAGCGTCTCGATCTGGCCATCGACCAGTGCGGTCGACTGTTTCCTGTTCTTGATCATTCAGGCATCCCCTCGGGATTCGGGCTGCACCCAGGCCAGTGCCTGCTCGAGGCTGGCATCGGGCCCACGCAGCGACACCCGCACCTGCTGTGGCGTGAAGCCATCGGGCAGCATGACGTTGCCCTGCAGGCGCTGGAAGTAGCGGAAAGCAAAGGTCTGCGCCGGCGCCTGGTCGCGCTGGTGCAGCGTGTTCCAGTCGAGGGTGGCCAGGCGCCCGTCCTGCACGCCCTCGATGGTGAAGCGCAACTGGCCCTTGCTGGGCGAGGTGCGCTCGATGTCCTGGGTCAGGACGATGTCGTAGCGCCAGCTCCCGCCGGCCTCCGGGCTGAACTCCGCGGAATGCACGTTGAGCCCCTTGCGCGGGGCGTCGCCGTTGGCGATGCGCTCGTAGAATGCGAGATCCGCCTTCAACCGGGCAATCTGGTCCTCGCGTTCCGCCAGCTCCTGCTGGATCGTGCGGTTGGCGGCACGACTGACCTGGTCGGAGCGCTCCAGTACGACGTGCCGTTGGCGCAGGCGCTCGACCTCCGCCACCGCCGCGTCGAGTTCCGCCTGCAGCGCCGCCGCGCCCATCCCCGGGACGGCGAGTGCGGGCGCGGCGTGGCCGCCTGCCACGGTCCAGGCCACGACCAGGCTCAGCAGCCAGCCGCAGGCCAGCGCGGGCCAGAACAATCGCCGGCGCGGCGCCTGCCGCACCACCTGGTAGCGTGGGATTTCCCCGGGCATGTCGATCTCCCCGCGGCGCATGCACGCCCGCGGCCCCCATATACTCGGGGCCCGAGTCTACGGGGTTGGCGCCATGAGCGATGCGCACCTGTTCGCAGTTGGAGTGGTCCTGGCGTGGCTGGCCGGCATCCGCGCCTACCTGACCGTGTTCGGGGTGGGCATCGCCGGATACCTCGGCTGGCTGGACCTGCCGCAGGCGCTGGAACCCACTGCCTCGCCCTGGGTGATCGGGGTGTGCGGTGCACTGGCGGCGATCGAGTTCTTCGCCGACAAGATCCCGGGAGTGGACTCGGCGTGGGACCTGCTCAACACGCTGGCGCGCGTCCCGGCGGGCGCCTTTCTGGCCGCGGCCACCCTGTCGCCGGACGGTGACCTGGGTACCGGGGCCATGTTGACCGGAGCCGCAGTGGCCCTGGGCAGCCATGTGCTCAAGGCGGGGTCCCGCGCCGTGATCAACACGTCCCCCGAGCCACTCAGCAACTGGATCGCCTCGGCCGGCGAGGACGTCGCCGTCGTTGGCGGCCTGGCCCTGTTGTTGGCATACCCATGGGTCGCCCTTGGCCTGGCCTTGCTGGTGAGCGCCACGGTCGCGGTGGCCCTCTGGTGGCTATGGCGACGGGTCTTCCGCCGGCGTCCGCGCCGCGCGACCTGAGCGCGGCGCCGCCGGGCACCCGGCCGGCGGCGGGCGCCTCCGGGCAGGTCAGTCCTCGATCTGCCGGGCCAGGTAGTTCTGCTCGCCCAGCCGCGCGACCAGCTCGAGCTGGGTCTCGATCCAGTCGATGTGCTCTTCCTCGGACTCGAGGATGTCGGCCAACAGGTCGCGGCTGACATAGTCGCTGACGCTTTCGCAGTAGGCGATCGCCTCGCGCAACAGCGGCACGGCATCCATCTCGAGCGCCAGGTCGCACTCGAAGATCTCCACCGGACCTTCGCCGATGCGGAGCTTGCCCAAGGCCTGGAAGTTCGGCAGTCCTTCGAGGAACAGGATGCGGTCGGCGAGCTGGTCAGCGTGCTTCATCTCGTCGATCGACTCGTGGTACTCGTGCTCGGCGAGTTCCTTGAGGCCCCAGTTCTTCAGCATCTTGGCATGCAGGAAGTACTGGTTGATCGCCGTCAGCTCGTTGTAGAGCGCCTTGTTGAGGTAATCGATGACCCTGGGATCGCCCTTCATGGCCGTGCTCCGTCGCCGTGGATGTCCCCACTCTAGCGACCTTGCAGCGTCGATGACGAAACGCGAATCGCCCGCATCCGCGGGCCGGATCGAGCAGACTGGAGGCCAGGCAACCCGGCCGATGCGCGGCTCAGGCGGCCTGTTCGAGCACCGGCAGGGGCATCGCCGCGGCGGCCCGTGTCTCGGCCAGCAGCTCGGCGGCCGTGTCGGTGCAGCTGCCGCAGCAGGAGCCGGCGCCCGTGCGCATGGTCAGCTCCGCCAGCGAGGTACAGCCCGCCTCGGCGGCCTGGCGGATGTCATGGTCGGTGACGGCGTTGCAGATGCAGACGTACACGGCGGAAAGGCGTGGCGCAGCCGGAAATGCTGCCGTGGCATTCCACTACGGATGCGAATGATTGTCAATTAACAGCGGACAACGCGACGGACCGGCGCTGAGGGGCGCCTGGCTGCACGGGCCTGTCCACGATCGAACAGTCCCGGCCGGGGCGGTGGCACTGCGCCTTCCCCTGCCACCCGGCGCGCGTGCGGGGCGAGGTGCCGCAGCGCGCGGGCATACACGCCACGCTTGAACACCACGACATGCTCGACCGGATACCAGAAGTCCACCCAGCGCCAGTGGTCGAATTCCGGGGTGGCGGTGAGGTCGAGCCGCACGTCACCTTCGCTGCCCGTCAGCCGCAGCAGGAACCAGACCTGCTTCTGCCCGATGCAGACAAGACGTTCGTGGCGGCGGATGGAGCGTTCCGGCAGGCGGTAGCGCAGCCACCCGGGCGTGGCACCGAGCACCTCGACATGCCTTGGCAAGAGGCCGGTCTCCTCGTGCAGCTCCCGGTACATGGCCTCGATCGGCGTCTCGTCGCTGTTCATTCCCCCCTGGGGGAACTGCCAGCCGTCACGGCGCACCCTGCGCGCCCAGAACAGGCGCCCATCGCTGTGCATCAGCACGATACCCACGTTGGGGCGGTAGCCATCCGGATCGATCACCGCGTGGACTCCCGGAAGCGTCACTGGCTTCGACTCTGCCACGGCCCCCCGTGGGCGGCAAGGCAAGGGCGCGCGGTCAGCGGACATTGGGTCCGGCGATTGACACCGGGAGCACCGGGGCGGAAAATCGCCGGCTCCCGATGGCTATGTAGCTCAGCCGGTTAGAGCACAGCACTCATAATGCTGGGGTCGGTGGTTCGAGTCCACCCATAGCCACCACTGCGTTCCGCGGTCCCGACGAAAGCTGGAAGGTCCTTGCAATAAGGGATTCCGGCTTTTTTTGTGCCAGCCTGACCGGAAGCTGACGCAGCGCGCATCGCCATCGCCCTCGTAGCGGCGGCCCCCTTGCACCTCACGCCCGGAGGCGTATACCGGAGGTGGTCCGGCCCGGCCGGACCCGGAGCCCTGGTGGGCTCTGCAACGCTGCGGGAGACGTGCCATGAAAGCACTGTCGTTTTCCCTGTTGGCGACGTTGGCTGTCCTGGGCCTGTCGGGGTGCGCCAGCACCCACGACCGCATGGACAGTGCGCGCGTCGCACCGCCCCTGACGCTTGAAGAGATCTATATCGCGAAGGTCGAGCGCATGGCCGCGCGGCGAGGTCTCGAGGTCATCTGGGTCAACCCGCCCAAGGCCGAGGCGGACCGCATGATCGCGGCCCGTTGAAGCCTGCTGCCCTGCATGGGCGGCCGGGGTCACACCGCGCCGGCATCGCTGCCGCGCGCCGGCGCGGTGGAGCGTGCATGCGCGCCGCGCGCATCCTTCCGCTGGTCGGACACGATGCGCCCGTCGACCAGGTTGATCGTGCGGTCGCAGCTCTCCGACAGTCGCGGGTCATGGGTCACCACCAGCACCGCGCAGCCGAACTGCGCGTTGAAGCGCCGCAGCAGTTCGAACACCTCCGCGGCGGTCCGGGTGTCCAGGTTGCCGGTGGGCTCGTCCGCCAGCAGCAGCGACGGGCGCGTCACCAGCGCGCGGGCGATCGCCACGCGTTGCTGCTGCCCGCCTGACAGTTCGTCGGGACGCCGGTCGACGAACTTCTCCAGGCCCACGTCGGCCAGCAGGCTCCGGGCCCACCCGGTGATCTCCCGGTCCGGACGCCCCTTGGCCACCATCCACGGCATCAGAACGTTCTCCAGGGCGGTGAAGGCGCCGATCAGGTGGTGGAACTGGAAGACGAATCCGATGTGCCGGCCGCGCAATGCGGTCCGGGCTCCGTCGTCCATCTTCCGGGTCGGCTCGCCCTGCAGGAACAACTCACCCGCGGTGGACGAGTCGAGCAGGCCGATCAGGTTCAACAGCGTGCTCTTGCCCGATCCGGACGGCCCGACGAGGGCGGCAAAGTCCGCGCTGTCCAGGCGCAGGTCGATGCCATGGAGCCCCTCGACCTCGTTGGGGCGGCCGATGTTGTAGGACTTGCGCAGCCCTTCCAGCCGCAACACCTCGTGGGAATCAGCCACGGATCGCCTCCACCGGGTCCAGTCGCGAGGCGCGTGAGGCCGGCACCAGCGCCGCCGCGACCCCCGCCACGGTCGCGACGGCCATGGCCGCCGGGATCAGCAATGGCGGCATCGGCACGATGAACAGCCCCGGGCCGAAGTTGTTGAACGCGGCCACCAGGCCCCAACCCGACAGCGCACCGAGCAAGGAGCCGGCCAGGCCGAGCACCGCGCCTTGCACCAGGAACACCTGCAGCATCTGTCGGCGCCGCGTGCCCATCGCCCGCAGGATACCGATCTCCCGGGTCCGCTGGGCAACGCTGACGGCGAGCACGCTGGCGATCCCCAATGCCACCGACACCGCGACGAAGAAGCTGATCATCCGTGTCGCCATGCTCTGCGATGTCAGCGCGTTCATCAGCTGAGCGTTGCTCTCCATCCAGCTCTCCGCCTGCAGGCCGGTAAGGCCCTGCACCCGGTCGGCGATCCGGTCGGCACCGAACAGCTCGTCCACGGTCAGCTCGATCACCGTCACGCCACCGGGAAGGCCCAGCAGTGCCTGGGCCTGTTTCAGGTCCAGGTACACGTAGCGCGAATCCAGCTCGCGCACGCCCAACTCGAAGATGCCGGCGACGTTGACGATCGCCTCGCGGCCGTCGCCGGCATCCAGCCGCAACTTGCCACCCAGGCGCAGGCCCAGGTCCTCGGACAACTGCCTTCCAACCACCGCGTTGCCGGAGCCGAGCTCCAGCCGCCCTTCGACCATGTTCCCGTCCAGCGGGATCACGCGCAGGTAGCGGGCCAGGTCGACCCCGACCAGGGCGACGGACTCGACCGCTTCACCGCGGCGGCCAAACGCGGGGCCCGACACGACCGGCGATACCGCGCTGACCCCGGGCAGCCGGTCGAGCACGGCGCGCGCCTCGAGCCAGTTGTCGATCGGCCGCATTGCCTGGGGTCGCGGGTCCTCCAGCACGAGTTGCAGGGTGCCGTCCGCGACCGGGGCAACGCGGTTGACCTCGCGCGGCGCCTCGACCCGGATGTGCGCCTGCGTGCCCAGGGTGCGCTCGATGATGTTGTCCTGCAGGCCCGAGATCAATGCGGTGACGAACACGATCACCGCCACGCCCACGGCGATCCCGAACAGGATCAGCAGGCTCTGCGCACGCCCTTGGCGCAGGAAGCGCATTGCGATGGTCGACTCGATCCACATCGCTCAGTCGAAACTGACCGGCAACTCGCCGCGGGTCGCGTGCCCCGGGTCGGGCGCCGGTTGGCCCTCGATCCGCACGCGGCTGCCGTCCTCCGGGAGCACCCCGGGCTCGATCGCGCCCGCGGCAACCACCCGGTCGCCCGGCGCCAGCCCCTCGAGCACCTCGGTCATTGCAAGGCCACGCAGTCCGAGCCGCACTGGGACGCGCTGCACCCGCCCGTTGCGTACCCGCAGCACCGAGGCGTCCGGCGCACCCTCCTGCGCATCGAGCAGGGCATCGTTGGGGACGGCGAGCGCCTGCTCACGCGTCCCGGTGCGGATGGTGACGGTCACCGTCATGTCCTCGCGCACGAACTCCGCGTCGGGGTCCAGGCGCAGCCGCACATCGACGGTACCCCGCGCCGGGTCGACGGCGGGCGCGATGTGATGGACCACCGCCGGGAACGGCCGGCCGGGGAACGCGTCCGCGATGCAGATGGCCGGCTGCCCCCGTTCCAGCCGTGCCAGGTTCTTCTCGTCGAGTGGAACCAGCACCTCCCCGGGTGCATCCCGCGCGATCTCCAGCAACACGTCGCCGGGTCCGACGGTGTCGCCCGGCTCCACCGCCCGCACCAGCACGGTCCCGGACACCGTGGCGCGGATCATCGCCCGGTCGAGTTCGGCCTCTGCGGCCTGGAGGTGCTCGCGGGCCTGGGTTTCCCGCGCGCCTCCATCCAGGGCCGCCAGGGCCAGCTCGGCCTGCTTGACGGCCGCTTGCGCCGCGACCACGGCCTGGCGCGACTGTTCCACGCTCTCGCGCGAAACCAGCTGCCGCTCGCCAAGCTCGGTGCGTCGTGCCGACTCACGCCGGGCCTGTTCCAGTTCGGCGCGCGCCTGGCGCAGGCGCTCCCTCGCATCCGGACGCTCCGCCTCCAGCAGGGTGTCGAGTGCTGCGCGTGCCTCGTCGCGCCTTGCTTCCAGGTCTCGGGCGCGCAGCACCACCAGCACGTCGCCCGGGGCAACCCGATCCCCCTCCATGACCCGGCGCTCAAGCACCAGCCCCTGGATCTCCGCTGCGACCTGGACGCGGGACGGTGCAAGCACGCGCCCGGTGGCGACGACCTGCTGGACCAACGGCCCACTGGCGACGTCGTAACCGGGCAGCGCAGGCCCGCGCAGCCACGCCACCCCCCCGGCGATCAACAACAAGAGGAGCAGGATTGCGCCGGCAAGCACCCACTTGCGTGGCACGGAAGGTCTGCCCATCGGCTGCGCCCCGAACAAAAATCGCATGGTGCCCGCAGGGCCGTGAGGGCGGGAGCGAGGCCGCGCTGCCCCGCACCCCCGTCAGGCGAAGTCGGCGGCTGCCGCTGCCGCCTTGCGGCGCCTGAGAACCGTCTCACACGCGCGATCCGCCGCGATCCAGTGCTGGATCGACTGGGAGCGCTCGATGCCGCCGGAGGTCAGGGAGAGCTTCCCTTCGTCGTCGTCCACCAGGCCGGCCGCGACCAGCCGCAGGCACAGTCCACCCGCGCGTGGATCCAGGGCCTCTTCGCGGTCGATACGCAGCATGCAGTCCAGCAGGTCGACTTCATCCTGTCCGGCCGGGAGAATTTCCATTGCGAAGCGCTCAGTCATGCCTCGTGATATCAGGCCATCCAGAACGCGGGCGTGACGACTGCTTCAGCGACCCGCACGGGAACCGGCCACGCACCTCGCCAGCGCGTCCTCCAGCCGCGGCATGGCATACGCGCGGGAGCTCCCCAGCACGCTGTAGCGCGGCCTGCGCGCCGGCAGTCCGAGCCGTGCCGATGTACAGGGCCGCAGGCTCCGCGCGCTGGCCCCCGCCACCCGTGCCGCCTGGCGGGCCAGGTCGGCCCAGCTGATCGCCCCGCCGTTGGTGAGGTGCCAGACGCCGGCCTCGCCGTCGACCAGCAGGTCCAGGCAGGCATGCACCAGGTCGGGGACGTAGGTCGGGGACACCGTCTGGTCCGTCGCCGCCGCGAAGGGCTCACCATCCCGCAGGGCGCGAAGCGCGCAGGTGATGAAGTTGTACTGGTCCCATGGGCTGAAGAAGGCGCTGGTGCGCACCACCATGGCGCCCGGATGACGTTCCAGCACCAGCTGCTCGGCGCGGGCCTTGCTGAGCCCGTACACGTTCAGCGGCGCCACCGGATCGGCCTCCAGGTACGGCGCATCGCGGCTGCCATCGAAGACCAGGTCGGTTGAAAAGGTCACCATCTGGATACCGGCGCGTTCGCACTCGGCTGCCAGCAGGGCCGGTCCCGTGGTGTTCTCGCGGAAGCAGCGTTCGCAGTCGGTTTCCGCGTCGTCGACCCGGACGTACCCGGCTGCGTTGACGACGGCCCAGGGGCGGTGCCGGCGCAGAGCGGCGCGCACTGACGCCGGGTCGGCGATGTCCAGCTCGCTGCGGCCGAGCAGTCGGTGCGCCAGGCCGCGGTCCAGGCAGATCCTCGCGAACGCCCGGCCCAGGGTTCCGGTCGCCCCGGTGATCAGGATCGGGGCCGCATTACCGCTTCCGACCGCGACGGGCGCCGGTACCGATCCGATGGCGGGGAGATCCACCGGCGGGTACGCCAGCCGCGTCGGCCGCCTCCACCACCCCTCGCCGGACAGCACCGGGTGCTGTCCGCGCCCCTCGTGCGCGAGTTGCCGGGCGAGCCCGGCGATGGCCGTCGGCCGAAGCACGCCCTCGCGTACTTCGAAGGCGCCCGCCTCGTAGTGGCCCTGCCGGCGCGTGAGCAGGCTGTCCCAGTCGTGGCTGCCCAGCAAGGCCCACAGCGTCACCGCCCGGACGTCCACCCCCGACGCACGCGCGGCCCTTGCAGCGTTCCAGGCCTCGGCCAGCCAGCGCAGCTGGTCCTCGCGCGGCGCATGCAGATGCACTTCGGTGATCGCCAAGGGGATTCCGTAGCGCGCCCAGGCCTGCTCCAGCAGCACCTGCAGACCGGAAGCGGGCTCGGCGGCCACGCGGACCGCTTCGACGTCGGCGTAGGCATCGCGGCCATTGCCCCCGACGCAGTGGTCCGGGTAGCGCTCCACGCGCTCATCGAGGAAGCGGTTGCTGGTCACATAGTGGTTCACGCCGATGAGGTCCGGCGGACACGCATTGCGCGTGAACCAGAGGATGTCGTCCGGCAGCGCCGCGCAGCAGTCGACCAGCCAGCCCCACAGCGGGTGCCGCCGGTCGACGCGTCCGCACAGCAGGTCCCAGGCGAGCCATCGCAGTTCGTTGTTGAACCGTGCCTGGTAGGCCAGGCGCGGCGTGGACCAGGTCTGGCCAAGGTCGTCGGTCTGGAGCAGTTGCGCGGCCGGCTGCACCCGCCGGATCGCCCGCATCGCCAGCACCGTGCCCCGGCACTGGTTGCGCAAGGTCCGCCAGAACGTCGGCTCATCCCGCCCATGCGGAAACCAGTGGCCGTACAAGCCGCTGAAACGCGCCGTGGTCAGCGGCTCGTTGACCGGCGTGTACCAGTGCACCCACGGATATCGTGCCGCAAGCGCACCGGCGTACCCGGCCAGCTTGCGGGCGAAACACTCCGAATCCAGGCGGGTATGGGCCGGCCCGCTACCATGGTGGACGAGCCCGGCGATCGGCTCGATGCCCAGCGCGCGGAGCCTGTCCAGGCGCTCGTCAGCCCACGACCACCCCGCCCGCGCCGGGCCGTCGGGCGCGAGTTGTTCCCACAGCAAGGGCTGGCGCAGCGTGCGGATGCCCAGCGCGGCGAACTCGTCCAGATCCGTGGCGCGGTCCAGGTGGCCGTTGGCCTCGAGCTGGCTGAAGTAGGCGTCCCCGACCCGGTTGATGGTGCACTCCACCCCTCCCCACAGCTGGAGGGGTGGCCCGCTTCCGACTCCGGAGCCCTGCTCCGCGACCATCACTCACATGCCTGACGCTGCGGACCGCAGCGGGGTATCGGGGGCCGGCGCGGCCTCGCCCAGCTTCGCCAGCACATACTCGGCCGCCTTCAGGGCCGCACCCACGCACTGGTCCATGTTGTAGTAGCGGTACTGCGCGAGCCGGCCCACGAACGTCGCGCTCCGCTCCTGCTGCACCAGGGCGTCATAGCGCTTGAACAGGCGCTCGTTCCCGGGTCGCGGCACGGGGTAGTACGGCTCGCCCTCGTCCTGCGGATACTCGCGCACGATCGAGGTGCCGGTGTGGTCCTGGCCGGTGATGTGCTTGAACTCGGTGATCCGGGTGAACGCATGCTCGTTCGGGTAGTTGACCGCCCCGACCGGCTGGAACGTCCGGGTACCCGGCAGGTGCTCGTGCTCGAAGCGCAGCGAGCGGTACGGGAGCTTCCCGTAGCAGTGGTCGAAGAACGCATCGACCGGCCCGGTGTAGGCGATGTGCCGCGCCTTCCAGCGTCCGCGGTGCCGGAAGAAGTCCACGCCGGTTTCGACCCGGATCCGGGGGTGCGAGAGCATCCGCTCGAACATCGGCGTATAGCCGTCCGCCGGCATGTACTGGTAGCGGTCTGTGAAGTAGCGGTCGTCGTGGTTGGTGCGTGCCGGCACCCGTGCGGCGACCGAGGCCGACAGCTCGGACGGATCCAGGCCCCACTGCTTGCGCGTGTAGTTGCGGAAGAACTTCTCGTACAGGTCGCGCCCGACCGCATTCACCACCACGTCCTCGCTGGTGGCGACCGGCTCGCGTGGCTCGCGCACCTTGTCGAAGAACGCCTGGATGCTGTCCTCGTCCAGGTCCAGGCCGTAGAGGCGGTTGACGGTGTCGATGTTGATCGGCAGCGGCACCAGCTGCCCGTCCACCCGTGCCAGCACGCGGTGTTCGTAGGGGCGCCAGCGGGTGAACTGCGACAGGAAGTCGAAGATCCGCAGGCTGTTGGTGTGGAAGATGTGGGGCCCGTAGGGGTGTACCAGCACGCCGTGCGCATCGGTGCGGTCGTGGGCGTTGCCGGCGATGTGGTCGCGCTTGTCGATCACCAGCACCTGAAGGCCCCGCTCGGCCAGCTGGTGCGCGACAACCGCGCCGGAAAACCCGGCGCCGACCACCAGCACGTCGGTCCTCATTGGACACCTGCCGACGCCGCCCGCACCGGCAGCACCGCGTCGAGCAGCTCGGCGCGCATCTGCGCCACCGTGGACTCCCACGAGGCCGCCATGGCGCGTGCGATGCCCTCGCGCAGCAGCACCGGGTCGGGATCCCGCGCGGCACGGGCGGCAGCATCGAGGAAGGCGTCGGGCGTATGCGCCACGGTCACCACCGGAGCGAAGTTGCGCACCACGTCGGCCACCGCGGTGGACACGACCGGCTTGCCCGCCGCCATGTACTCCAGCGTCTTGGTCGGGTTGATGTAACGCGTCGCGTCATTGAGGGCGAACGGCATCAGGCACACGTCGAAGCCCTTCACCAGTGCCGGGAGCGTCTCGTAGGCCTGCTGGCCCAGCCAGTGGATGTTGGGCAGGTCCGGCAACTCGGACTGCTCGACCTTGGCCAGTGGCCCAGCCATGACCACCGAGGCGTCGGGGAACTCCCGTGCCAGCGCCTCGATCAGGGGATAGTCCAGGCGCTCGTCGATGACCCCGACGTAGCCGAACACCGGGCCGGGCAGCCGTGCCACTGCATCGGGCACCACCGTGGAGGCCAGCCGCGCCCGCCCGAAGTGCCCCACGTCCACCCCGCATCCGTGGAAGTGCACGGTGGAGTGGTGGCGCGACTTGGACTCGTACAACTGGTAGCCACCGGTGAAAACGACATCGGCGCGCGAGAGCAGGAAACGTTCGCGCTCGGCAATGTCGGGCGGCGCGAAGCGGAAGTTGGCGAGCTCGTCCATGCAGTCGTAGACGGTTCCACGGGCCCCGAAACGGCCGAGCAGCACCGGCGCGCTCATCGGCGAGTAGAACCACTGCACCGGGTCGGCGAAGCGTCCGGACAGCAAGGGGTGGTCGCGCAACGCGGCCTCCAGCAGCGGCAGCAGCAGGCGCCACTGCGCGTCGGCCCCGCCGGGAGAGCCCTGGGGCAGCCGCGGCACCAGGCGAACCACGTTGGCGTACGGCTCGGACACATCCAGGTGCGGTTCGCCCTCACCGGGGAGCGGGTCCTCGACAAACAGGACCGGGTGGTTTGCGGCCAGCCTGGAGAAGAGCTGCTGGGGGCGCTGCCAGACGAAGTCCCAGCGCAGGTGGCAGTGCACGATCAGCGGGAAGCGCCGCGGATCGTCGCCAACCAGGGCGGCGGGAGCCTCCGGTTTCCGGGCTGCCGGGGTCCCCCCGCCCCGCCCCGCGACCGCGCGTGCGAGCGCGCCACCCGAAGCATCAAGCCTGCCACTTTCCCGCGTGCGCGGTCCTTCGATCGTCCTGCCCATGTCGATTACCGCTGGTGATGGAAAGCGAGTGTTCTCCCGTGCGGGTGCGGCGCGACGTGAAAGTGGCGTAAGCCGGCGTTCAGGCAACTGAACCACGTGTCGGGCGGTGCTCACCTCGCCTCAACCGGCCGCCGTGCACCGTCCGCTCATCGGGCGACGCGGGTCGCCGTAGAGACGCTCGGCCATGCATGTACTTGTCTGTGGTGGCGCCGGCTACATCGGCAGCCACATGGCCCGCCAGCTGGCACTGCACGGCGTCGAGGTCACCGTCCTGGACAACCTTTCCACCGGCCACCGCGAGGCCGTGCGCTGGGGCACCCTCGTGGAGGCGGACCTGCTCGACCGCGGGTCGCTGGAGCGCGCTTTCGCAGGCCGCCACTTCGACGCGGTGATGCACTTCTGCGCCCGTTCGCTGGTGGGCGAATCGGTTTCCGACCCCTACGGGTACTACGCCAACAACGTCGCCGGCACGCTCAACCTGCTGCGGACCATGCACCGCCATGGCGTGGACCGGCTGGTGTTCTCTTCCACCGCGGCGGTGTTCGGCCAGCCCGTGGCGGACCGGATCAACGAGGACCACCCGCGGCAGCCGATCAATCCCTACGGCGCCAGCAAGCTGATGGTCGAGGGGATCCTGGCCGACGCCGCGCGGGCGTACGGCCTGCGCTCGGTGTCGTTGCGCTACTTCAACGCGGCCGGTGCGGCGGAGGACGGCTCGCTGGGAGAGCTGCACGAGCCGGAGACCCACCTGATCCCGAACGTGCTGCGCGCGGCCTTGGGCGCAGGCCCGCCGTTGCGGGTGTTCGGCGACGACTACCCCACTCCGGACGGCACCTGCATACGCGACTACGTACATGTCGACGACCTGGCGCAGGCCCACCGCCTGGCGCTCGACCTGATGGAGGCGAACCCGGGCGCGCACGCATACAACCTGGGGAACGGTGCGGGGTTCTCGGTCCGGGAGGTGATCGCGGCGGCCGAGCGGGTGTGCGGGCAGCGGATCCCCTACTCGGTCCACCCGCGGCGGCCGGGAGACCCGTCTGTGCTGGTGGCCGCCAGCGAGCGTGCCCGGTGCGCACTGGGCTGGCAGCCGCAATACCCTCGCCTGGACACGATCCTGGCCAGCGCCTGGCGCTGGCACCGCGCGACAACGGCCCTGGATACGGCGGTCTAGGTCCTCCGGGCGGCAGCCGCCCCTGGCGCCGGTTCACCCCGCGCGCCGCGGCGTGGGCCAGACTCGGACCGACCCCGCTCCGCCCACTGCAATGCTTTCGGTGATCATCCCCGCCCACGACGAGGAACAGCTGCTCGGTGCGACCTTGCAGGCGCTGGCGGCTGCACTCGTGGCAGTGGGCGTCGAGAGCGAGGTCATCGTGGTCGACGACGCATCGACCGATGACACCGCCGGGATCGCCCGCGCACACGGGGCCCGGGTGCTGCACGTGGCCCTCCGGCACATCGCAGCCGCCCGCAATGCCGGTGCGGCCGTTGCCCGCGGCGAGCGCCTGCTGTTCCTGGACGCCGACACGCGGGTGGATGCCGCGGTGCTCGGGGCTGCCTTGCGGGCGCTCGACGAGGGCGCGGTCGGCGGCGGAACGGCGGTGCGGTTCGCGGGGCCGCTGCCCCTGCACATGCGCTTCGTGGAGCAGGCCTCGATCCGGCTGTTCCGCCTGGCCGGCATCACGCCGGGCTGCTTTATCTTCTGCACCCGTGCGGCCTTCGAGGCCGCGGGCGGCTTCGACGAGCGCCTGTTCGCGGCCGAAGACGTGGCGTTCGGACGGACACTGGCCAGGCAGGGGCGCGTGGCCATCCTGCGCGAGCCCGTGCTCACCTCGGCGCGGAAGATGCGCACCTACACGCCAGGGGAGAAGGCCCGCTTCCTGCTGCGCTTCGCGTGGGACGCGCCGCGCATGCTGCGATCGCGGGAGGCGATGGTGTTCTGGTACGGCGGGCGGCGGCATGACGCGCTCGACGAGCCGGGTGCGGACCGCGGCCGCTCAGGTGGCAGCCGGTAGAATGCCGGGCTGACCCGCGCCGCGTCCGGCGCCCCCGCGGGACACCCCGCAATGCCTGCAGGTCCACCATGAACAGCCAGTACCGCAAGCCGCTCCCCGGCACCCAGCTCGACTATTTCGACGCCCGCGAGGCGGTCGACCGCCTCCGGCCCGGCGCCTGGGACCGGCTGCCCTACACCGCGCGGGTGCATGCCGAGAACATCGTGCGCCGCGCCGAGCCGGAGAAGGTGGACGCGTACCTGGGGCAGCTGGTCGAACGCCGCCGCGACCTGGACTTCCCGTGGTTCCCGGCCCGGGTGGTCTGCCACGACATCCTCGGCCAGACCGCGCTGGTCGACCTGGCCGGCCTGCGCGATGCGATCGCCGAGAAGGGCGGCGACCCGGCCAAGGTCAACCCGGTGGTGCCCGTGCAGCTGATCGTCGACCACTCGCTGGCGGTCGAGTACGACGGCTCGGATCCGGCCGCGTTCAACCGCAACCGCGAGGTCGAGGAGCGTCGCAACGCGGACCGCTTCGACTTCATCAACTGGACCGCGAAGGCGTTCGAGAACGTCGAGGTGATTCCGCCGGGCAACGGGATCATGCACCAGATCAACCTGGAGAAGATGTCGCCGGTGATCTACGTCGACGACGGCGTCGCCTTCCCCGACACCTGCGTCGGCACCGACAGCCACACCCCGCACGTGGACGCGCTGGGTGTCATCGCGATCGGCGTCGGCGGCCTCGAGGCCGAGAACGTGATGCTCGGCCGCGCGTCGTGGATGCGCCTGCCCGACATCGTCGCCGTCGAGCTGACCGGCCGTCCGCAGCCGGGCATCACCGCCACTGACATCGTGCTCGCGCTGACCGAGTTCCTGCGCCAGCAGAAGGTGGTCGGCGCGTACCTGGAGTTCCGCGGGCCGGGCGCGGCGGCGCTGACCCTGGGCGACCGCGCGACCATCTCCAACATGGCGCCGGAGTACGGCGCCACCGCGGCGATGTTCTTCATCGACGACAACACCCTGGACTACCTGCGCCTGACCGGGCGCGAGGAAGACCAGGTCCGGCTGGTGGAAACCTACGCGAAGCACACCGGCCTGTGGGCCGATGCACTGGTCACGGCGGAGTACGAGCGCACCCTGCACTTCGACCTGTCCGCGGTCGGCCGCAACATGGCCGGCCCATCGAACCCGCATCGGCGCCTGCCGACCAGCGCACTGGCCGAGCGCGGCATCGCCGCCGACCTGGCCACCGCGCGCGAGCAGGAGGCGCAGGGCCTGATTCCCGATGGCGGGGTGATCATCGCCGCCATCACCAGCTGCACCAACACCTCCAACCCGCGCAACGTGATCGCCGCCGGCCTGCTGGCGCGCAACGCGAATCGCCGCGGGCTGGTTCGCAAACCGTGGGTCAAGTCCTCGCTGGCGCCGGGCTCCAAGGCGGTCGAGCTGTACCTCAGGGACGCCGGCCTGCTCGAGGAGCTGGAAAACCTCGGCTTCGGCATCGTCGGCTTCGCCTGCACCACCTGCAACGGCATGTCGGGCGCGCTGGACCCGAAGATCCAGCAGGAAGTGATCGACCGCGACCTCTATGCCGTCGCCGTGCTCAGCGGCAACCGCAACTTCGACGGCCGCATCCATCCGTACGCCAAGCAGGCCTTCCTGGCCTCGCCGCCGCTGGTGATCGCCTACGCCATCGCCGGCACGGTGCGCTTCGACATCGAGAAGGACGTGCTGGGCGTGGATGCCGACGGCAACGAGGTCACGCTCAAGGACCTGTGGCCGAGCGACGAGGAAATCGACGCGATCGTGGCAGCGCACGTGAAGCCCGAGCACTTCCGCCAGGTCTACGAGCCGATGTTCATGCCCGCCGGCCTACGCGGGCCGAAGGTCGACCCGTTGTACGACTGGCGCCCGCAAAGCACCTACATCCGCCGCCCGCCCTACTGGGAAGGCGCGCTGGCCGGCCAGCCGGCACTCGCCGGGATGCGGGCGCTCGCGGTGCTGGGCGACAACATCACCACCGACCACATCTCGCCATCCAACGCGATCATGGCCTCCAGCGCCGCCGGCGAGTACCTGGCCTCGATGGGCCTGCCGGAGGAGGACTTCAACTCCTACGCCACCCACCGCGGCGACCACCTGACCGCGCAGCGCGCGACCTTCGCCAATCCGAAGCTGGTCAACGAGATGGCGGTGGTCGACGGCGAAGTGAAGCAGGGCTCGCTGACCCGGCTCGAACCCGAGGGCAAGGTCATGCGCATGTGGGACGCGATCGAGACCTACATGGAGCGCCGCCAGCCGCTGATCATCATCGCCGGCGCCGACTACGGCCAGGGCAGCTCGCGCGACTGGGCCGCCAAGGGCGTGCGGCTGGCCGGGGTGGAGGCGATCGTGGCCGAAGGCTTCGAGCGCATCCACCGCACCAACCTGGTCGGCATGGGCGTGCTGCCGCTGCAGTTCGAGACCGGGATCACCCGCCGGACGCTGGGGATCGATGGCAGCGAAACCTATGACGTAGTCGGCGAAGTGGCGCCCGGTACGTCCCTGACCCTGGTCATCCACCGCCGCGATGGCGAACGGCTGGAGGTCCCGGTGACCTGCCGGCTGGATACCGCCGAGGAGGTGTCGGTCTACCAGGCCGGCGGCGTGCTGCAGCGCTTCGCACAGGACTTCCTGGCCTCGGAGGCGGCCGCCTGATGGCGTACGAACCCCAGCTCCGCATCCCGGCCACCTACATGCGCGGGGGCACGTCCAAAGGCGTCTTCTTCCGCCTGCAGGACCTGCCGGAGGCCGCGCAGGTACCCGGGCCCGCGCGCGACGCGCTGCTGATGCGGGTGATCGGCTCGCCGGATCCGTACGGCAAGCACACCGATGGCATGGGCGGGGCCACCTCGTCGACCAGCAAGTGCGTGATCATCTCGAAGTCGTCGCAGCCCGGCCATGACGTCGACTACCTGTATGGCCAGGTCTCGATCGACAGCGCCTTCGTCGACTGGTCCGGCAACTGCGGCAACCTGAGCACCGCGGTCGGGCCGTTCGCCGTGGCCAACGGCTTCATCGACCCGGCACGCCTGCCGCGCGACGGCGTGTTCCCGGTGCGGGTGTGGCAGGCGAACATCGGCAAGACCATCGTTTGCCACGTCCCGCTCGCCAACGGCCAGGTGCAGGAGAGCGGCGATTTCGAGCTGGACGGGGTGACCTTCCCCGCCGCCGAGGTCGTGCTCGAGTTCATGGATCCGTCGGACGACGACGGCGCGGGCGGCGCGATGTTCCCCACCGGCAACCTGGTCGATGCGCTGGAGGTGCCCGGCCTCGGCAGCCTGCAGGCGACCATGATCAGCGCCGGCATCCCCACCGTGTTCGTCAACGCGGCGGACATCGGCTACACCGGAACAGAGCTGCAGCCGGCGATCAACGGCGACCCGGATGCCTTGGCCAGGCTGGAGGCGATCCGTGTCGCCGGGGCGCTGCGGATGGGGCTGATCAGGGACGCGCGGGAAGCCGCGACGCGCCAGCACACGCCCAAGGTGGCCTTCGTGGCGCCGCCGGCCGATTACGTCGCCTCCAGCGGCAAGGCCATCGCCGCCGGCGACATCGACCTCAACGTGCGCGCCATGTCAATGGGCAAGCTGCACCACGCGATGATGGGCACCTGCGCCGTGGCCATCGCCACCGCGGCGGCCGTGCCCGGCACCCTGGTCAATCGGGCGGCGGGCGGCGGCGAACGGAACGCGGTCCGCTTCGGGCACCCCTCCGGCACCCTGCGGGTCGGTGCCGAGGTGACGCTGGAAGACGGCCGCTGGGGCGTGACCAAGGCGGTGATGAGCCGCAGCGCGCGGGTGTTGATGGAAGGCGCGGTCCGGGTTCCCGCCGCCACGCCGGGCAGCGACGGGGGCAACGCACCGGGCTGAACGGGCGGTCCCGTACTGCCGCCCCGCGGCGGAGTTGACGCGGGTCAAGGCGAGCCGGGCCGGGGATGCCTAGCCTGCACTCCATGGCCAGCCAACCCTCCTTCGACGCCGAGCTGCTGCAGCGCTACGACCGCCCCGGCCCGCGCTACACCTCCTACCCCACCGCTCCGCAGTTCAACGCGGACTTCGGCGAGGACGCGCTGCGTGCCGCGGCGGCGGCCAGCAACGGCGACCCGATCCCGCGCCGGCTGTCGCTGTACGTGCACGTGCCGTTCTGCATGAGCCCGTGCTTCTACTGCGGCTGCAACCGGATCATCACCCGTGACCTGTCCCGCGGGGAGACCTACCTGGCGCGGCTGTACCGGGAGATTGCGCTGACCGCGCCGCTGTTCGACCGCGACCGCGAGGTGATCCAGCTGCACTTCGGGGGCGGCACGCCGAATTTCCTGTCGCCGGCCCAACTGGGCGAGGTCGTCGACAGCCTGCGGCACCATTTCAACTTCTCCGACTCGGCCGAGCGCGACATCTCGATCGAGCTGGATCCCCGCTTTGTAGATCCGGCCGAGGTCGCCGAGCTGGGCGCGCTCGGGTTCAACCGTGCCAGCCTCGGGGTGCAGGACTTCGACCCCGCCGTCCAGGAAGCGGTCAACCGCGTCCAGTCGGTCGAGCAGACCCTGGACGTCCTCGAGGCCTGCCGCGGGGCGGGGTTCCGCTCGGTCAACGTGGACCTGATCTACGGCCTGCCGCGGCAGACACGCGACGGCTTCGCACGCACCCTGGAGACCGTGCTCCAGGTCCGTCCGGACCGGCTGGCCATCTACAGCTACGCCCACCTGCCCAACATGTTCAAGGCCCAGCGGCAGATCAACGAGGCGGAGCTGCCCAGCGCCGCGGAGAAGCTCGGCTTGTTGCAGTTGGCGATCGAGAAGCTGACCGCGGCCGGTTACGTCTACATCGGCATGGACCACTTCGCCCTGCCCGACGACGAACTGGCCCGCGCGCAGGAGCGCGGCGGGCTGCACCGCAACTTCATGGGCTACACCACCCACGCCGATACCGACCTGGTGGGCATGGGAGTGAGTGCCATCAGCCACATCGGCGACAGCTACAGCCAGAACCCGCGCGACCTGCCGAGCTGGCAGGTCGCGCTGGACGAGGGCCGCCTGCCGGTCTTCCGCGGCATGCGCCTGAGCGAGGACGACCAGCTGCGCGCCGACCTGATCCAGCGCCTGATGTGCCAGGGCGAGATCCCGGTTTCGGCACTGGAGCGGCGTTACCTCATCGACTTCGACGACTACTTCGCCGACGCGCTGGGACGCATGCAGCCGCTCCTGGCCGACGACCTGGTGCGGCTGGAGGACGGGGTGATCCGCGCGACCTCGCGCGGGCGCCTGCTACTGCGTAACATTGCCATGTGCTTCGATGCCTACCTGACACCACCGGCCGTGGATGCCGTCCCGCGCTTCTCGCGCTCGATCTGAGCCGCCCGGGAGCTGCCGGGTGATGCTGGCTCCGTTTCCGCGCCAGGACGCCACGACGCTCGCCGATGACGGCGACGCGTTCCGTTTCTGCTCGACCTGCGCGTTCTCCCAGGCGTGCCTGGACGAGGGCATGGACAAGGGCGGGCTCCGGGACCTGCACATGCTGGTCGAGCACACCGGTCCCTTGCACGCCGGCGAGCACATCTTCCGCGAGGGCGATGCGTTCGAGGCGATCGCCGCCGTGCGCGCCGGGACGGTCAAGACCTACATGATCGACCGCGACGGGCGTGAACACGTGCTGGGCTTCTTCCTGCCGGGGGAAGTGATCGGGCTCGACGGCATCGACGGCGACCGCTACCCGGTGAATGCCGTCGCCCTGGACACGGTCATGCTGTGCCGGTTTTCATTCCCGAAGATCTCGGTCCTGGCGACCCAGTTGCCCGGACTGCAGCGGCACCTGTTCCGGCTGCTCAGCCGCGACATCGGGCGCGCGGCACTGCTGGCGGGCGACTGGACCGCCGACCAGCGCATGGCGGCCTTCCTGATCGGCCTTTCGCGCCGGCTGGCCGCGCGGGGGTTCTCTCCCAGCCGCTTCCAGCTGACCATGCCCCGCACCGATATCGCCAACTACCTGCGGCTGGCGCCCGAGACCGTCAGCCGGGTGCTCAAGCGCTTCCAGCGCGACGGTCTGGTGGCGGTCGACCGGCGTGATCTTGAGCTGACCGACCGGGATCGACTGGAAGAGCTGGCCGGTCCCGTGCTGCGGAGCTAGTGCGCTCTTCACGGGCCGGGCACATTTCGCGACCGACCCTGTACGGGTGCATGCGTCACCCGGGGAAGTCCAGGAATCCGAACGTGCGCTGACTTGACCCAAGTCAGGTCGGAACCGCGCGTGCGTGCCCAGACTTCCGGGATCTTCCACGAAGTGAGTCGCAAGATGGATACCACCAGACGTTTGTGGATCGGGCTGGGAGCCCTGCTGATAGTCAGCTTCGGGATCATGTTGTGGATCGGGCGCGAGATCTACCAGACCGCACCGCCCGTTCCGCAGCAGGTGGTCACCGAAAGCGGACGCGTCGTCTACACCCGCGAGGACATCGACACCGGGCGCCAGGTCTGGCAAAGCATCGGCGGCCACCACAATGGCTCGATCTGGGGCCACGGGGCACTGCTGGCGCCGGACTGGTCGGCCGAGTGGCTGCACCGGGAGACCGTGGCCATCCTCGACCAGCGCGCACGCACACAGTTCGGCACTGCGTACGAGGAGCTCGATGCCGGTGAGAAGGCCCGCCTGGAAGCCCAGGTCCGGCCGTTGATGCGGGCCAACACCTACGAGCCCTCGACCGGGACGATCACCATCCCCGACGAGCGGGCCGCGGCGATCGACACGGTGGCCGCGCACTACATGAGCGTGTTCTCGGACGACCCGGCCACCGCCGGCCTGCGCGAGACGTACGCGCTGCGCGAGAACCCCGTGCCCGACATGGAACACCGCAGGGCGATGACGGCGTTCTTCTTCTGGGCGTCATGGGCCACCGTCACCGAACGCGGTGACGACACCGGGCTGTCGTACACCCACAATTTCCCGCACGAGCCGCTGGTGGGCAACACGCCCAGCGCGAGCAGCTTCATGTGGTCGATGTTCTCGATCCTGTTCATGATCGCCGGCATCGGCCTGCTGGCCTGGCACTACGCGGTCTGGCACGGCAAGGAGCCCAAGATCCAGCCGCCGCTGGAGGATCCCTCGCTGGGCATCGTGGTCACCCCCTCGATGCGCGCGGTCGGCAAGTACTTCTGGCTGGTGATGGCCCTGTTCCTGACCCAGATCCTGCTGGGCGCCACCACCGCCCACTACCAGGTGGAAGGCCAGGAAGCCTATGGCTTTGCCCTGGCGGAGATCCTGCCCTACGCCCTCACGCGCACCTGGCATACCCAGCTCGCGATCCTCTGGATCGCCGTCGCATGGCTGGGGACCGGCCTCTACCTGGCGCCTGCGATGTCCGGCCACGAGCCCAAATTCCAGCGTGCAGGGGTGAACTTCCTGTTCGTCTGCCTGCTGGTCATCGTGGTCGGTGCCTTTGCCGGACAGTGGATGGCGGTGATGCAGAGGCTGGGCCTGGCGAGCAACTTCTGGTTCGGCCACCAGGGCTGGGAGTACACCGATATCGGTCGCTTCTGGCAGATCTTCCTGTTCATCGGCCTGCTGCTGTGGCTGGTGCTGATGGGCCGTGCGCTCTGGCCGGCGCTGAAGCGCCGTGACCACCTGACCTCGATCGCCGGCCTGTTCTTCCTGTCCACGATCGCGATCGCACTGCTGTTCGGCGCGGGCCTGCTGTGGCGCGAGCAGACCCACATCTCGATCATCACCTACTGGCGGTTCTGGATCGTGCACCTCTGGGTCGAGGGCTTCTTCGAGGTCTTCGCCGTCGCGGTGATCAGCTTCATCTTCGTGCGGCTGGGCCTGGTGCGTGGCAAGTCGGCCACCATCAACGTGCTGTTCGCCACCATCGTGTTCATGGCCGGCGGGGTGCTGGGCATGTTCCACCACCTGTACTTCGCCGGCGTCACCACGGGCGTCATCGCCCTGGGCGCGAGCATCTCGGCGCTTGAGGTCGTGCCGCTGGCGCTGATCGGCCTGGAGGCCTACGACACGTGGAAGAACGGCCGGGCAACGCCATGGATGGAGCGCTACAAGTGGCCGATCCTGTTTTTCATCGCGGTCAGCTTCTGGAACCTGGTCGGCGCGGGGCTGCTTGGCTTCCTGATCAACACCCCGATCGCGCTGTACTACATGCAGGGGACCAACCTGACCGCGGCGCACGGCCACACCGCCCTGTTCGGCGTGTACGGAATGCTCGGAATCGGCCTGATGCTGTACTGCCTGCGCGGCATGCGGCCGGAACGGCGCTGGATCAATGGCCTGCTCAGCGGTGCATTCTGGAGCTTCAACATCGGCCTGGCGTTGATGACCGTGCTCACCCTGCTGCCGATGGGCGTGCTGCAGCTGGAGGCAAGCCTGACCCATGGCTACTGGTATGCGCGCTCGGCCGAGTTCATGAGCCGTCCGATCATCGACGTGCTCGTATGGCTGCGTGTCCCGGGTGACACCGTCCTGGCGATCGGTGCCTTCCTGGTGGCGATGTTCGTGGTGTCGCTGTGGCTGGGCCCGCGCCCGGTCAGCGCACCGTCGGCACAGCAGCGTGCGCTGGCACGCGAGCGCGGCCAGGAAGCCGGCTGACCGGACCGGCGTGGCCTGGCCGGGTGGAACTCCACCCGGCCCGCACAGGGGCGGCCCAGGCCGCCCCTGTGCTTTCCACCAGGTTGGCCCTCTCCCTCCTGACATGGATCAAGGCCGGGGCCAGTGCCCGCTGCGACACTGCCCGCATGAGCACAGCGCACCTGCATGGACGTCCCTCGCCGGCACTGCTTGGCGAGGCCCCGCACCGGCTGATGTTTTTCGTCGGGGCCAGCAACCTGCTGCTGGCCATGGCCTGGTGGGCCGCCTGGCTGGTGTCGGCGCGCTGGCCGGCCGTGCTGCAGATGCACCAGCCGCAGCCCTACGCGGGCTGGCTGCATGCCTTCGTCATGCAGTACCAGATGCTGCCCAGCTTCATCTTCGGCTTCCTGCTGACCACGTTCCCCAAGTGGATGGGGCAGCCGGAGTTCGAGCGCTGGCGCTACGCACCAGTGGGCATCGGCCTGATGGGCGGCCAGCTGGCGACCCTGTTGGGCGCGATCGGCTGGGAAGCCGGGTTGACCGTGGGCCTGTGGATGACGCTGGGCGGCTGGGTGGCCGGAGTCGCCACGCTGGCACCGCTGACCTGGCGCGAGGGCGGGACCACGTGGCACGCACGATCGTGCCTGGCGGCCCTGGTCATGGGCCTGCTGGGATTGCTCGCCTGGCTTGCGGCCATGCTCGGTGCCAGCCCCATGTGGGTCATGGCGAGCATCAAGATCGGAACCTTCGGGCTGCTGTTGCCGGTGTACTTCAGCGTCGCACACCGCATGTTTCCCTTCTTCGCCAGCCGGGTGGTGCCCGGCTACGTGGTATGGCGTCCGTTCTGGCTGCTGGCCGCGATGTGGCCCCTGGTGCTCGCCCACCTGGTGCTGGAACTGCTCCATGCCTACGGGTGGCTGTGGCTGGTCGACGTGCCGCTGCTGCTGATCGCCAGCACCCTGTTGTGGCGGTGGTGGCCCCGCGGCGACAAGCCGGGCCTGTTGACGGTGCTGTTCATCGGGTTGGCCTGGTTGCCGGTCGCGTTCGCGCTGTACACCGCGCAGTCGCTCGTCTACGAGGTGACCGGGGTCTACTGGCTGGGTCGCGGGCCGGCACACGCACTGTTCGTGGGCTTCTTCGGCAGCGTGCTGGTGGCGATGGTCACCCGTGTCACCCAAGGCCATTCGGGGCAGGAGCTGTACATGCCGGGCACGGCCTGGTTCACCTTCGTGGCCATCCAGGTAGTGGCGGCCACGCGCGTACTCGCGGAAGCCTTTCCGGACGCCATGGGCTGGAACGCAGCCGCCGCGATGGGCTGGCTCGTGGCCTTCCTGCCCTGGGTGCTTCGGCTGGCGCGGATCTACCTGAGCCCGCGCGCGGATGGAAAGCCGGGGTGAGTGCCAGGCCCACCGGGCTACTGTTTTGACGTACTGCTTACGGATGCATCGATGATCGAGTTCTACCCACAGATCAAGCACGCCCACATTGGCCTTGCCCTGCTGAGTGGCGCGGTGTTCGCGCTGCGCGGCCTGTCGGCATTGCTCGGCATGCGCTGGCCGCACTGGACCGCGGTGCGCATCACCAGCTACGTCATCGACACCGGCCTGCTCACCGCCGCACTGATGCTGCTGACCCTCCTGCCCGGCGCCCTGTTCGCCAACGGCTGGCTGACCACCAAGCTGGTGCTGCTGGCCATCTACATCGTGCTGGGCGTGCTGGCGATGCGCCGCGGCGGTTCCCGCCGGGTGCGCATCGGCTGCTACGTGGCGGCACTGGCGACTTTCGGCATGGTCTACACCATCGCCCGCGCGCACCACCCGCTGGGGTTCCTGTACGGCGTGGTGGGCTGAGCCACCATCACCACAGGGCGCTTGGCCCACGTGCCACTCCGGACCTTCGACACTGGACGGCATCACGGCCGGCAATGATCATCATGGGCTGATCCCGTCAGCACCATGCTCATGAGCCCGCACTTCATCCGATACGACCGCTGTGACCGCCACGGTCAGTCCCCCGGACCCCGCAACCGAGACTCCGGCGCATGGCTGGCATGACGCCGGCGGGTGACGCAGCCCTGCGCGGATGGGTGGCGGAAGCACTGGCAAAGCTGCGTCGCGAGGCGGCGCGCCCCGCCGACACCCACCTGCTGCGCATCGACCTGCCCGGCTTCCCGGGCATCGAGTTCTATTTCAAGGACGAGGCCGCCCACCCGACCGGCAGCCTCAAGCACCGGCTGGCGCGCTCGCTGTACCTGTATGCGCTGTGCAACGGCAAGTTGCGGCCCGGCCAGGCGGTGGTGGATGCCTCCTCCGGCAGTACCGCCATCTCCGAGGCCTGGTTTGCACGCCTGCTGGGCCTCCGGTTCACCGCGGTGATGCCGCGCGCCACCGCGCCGCGCAAGATCACCGACGTGGAAGTCCTCGGCGGGCACGTCGACCTGGTCGACGACCCGGGCGAGGTCTACGAGCGTGCCGCCTGGCACGCCGCACAGGGGGCCTGCCATCTGGACCAGTTCGGCCAGGCCGAGCGTGCCACCGACTGGCGCGGCAACAACAACATCGCCGAGTCGATCATCGGGCAGCTGGCCGCCGAGCCGCATCCCGATCCTTCCTGGATCGTCTGCGGCGCCGGCACCGGGGGCACCTCGGCGACGATCGGACGTTACCTGCGCTATCGCGGGCTGCAGACCCGGCTGTGCGTGGCCGAGCCGGAAGGCGCCGCGTTCGCGGTGGGCTGGCGGACCCGCGACCGCAACGCCACGGTCGAGCGGCCGGCGATCATCGAGGGCATCGGACGCTGCCGGGTCGAGCCCGGTTTCCTGTTCGAGGTGGTCGACGAGGTCATCGAAGTACCGGACGAGGCCTCGATCGCAGCCATGCGCCTGCTGGAGGAGCAACTGGGCCGGCGCTACGGCGGCTCATCCGGCACCAACCTGGTGGCCTGCCTGCAACTGGCGACCCGCATGCGCGAGCGCGGCGAGGAAGGCAGCATCGTCAGCCTGCTGTGCGATCCGGGCGAGCGTTACGACCAGACGCTCTACTGCCCCGCCTGGCTGCGCCGCAACGGGCTGGACCCGGCGCCGGCGGAGAAGGCGCTGCGGGAGACCCTCGCGACCGGCCGCTGGGTGCCCCCCGCCTGAAGACCCACGTCCTGGCGATGGCGATGTCCCGCCGTCGCCGGTGTCGGCGCGTGGTAGGCCGGGGGCCCCCGGCTGTCATCCGCGCGGCGCTTGATCGATGTCATGGCCCCTGCCCGGCGGGTCGAGGACCTTTGCCACAACCTCGGCCACCGGGCTTCTCGGATGAGTTTCCACGACCTGCGATCGTTCCTGTCCCGCCTCGAGCGCGACGGCCGGCTTGCGCGAGTGGCCGATCCGGTGGATCCGGACCTGGAGTCGACCTCGCTGTGCCTGCGCGCGCTGCGCGGGGGAGGTCCAGCACTGTTGATGGAGCGGCCTGTCGGGTCGCGGCAGCCATTCCTGGGCAACCTGTTCGGCCATCGCGACCGCATCGAGGCAGCCCTGGCCGGCCGCCCGCTGGCCAGCCTGCGCGAACTGGGTGAACTGCTGGCCTCGATCCGCGAGCCCCGCTGGCCGTCCAGCCTGCGCCAGGCCCTGTCGAGCTGGCCGGAGCTGGCGCAGCTGGCCCATGTCGCACCGCGCACGGTCCGCGAGGCGGCCTTCAACGAGCAGGTGCTGGAAGGCGATGAGATCGACCTGTCGCGACTGCCGATACAGCGCTGCTGGCCGGAGGACGCCGGTCGGCTGGTCACCCTCGGCCTGGTGATCACCCGCGGACCGCACAAGCCGCGACAGAACATCGGCATCTACCGCATGCAGGTGCTGGATCGCGCCCGGGTGATCATGCGCTGGCTGCCGCACCGCGGCGGGGCGCTGGATTACGCCGACTGGAAGGCCACGCACCCGGACCGGCCCTTCCCCGTGCTGGTCGCGATCGGCACCGATCCGGCCACGCTGCTGGCCGCCGTCGCGCCAGTCCCCGACACCTTGTCGGAGTTCGAGTTCGCCGGGCTGCTGCGCGCGGAGCGCACCCGGGTGTGGCACAGCGAGCGCACCGGGCTGGACGCGCCCGCCGGCGCGGAGACCGTGCTGGAGGGCGTGATCCACCCTGGCGACACCGCACTCGAGGGCCCGTTCGGCGACCACACCGGCTACTACAACGCACAGGACCATTTCCCGGTGCTGGCACTCGAGCGCATGCGGATGCGCGAGGGCGCGATCTACCAGGGCAGCTACATGGGCCGGGCACCGTTCGACGAGCCCTCGGTGCTGGCGATGGCGCTCAACGACGTGTTCGTGCCCCTGTTCCGCAAGGTGTTCCCCGAGGTGTCCGACTTCTACCTGCCGCCGGAGGCGTGTTCCTACCGCATCGCGGTGGTGTCGATCCGCAAGCAGTACGCCGGCCACGCGCGCCGGATCATGATGGGCGTGTGGTCGTACCTGCGGCAGTTCACCTACACCAAGTTCGTGATCGTGGTCGACGACGACATCGACGCCCGCGACTGGTCGCAGGTGCTGTGGGCGATCTCGACGCGGGTGGACCCGGCACGCGACACCATGCTGGTGGAGAACACCCCGATCGACTACCTCGACTTCGCCAGTCCCGTCGCCGGGCTCGGCTCCAAGCTGGGCATTGACGCGACCAACAAGTGGCCGGGCGAGACCAGCCGCGTATGGAGCAAGCCGATCCGGCTGGACCCGGACGTGGAGCGGCGGGTTGACATGCTCTGGTCGCAACTGCGGATGCGCTCCTGATCCAGCGGGTGCCTGACCCAGGTCAAGGACGACATCGCCGGACGGGGGCGAGCATGCACGCTCCTGTCCAGCGGGGAAGGCAATGCAACTGGTATGTCCGGCCGGCAACCTGCCGGCATTGCAGGCGGCGGTCGACGCGGGGGCCAATGCGGTCTACGCCGGCTTCCGTGACCAGACCAACGCCCGGGCCTTCCCCGGCCTGAACTTCACCGACGCGGAATTGCGCGCCGGCATGCAGTACGCGCGTGCCAAGGGCGCCAAGGTCTACCTGGCGCTCAACACCTATCCCGACAGCGCCCGCCTGAAGCTGTGGCACGCCGCCGTGGACAAGGCGGCCGAACTGGGCGCCGACGCGATCATCGCGGCCGAGATGGCCGTGCTCGACTACGCCGCGCGCACCCACCCGTCGATGGCGCGGCACCTGTCGGTGCAGGGTTCGGCCACCACCGAACCGGCGCTGCGCTATGCCCATGAGCGCTTCGGCATTTCCCGCGCGGTGCTGCCGCGGGTGCTGTCGATCCAGCAGGTGGAGCGCCTGTGCGAGCGCTCGCCGGTGGCGATCGAAGTATTCGCCTTCGGCAGCCTGTGCATCATGGTCGAGGGCCGCTGCCAGCTCTCCAGCTACGTCACCGGTGCTTCGCCCAACCGCCACGGTGTGTGCTCGCCGGCCAGTTTCGTGCGCTGGGACGAGTTCGACGACGGCAGCCGCACCGCGCGCCTCAACCACGTGCTGATCGACCGCTTCCAGCCCACCGAGCCCGCGGGTTATCCCACCGTCTGCAAGGGCCGCTTCAGCGTCGGCGACGAGGTCTTCCACGCACTGGAGGAACCCACCAGCCTCAACACCCTGGAGCTGATCCCGCGCTTGGCCCGGGCCGGGGTAGTGGCGCTGAAGATCGAGGGTCGCCAGCGCGGCACCGCCTACGTGCGCGCGGTCACCCGCACCTGGCGCCAGGCGCTGGACCGCCATGCCGCCTCGCCGGATGCGTGGCAGCCGCGGCCGGAGTGGCAGCAGGCGCTGTCGGCCCATGCCGAGGGCCACCAGACCACCTTGGGGCCCTACCACCGCTCGTGGCATTGAGTGCAACGGGAATCGAAGCAATGAAACTCAGCCTTGGCGCGCTGCAATACTTCTGGCCGCGCGAAACCACCCTGGCCTTCTACCGCGAGGCCGCCAAGTGGCCGGTCGACATCGTCTACCTGGGCGAGACGGTCTGCAGCAAGCGCCGTGAACTGGGGACCGCCGACTGGCTGGAGCTGGCGCGCGAGCTGGCCGGAAGCGGCAAGCAGGTGGTGCTGTCGAGCCTGGCGCTGATCGAAGCCGAATCCGAGCTGGGCGTGCTGGAGCGGCTGGTCGCCGACGGCGGCTTCTGGCTGGAGGCCAATGACCTGTCCGCGGTCCAGGTCTGCCGCAGCGCAGGCCTGCCCTTCGTCGCCGGCCCCACGCTCAACGTCTACAACCACCACGCACTGGCGATGCTGATGGAGGACGGACTGCGTCGCTGGGTACCCGGCGTCGAGCAGGGCCGCCGGCTCATCACCGAGTTGCGCGACGCGCTGCTGGCCGAGGGCGGGACCATGCCGGAGCTGGAGGTGATCGCCTGGGGCCGGCTGCCGCTGTCATTCTCGGCCCGCTGCTTCACTGCCCGCGCCCTGGACGTACCCAAGGACCGCTGCGGCTTCCGCTGCATCGACTATCCGGACGGCCTGCCGCTGGCCACCCGGGACGGCGAGTCCTTCCTGCGCATCAACGGGATCCAGATCCAGGGCGAGGAAGTCACCGACCTCGGTCCGGAGCTGCCGGAACTGCGCGCACTGGGGGTGGACGTGTTGCGGCTCTATCCGCAGGCGGAGGGCTGCCGCGAGGTGGTCGAACACTTCGACCTGGCCCGCGGCTCGCCGGTGGCGCCGCCGCGGATCGGCGCACGCAACGGCTACTGGCATGGCGAACCGGGCATGCGCGCCGGGCACTCACGGCCCGAGGCGGAACAGCCGGGCTAGGTTTGCCCAGCCAGGCTCCCGGCACCGGACTGCCCTAGCAGTGGGAGGGCGTCCGCTGCCCGCGGTGTGCGGCGCGCGCGGCACGCGCCAGGCGGGCGCCGCGGTTGAGGGCGATGCGCAGGCCGAGCGGAACGCTTTCCCATGGCAGCCTTTCCAGCAGGTTGCGCACCGTCAGGCCGAGCTCGGTGTCGCCGGTCAGCTCCAGCCGGCGCTGGAAGAACAGCGTGTCCGCATCCTCCAGCCGGCTGGCCAGCAACAGCAGGTCGGTGGCGTCGCCGCGTACGCTCGCCTCGGCCGGGCCATCGACCACGGCCAGCACGTCGTCGCGCAACTCCACCACCCAGGACAAGCCCAGGTCGCGCACCTCGATGCCAAGTCGGCGCCCGCGCATGAAGTCGAGCTCGCCGCCGTGCAGCGACGACGCCAGCACCCGGGCCATCGCGGACTCCAGCAGGCGCCGCTGGCGGTGGACGGGGATCAGGTGCAGCAGCGGGGCCAGCCGCCGTGGGGGTGGGAGCAGGCGCAGGGCGCGGCGGGCGCCGGCAACGGCCGGCCCGGTGTCGGTGGTGGTGTGCATGGCGGATGCGATGATCGCCCCGCCGGCACCGGGCGGGCCTTGATCCAGGTCAGCTTCCAGCCCCTGTCGCCGGCGCGCCTCGGCGACGGCCACGGCCAGCGCCGCAGCCGCCGTGTCCGGTGCGAGGCCGAAACACGCCGCCAGCCGCCGCGCACGCCCGTGCACCCGCGCCTCGCGGGCCGGATCGCTCGCGGGCAGGCCTGCGTGGTGCTTGGCGCGCCCGGCGTGCACCGCGAGCCGGCCTCGCACGCCCAGCAGCGCAAGCTGCAGGGTGTCGATGGCATCGATGGCCGTGCGGACGCCGGCCAGCGCGGACCGGTGTGGATCGGGTACTTGCATGGCGCCTCCGGGCGCCATCATGACGGCGCCACGGCGCGCGCTGGCTGACCTGGGTCAGGCCGGGGCGGGTTCGGCCCGGCGTGGCTCACCCGCGGTAGCGGCACCCCGACGTGCAGGTCTCGTGGACCACGACCTCCGACAGCTGCGGCAGGCTCGGCTTCAAGCGGTCCCAGATCCAGACCGCGAGGCGTTCACTGGTCGGGTTCTCCAGCCCCTCCACCTCGTTGAGGTAGTGATGGTCCAGCTGGTCGTAGAGCGGCTGGAAGGCGCGCTTCACATCGGCAAAGTCCATCACCCAGCCCGTCTCGGGTCCCGGCTCGCCCGCCACGTGGATCTCGACGCGGAACGAATGGCCGTGCAGGCGCGCGCACTTGTGCCCTTCCGGCACGTTGGGCAAGCGGTGCGCGGCCTCCAGGGTGAACACCTTGAATATTTCCATCGCGGCATTGTATCGCCGCGACCTGACTGCTCCCGTACATGCGCCGGCCGGGGCCGCATGGCACCATGGCCGCCGATGGAAAGTCTCCCCTCCAAGAATCCCGCGCAGCTCGACCTGGAGCGCCTGCGCCGCAGTTGTGCGCGCTGCTCACTGCATGAGCTCTGCCGGCCGGCGGGGATCAGTGGCGAAGAACTGGCGCGCCTGGACGATGTGGTGCGCCGGCGCCGCCCGGTCATCCGGGGCGAGCGCCTGTTCCATGCCGGGGACGCCCTCGGCTCGCTCTACGTGGGGCGGGATGGCGCGTTCAAGACGGTGCTGGTGACCGAGGACGGCGACGAGCAGGTACTCGGCTTCCACCTTCCGGGCGAGCTGATCGGACTGGATGCGCTGGGCAGCGGGCAGCACCGGTGCGAGGCGGTGGCGCTGACCGATGCCAGCGTCTGCGAGATCCCGTACGACCGGCTGGCCACGATCGCCGCCCAGCTGCCACAGCTGCAGCAACACCTGTTGCGGATCATCGGGCAACGGCTCGAGCGCGAGCAGGACCATATCGGGATGCTGGTCCGGCGCCAGGCCGGAGAGCGCGTCGCGCTGTTCCTGCACGGCGTGTCCCGCCGGGTCGCCCAGGCGGGCGGATCGGACACCACGCTCGTGCTGCCGATGAGCCGGGACGACATCGCCCGCTTCCTCGGACTCGCGCTGGAAACCGTCAGCCGCGGCTTCAGCAGGCTGCAGGACGAAGGCGTGATCCGGGTGTCCGGCCGGCACGTCGAGATCCTCGAACCGCGGACACTGGAGTGGCTCGCGCACGGCGGCGGGCAGTCACCGCCAGGGCGCCGCGAAATCGCCTGAGGCTCAGCCTGGCTGCGGCGGCAGGCAGCCCAGTGCCACCAGCAGGCCATGCAGCCCGGGGACCTGCATCAGCCACGGCGACAGGAGGGTCAGCACCCCGGCCGACAGGACCAGCAGACCGGCGGCGGTACGGAACCCGCCGCGTTGCAGCCGCTGCCCGATCCGGGCACCGGCCCAGGTCAGCGGCAGCATCACCGGCAACGTGCCCAGCCCGAAGGCCGCCATGGTCAGGGCGCCATTGCGTGCATCGGCCTGGAACCACGCCGCGACCAGCATGGTGGTGCTCAATCCGCACGGCATCCAGCCCCACAGCATCCCCAGGCCGATCCGCCGCGCCGGTGTGTTGGCCGGCAGCATGCGCCGTTGCAGCGGTCGCAGCCACTTCCACATGCCGGCACCGGGCCGGGCCAGGAACCCCAGCCGTCCACGGCGGTCAAGCAGTCGCAGGGCAGCCACCACCAGCACCAGTCCGACCGCCATGCGCAGGCCCCAGCCAAGCAGGTCGATCTGTGCGATCTCGACGATCCCGCGACCCAGCCCACCGGCGACGAGTCCGGCGAGCGTGTAACCGGCCACCCGGCCCAGGTTCGGTTGCGCCGCCACCCACCAGCCGGGCTGCGGCGCCATCGCCGAGAACCCGGTGGCGATGCCCCCGCACATGGCGACGCAGTGCACGCCGCCCAGCAAACCGGTCAGCAGCGCCGCGCCCAGGGTGAGCCAGTCAATCGGCATCGGGACCCTTGCGCGGGGTACCGGTCCCCTCTGCGTCCGCCGCTCCCGTCCTTGCCTCCGCCGCCTCGGCCGCCTCGGCCCGCCTGCGTTCCACCCTGGCCCGGGTGGCGCGTTCGGTGGCGTCCTCACGAAGGATGTCGATCGCCGGGGTGTCCAGGTCCTCGAACTGGCCCCGCCGCACTGCCCAGACGAAGGCCCAGATCGCGATCACCAGCAGCACGAGGGCAAGCGGGATCATGAAGAGCAGGATGTTCATGCAGTCGCCTCCACGGGAGCGGGCCCGGGCACCCTCCTGGTGCGTGTCAAGCGCAAGGCATTGCCGGTGACGACCAGGGAAGACAGTGCCATGCCCAGCGCGGCCAGCCACGGTGTCACCAGGCCGGCGGCCGCCAGGGGAATGGCCAGGATGTTGTAGCCGGTGGCCCAGGCGAGGTTCTGGCGGATGATCTGCCGGGTCCTGCGCGAGACGTCCACGGCCTGCGGAATGCGGGACAGCGAAGACCCGGTCAGCACCAGGTCGGCGGCGCGCTGGGCCAGTGCGGCCCCTTCGCCCACGGCGATCGACACGTCCGCGCCGGCCAGTACCGGGGCGTCGTTGAGGCCGTCGCCGACCATCGCCACCACGCGGCCCTGGGCCTGCAACTCGCGGGCGAAGGCCAGCTTGTCCTCCGGCGCCTGCCGTGCGCGTGGTGCGTCGATGCCGACCCGGGCGGCGAACCGGGCGACCGGCGCAGCCGCATCACCGCTCGCCAGGTGGACCTGCAGGCCCATCCCGCGCAGCGCTGCCACTGCGGCGGCGGCGTCGGGGCGCTCGGCTTCGGCCAGGCGGAACCGCGCCACCGCGCGCAGGCCGTCGCCCAGCCAGACGCCGTCGTCCTCCGGGTTCCGGCCGGAGTCGGCGAAATCGGCACGGCCCAGGCGCCACGCCACGCCCTCGACCGTGCCTCCGATCCCCCGCCCCGGCACCGCCTCGACGCCGGAGGCCGCCGGAGCACCGGGCACCTCGGCGAAGGCGGCGGCAATCGGGTGGCCGCTGTCGCGCTCCAGGGCCGCCGCGATCGCCAGCACCGTCTCGCGATCCAGCCGCGGATCCAGCACCTCCACGTCCACCAGCTCGGGCCGGCCGTCGCTGAGCGTGCCGGTCTTGTCGAAGATGATGTCGGTCGCGCCCGCCAGCGTCTCCATCGCATTGCCGCGTACCGCCAGCACGCCGAGCCGGGCAAGCGCCCCGTGAGCGGAGGTCAGCGCCGACGGGACCGCGAGCGAGAGCGCGCAGGGACAGCTGATCACCAGCAAGGCCAGGGTGACCTCGAAGGCGCGCGAGGGGTCATGGATCCGCCAGCCCAGATATACCAGCACCGTGGCCACCAGCAGGCCGGCGACGAAGTGGTGGGCGATCCGGCCGGCGGTCTGCGCCAGGGCCGGGCGTTGGGACTGGGCCTGTTCGACCAGGTGCGACAGCTCCGCGAGGCGGGTGCCGGCTCCGGTGGCCACCACTTGCAGCCGGGTCGGGCGCTCGCGGCAGACGGTGCCGGCGTATGCGATGTCGCCGGCCTCCCGTTCGACCGGCGTCGACTCGCCCGTCAGCAGGGCTTCCTCCAGCCGCGCCGGCTCCAGCAGGCGCCCGTCAGCCGGCACCACTTCGCCGACCGCGACGCAGGCGACGTCGCCCACCTCGAGCGCGGCCAGCGGGACCGACTCGCGGCTGCCGTCGGCCAGCTCACGGGTCGCGAACGCCGGCCGCGCCCGCGCCAGCGCATCGACCTGGGCGGACGCGATGGCGCGCGCGCGCTTCTCCAGCATCCGCGCCCCGAGCAGGAGGAACACGAACATCACCGCCGCGTCGTACCAGACGTGGGCGTGGCCCTGCACGGTGGCGATCACGCTGGCGAAATAGGCCAGCAGGGTGGAGCTGGCGATCAGCGTATCCATGCCCAGCCGGCGGTGGCGCAGCTCCTGCCAGGCGCCGACCAGGAACGGCCAGCCGGAATAGAACACGACCGGGGTCGAGAGCAGGAAGGTGATCCAGCGCAGGAAGTCGCGCGCCGGGATCGACATGGTGTTGTTGAAATCCAGGTAGAGCGCTTCGGCGACCATCATCGCCTGCATCGAGGCCAGCCCGGCGATGCCCATCCGGACCAGGTCACGGTTGCGCTCGGCGCGGTGCGCCTTCTCGCGCTCCTCCCCGCTTGCCAGGTAGGGCTTGTAGCCCAGCGCAAGCAGCCGTTGCAGCGGACGCGAGAGGACGGTGCGGTCCGGGTCCCAGGCCAGGCGGATGCGGCCGGTGACCGCATTGGCGCTCGCCTCGATCACACCAGGCTCGCGCACCAGCGCCCGGTCGATCAGCCACGCGCAGGCGGCGCAGCGCATGCCGTCGGTCAGCAGGGTGATCTCGCGGCCACCCGGGACCTCGTGGACGTGCTCGGCGTGGATTTCGGAGCGGTCCCAGACCGACAGGTCGACCGCTTCCACACCCACCCGGCCGGCGTGCTCACTGCGCAGCCGGTAGTAGTCGTCGAGGCCGGCCTCGTCGATCCACTGTGCCGCGGCGGCACAGCCATCGCAGCAGAACGACTGCTCGACGCCGTCGACCGCGTGGACAGCCGGAGTGGCCGGCAGCGGCTCGCCGCAGTGATGGCAGGCGACGGCGGTGCTCACCGCCGTGGCGGCTCCCCGGTCACCCTGTAGGAGCGTTGCCGACATCGCATGTGCCTACTGCGCCTGTCCGGACGCGGGACGTACGCCGGTGGCGCCCTCGGGGGCACCCAGCTCCATCGCCGGACGCAGGCTGACGGCCTGCTGCCCGGCCGGCAGGCGGCCCTGCAGGCGCCACTCGCCGCCCACCGGCTCGAGGCGGACGCGCCAGGCGTGCTCGATGCCGGGGGTCGCCTCGGCGCGCCAGCCGGTGTCGGTCGGCTGCAGCTCAAGGCTGACGTCGCCGTCGGCCAGGGCCGGATGCAGCAACTCCAAGTGCAGTGGGGCGTGGCGGTCGAAATCGCCGTTCACCGGCAACACCTCGACAAAGCCGCCTTCCAGGTCGATGCGGGCAATGGCGCTCAGGCGCATGTCATGGGCGCGCTGGTCCGGCCCGAGGTCGGCGGTCTGGACCTGCGCCATGCGGCGGACATCGTCGGGCACCACGTCGGTCGCACCCTGGCCGCCGGCCTGGATGATCATGATGATCCCCGCGATCACCACCGCCGCGGGGAGCCCGATCACCAGCCACATCACCGGCTGGCGCCAGGGGGACGAGCTCTGCTCGGCGGCCTTGTCTTCTTTGTCAGTCATCACATCGGTCCGAAGAAGCTGCTGTCGACGGTCTCGCGGGCGCTGCCATCGGCGCTCTCGATCACGAAGGTCACCTCATGCCGGCCGCGGGTGTCCCCGGGGGCGGTCAGCTCGACGGGCACCGAGAGCACCTGCGCCGCCTCGGCCGAGACCTGCCGGGTGCCGCCGCGCAGGCTGATCGCCGGGTTGGGCGACTCGACGGAGACACGGTACTCCTGCGCGCCATCGGTCTTGTTAACGAGCTTGAGGGTGTAAACGTTGTCCACGCTGTCGCCCACCACCCGGTACAGGGCGTTGCGGTCGCGCAGCACGTCGGCGATCAGCGGGCTGCGGGTGCCGATGCCCCATGCGAACGCGACCACCAGCGCCAGCAGGAAGGCGCCGTAGACCAGGATCCGCGGGCGCAGGACCCGGGTCGGCTCGCCGTCGATGGCATTCTGCGAGGTGTAGCGGATCAGCCCCCGCTCGTAGCCCATCTTGTCCATGACGTCGTTGCAGGCGTCCACGCACAGCCCGCAGGCGATGCACTCGTACTGCAGGCCGTTGCGGATGTCGATGCCGACCGGGCAGACCTGCACGCACATG
>Ga0079224_100000197_pt1 | contig 51868 bp, 50 predicted proteins | sample Stecom2015_FD_80414 | JGI IMG/M metagenome (GOLD analysis project Ga0079224, IMG submission 80414) | Agricultural soil microbial communities from Utah to study Nitrogen management - Steer compost 2015 | ecosystem: Environmental > Terrestrial > Soil > Agricultural land | place: USA: Utah... | reverse complement strand
GTTCGACTATCGGATCCGGTTTGGAGGGACAGACCTGGTTCAAGGGCCTTTGGGAAGGACCCTGAACACCTTCGTTGGGGATGGCAACCGTGTCGGGGGAGGCAATGAGGAAGGGGCCTATCGCCTGATCGTGGACTTTGCGGGCGGCCCATTGCAGGAGATGTCACCCAGGGCACCGGTAGTGGGGAAGATCACGGCACTGGAGGGCGGTGAGATGATCGAGCAGTTTGTGGAGTATAACGAACCCCTCAAGGCCTGGCGGCTGTCCATCCTGGCTCGTCCTGCAAAGGATAATCCCTTGTCGTTGCGAGCTTATTTGGCTGAAGGTGAGCGCGCTCTGACAGAAACCTGGACCTATCGGCTACCTCGAGAAAACGACATTTTGCCGGAGGCAAAATAGTGTGCAGAGGCCTATTTCGGAGCAGGTGTTGATGCGGGTGCACTCCTACCTGGAAGCGAACGGGGTTGAGTTGACCCCTGAGCTGTCCTTACGGGCCATGAAGCTGGTGGAGGACGCCCTGGTTCAGCCGGATCAGGCGCCCATGGCCTTTGCCATGACAGAGCTGCCCCGGCAGTTTCCATTGCAGCCGATCCCGTTACCGCCGGCATTCCCACCCTTGGCGAGAGGGAGTATTGGCTATGGCGATGGATTATGAGCGGGAAGATAAATCACTCGTCCGGTAGCGCTGGCTCGGCGGGAGGATCTCAGAGTTGGCGCCTGCATGCCTGGATCCGGCGGATGTGCCTGACCTTGCTGGTGTTAGGGCAGACAGGTCTGGGTGTCTATGTGATGGTTTCCGTGCTGCCCTACCACGGAGGCAAATGGGTAGAGCAGGGGCTGATTGTTCTCTTTGCGATCCTGTTCGCCTGGATTTCAGTGGGCTTCTGGATCGGTGTCTTTGGCTTTTTGATCCGGCGGCTGGGTGGAGATCGCCAGTCCCTTGTGCGTCGTCATCCCGATTCTGTGTTGGAGAAGGTGCCCCTGGGCCCCACGGCGGTGGTCATGCCAATCTATCATGAGCCGGTGCGTCGCACCCTGGGGGGGCTGCGGGCAATTTACCAGTCCCTACAGGAAACGGGCCAGTTAGAGCATTTCGACTTCTTTATCCTGTCCGATAGCCGTGATCCTGAGTACTGGCTGAATGAACAGGCGGGCTGGTATCGCCTCTGTGAGGAGCTAAAAGCCTTCGGGCGGCTTTTTTACCGCCGCCGCACCCTGAACATGCACTACAAAAGCGGCAATATTGCGGACTTCCTCCGGCGCTGGGGCCGCCGTTATCGGTATATGATCGTGCTGGATGCGGATAGCCTTATGCAGGGCGAGACCCTGGTTCGGATGGTGCGTTTGATGGAACTGGAACCCCGGGTGGGAATTCTCCAGACCAACCCCTCCATTGTGAATGGCAAATCCCTATTTGCCAGGGTGCAGCAGTTTGCCAATCATGCCTACAGTCCGCTGTTTAGCACGGGGCTTGCGGCAATCCAGCTAGGGGAGGCGGCCTATTGGGGGCATAACGCCATTATCCGGGTGGAGCCCTTTATGGGCCACTGCGGCCTGCGACGGCTGACAGGCCCCGGCGTATTCGGTGGTAGCATTTCCAGTCACGACTTTGTCGAGGCAGCCTATATGGGACGGGCCGGATATGAAGTCTGGCTCGAACCGGAACTGGCCTACAGCTACGAGGAATCGCCCCCGACCCTGGTCGATGAACTGACCCGGGATAAGCGCTGGGCCAAGGGAAACCTCCAGCATCTCTGGCTGCTGCTGTTCGCGCCCCGTCTACGCTTAGCTCACCGAATGGCTTTCCTGAATGGAATTCTGTCCTATGTGGCGTCCGCTTTGTGGCTGGCCTTTCTAATGCTGGCCACCCTGGAAACCACTCAGTTGGTGCTATGGCCCATCAACTACTTTCCGGACGAGCCGCGGCTTTTTCCCCTGTGGCCGGAATGGCGGCCCCAATGGGCTTTGGGACTGGCAGGGGGAACCTTGTTCCTGCTCTTCTTCCCCAAGCTGCTGGCGTTGCTGGATATACTGCTCAGTGGACGAAAGCAGGATTATGGCGGCTTAGGTGCCGTGGGGCGCAGTATTCTGCTGGAAATGCTGATTTCTGCACTGCTGGCCCCCATCCGGATGCTGGCCCATAGCCGTTATGTAATCGAAGCCCTGTTCAACGTGACCTTGCGCTGGGCCGGCCAGAACCGCAGCGAGGAAACCGGCTGGCTCGATGCAATTGCCAATCAGGCACCGGGAACCTTGCTGGCGCTGGTGTGGGCCGGATTTGCCCTATGGTTGGATCCCATGTTTTTCTATTGGTCTTTACCGGTGGCCATTCCGTTGATTCTGGCAGCGCCCACTTCCGTGCTGTTGAGTCGGATTGAGCTGGGGCAGAGTTTCCGGCGGGCGGGATTCTTTCTGATACCTGAGGAAGTGAAAGGCTGTAATCTGCTGGAAGAATTGGAAAGTGACAATCTGCCACAAGCCCATCAGGCGTCCCAGTCCGCCTTTGTGCAGGCGGTGCTCCACCCGGTGCTGAACAGGGTGCACGGCGCTTTTGCACGCCGCCATCCCCAAGGTGCCAAGCTCAAACGAATCGAAGCCCTTCGGGAACGGTGCCTGGCCCGGGGCCCCGCCAGCTTGAACTCCTATGATATCGGCTTGGTTGCCCAGCATTCCGAGACCTTGGAGTGGCTGCACCGCCAGGCCTGGTGTTCGCCACCCGACAGCCCCTGGGGCAAGGAGTTGGACAACGGCTTTCGCCATTCCATTCGGCATCACCCCTGGCAATAGGCCCTCCAGGCTGTCACTCAGAGCTCTCCGTTCAGCTGTAGACCTGGGGAAGAGTGGCCGGCAAATTTGTGTGGGCTTTCCCTTATCTCTTAAATTTGATTGAGGTTAACGTCTGCCTGCTCCTGCAAAGATTGGACTTGCACGGTTCTCACGGCGGATGAATGGCTCTCCGCATCAAGACTTTTTGGGAACGGCCCGGTGTCTGGTTGTCTGCCTGGCAATCAGGTAGTCAGGAATCGGTGCTCCCGGCGTGCATTATGTCTCGTGCCTTTCACAGTGATTAGGTGAATTTCCGCCGATCAGGGTACGTGTGTAGAAATTGGAGGCGACTTTGTTAGAACGTAAAAGTATTCCCGCCTTTCGGACAACCCCTTCTCATTTCAAGAAACTGGAGTGGCAGTTGGCACAAGAACTGGACAAGCTCGACCAACAACATGCACTGCGAAACGAAGCCGAGTTCGAGACCAAACTGTTGGAACTGGTGGCTGAATATCGGGCGGATGATTCCACCATCCTGGCTGCCCTACAGGGAAGAATCCCGGCAAGCCACTAGCCACGCCGCACCATACCTCAGGGCATCGCTTCGTTTCATCGGGAATAGGACTCTATATTTGGAAAGGGCGGTAGACATGGCTGCGGCCGAGTGGGAAGGCTTTGCTCCGTTAACCTGCTGGATACCCGCTATCTCTGCCGATACCTGCCTTCAGCCCAGCTGAGGGTAGGGGACCTGTTTCGATGACAGACGCATGTAGGGGATCGAAATGAGAAAGATGCCAGGACTTCCGAAGCACCTCCGATGGGGTGTGATCGGCGCAACCTTGGTAGGCGCCGCACTGGCGGGCTGTTCCGGTGTACCAGTGCCGAAAGAGCAGCTCGCGGTTTCCCAATCCGCGGTGAACGAGGCAACCCGTTCGGGGGCACCGGAACACGCGCCTGCCGAATTGCGGGCCGCCCGAGAAAAAATGGACCGGGCACGCCAGGCAGTGAAGGATCACGAATACGAGCGGGCTCGCAGGTATGCGGAGCAGGCCGAAGTCGATGCACGGCTGGCCCAGGCCAAGGCAGACTCTGAACGGGCACGGATCGCAGCCGAGCAGGTTCAGCAAAGCCTGGAGGTTCTGCGTCAGGAAATAAATACGACTTCTGGATCGCGGGGAGGCTAACATGAACAAGCAGCGTCTATGGATTGTGGTGGCAGCGCTGTATGCCATGCTCCTTGGGTGTGCTGGCACCCCTGAACAGAGTTCCGAACTTGCCCAGGTGCAAAGTGAATATGAAGCTGCACGCAGTGATCCCCAGGTGATCCGCTATGCTACTGACGAGCTTCGGGCGGCTGAGGACAGTGTACGGGAAGCCACGGCGGCCTGGGAGGAAGGGGCCGACGAGGAAGAGCTGAATCACCTGATCTATGTTGCGACCCAGAAGGTAGCCATTGCCCAGGAAGTGGCTAGCCAGAAAGCCTCTGAGGAGCTGGTTGCCACCGCGGAACAAAAGCGGGCCGAGATCCGCTTGCAGACGCGGGAACAGCAGATTCAGGATGCTGAAAGACGTGCCCAGGAGTTGGAGCAGCAGCTGGAAGAGCTCAATGCCAAGCAAACGAACCGGGGCACGGTGGTTACCTTGGGCGATGTGTTGTTTGCCGTCGGTTCGGCGGAATTAAGCCCGGCCGGGGTTACCAATGTGCAGAAGCTGGCTGAATACCTTCAGGAGAACCCGGAACGACGTGCCATGATTGAGGGCTTTACTGACAGTACAGGCAGTGAGACCTTCAACCAGCAATTGTCCGAGCGCCGGGCGGAATCGGTGAAACGCGTCCTGGTGCGCGCCGGAATCGAAGAGAACCGCCTGCAAACCATGGGCTATGGCGAGAGCTTTCCGGTGGCCAGTAACGACAACGCCGGAGGCCGCCAGCTCAACCGCCGGGTAGAGGTGGTGATTTCTGACGAATCCGGCCAGATCCGTCCCCGCTAACCTGCTGGCTCTTGGGCCCATCCCGTATTCTCTGTTGCGGGATGGGTATTCGCTGCTTTCCGGTTCCTGGTCCGATTGTCCATGGCCCGTATCGAGAAACCGAATTGTGACATCGCCATGTTCGGCGCCTTGGGCGACCTGGCGCGGCGCAAGTTGTTTCCGGCCCTTTATCAGTTGGAGCGGGCGGGATTACTGGGGGAGCAGACCCGTGTTCTGGCGCTCGGCCTGGATGAAATGGACCTTTCCGCATTTGGCCAACAGCTTCGGCAAGGGCTGGAAAAACACCTCAAGGCAACCCCTGTTGATGACGAAGTTTTCCAGCGGCTGGTAAGCCGAATCCACTACCTGGCCCTTGATTTCACCACACCGGAAAAGTACCCGGCCCTTCGGGATTGGCGTCTCAACCGTGATGTTCCCTTGATCGTATACATGGCCACACCTCCTTCAATTTATGGGGATATTGGAGAGAACCTGCACAACAGTGGAGTGATTTCCGCCAATACCCGGGTGGTGGTGGAAAAGCCCATCGGACACGATTTGGAGTCCTCCCGCCTCATTAATGACCGGCTCGCCCAGTTCTTCAGCGAGTCCCAACTATTTCGGATTGACCACTACCTGGGCAAGGAGACGGTACAGAACCTTATTGCCTTGCGCTTTGCCAATAACCTGTTTGCCAGCCAGTGGAACAACACCAGTATCTCCCATGTGGAGATTACGGTTGCGGAAAAGGTGGGCATTGAGGGGCGCTGGGGCTATTTCGACCAGGCCGGACAGTTGCGGGACATGGTGCAGAACCATCTGTTGCAGTTACTGTGCCTGATTGCCATGGACCCGCCTTCAGATCTGTCTGCCGACAGTATTCGTGATGAGAAGGTCAAGGTTCTTAAGGCTCTCAACCGTATTACGCCGGAGCGGGCCGACACCCATCTGGTACGGGGGCAATACACGGCCGGAATCATCGACGGTCGTCCGGTGCCCGGTTACCTGGAAGAGCCGGGGGCCGTGGCGGATAGCTCTACGGAAACCTTTGTGTCCATGAAGGTGGAAATCTGTAACTGGCGCTGGGCCGGTGTGCCGTTTTACCTGCGCACAGGCAAGCGCATGGCGGAGAAGCTGTCCCAAATTATTATTCATTTCAAACCGGCGCCTTTCTATATTTTTGACCCGGACCAGAAGCATCTGGCCAATAACCTGCTCATTATTCGCCTGCAGCCCGATGAGGGAATTTCCCTGCAGGTGCTGACCAAGGATCAGGGGCTAGACAAGGGCATGCGCTTGCGCCCGGGGCCATTACAGCTTAGCTTTTCAGAAGCTTTCAAAAGAGAACGTATTCCGGATGCCTACGAACGCCTGCTGTGGGAGGTGATGAACGGCAACCAGTATTTGTTTGTGCGGCGTGACGAGGTCGAATATGCCTGGCAATGGATCGATCAGGTGATCGAAGGCTGGGCGGATATGCCGCCGCCGAGGCGGTATCCGGCCGGTAGCTGGGGACCTGTTGCGTCAATCGCCATGATTGCTCGGGATGGTAGAAGCTGGTATGAGGAGCTTTGATGCATTGCCAGATCATATCCACTGGATAGAAACAGAGGACCGCCTGCTGTTGGCCAAACGGTTGGCGCAGCAGGTGGGTGACTGGCTCAAGACTGCCCTTCAGGAACAGGACAGGGCTTCCCTGGCCGTATCCGGAGGCAAGACGCCGCTTAATTTTTTTTCGGCCCTGTCACAGCTGGATTTGCCCTGGAGCAGGGTTGATATCACCCTGGCCGACGAGCGCTGGGTGGATACTGACCATGACGCCAGTAATGAGCGCCTGGTGAGAAAGCACCTGTTATGCCATCAGGCCAGTGAAGCCCGCTTTGTCGGCCTGAAAGTGGATACGGCCCGGCCGGAGCAGGGGCTGGAGCTGTGCGAGCAACGCCTGGACAGTATCCATTGGCCCCTGGATGTGCTGGTGCTGGGGATGGGAACCGATGGGCATACAGCCTCGCTGTTTCCCGGAACCCAGGGGTTGGGAGAAGCGCTGGCGAGCGAGCGTCGCTGCCATGCCATCGAACCCCTGGATGCGCCTCACCCGCGGATGACCCTGACTCGCAAGGCACTTGCCGGGGCTCGCCATAAGGCCTTGCAGATCGAAGGGGATGAAAAGCTGGCGGTGTTGGAAGAGGCCCTGGAGTACTTGGATCGGGTCGAGGTGATGCCGATCCGGGCTTTTTTGCAGCAGGAGATTTCCGTGTTCTGGGCTCCCTGACCGTTGAAGCCCACACTGTAGGCGTGCCCGCCAAATCCAAGGGGGACACACTGGCATGAATCGAGAGTGAAGCTCCATGTCGAAGAAGCTGTTAAGAAAAGACCTGGCAGAACAGGCGCAACAAATTCTGGAGGCCTGCCCATTGATTCCGGTGATCAGCATCCAGCAACCGGAGCATGCGCTGCCTCTCGCCCAGGCTTTAGTGGACGGGGGCCTGCGGGTACTGGAGGTCACCTTGCGTACCCCCCATGGTCTGAAGGCCATCCGCGAGATGCGTCAGGCTTTTCCCCAGGTTTGGGTGGGGGCCGGGACGGTACTCGACCCGGAACAGTTTGACCAGGCGGTGGAGCACGGCGCCCAGTTTGTGATCACCCCGGGCATTACCCGCAAGCTGCTTAAGCATGGCCTGGAGGCGGAAGTGCCCTTGGTGCCAGGCATTGCCACCGTCTCTGAGCTGATGGAGGGGGTGGCCTTGGGCTATCGTCACTTCAAGTTTTTCCCGGCTGAAGTGGCGGGAGGGGTAGCGGCCCTCAAATCATTTGCCGGGCCATTGCCCGAGGTCCGCTTCTGTCCCACGGGGGGGATTCGCAAGGAGACGGCCAAGGATTACCTGACCCTGGAGAATGTCTGCGCTGTGGGAGGAACCTGGCTGACCCCGGCAGATGCCGTGCAGGCCTCGGACTGGGGACAAATTACAGAGATCGCCAAGGCTAGCCTGGAAGCCCTCCCTTAGCTGGGAGTCTGGGAGCCAACTGGGGGAGCAGACCATGACGGGAGGCTATTCACTGATCGGGGATATCGGTGGCACTAATGCCCGCTTTGCCCTGGTGCGCCCCAACTCGGTCAGGCTGGAGCAGATCCGGGTGCTGCCGGTGCGGGAGCATGAGAACCTGGATGCTGCGGCACACCATTATCTGCGTGAAATCCAACTGGAGGTGGCGGATATTTCCGCCGCCTGTTTCGCGTTCGCCGGCCCCGTCCACCTGGAGCACATCAAGCTGACCAATAGCCATTGGGCGTTCAGCAAGGATCAGATGCGGGAGCAGCTGGGGGTCGAGACCCTGAAGCTGGTCAACGACTTCACCGCCATGGCGTTGAGCATTCCCTATTTGGCCAAGGAAAATCTGGTTCAAGTGGGAGGTGGCCCGGTTCAGGACAGCCTTCCCAAGCTGGCTATCGGACCTGGCACAGGGCTGGGCACTGCAGGGTTGGTCCGGGCCAGTTGTGGTTGGATTCCCTTGGCTGCAGAAGGGGGACACGTGGATTTTGCCGCCACAACCCCCTTGGAAATTCAGATTCTCCAAAAGCTGACGGAGCGCTTTGGGCGGGTGAGCGTTGAACGAATCCTGAGTGGCCAGGGGCTGGTCAATCTTTACCAATGCCATTGTGAACTTCAGGGTCAAGCACCCATTCATCGCCTCCCTAAGGAGATTACCGGCGCAGCCTTGAGCGGACAGGACCCCATGGCGGCAGCCACCCTGGGGCACTTCTGTGAGATTTTAGGGCGTGTGGCCGGTAACGCCACCTTAACGTTGGGAGCCTTGGGAGGCGTCTATATCGTTGGCGGGATCATTCCCCGCTTTGTGGAATTCTTCCGTCAGTCGGGTTTTCGTGCCGCGTTCGAAGACAAAGGCAGGATGAAAGTGCTCATGGAGCAGATTCCTGTGCAGGTGGTGGTTGAGCCCCACCCGGGATTGATCGGGGCTGCCGCGGCGCTGAGCAACTCCGAAGTGTAAAGACACTGTTCCAGCCAAAACTCCTCCACTGACCGCTCTTCATATTTCCCTTCCTGTTTCTTTTTGATCCTGATGCTTGCCCCGGGCCCCGCTGGGTAATATGCAGCCGCGCCTTCCTGACAGTTTGTTTCGTTACAAAAAATAACATGACAAAAAAGAGGGCTCTGGAAACAGCTTCTATAATGAACACACGAGCCGGGTTTCAGACGCCGCCTTATAGCAATTGTGCTGTTTGCTATGTTCCATCCGGCGGCGGGGCTTTATTTTTCCATCCGTTCTATTCACGCCACGGCACCGCGCCTGCGGTTCTTGCTGTGCCCGATCTTTTGGCGGCTAAACAAGATGATCATCAAAAAGCACTTAACCGTCCTTTCGCTAATTCTCTGTGCAATGGCCAGTCTCTTCCACGCCAGTGCTGTAGTGGCTTCCGAGAAGAGCGTTCGAGCCAATTCCGAACTTCAACTGGCTTCCGTACATGCGGTTATCTATGACCTGGAGTCCGACCAGGAGATTTATTCCAAGAATGCCGATATCCCTGTACCCATAGCCTCCATTACCAAGCTAATGACTGCCATGGTGGTGTTGGATGCCGGGCTTCCCCTGGATGAGCTGATTTCCGTTAACAGCGAAGACCGGGACCTTCTCAAGAATACCTATTCCCGGGTGCGCCTGGGCTCGAAGCTGAGCCGCCGGGAAATGCTGAAGCTTGCGTTAATGTCTTCGGAAAACCGGGCGGCCTCTGCTTTGGGGCGGCACTATCCCGGCGGGCGGCAGAAGTTTATCCGCGCCATGAATGAAAAGGCCCGTCGCTTGGGGATGTTTAACACCTATTTTGCGGATACCACTGGGCTTTCCAGCGAGAATACCTCTACTGCCTCAGACCTGGTCAAGCTGGTTGTTGCCGCCAACCAGTATCCGCTCATCCGGGAGTTCACCACGGCAACCAGTCATGCGGCGACCTTCCGCAATCCCCGCTACAAGCTGTCGTTTGTAAACACCAATGCCCTTGTAAGAAGGGACAAATGGGATATCCAACTGAGCAAAACCGGCTACACCCGGGAAGCGGGGCGGTGTCTGGTAATGGTCACCGAAGTTGACCGTCGCCCTGTGGTCATGGTGTTGCTGGACTCCTATGGCAAGCTGACGCCGGTCGGCGATGCCGGACGGGTAAAAAAATGGATGGAAACCGGAGTGGCCAGCACCATCAGTGCCCAAGCCAAGCACTATCAGCGGGAGCGCTACAACCAGCGGCTGTCGGTGGCTGCCAGCGATAGCAACCAAGGCTAAGGTCTCTGTGCCGTTGTGAAAGGGAGCTGGTGCTCCCTTTTTTGTTGGGCAAATTTATGTGAATCGACCTAGAAGTCTTCCAAAAAGGCGGAGTCTCGGACCATCCGCTCCTTTTCCCGGCGTTCCATCATGGCCAGATTGTCGAATACATCCCGGACTTCATCAGTGGGAGCGGTGTTGCGGATTTCTTCGAACAGGCAGATCAGCACATCATGGAATTTGATAGCCAGCTGGATCACGTCATTGGTATCAATCACCGAGAGGTGGTGCTTGAGTTCATCCAGGGTTTCCGGCAAGTCCAGTTCAGGGAAGTGATCGTGCCAGGTATTCAGGATTTCCTCACTGGCACTTTCTCCGTACTTTTTGATGGTATTCTGCAGCTGGCGCTGGTGATCGGATAGGTACTGCAACAGTAGTGCGACCCGTTCCCGAACCTGGCCTTGGGACATTCTCTCGTACTCGATGGACAGCCTCTCATGGAAGGCTTCTATCCAGTCCAGAATCTCACGAATTTGGCGATAGCGAATGGGTTGGTAGCGCATGTATCCTCCTGACAAGCTGGAACACCTGCGTCCAAAACCCTTTCATACCGCAGGTACGAGGTCTTTATCGTTAAAGTAGGACTGACGGACCTCATTACCTATTTTAGAGATGAACGGCTGAACTGGCTGTCAGGGGCGTACTTCAAACTCTGTTTCCGCCAGAAGCATGTTCCGATCATCAATAATCTTCACTGTCCAGGTGCCAGTCATATGGCGGTCGATGAACTTGCTGGAGGAGAGGGCGACCGGGTGCTTCAGGCCGGGAAGTTGGACGCGGGCCATCTGCTTGCCGTTCAGGTACCAGTGGTGATAGAGCGTACGCCCCTCCAGCCCGGCTGTTTCGGTAAACAGATAGATACGTAATAGCCCTTCTTCGTTCATGACGATGGTGGAGGGCAGTTGGTCTACCGGTTCACGGTTCACCACATCAGAGGTTAGTTGGGCGCGCCGAATATGGTTGGTCAGTGTCCTGACTTCGGCTGGCTCAATCTTGGCTACTGTTGGCTCAGTAGCAGAGACCTTTGCGGGCTGCTGATCAACCTGCGGTGTTGGGTCTTCAGTCGATTCCGGTGTCAGGCTGGCCTTGGGCTTGTGCGTGGGGGCGTCAAGAGCCTGAGGTTCTGTAGAGGCAGTGGATGCGGCTGCAGGCAGATCGGCTGGCAGTTCCTCGATTGTGTCGGTGGATTGAGTGAGTGCCGGTGTAGGCTCTGGTTCTACGGACAGTGGACTGGTCTCTGCCATGGCCGCCTGACTGGTCGGGATATGGGGCGGGGAGGAGAGCGCCCTGACCACTGCCCAACTGATACCACCTATCAGCAGGCACAGCAGGACAACGGCAGCGATGATTCGATCCCAGCGGTATTCGATGATTTCCCGAGGTTGGGTGAGGTTGGCGTCTGCCAACGAATCCGTGTTGACGTGAATGACGATCTTGGTCATGGCGATTTTTATTGGGGAAACGGTTGAAGCGGGGTATCTTACGGCACTTGGTGACACATGGACAGCCCTTGGTGTAGGCCGGAGCAAACCTGTACAGCGGGTGATGGGGGCTGAAGGGCAGGTTACTCTGGAGGCATGCCGGAGTTCCGTGCAGGCATGAGTTCTTGTCGTGAAAACGAAGCCCTATGCTATAGTGTCGGTAAAGGAGCGCCAGGACTGGCTGGCCGAATCAATCGAATACTATTGGATAGCTGTTCAGCGAGTTCGAATGTCCAGGCTAAAGAAAGTGGGGTATGGCACTCTTCAACTTGGTGATCAGGTGCCTTGGGCGGTTTATGACAGTAACGGAGTCCTGTTGCTGGAGAAGGGGGAAGTCGTTGAGACAGAAACCCAGTTGGAGACACTGATCTCCCGCGGCATCTACCTTGCCAATGATGAAGACTATGAAGCTCAGGCCGGTGAGGATGAAGACTCCGGTGAAGCTGACAGCCCGCAAGACGAGCGGGTGCGCACCTGGAAGTCGCAGAATCCTTTTGCGGAGTTGCAACAGTGGCTGCTGGACTTTGACCGTACCATGTTCCTGTTGAGCGAGCGCCGTCCGGAAAGCGAGTTTTCGGTGCGTCTTCTGGCCCACAGGATTATCTCCCTGAGTGAGGATGATCCTGATGCCTGCCTGGCCATGCTCCATGTGCACTCCCTTGAGCCGACGCCAGCGCTGCTCTCTCTCTTCTATGCCACCCTGGTGTCCATTGTGGGCCGGAGCCTGGAGTTTTCCTCTTCCCGCCTTGAGGCCACGGTTGCCGCAGCCCTGACCGCCAATGTGTCATTGCTGCCCTATCAGGAGAAGTTGAATCAGTCGAGTCGGGGGCTGACCGACAAGCTGCGGGAAATTATCAATAAGCATCCCTTGCTGAGCGCCACCTTGATGCGCCAGTGTGGAATCACTGACACTGTCTGGCTCCAGGCCATTGAGCAGCACCATGAAAATGACGATGGCAGTGGCTATCCGAGGGGGTTGAAAAAGGATCAGTTGCTGCCCGAAGCCCGTTTGATATCCCTGGCTGAAAAGTACACGGCTCTGGTTACCGTGCGGGGCTACCGAAGGCGTCATTTACCTTATGAGGCGCTCCGGGAAATTCTATTGAACAACTCCCAAGACAGGCTCGATCCCCTGTGCCAGATTTTTTACCGGGAAGTTTCCCGTCATCCACCGGGTTCCTTCGTAAAACTGGCCAACGGTGAAACCGCCATTGTCATCCGCCGTGGACAGGCCGGTGAAACTCCGCAGGTCCGGGCTGTGATCACTTCCGGGGGCAGCCCCTATCTGGGCGCGCCATCACGGGATACGGCGCGCCGGGAGTTCGGGATCTTGAGCGCGGTACCCCAACCTGAAACCCTTTCCCTGGATTTGCCCGAACTGTGGGGCTATCACTAGGGCCGTTTGGCAACCCAACGATGGCATCACCTGTGTGCTCTTCTGGCGCTGGCGGGGAATGGGGGGGTTGCAGGCCCATCCTTTGACAATAAAAATTAGCCTGGCAGGAACGCTGGCAGGTATTTCCATTCGAATGTAAGGAGTTCTTCGTTGAAACCACTCAGCCCTACGGATCAGCTTTTTCTGTGGCTGGAAAAGCGGCACCAACCCATGCATGTGGCTGGCTTGCAGTTGTTTTCCTTTCCCGAGGGGGCGCCAGACGACTATGTTGGTGAGTTGGCCGCTGCCATGCGCCAGTACACGCAGGTGTCTGCTCCGCTGAACCAGCGACTGGTGACGCGGTATGGCCGCTATTATTGGAAGGAAGACGAATCCCTGGACCTTGAGCATCATTTTCGTCATGAGGCACTACCCAGGCCGGGGCGAGTCCGGGAGCTGCTGGCCCGGGTTTCCGCGGAGCATGGTTATGCCCTGGATCGGGAACGGCCCCTGTGGCAGTGCCATCTGGTCGAAGGTTTGCAGGAGCGGCGCTTTGCGCTTTATACCAAAGTGCACCATTCCTTGGTGGATGGCATTTCCGCCATGCGCATGGCCCAAAAGGCGTTGTCCACTGACCCGCACGCCCGGGACTTGCCACCCGCCTGGGCGCTGCCCTCTGTAGAATCCAGCGGGTCGGCCCACCGACCGATGGATGTGCTGGGTAGTCTGGCCCATTTGCTGGCGGGGGCAGGGGAGCAACTTTCCACCATCCCAAAAGTTGTTCAGGAACTCTACAAGACGATTCGCCGGGCCCGGCGGGAGCAATATTATGATTCCGCCTTCCAGGCGCCGCCCTGTCTGCTGAACCAGAAGATCACCGGCGCCCGTCGCTTTGCGGCCCAGTCCTATTCCCTCAGCCGGATTCGGGCCATTGGCGAAGCCTTTGGCACAACGGTCAATGATGTGGTGCTAGCCATGTGCTCCAGTGCCCTGCGGGCCTACCTGCTAAGCCAGAACGCCTTGCCGGACGCTCCTTTGATTGCCATGGTTCCCATGTCACTGCGCCAGGATGAGAGTGCAGGCGGTAACCAGCTCGGCATGATTTTGACCAACCTGGCCACGGACCTGGCCGACCCGGCCATGCGGCTGATGGCGATTCAGGATTCAGTGCGGCAAAGCAAGGAGCGCTATGCATCCATGACACCTGCTGAAATCCTGAATTACACGGCACTGACCCTGGCTCCTGCCGGGTTGCACCTGCTGACCGGGTTGGCGCCTCGCTGGCAAACCTTCAATGTCATTATTTCCAATGTGCCGGGGCCCAAAGAGCCCCTGTATTGGAATGGTGCGCGGCTGGAAGGCATGTATCCAGTTTCCATCGTACTGGACCGCATGGCATTGAACATGACGTTGACCAGTTACTGCGACCAGATCGAGTTTGGCCTGGTGGGATGCCTGCGGACTCTGCCAAGTCTGCAACGGCTGCTGGATTACCTGGAGGCAGGGCTGGTTGAACTGGAAGAAGCGGCGGGAATCCAGCCTGGTTGAGGGCCGGATTTGCTCCGTCCTGCGGCATCCTATTCCGGGGTTTCGTCCCCTTGGGGTAGGGAGTTCAGGGAAACTCCAAGGGATGAAATGCCGGAAAACCTTTGTGTAACCTAAGTGCACAAATTGGAGTATGATCTCCTATAAACCCTGAAAGGGGGCGTAAGCGCTGAGGATACAACCTATGATGCATGATACGCACAGCAAGCTCATCGGCTATCTCCTGTGGCTGTTTGGGTTTACCGGAGCCCACCGCTTTTATTATGGCAAACCTGTGACCGGCACCCTTTGGTTCTTTACCTTTGGGCTTCTGGGGATTGGCTGGCTGATTGACCTGTTTTTGATTCCGGGTATGGATCGTAGCGCTGACCACCGTTATACCGGGGGACCTGTGAATTACAGCCTGACCTGGATCTTGCTGACATTTTTGGGGCTGTTCGGTGTCCACCGGATGTATATGGGCAAGTGGATCTCGGGCATTATCTACCTGCTGACCGGCGGCTTGTTCCTGCTGGGCTATCTATATGACTTCTGGACGCTTAATAGCCAGGTTTCCGAGCGCAACAGGGAGTGGGCCCGCACGGGCTATTACCAGGTATAGCGCCAGCCTTTAATTTCCTTCCGTAGACGCAAAGCTTCAAATCCAATTTGGGTCACAGAATTCCAGGTGATTCCGGGACTAAACTGGGCGTGACACCACGTCCAGGGTCGGACGACTGTTGTCCTAGGTCGGACTCTGAGTGACTCAAGTCAAACGGGCCGACCCCTTGGGCGGCGACCCGAACCGATGGGCGAAAGAGCTTGTCGAGACAGGGCGATAGGGCGCATGACGCCAGCTTTCCTCACCGCATCCTGCTGTTCTCCCTGATTTATATACTAAAAACAAAAAGGAAGGACCTAATCATGGAGTTGCACACCGATATTCCTCTGCCCCTGGAGCGCCTGTATTTCTGGGAGCGGGCCCGCCCCAGTGATGTCTACATGACTCAGCCCATGGGCAATGAAACCAATATGGACTATACCTGGCAGCGCACTGCCGATGAGGTGCGCAGGATGGCCGCCTACCTCAAATCCCTGGGGCTGCCGGAAGGTAGCAAAATCGGTATCTTATCCAAGAACTGCGCCCATTGGATCATGTCGGATCTGGCCATTTGGATGGCCGGCTATATTTCCGTTCCTCTCTATCCGACCCTGACAGCGGATACTATCCGATATATCCTGGACCATAGTGAGGTCAAGGTGCTGTTTGTGGGCAAGCTGGATGGTTGGGAGGCGATGAAGCCCGGTGTGCCCGAAGATATTCACTGCATATCCTACCCCCTGAGCCCACCCAACGACTTTATCTCCTGGGACAAGATCATTGAAGTTACCGCTCCCATGCAGGACAGCCCAATTCGTAAGCATGGGGAGTTGGCCACAATTGTCTATACCTCCGGAAGCACCGGTCAGCCCAAAGGCGTGATGCTGAGTTTCAATAATATTGCCTATGCGGCCCGGGGCGTGATTTCCGAGATCGAAGTGCACCGGGATGACCGGGTCCTTTCCTACCTTCCGCTGTCTCATGTCTTTGAGCGCTTTGTAGTGGAGATGGGCTCCTTGTACGCGGGCTTCCGTCTGTTTTTCGCCGAATCCCTGGATACCTTTGTGCGCGACTTGAAAGCGGCCCGTCCCACACTGTTTTTGGCGGTGCCTCGTATTTGGACCAAGTTCCAACTGGGGGTATTCGAGAAGATGCCCAAGGAAAAGCTGGATAAGCTGTTGCGGATTCCTTTGCTCTCCAAGGTCATCAAGAAAAAGGTGTTGAAAGGCCTGGGGCTGCAAGATGTGCGGTTTGCAGGGAGCGGTTCCGCGCCTTTGTCGGACGATATCATGTCCTGGTATCGCAGCTTGGGGCTGGAGCTTTTGGAAGGCTATGGCATGTCGGAAAACTTCGCCTATTCCCATATGACCAAGCCTGGCCGCTCCAGGGTCGGCTATGTGGGCGAGCCTTTGCCCGGTGTGGAGGTGAAGCTCAGTCCGGAGAAGGAGGTGCTGGTCAAGAGTCCTGCAACCATGCTCGGCTACTACAAGGACGAAGAGAAAACTGCGGAAGCCTTTACGGAAGACGGTTTCCTGCGCACCGGTGACTTGGGGGAGATTGACGAAGAAGGGCGTCTGCGCCTGATCGGCAGGATCAAGGAACAGTTTAAAACCAGCAAAGGAAAGTATGTTGCCCCCGCTCCCATCGAGAACCGGATCGTAGCCCACCCCATGGTGGAGATGGCTTGCGTGGCAGGCGCCGAGTTTCCCCAGCCCCATTGCCTGGTCATGCTGTCGGAAGAGGCAATGCGCTTGAGGCAGGAAGAGGAGGGCAGAAAGTCGGTGGAGGAAAACCTCAAGGTGCTGTTGCGAGAGGTGAATAAGACCGTTGATCCCCATGAGAGCCTGGGCTTCATGGTCGTTGTGAATGATCAGTGGGGAATGGAGAACAACTTCCTGACGCCCACTATGAAACTCAAGCGCAACATTGTGGAAGAAACCTATAAGCCCTACCTGAATGATTGGTATCAGCGCCGCGAACCGGTGATTTGGCAGTAGGGGACTCCTGCAACAAGGGCGGACTTCTCTGTCCGCTCTTGGCTGTTTTCGAACCTACAGGCGTTGGAGCGGCTCGCCTTTCCTGGTCGTTGCAAGAGACCGGTTGAGCAGAATCACCGGTATCAGGCCTATGGCCACGATGACCAAGGCTCCCAGTGCACTTTCCTTAATCAATTCATGCATTGCATATTGATGAACGTGGGTCGCCAGGGTTTCAAAGTTAAAGGGTCGCAGAATCAGTGTGGCCGGCAATTCTTTCATGCAGTCCACAAAGACAATGATCGCGGCGGTAAGCATGCTTCGCTTGAGTAGCGGGATATGAATCCGGCGCAGGATTGCGGTAGGACGTGACCCCAGGGATTGGGCCGCCATGTCCATGGATGGAGTGATCTGGTCAAGGCCTGCTTGTAAGGCCCCGGCCGAGACTGCCAGAAAACGGACCACATAGGCAAAGAGTACGGCAATGATGGTGCCGCTGAGCAACAAGCCGGAGGAGAATCCAAAGTGCTGGCGCAGAAAGCTATCCAGGGTATTGTCAAAGGCCGCGAAGGGAACCAGAACGCCAATCGCTAATACGGCACCAGGCATGGCATATCCCAGTGAGGAAACCGCCACAATGGAGCGTACGGCCCGGCTCCGATTGAGGCGGCGTGCGTAAGCCAGAATCAGTCCAATGGCGATGGTGGCCAGGGCTGCCAGGCTGCTGAGCAGGAAGGAGTTTCGCGCATGGGTGATGAAGTCGTTGGTAAAGCTCTGCTCAAAGTATTGGTAGGCATAATTGGCCAAGATACAAAAGGGAGTCAGAAATCCCAGGGTGATCAATGAAGCACAGAACAGGGTGGCTGCCAGCGCTTTGCCGCCTGTAAGCTGGTAGCGGGGCAGGCTTTTGTAGCGGTCGGTCGGTTGGTAGTGTTTTTGACGCGCCCGTGAACGTCGTTCCAGCCAGATAAAGAAGCACACAAACAGGAGCATGAAGCAGGCGATTTGGGCGGCGCCGCCAATGTTCCCCATATTCAGCCAAGTGTCGAACAAGCCCCGGGTGAGGGTTTGGACGGCAAAGTAATCAACAGTGCCAAAGTCGTTCAACGTTTCCAGCAAGACCAGGGTAAGACCGATGGCAATTGCCGGTCGGGTCACCGGAAGGGAAACCCGCCAAAAGCTTTTCCAGGGAGAGCACCCCAGGCTGCGACTGGCCATCATCAAGGACTCGGACTGCTCCAGAAATGCCGCGCGGCTCAGCATATAGACATAGGGGTAGAGCACCAGGGACAACATGAGGATGGCGCCACCCAGGCTCCGGATTTCCGGGAACCAGTAGTCACGGGCCGTTTGCCAGCCAAACCATTCCCGTAGTCCCGTTTGAACCCAGCCGGAATACTCCAGCATATCCGTATACACATAAGCGATCACATAGGCCGGCACGGCAAAAGGGAGGAGGAGGGCCCACTCGAAGAGTTTGCGTCCGGGAAAGCGGCACATGCTGATCAGCCAGGCACTGGCGACACCAAACACAAAGGTGAGCAGCCCGACTCCGACCAGGAGTTGTATGGTCGTTTTAATATAGCGTGGGAGAACCGTGTCAATCAGGTGAGGCCAGATGTTCTCTTCAGGAAACAGGGCCACATAGAGAACGGACAGAATGGGCAGGCAGACGATTAAAGCGACGGCCAGTGTGGAGACCATCCAGCCACGGGGTGCCCGGAATCGACGGCTAGGGGGAGTAGGCCTGACTTCGTTGCTAATCAGTGAGCTGGTTTCTAGATGGGCAGTCACAACATTACTTCATGAAGGGCAGTGTTCAAACGGAAAGACCCAGCGCGCTCATGGATAAGCGGCCGGGTCGCGGGATGGCTCGAGATTAGTGAGCAATGTCAGCCATCATAATCCACCTTGTCCAGCAAGCGGACGGCGGCTTCCCGATGTTTGGCCACCTCTGCCAGTGGCAGGGAGTCAGCTTTGAAGTCACCCCAGGAGGCTACGACGCCAGAAGGCTCCACTGCAGGGTTTACCGGATATTCGGAGTTCTGCTGGGCATAGAGCTGTTGGGCGGCCGGCTTGGACAGGTATTCCATCAATTTGATGGCATTTTCCTTGTTGGGGGCGCTCTTGGTCAGGGCCATGCCGCTAAGGTTAACGTGGGCTCCCCGATCTTCCTGGTTGGGGAAAATCATGGTGGCAGCCTTGGCGATGGCCAGTTCTTCCGGATTATCTTCTGTCAACATGCGCCCGTAGTAGTAGCTGTTCATGATGGCAACATCACACACGCCTTCCTTCAGAGCCTTCAGTTGAGCCCGGTCGGCACCCTGGGGCTTTTGCGCCAGGTTGGCCTTCAAACCCCGTAGCCATTGCTCGGCTTCTTTTTCGCCATGGTGCGCGATCATGGAAGCGACCAGGGCGACATTGTAAGGGTGTTTGCCGGAACGGGTACAGATTCTGCCTTTCCATTTGGGATCGGCCAGGTCTTCGTAGGATTTAATCTCGTCGGGCTTGACGCGGTCAGTGGCGACAAAGATGTTGCGGGCACGGACTGTCAGGCCATACCAGATTCCATTGGGATCTCGGTATTGGGCAGGGATGTTCTGTTCCAGGGTTTCGGTTTTAACGGGCTGGGCAACATTGGCTTTGACAAGTTCGCTCAGGTTGCCAATATCCACGGTCAATACGATGTCGGCAGGGCTATTGAGGCCTTCCCGCTTGAGGCGCTCCAGAATGCCGGTGCCATCGGCCACCACATTGGTCTTGATGCCGGTTTCCTTGGTAAAGGCTTCGAGAATAGGCTGCATCAGGTAGGGTTGGCGGAAAGAGTAAATATTTACTTGTTCCGCTGCCATGGCGGGAACCAGGCTGCTGCTCAGCAGTGTGCCAAAAATAAGAGTACTGGCTAGGTGGCGAAATGATTTTTTCATAAGTGAAGCCTTTATCTTTCCTTAGAAAAAAAGGAGGTGGCTGGATAGCTGTTATGGAGACAGGCGAGATACTAGCTTCTGCTCCAGGAGTACGGGAAAACGAGAATCATTCTTGATCTGAAAATCGATCTTGTCAACACCGAAGAAGCGAAAAACTCAAGTGTTCAATGGATTGCGAACCGGTATGCGGGAATGAATGTAACTACTTGCTATGATGCAAGCGCAGTTCGGATCGTCCTTCTATAATAGAAGCACTTGTCATACACAGATTTTCAACATGTATACTCGAAAATAAGATGAGGCTTCGATGAAGACGCAGGGCCCGTATCCAAGCAGGTGACATCGGGCCCGATGGAATCAGAAGTAACGGACAGAGAGCTGCTTCATGGTAGTAAAGAAAACAGAACAACGACAATATCCACGTACTTTTCTGACCGCCCGGATCAAAGTGATCCACGAAAGTATTGGCGAAGGAATCTATGAGACCCGGGATATTTCCGATGGCGGGGTCTTTATTGTGGCTGGCGAGAAACCCTTTCCTCCCTTGGGAAGTACGGTGATTGTGCAATTGCAGGGGCTGCCGATCCCGGCGCCGGAAGTATCCATGGTGGTGGTACGGCGGGGTGCGGATGGGTTTGGCCTGAGCTTCTCGAACAATGAACTTGAGGAATCACCCTGATACGGAGAGGGCGGGCCATACAAATGGATGAGGTGGTAAAGGTTATGAAGCGAGTGGTCCGTTGGGGTATTTCGATTGTTGGAGCGACATTCCTCTCTGGCTGTGCCACTTACTATAGTCACTATGGCAGTTTCTCTGCGGAGAACTCTGCCGGCGAGGTGCGTGAATTTTTGCTGACCTGGCAGACTGCGGACTATCCCGACTGGTGGTGGCAGGAAGATCGTAGCACACCGGTGACATTGAAAACCCAGTGCAGCGAAAGGGAAGTCCGTTTCCTGGATGCCTCCCATCGAGAAGGCACCCAAAGCTGTGGCGGGGATACTTATCCCATCGCCTGGTGTGGCACAGACAAGCTTGACCTTGTCGCGGATGTTGCCGAATCCGGCCCTGAGGAGGTGCCTTGCGGTTGGATTCAGTCCGGAGATGCAAAGAGCATTACGGAGCTGGGTGGAGAGGTGCAGCTCTTTATGCGTTGCCAGCCCGCACAAACGACTGTCGGGGCCGGGGATGAGCAAAAGAATATGGACTATCTGAAAGCCTCTGCGGTTCCTTATTGGGTAACCGTCAAAAAGGCGGTTCGGGGCAGTTTACAGGATCGGCCACCGCAGCTGGGTACCAGAATCTGCAAGCAAGCCGACTCCTAACCCTTCCATTGCCAACTTCTGAAGGCCGGGCTTGCCCGGCCTTGGCATTGATCTTCTACAGCTAACTTTGAGGCTTGCTCACCGGCCGGGGTGGTTCGGTTTGGCACTGAGAAGTTGGGCGCAAATCCTCGCTATTGATGTGAAACGTGTCCCAGTTATACTCTAGTGTCAACTTCGAGAATGTTTTGTAACGAATCCGCTAACGAATGTGGTGGAGCCTTGGCGAACATTGTTCAGAATGACGCTCAGATAGAACTATTTTGACTTATCGGTAGGCCCGGTGGTTTCCTCATGATGATCAAGCGCGTCAAGATTCCCGTTTCCCAGTTGAAGGTTGGCATGTTTGTCGCCGATCTCGACCGCCCCTGGGTGGAAACCCCCTTCCCGCTGCAAGGGTTCTATATTCGTCATGCCCGCGATATTGAAGCGTTGGAGGCGTACTGCAAGCACGTCTATATCGACTGTGAACAGGTGCCGGAGGAGCGTTCGATCCAGCCCTTGGCCCCTGGAGGGCAAGAGAAGAGGGCGGGGAATACCCTGGTACTGCCACCGCTGGTGGTTCGCAACCGTCAGATCTATCAGACGAAGACCCACTTGAGAAAGGAGAAGGCGGTCGCTGAGAAAGTCCATGCCCAGGTGAACAAGGTCTTGGCCTCCGTGCGAGAGAAGCTGGCTGCCGGCCAGCCGGCGAACTTCGAAGAGGTGAGCCAGGTTGCTTCCGACATGACTGACAGTGTTATCCGTAACCCGGATGCGCTGATGTGGCTGACAAGGGTTCAGGCGCGAAGCGAATACAGCTACCAACACGCCATTAATGCCTCGGTGCTCTCCCTGGTGTTTGGGCGTCATTTGGGCTTGGAACCTGCTGTATTGAAAATGTTAGCTTCAGGTGTCTTGTTGTCCCAGGTGGGTAAGATCAAGTTGCCCCAGTCCCTGTTGGACAAGCAGGGAATGCTTAAGCCGGATGAGTTTGAAGAATACAAGAAGTTCGTTGAGTTCGGCGTGGAAATCCTGCAGGCGACCGGCTCCATCTCCCAGCAGGTCATCGCTGTGGTTGAGTTTCACCGGGAGCGACACAATGGCACTGGATTTCCGAAGGGGGTTACGGGCGAGAAAATCCCTCTGCTGGGCAAAATCGCCGGTATTGTGGACCACTATCAGGAGCTGACGGAACCCCATCCGGGGATCACACCGCTGACCGCCCCAGAGGCGGTGGCGCGTTTGTATGAGTCGCGCAACATTGAATTCCAGGAAGACCTGGTGGAACAGTTTATCCAGGCGGTCGGGATTTATCCAACCGGCACCCTCGTCGAGCTAAGCTCTCGGGAAGTGGGAATCATCGTTGAGCATCACCCGGAGCGTAAACTCTGGCCCAAAGTCATGGTGGTTCTGGACAGTGACAAGAATCCCTTGAAACAGGCCCGGGTGATTGACCTGAAAAGCTATAACGAAAAAAGTGCGGCAGACGACAAGATCAATATTGCCAGCAGCCTGCCCTTTGGGGCCTACGGGATCGACCCGACCCAGCTTCGCCTGCCCAGTAGCGCGGGGCTTTGGGGGCTAAGGAAGCTGGTGGGCTAGAATCTAGAATGCTGGCAGGCGACGCCGATCGGCTCATCTCTTGGCAGGGTTGGGATGGATGCGTACTTTCAGGGGTTTTTGGTGCCAGCGATAGTCGCCCTCTACGCGAATATTGAGGGTCAGGGTCGCTTCCGCCACAGTCTCGCTTGAAACATTGTAGAACGTCACTTGCTGATTGGCGGTATCTATATTGTGAATGGCCACGACGCTCTCATCACTAGTGATAGCTTCCAGTTCCCCCACTTTCCATTTGTTCCTGTGGGAAAGGACAGAGACTGTCTTCAGGCTTCTGTCGTCCGGGGCAATTTCAAAGGTATAAGGGGACAGGTAGAAGTTTGCATTCATGGCATCGGAGATGATGTCCAACTGGTCTTGCATATAGGAGATCGCGATATTCTCTGATTTGATGTTCCGGCCGTCATAGGGGTCGGTGCACTGGCGATCCCGTCCATACCTAAAACACAAGGCCCAAACGAACAGGTTTTCAGGAGCAGTGATCACCGAGCTGTTACCAAAGTCTGATGGTTGCTTGTTAAAGTTAATGGGCTCTTCGATGGGATAGGCTGCGATTTCGTCCAGAGTTTCATCCCGGATATAAATCCCCGTTTTTTCGTCATCATCGATGTCTATGGAAAGAAGAAGCCGGTAGATATTGATCAGGTTATGATCGGCCCTCACCAGCTCGGACTCCACGGGTTTGTGGGTGCTGAGGCCATTGACCATCACCCCATGGTACAGCTCCGCTTCATGGGCCGGCTCCAGATCCAGGGGGCTCAATCTTTCCTTGGCTGGAACATCCCGTGCCAAGACTATGCTGCCCAGGCGGAAGGTGATGGTTTCGCCGGGGTAATAGCGGAACTCGCCCCGGTTGCCGGTGATACCTGACTGGCTCTGGGTTTCGTAGCTTAGGCCGCGGATGCCATGGAAGGTGAGGTAGCCAACCTGCGTATCGTTATCGTTGCCGCCATCGCCGTTACAGCCGGTCAACAGGTAGGCGCACATGATCAAGCTAAAAAGTCGTTTCATGAAAGATCGGTCCCTGAGCTACAACGAGATGGTTGGCCTGATTATATCGGGCTCCGGGGCCGCTAACCGGAAACATCTCTCAGAATTAGGGCTGAAAATCACCTATTTGGCCTGTATCCCAAAGGCTGAGGCCTTGAATTTCCAGGATGTGCCACCATCAAGGGTAGCTGTCTAGTTGTTGGGGCGGGTCATGGCGGCAGCACTGAGTATTCGTGAGCTTCGGAAAACCTACAAAAATGGGATGGAGGCGCTGAAAGGGATCAGCCTGGATGTGGAGGAGGGAGATTTCTTCGCTCTGCTGGGCCCCAATGGTGCCGGTAAGTCCACGACGCTGGGGATTGTTTCCTCCCTGGTAAACAAAAGCTCGGGTAGTGTGCGGATCTTCGGCCATGACCTGGATACCCAGCTCGCCCAGGCTAAAATGTGCCTGGGTGTGGTACCTCAGGAGTTCAATTTCAACCAGTTTGAAAAGGTCTACGATATCCTGGAGACCCAGGCCGGCTTCTATGGGATTGCCGCTCCAAAGGCGCGGGATACCATTGAACGGCTGCTTCACGAGCTCGGCCTGTGGGATAAGCGCCATGTCCAGGCCCGTACCCTGTCGGGTGGCATGAAACGTCGGCTGATGATTGCCCGGGCGTTGGTGCACCATCCCAAGCTTCTGATCTTGGATGAGCCTACCGCCGGGGTGGATGTGGAGCTGCGCCGTTCCATGTGGAAGTTCATGCAGGATATCAACCGTGCTGGGACCACGATTATCCTCACCACCCATTACCTGGAAGAGGCCGAAGCCCTGTGCCGCAATATCGCCATCATCGATGGCGGGACTATCCTCGAGAACACCAGCAAGCGGGATTTGCTGCGCAAGCTCCATCTGGAAACCTTCCTGCTTGACGTGCGTGAGCCGCTGGCGCAAGTGCCTGATCTAAAGGGCGTGACGGCGCGCCTGACCCAGGAGGGGAACCTGGAAGTGGATATCCAGGCCGGCCAGACCCTGAACCAGGTGTTTGGCGAGCTGACACAGCTGGGGATCGAGGTCACCAGTATGCGTGCCAAGAGTAACCGGCTGGAAGAGCTGTTCCTGAGTCTGACCGAATAAACAAGTCTTTTTTAAACCAGGCAGGGCGGTCTACCCGGCTTGTCTGCTGAGCCTGTCAATGGGGAAGTTGTCATGGGGTTTCGCGCCATCTGGGTCGCTTATACGACACTGGTCACCAAAGAGGTTCGCCGCTTCATGCGGATCTGGCCACAGACCTTGCTGCCGCCGGCGATAACCATGGCCTTGTATTTCGTGATTTTCGGCAACCTGATTGGCTCCCGGATTGGGGAGATGGGCGGCTACCGCTATATGGAATTTATCGTGCCCGGCCTGATTATGATGTCGGTTATCACCAACTCCTATTCCAATGTGGCCTCGTCTTTTTTCAGTACCAAGTTCCAGCATAGCATCGAGGAACTGTTGGTCTCGCCGGTACCGAACTGGACGATTCTGGCAGGTTATGTGACCGGTGGCGTTGCCCGGGGCTTGGCGGTTGGTTTGATCGTGACCTTGCTGGCGCTGTTCTTTTCCGATTTGAGGGTGCAGCATTTGGCGCTGACTGTGGCGATGGTGGTGCTGACGGCCGTCCTGTTTTCCCTGGGCGGCTTTCTCAATGCCTTGTTTGCCCGAACCTTTGACGATGTCTCTATTGTGCCGACTTTTGTATTGACTCCGTTGACTTATCTGGGAGGAGTATTCTATTCCATTGCGCTGTTACCGGAGGTCTGGCAAAAGCTCTCCATGGCCAATCCCATTCTCTATATGGTCAATGCGTTCCGTTACGGCATTCTGGGGGTGTCTGATATTCCCGTCGGTGCAGCTTTCGCTATGGTGGTTGGTTTTATCCTGGTGATGTTTAGCGTTGCGCTCTATGTATTGAATCGGGGCATTGGGATTCGTCACTAGCTACACTTAGCTCTGGCCGATATTCCGGGTATTGTTTTTTCATTGGTTTGCCGTTTTTCAGCCTAAACCAGGCTCCATCGAGGTTTCTATGTCGCTACAGGATTCACCCCTGGGGAAGCAGACCCCGTATGTTTCAGAGTATGCCCCCCAACTGCTGCATCCCATTCCAAGGGCCGCTAACCGGCAAGGTCTGGGGCTGGATGATAGCCGCTTACCATTTCAGGGCGTGGATATCTGGAACGGCTATGAGTTGTCCTGGTTAAACCCGAAAGGTAAGCCGGAAGTTGCTCTGGCGGAGTTTCGCATTCCCTGTAACAGCCCCAATATTATCGAGAGCAAGTCCTTCAAGCTGTACCTCAACTCTCTGAACCAGAGCCGCTTCCCGTCCTTTGAGGCTGTCGAGAAGCTACTGTGCCAGGATTTGTCCGAAGCGGCTGGAAGCCCGGTGGAGGTCAAGCTGTTTTCCGTGGGAGAAGCCCCGCACTCGATGGATTTTTCCGAGGCCCATTGCATTGATGACCTGGATGTGGAGATCCAGCATTATCATCCCGCGCCGGAGCTGTTGCAGGTGGATCCGTCAGTCCAGGGTCGGGAAGTGTTGGTGAGCCACTTGCTGAAATCCAACTGTCCCGTGACGGGGCAGCCGGACTGGGCGAGTTTGGTGATTGAGTATGAGGGCCCTCGGGTCGATCACGCCAGACTGCTGCGCTATGTCGTCTCATTTCGAGAGCACCAGGATTTCCACGAGCATTGCGTGGAGCGAATCTTCTGTGACCTGGCCGAGCGCTGTCAGCCTCAGCGTCTGAGTGTGTATGCCCGTTATACCCGCCGTGGGGGCTTGGATATCAATCCATTCCGCTCTACTCATTCGGCGGAGGTGGGCAACCTGAGGCTGGTGCGGCAATAGCCAGTCAAGGGCAGCCGAAAAGCTGGTCTAGAATAGTCGGGCATGACCTGCTATCGCGGGGCTCAGTCGGCGTGCTTGAGCCTCTCGGCCGCGTTTTCCAGGGCCTTGACAATGAGTTCCCGGTCCCGGGGGGTCACCTTGCCCGTATCCAGATACATGGCGAAGCCCTCGGTTTCGTGTTCCATAAAGCTTTGGTTGCCGCCGATATCCCGCCGGAAATCCACAATGGAGTAGATGGCAACCGGACGTGCAAAGCCTTTGACCACAATCTCCCCTTTGTCCCGGCACATGACGGTGTCCTTGATTAGGGAAAAGGTTTCGTAGGACACCAGGATCTCACCGGGCTCGGCCATGGATTCCAAGCGGCTGGCCAGGTTGACCTCCTTGCCGATGATGGTGTAGTCCATGCGGTTTTCGGCGCCAAAGTTACCTACCGTGCAGTAGCCCGTGCTGATTCCCATGCGGATCTGCAGAGGGGTGCGAATACCCTGGCTTTTCCACTTCTGGCGCAGGATCTTCATATGCTTGCGCATTTCGATGGCCATGGCGACGCAGGCGAGGGTATCTTCTTTGGAGCCGCGACTGGTGGGGTCTCCGAAAAAGATCATGATGCTGTCGCCCACGAACTTGTCGATGGTGCCGCCGTATTTTAGTGCGATTTGGGACATCTCATTGAAATAATTGTTCAGCAGCTCCGTCAGGCTCTCGGGCTCCATTTCCTCCGAGAGTTCCGTGAATCCCTTGATGTCGGAAAAGAATACCGCCAGTTTCTTCCGTTGGGTCTCGAGCCGTACATCCCTTTCGCCGGTAAAAATCGATTGCCAGACTTGGGGCGACAAGTACTTGGCCAACTTGTGGGATAAGGAGATGGACTGCTCCCGCTGGCTTTGGATCAGCGACTTCGCCTGAACCAGGGCCCGGGCCTGCTGGTGGGTGTAGTAGGCCGTGACGCAGATGTAAATAGCCACCCCAACTCCGCCGGTGAGGATCACCAGCGGCGGGGTGGTGGGAGAGAAGGTGATTCCGTGATAGATGGACGTGATGGTGAATCCGGCCAGGGTGGCCAGGTTGCCGTGAATCCAGGTGGGCATGCCCCCCACAATGATAAAGCTGAAGTTCAGCATGAGTAGGAAATAGAGGGTGGGAGCCATGCTGAAGTCCATCAGGACGATCGTCATCCCACCTGCAAGGGCATCGACAATCAGCAGGTTTTGGCGGACTTGGGGAGATCTCTGCTTTTTTAAATACCGCAACGTAAAGTAGAGCAGATGAGGCCAGATCATGGCCGCCGGCACCACCCAGATCAGGTAGGGCTTGAAGTGATCCACATAAATGCCGGCGACAATGGTGGCGGCGGCGGCCAGATAGGCGAGCACCCGGGCGTTGTAATCCGGCATCGGAGGAACGGCAACGGGGCGGGCACCGCTCTTCCTGCGGTTGGTTCTGCTGACTGCCATGGGCGAGGAGAGTTTGCTTGTCAAAACTTGATCCGGCCTGTCAGCATGTCCTTGAGCATGACCCAGTCACCCATAAAGCTGTACAGAGGATACTTGAAGGTGGCGGGCTTGTTTTTCTCGAACAGGAAGTGGCCAATCCAGGCAAAGCCGTAGCCGACAACGGGGAGCAAAAGGAGATAGCGGAATTGACCGGTAAAAAGTGCGTAAAAAAGAACAATTAGGACCAGAATGCTGCCGAGATAGTGTAAGCGGCGACAGGTCCGGTTGCTGTGCTCTGCCAGATAGAAAGGATAGAACTCCTTGAAATTGGCAAACTCTCGTACTTCTGCCATAGAATCTTGCCCCCACTACCAATACGCTGTTTTTAATTATTTTACTTTGCGTTGCCAGGTTGGGCGGGTCGGCTTCACGCCGACAGGGTGGCATCCAAACCGGGCTTCGCGTCATCCTTGCCGTTGGTATAGTTTAACGTGCCTTTGCATGGTTGGTGGATTGCCCAGTGAGCCTCGTGGGCGAGGTGCTGGAGAGTCCGGCCAACTATTGGAAGACTAGCAGTATTAGGGCTGGTTCACAATTCTAAAATAATTGAAAGTTGCGTTGGCCTCAGACCTGTCAGGAGTTGTACATGAATAATCTTGAGTTGTTGGAGGGGAGAGTCTCGGTTCCCATGCTGAGTGAGCCCGCACCACCACCGGAAGTGGTAGAGCGGGCGATTCGAGCGGCTATCCGGGCGCCGGATCATGGCCAGTTGAGGCCTTGGCGCTTTTTGACAATTCGGGGCGAGAGCCTGGATCGGCTGGGTGAACTCTTTGTAAAGGCAGGTGTTGCCCAAGAGCCAGCCTTGGGTGATAAAGACTTTGCCAAACTACGGAAAATGCCCCATCGGGCGCCGATGATTATTGTCGCCATTGTCCGGCTACAGGAAAACCCGAAAGTGCCCGCCAATGAGCAGCGCCTTTCGGCAGGTGCTGCCGTGATGAACATGATGTTGTCGCTTCATGCCCAAGGCTATGGTTGTATGTGGCGTACGGGCTGGTTGGCTTACGATCCGGTGGTATCCAAGGGGCTTGGCTTGTCCGATCACGAGGAGGTCGCCGGTTTTATTTATGTTGGATCGGCAACTGGTAGGGAACGTCAGGCGCCGCAACTGGATCCGGCGGAGTTCTGCCAGGCCTGGAATGGTGCAGATGCTGATTGAAGGGCGGGGTTGAAATGCGGGGCAACGCCCCGCGGAATTGGCCTTAGAAATCGTCCGGATCAGGAATTTCACGGGAAACGCGCGCCGCTGCAGGAACCACCACGCTGGTGCGGTATCCCCGCAAGGACTTGGCATTAAAGCTTTCGATCGCTTCTTCTTCCAGGGCGATCAATTCCTCCCGGGAGCTGGCTTCTGCCCACTCCTGCACATCGAAATTATGTGCTCCGTATTGGCGAATGTCTTCGTACAGAGGAAAGTCCAGCGGCAGGCTGGCGGCGAGCACCAGTTGGGACCAGCGATCATCGGCCGACTCTCTTGTGGTTCCTACATAGACTTGCTGAGTTACTTTGTTTGTCACGGTAAATACGATCACGTCGTTACCTTCTAAACATATCTGGGCTAGGGGAAAGATTCAGGTGACGGGGTTCCGCACCCTGGGTCAGGTTGCGTTGACGCGATTGAGACTGCGAGACGCATTTTTTCGCCCATTATACGAGTGATTCGACACAGGGGAAGTCTTGACAAAAACGTCATATAACCCCTGCTTCCTGACGGGGATTGCCGCAATCGCGACAGTCTTTCCGCTTCTCTTGCCGGCAGAGGCAAAGAGCTGCCGCCGCAGCCTCAATTTATCCAGCTTAATTTCTTCCTTAATTTTCCTAAGTTAATGATTTAAAGGATAAAAAAAAGTCTGGCACTTACTTTGCTTTATTGGGGGCAAAGCGAATTGTTTGCCGCATCCACGGCGGCTGTTGAGAGGATATGAACATGGCGATTTCTTTTGACAAGGCATTGGGGGTACATGAAAAAGCCCTGGGGTTACGTTCCCAGCGGGCGGAAGTTTTGGCCAACAACCTGGCCAATGCCGATACACCAGGCTTTAAGGCGCGGGATATTGATTTCCAAGCCATGCTGGCGAGTCAAATGGAGTCCGCGGCACCTCTGCGCACCAGCCATGAGCGCCATATGAGCGGCACGGCTCCGGCCACGGGTGAGTTGCTCTATCGTAATCCGATCCAGCCAGCCATTGACGGCAATACAGTGGATACCCAGCAGGAGATGGCTGAGTTTTCCAAAAATGCGTTGGCATTTCAGGCCAGCTTCCAGTTTCTGAATAGCAAGTTCAAAGGCCTGACTTCAGCGATTAAAGGAGAATAACCATGTCTCTCAATAACATCTTCGACATTGCCGGCTCCGCCATGACCGCGCAATCCATCCGTTTGAACACGGTGGCCAGTAACCTGGCAAACGCTGAGTCAGCCAGTAGCAGTGTTGAAACCACCTATCGGGCCCGCAAGCCCATCTTCGCCGCCATTCAACAGCAGGCGCTCAATGGTGTGAGCGGCGGTGGCCTGGATGAACAAGCCGGCAAGGGCGTGCAGGTGGCCGGGATTGTGGAAAGCCAGGCGCCTCTGGATATGCGCTATGAGCCGAATCACCCCATGGCCAATGAAGAGGGCTACGTGCTGTATCCGAATGTGAACGTGGTGGAAGAAATGGCCGATATGATCTCTTCCTCCCGCAGCTTTCAGATGAACGTAGAGGTGATGGATTCAGCCAAGACCATGATGCAGCGCGTGCTGACGCTCGGTCAGTAATGGTTGGAGCCGAGGGTTAGGACATGAGCATGAATAGTGTAAGTGGTGCCAACGATATCCTAAGTCAGTACGCCATAGCTCCCCAGGAGAAAAAGAACTCCAACGAGCTGGGCCAGGACGCCTTCATGGAGCTGTTGATCACCCAGTTGAATAACCAAAACCCCCTGGAGCCCCAGGACAATTCCCAGTTTATTGCCCAGCTGGCCCAGTTCAGTTCCCTGGAAGGCATTCAGCAGCTGAACAATACCGTCAGCTCCACTGCCAGCCAGTTCCGTTCGACCCAGGCGCTGCAGGCGTCGGCCATGGTGGGCCGTTCGGTGTTCGTGCCCGCTGATACGGGGGCTTTGTCGGCAGCAGGCTCTATCTCGGGCTTTGTGGACCTGGGCGTTGCCACCAGTGACTTGCGCATCAGCATCTATAACGCCACGGGCGAACTGGTGCGCCAGATCGACATGGGCAGCCAGGAAGCCGGAGAGGTGGAGTTTGTGTGGGATGGCAAGAATGACAAGGGCGAGGAAATGCCTGCCGGGACTTACCAGCTCAGGGCTGAGGCGTCCATGGGTGGGGTGTCCGAGCAGTTACAGACCTACATCAGTGCCAACGTGAACAGCGTATCCATCGCGAAAAACGGTGCATTAACGCTGAACCTGGCAGGGCATGGGCCCATTGCCGTCGAAGACGTGCGTCAAATTAACTAATAAGTGTGCTAGAGGTGTAGTATGCCGTTCAATGTCGCATTAACCGGTCTTCGGGCTGCGTCAACTGACCTTGAGGTTACGGGTAACAACGTCGCCAACGCCAGCACGATTGGCTTTAAGAAATCCAGTGTCCAGTTCGGTGACCTCTATGCCAACAGTTTCCTGAGTGGCTCTATCAACCAAATTGGCGATGGGGTCCGGGTTCAGAGCATTGCCCAGGATTTTGGTCAAGGCAGTGTATCCGGCACAGAGAATAATCTGGACCTGGCTATTAATGGTCAGGGCTTCTTTATCCTGGATAGTGGTGGCGAGCGCCGCTATTCCCGCGCCGGCCATTTTGGCGTGAACAATCAGGGTTTCATCGTAAACAACACGGGCATGATGATCCAGGGCTATACGGCGAGAGACGGCGTGATTGGCGGAGCTCTCGGACCGATCCATGTCTCCAGTGAAAACCTGGCGCCGCGCCGCACTCAGGATGTGATGGCCAGCCTGAACCTGAATTCCAGCAGCACTATTTTGCCCCAACGGATCAATGAGTTGACGCCGGGAGTGGACCGTGTGCTGACCGTCACCCTGGCTGATGGCTCCGTTTCCCGGCTGCAAATTTCCGCGGCTGACACGGCCGCCGACATTGCCAATGCCCTGAACGCGCTTTCCGCAGGCATTGCTTCCCATGATGGCACAACGGTCACCATGGAGGCGGGTGCCGTCGCGACGGAGCATCTGTTTGATCCTACGGATCCCAAGACCTACAACCACACCACATCTACCACCATTTATGACAGCCTGGGCAATGCCCATGTCCTGAGCATGTACTTCATCAAGGAGCAGTCAGTAGAAGGTTCGGAAAAGACTCCTTGGACGATGCATCTCCAGGTGAATGGCCAGGATGTGGGGAATGGCGGTTACAACCTAGTATTTAACAGCGATGGCAGCCTGGATGCCAACCTGTCCGACCCGGTTCAAGTGAACAACTGGGTTCCCCGGAATGCGGACGGCACCCCGAATGGGGCGACAGGGCCCAATGGCGATCCCAACTCCCACTTTGCCATCGATGTCTCCCGTTTGACCCAATACGGTAGTGCCTTTGCCGTTAACGATATGCAGCAAGACGGTTTTACCACGGGGCGCATGTCCGGGTTGGATGTAAATAACGATGGCGTGATTTTTGCTAGGTATACCAACGGACAGTCAAAAGTCATCGCACAGGTGGCACTGGCGACGTTCAAGGATACGGACGGCTTGGCCTCGGTAGGAGATACCACCTGGGTGGAAACCTACCTGTCAGGCCAGCCCCTGATCGGCACTCCGGGCATGGCGGCATTGGGCAGTATCCAGGCCAATGCGCTGGAAGAGTCGAACGTGGATCTGTCCGATCAGTTGGTGAACCTGATCATTGCCCAGCGCAACTATCAGGCCAATGCCAAGACCATTGAAACCGCCAATGCGGTGACGCAAACCATTATCAACCTCCGGTAGGCTTTCCGCCTCCGGCTGAGCTGGGCGTAAGTCCCCGGAGGCTGATTCACACAGCGGAGTAGGGTATGGATAAGGCGTTATACATTTCCATGACCGGCGCCAGCCAAAACATGCTGGCGCAAAAGAACCACGCCAATAATTTGGCGAACGTCAATACCACGGCGTTCAAGGCAGACTTGGCCCAGGCCCGTGCCATGCCGGTGTTTGGCGAGCATTATCCTTCCCGGGCCTATGCCATGACGGAACGCCCGGCGACGGATTTTGCCCAGGGCACCTTGATCCAAACCGGCCGTGATCTGGATATTGCCGTGGCTGGCGAAGGCTGGATCGCGGTACAGGCACCGGACGGCACCGAAGCCTATACCCGCAGTGGCGACCTGACAATTGACGTAAACGGTATGCTGCGTACCGGCAGCGGATTGCCGGTGCTGGGCAATGCCGGGCCGGTGGCCTTGCCGCCTGCTGCAAAGGTCCAGGTAGGGACCGACGGCACCATCTCCATCATTCCCCTGGGCGCTGGGCCCAACGAAATTGCTGAAATCGACCGAATCAAACTGGTCAACCCTCCGGCCCAACAGCTGGAAAAGGGCCAAGACGGTCTGATGCACCTGCGTCCGGAGTTCCAGACCGGTGAGCCTTTGGTGGCCGATGGGGCGGTCCGGGTAGAGCCGGGCTTTCTGGAAGCCAGTAATGTCAACGCAGTGGATGCACTGACCCAAATCATTTCTCTTTCCCGCCAATTCGAGTTGCAAGTCAAAGTGATGCAGTCTGCGGATGAAAATTCCGAAAGAGCGGCACGCTTATTGCAGATCTCCTAGTAACGTTGGATTAACGGCAGATTTTCGCCGGTTTCATCGGGCGTGAGGCTGAGCCTCCGCTCGGAAAATCCCAACTCATATTCCGGTCCGGCTTTCTGGCCTGTCACCTGTGACGACCAACTGTCAGACCGGGGTGAGCATTTCCACGAGGAGAGTTACGCATGCACGGTGCACTTTGGGTGAGTAAGACTGGCTTGAGCGCTCAGGATACCCAGCTCAAGACCATTTCCAATAACCTGGCAAACGTGAATACCAACGGCTTCAAGCGGGATCGCGCCATGTTTGAAGACCTGTTGTATCAAGTCAAACGTCAGCCCGGCGGCCTGACCACCCAGGACAGCCAGTTGCCTTCCGGCCTGCAGGTGGGAACCGGGGTGCGAGTGGTGGGTACCCAAAAGGTCTTCAGCGAAGGCAACCTGCAGGTGACCGAACAACCCCTGGATATTGCGATCAACGGGCGCGGCTTTTTCCAGATCCTGCAACCGGACGGCACCATCGCTTATACCCGGGATGGTCAATTTCAGCTCAATGCGGATGGCGACATTGTGATGCCGAACGGCTTGCCGTTAGAGCCAGGAATCACCATTCCCGAAAACACCAAATCCATCACTATTGGGACTGACGGCACTGTCTCGGTAGTGCTGGACGGTGAGGCCGAGGCGACGGAGATCGGCAATATCGCGATTGTTGATTTCATTAACCCTGCCGGCCTGGAAGCTATCGGTAACAACCTGTTCCGTCAGACTGCGGCCAGTGGCGATCCTCTGGAAGGGGTGCCCGGACTGGATGGGCTGGGCCGGCTGGAGCAGGGTATGGTGGAAAGCTCCAACGTAGAAGTGGTGGAGGAGCTGGTCAATATGATCACTACCCAGCGTGCCTACGAGATGAACTCCAAGGTCATTTCCACCGCAGACCAGATGCTGCAGTACATCAGTCAGAATCTTTAATAGTCGTGAGTTGTAGGCTTGCCGCCAAGTGGTGGGCAAGTGGCGAAGCAAGGGTGATTGGTATGTTGAATCCGTACCTGAACAATCTGATCAAGTGGAGTTGCCTGGCTGTCGTCCTCGGGCTGCAGGCCTGCGCCACGGTGCATCGGGAAATGCCTAAGCCGGGCGATCCTTTCTGGGCGCCGGTGCCTGCGCCTGCGCTGGCGACGCCGGCCGTTGCGGAAGGCTCCATCTTTGGCGCCTCCCGGGGCAATGGCTTATTCGAAGACCGCCTGGCCCATAAGGTTGGCGATATTTTGACAGTGGTGCTCAATGAGAAAACCCAGTCGAAAAAGTCTGCCGGCACGGAATATTCCAAGTCTTCGAATGTGAACTTCAATGAAGCGAGCATTTTGGGAACCAGTATTTCGGCGGCTAACCTGAGCCTGCTGACCAACCCCAACTTCAGCCGTGACTTCAGCGGCGAGGCGGATGCCGACCAAAGCAACAGCCTGAACGGCAACATCTCCGTGACGGTGGCCGAGGTGCTGCCCAATGGAGTCTTGCGTATCCGCGGCGAGAAGTGGATGACACTGAACCAGGGCGATGAGTTTATTCGCTTGACCGGCCTGGTGCGTCCCCAGGACATCGGGATCGACAATACGGTTCCCTCCACCAAAATTGCCGATGCGCGGATTGCCTACAGTGGAACCGGAGAGTTTGCCAGTGCCAATCGCCAGGGCTGGTTGGCCCGGTTCTTCAATAGTGAGTGGTGGCCGTTATGAGGAGCGGGATGATGCGTTCAAGCCTGTCGCGATTCTTGTTGCTGTTGGTTGCTGCCTTGCTGTCTGCCCAGGCCGTGGCTGATCGCATCAAGGACATGGCCACAGTGGCCGGTGTGCGCTCCAACCAGCTGGTGGGGTATGGCCTGGTAGTCGGGCTGGATGGCACTGGTGACAAGGCACCTTTTACCAACCAGACGTTCCGCAACATGATGGAAAGGTTTGGTATTACCATTCCCCAAGGGGTCGACCCGAAGCTGAAGAACGTGGCGGCGGTGTCGGTACATGCGGAGTTGCCGCCCTTTGCCAAGCCGGGTCAACGTATTGATATTACCGTCTCTTCCCTGGGTAATGCCAAGAGCTTGCGGGGCGGCAGCTTGCTGATGACCATGCTGAAAGGGGCTGATGGAGAAGTTTATGCCGTAGCCCAAGGCAACCTGATTGTGGGCGGCTTTGGCGCACAAGGCTCGGATGGCTCCCGGATTACCGTCAATGTGCCCAGCGTGGGCCGCATTCCCAATGGGGCGACAGTGGAGCGTTCGGTTCCAACCAACTTCCACCAGGGCGACAGCATTACCTTGCTGTTGAACAATCCGGATTTCACCACCGCCAAGCGGATGGTGGAAACTGTCAATAATCTGCTGGGGCCGGACATGGCCGAGGCTTTGGATGCCACTGCAGTGCGGGTACGGGCTCCCCGGGATGCGTCCCAGCGGGTGAGTTTCCTGTCCGTGCTGGAGAACCTGGAGGTGGAGCCTGGTGAAGAGGCGGCCCGGGTGGTGATCAATTCCCGGACCGGCACCATTGTGGTGGGGCAGAACGTCAAGGTACTGCCGGCGGCGGTGACCCATGGCAAGTTGACGGTAACCATTAGCGAGAATCCCCAGGTCAGCCAGCCCGGCCCCTTTACCGGTGGAGAAACGGCGGTTGTGCCCGGCAGTACGGTGGAGATTGCCGAAGATGCCGCCCGGATGTTCCAGTTTGGCCCGGCCACCACGCTCAATGAAATTGTGCGGGCCGTGAACCAGGTCGGTGCCGCGCCCGGCGATGTGATGGCCGTGCTGGAGGCATTGAAACAGGCGGGCGCACTGCGGGCGGAACTGATCGTTATTTAAACTTGGCTCGTATTTTGCTGAGAACAATGAAAGGGAGTCCAAAGCGGCAAAAAGCTGACGGACTCCCGGTGAATGTCGAGGCAGAAGCATGATCAACAAGCATCCCCTTCCTACAAACCAGGCCTATACGGATTTGACCCAGCTGCAAACGCTCAAGGCCAAGTCCCATAAAGATGATCCCCGTGCGCTGGAAGTGGCGGTGCGCCAGTTTGAATCCCTGTTTGTGTCGATGATGTTGAAAGGAATGCGCCAGGCAAACGAGGCCTTCAGCAAAGGCAATTTCCTGAACAGCGACCAAACGCGTTTTTACCAGGACATGTACGACAGCCAGCTGAGCGTTACCTTGTCCGAGCAGGGCGGGCTGGGCTTGACCCAGGTCCTGATGCGGCAATTGGGCGGCAACAATGTGCCGCAGTCCCCGTCTGGAAGCGTTGGACGTCAGGATTTTGCCGACCTGCAAGACTATTGGCGAAACCCGCAGCAGGCAGAGCTGGCCCGCCAGGCCCGTGAGTCCCTGGGGCAGGTGGATGAGCTGGTGGAACGGCTCGGCTTTGCCAATGGGCTTTATGGGGAGGGACAGGACGTGCCTAAGCCCTCTGGGGGCAAGGCCGTGAGTCAACCGGATCCGATTGTATTTCATAGCCCCGAGGAGTTTGTGGCTCACCTGTATCCCATTGCCAAGCAAGTGGGCGATGAGCTGGGTGTGGATCCCAAGGTTTTGCTGGCCCAATCCGCCCTGGAAACCGGTTGGGGCAAGCATGTAATGCCCCGGGGTGGGGGTAGTAGCTACAACCTGTTCGGCATCAAGGCAGACCAGCGCTGGAAGGGCGAGGTCACGGTTGTTTCCACAGTGGAGTACCGGGGCGGCGTGCCGCTGCGGGAAAAGGCCAGCTTCCGGGCCTATCCCTCCTACGAGGAAAGCTTTCGGGATTACCTGGACTTCCTGCGCAACAACCCGCGCTATGCAAATGCCTTGGAGCAGGTCGGCGACAGTGAAGCCTTCGTGGCGGAACTCCAGCAAGCGGGGTATGCGACAGACCCCAACTACAGTGACAAGATTACCCGCATCATGCAAGGCCAGCGCCTGCAAGCGGCTTTGCGCCAGAATGGCGGTTGAAGGCGGTAACTTATGAGTAATTCCTTAATCCATATTGGCCTGACGGGACTGAAGGCGCACCAATCCGCTCTTTCGGTTACCGGCAACAATATCACCAATGCCAATACCGATGGGTACAGCCGCCAACGGGTCAACCTGGAGGCCAGCCTAAGCGTTCAGACCGCAGGCGGCTATTTGGGCACTGGTGTCAACCTAATCAATATTGAGCGGCTCAACAGCCACTTCATCAATACCCAGTTGCGCCTGGATACGTCCCATTACCACCATTACAACAGCCTGAATACCTACCTGGGCCAGGTGGACAAGCTGCTGGGCAACTCCTCTACGGGATTGTCGACGTCCTTGTCCAACTTTTTCAGTGCGCTCCATATGGTGGCCGATGACCCTACCTCCATTCCGGCACGGTCGACGGTCGTGGGCGAGGCCCAGGCATTAACCACCAGGTTTCACACGCTTTACAACCAGCTGAACCAGATTGGCCGGAGTGTGGACCAGGAAATAACCTCCATTGTTCCCCAGATCAACAGTCTGTCCCAGAGTATTGCGGAACTGAACGTGGCCATTGTCTCGGCAGGGGGCGGTACCTCCCGTCAGCAGCCTAATGATCTGCTGGACCAGCGGGATGAGAAGATTCGCCAATTGGCGGAATTGGTCGCAGTGAATGTGGTCGATGCGGGGGATGGAACGGTCAGTCTGTTCATTGGTAAGGGGCAGTCACTGGTAGTGGGCAACCGGGCCAATACTTTGAGTGTGGATCAAAGTGCGAGCGACCCGGCACGGCGCGACATCTTCATCGAGCAAAACGGCCAGAAGTCCCTGATTACCTCAGAGGTGACGGGCGGCAAGTTAGGCGGCGTGCTGGCATTTCGCGATACTGCCTTGAGAGATTCCATCAACAGCCTGGGCCGTATTGCCCTGAATATTGCCGAGGCCGTGAATGAACAGCACCGTTTGGGCGTGGATCTGCGGGGCAACCCGGGGTTGGACTTTTTCCGGGATCTAAGCACTTCCGCCACGGTGTCTGCTAATGAGAAAAACCAGGGGAACGGTAAGGTCACGGTTCAGGTCAGTGACGCCCAGGCCTTGACCACCGAGGACTACGAGCTGCGCTTTCTGGATAGCGACCGGTACGAAATTACCACGGCGGCAGGTGTGCTCGTGGGAAGTGGGCAGGTTCCTGACGATCTTCAGCTGGCAGGGATGACCATTCAGTTTCCTGAAGGCGGGTTTCAGACTGGTGACCGTTTCCTGATTACGCCAACTCGCCATGCGGCCCAGGAAATTTCAGTCAGTGTTACTGAGCCTGAGGCACTGGCACTGAGTTTTCCTTTACGGACGGCCAGTGGAGAGAAAAACACCGGCACCGCCACCATGACCCAGGGAGAGCTTTATGGCGGTGACACCAGTGGTATGCACCTGGTGGATCCGGCAACGCCATTGCCGGTCAGGATCAGCTTTACCCAGGCCGCGCCCAATGACCCCTTAACCTATACCATTGAGGGGGTGGCAGGCACCTTTACCCATGAGCCGGGCAAGCAGATTGAGCTGTTTATCCCGGGGGAGAGTGGCGACAAAGGCTACCGTTTCACGATCTCGGGTACGCCAAAAACCGGGGACGAGTTCACCATTGAGGCCATGGATCCGACTGCTATGGGGATCTCTGACAACCGGAATGCCCTTGCGCTGACAGCGCTTGAATCTGCCTCACTGGTGGAGGGTTCCCTGAGCTTCGCGGGCGCCTACACCTATACGGTGCAAACGGTTGCAACAGCCACCAGCCAAGCCCGGATCAGTACGGAAACCGCCCATTCCTTGATGCAGCAGTCTGAAGCCAGCTGGCAGTCCCTGTCAGGGGTGAACCTTGATGAAGAGGCGGGTAAGCTGATCCAGTTCCAGTCCGCCTATAACGCTTCGGCGCAGGTTGTGAGCATCGCCCGGGAGTTGTTCAACACCCTGATTTCCGTTTTTTGATTGATGGTGGGTCAACAGGATAGAGAGCTATGCGTATTTCGACTCAGCAGATTTTCGGCCGCAGCCTGACCAGCATGCAGGAGGCGAATAGCCAACTGCAAAAGACCCAAATGCAGATTTCCACTGGCAAAAAGATTCTGACGCCGGCGGACAATCCCTATGCCACGACCCGAATCAGCCAGGTTAATCACTCCCTGGCCATGAACTCCCAATTCGAGCGCAATATCGATTTGGCCCAGAACCGGCTGGAGCAGCAGGATAGCCTGCTGGATGGGATCAGCAACATTCTGCTGCGGGTTCGCCAACTGACGACCCAGGCGGGGAACGGTACCCTCAACCATGAAGACAAACAGTTTATCGCCGACGAGCTGAGACAGAGGCTGGATCAGCTGGCGGGCATGATGAACTCCAAGGATGCCGGCGGGGAGTATGTGTTTTCCGGCTTTCGAGGGGACCAGATTCCTTTTGTGAAAGAGCAGGGCAGCTATGTTTACCTGGGGGATGAAGGCCAGCGTTATGTGCAGGTGGACATGCAGGTGAATGTTGCCGTGAGCGAAAATGGCAAGGCCCTGTTTATGGATATTGCCAATGCCTCCTACGGCAAGGTGCAGACCACGTCCACAAGCGCCAGCATTACTGCCCAGTCCCTGGTTGACGAGGCAGCCCTGAAGGCTCTTTATCCCCATGACCTGGAGCTGAGCTTTGATGGCACGGGTTTCCAGGCAACTGCCAATGGCGTGCCCGTGCCTGTGGCCTATGATGACACCACCGGAGTGGTGACGGTTGCCGGCATGGAGTTTACGGTGGAGGGAATGGAAGCCGGTGACGAGTTCGTGGTGGAAACCAGGCCTAAACAGGGCATCCTGAACACGCTTGAAAGGTTGATTGACGGGCTCGAGAACGAAAGGGGCCAGGCAAACTATTTCAACATGATTGATGCCACACTGGATAATTTGACCAATGCGGAAACCACTATTTTAAGTGCCCGTAGCCGAATCGGTGCCCGCTTGAATACGGTGGAAAGCACCAAGGAAATGCTGGGTGATGTTTCCCTGTTAAATAAAGAAGTCCTGTCTGAAATGCAGGATCTGGACTATGCGGAAGCCATCAGCCAGCTTTCCATGCAAAGCTTTGTGCTGACGGCAGCCCAGCAGACCTATGCCCAGGTTTCCCGTCTGTCCTTGTTCGACTATCTGTAATCCTTCCCGCCTTTTTAGTTTTTTTATCCCGCATTCATCCCCTCTGATCGAGGGGAGAGTGCCGGGGTGATCAGTTTGCAGGTCTGGCCCTAATTCTGGGTGGACTGTTGCCTGTTCCACAAAATCAGCGATCCGTCAGGGCCAGCCATTGCATTTCCTCCCCGATGGCAGTTAACTCCGGCCAGATGCAATATCCAGGGAGAGAATAAAAGATGAAAAAGCCCCTTGTCGTACTCATGCTCGCGATTGGGATGTCAGCCTGCAGCGATGATGGGGGTTCATCTGGTCCGGAGCCGGTCGTCCATGCCCAGCCGACGGGTATTTGGCGGGGCTGCTTAACGACCATCCTGGAGTGGGAATATAAAGGAGAGCCGGAGTATGAAGACTTCACTTGCCAGGATCCCTTGGGCGCGGGCCAGCATCCCATGCTGGTGGTGGCAGACTCCCAGAGACGCTTCCGGGTCTTTTCTGAGTTCGGAGTCGTGCACAGCTATGATGCGGACAGCTCCCATCGGGAATGGACCACTGCACCCTTTCTGGCCCTGGGGCAGGTGACGACCAGGGAAAATGCCAGTATGGGTCATTGGGGCATTTTTTCGGTGAACCCGGAGACGGACCTGCCTCCTAGCCTGGAAACACTCCAGTACCGAAAAGCCACATCCAAAGGGGAGATGGTAACGGCGGAATCCTGGCGGGGCACGATCTCTTGGGAGAATCTCGACTATTTCAAATTTGACCTCGCCTATGACGAAGCTGAGTCTCAACGGGGAGCGAGTCTGACTCGCCTGGAAGGGATCTGGCAAAACGCCGATGATGAGGCGGAGCCGCTGACCATCCAGTTTCACTCTGATGGGCGCTTCGAAACAGATGTTAATGCCAGTGGCAATTGCCTCTACCAGGGCACAGTGTCGGTTCCGGATCGGGCGCAGAACCTTTACCGCCTGACCGGCGTAACCGTTGACCATAGTCCGTCGGGCCGGTGCTTCGGAAAAAAACCGCAAGACTTCCTGCGGGGCGACTATGGCGGTGTTGCGGTCCTGGTGGAGGAAAATGGAATCGACGTCTTGAAGATTATGCTGACCCATGAGTTCCGACTGCTGAATCTCAATTTGCGCAGCAACTGAGAGCTGCTGTGTGATGATGGCGCGCTGTGGTGTGCCTGCTCTTTTGAGTCAGTTTCGCTTGTTACCGGTTTGAGCGACTCAAAGGGGCATCGTCAGTAGCAAGGGTAGGGCAGGCCTGGGTGTCTGCCCCATAGTGCCATCCCGTTGGACCTTTCTGTCATAACCAGATGAAAAGTATTGGAAGATGAGCGGGATTGGGAGATAAACGCACAGACGCGTTAATGACGCGAACAGGCTAGGAAAGTATTTGATGAAAGTAGCCAGAAGAAGGGAGTAGGCTGAGCCTGGGGAGAGTGAACCAAGCCGAAAAGCATGGTAGCAGCGGTCGGAGTCGAACCGACACGGGTTTTACCCCACCGGATTTTGAATCCGGCGTGTCTACCAATTTCACCACGCTGCCATAAACTTTGAATAACAGCAGGACTTTTAATGGCTGGCACTGTCAAACTGACTAGGACAAGCCATGCGTCTCTGCTTAGGCTCGGCATTATAACCGCTCACGCAGTGTCGTCAATGCTTGTTTGAAATATTGTAATACCTAGCCGTTTTTAGGCATTTCCGTTAAGCTAGACAACCCTTGCAACCAGCGTGCACGACCTATTCATGCAAGTTTCCGATTTTGACTTTAACCTCCCCGACGAGCTGATTGCCCGCTACCCGGCACCGGAGCGTACTGGGAGCCGTATGCTCTGTGTCGACCCCGTGTCGGGCTCTATCCAGCATAAGCATTTCCAGGATATTCTAGAGTTGCTCAGCCCTGATGATCTGCTGGTGTTCAATGACACCCGGGTCATTCCGGCGCGGCTGTTCGGTAAGAAGGAAACCGGGGGACAGATTGAAATTCTGGTAGAGCGGATCGAGGGCGAAAACTGCGCACTTTGCCATGTGCGGGCCAGCAAGTCCCCAAAACCTGGTTCGAAAATCCTGCTGGATGAGCAGGTTGTGCTGGAGATGGTCGAGCGTCAGGGAGATTTGTTCCGGCTGCGTTTTCCGCCGGGGGAGGCGGTCCTGTCCGTTCTGAACCGTATTGGCCATATGCCGTTGCCTCCCTATATCGACCGGGCCGACCAGCTGACCGACCGGGAGCGCTACCAAACGGTTTATGGGCGAAAAGAGGGAGCGGTGGCGGCGCCAACCGCAGGTCTGCATTTTGATGAGCCCCTGCTGGAGGCAATTCGGGCTAAGGGCATCCGCACTACCTTTGTGACCCTCCATGTGGGGGCGGGAACCTTTCAGCCGGTACGTGTCGATCGGGTCGAGGAGCATCAGATGCATTCGGAACTGGCTGAAGTCAGTGCCGAGGTGTGTGAACAGGTTGCTCAGACCAGAGCGCGTGGCGGGCGGGTTATTGCCGTAGGGACTACCAGCGTCCGTGCACTGGAGTCCGCCAGTCGTTCAGGGCAGTTACAGCCGTTCACCGGCGAGACAGATATCTTTATCTACCCGGGATATCGCTTTCACAGCGTAGACGCCCTCATCACCAACTTTCATTTACCGCGTTCAACCCTGCTGATGCTGGTCTCAGCCTTTGCGGGCAGGGACTGCATCCTTCACGCCTATGACGAAGCCGTCAAGCAACAGTATCGCTTCTTCAGCTATGGCGACGCCATGTTTATTGAGCGTTCCGCGTCCTTTCGTGAGTAAATCTTGGTTTCTGGAGTATTGAAGTGAGCAGCTCTGGCTTTATGCGCTTTGAGTTATTGAATACAGATGGTCAGGCGCGGCGCGCCAGGCTGAGCTTCCCCCGAGGTGTTGTGGAGACGCCAGCATTTATGCCGGTTGGAACCTATGGCACTGTTAAGGGCATGCTGCCCAGGGATATCGAGGAAATCGGCGCCCACATTATTTTGGGCAATACCTTTCACCTGATGTTGCGGCCCGGGACCGAGGTGATTCGCCAACATGGCGATTTGCATGACTTTATCGGGTGGCAGAAGCCCATTCTGACCGATTCTGGGGGCTTTCAGGTGTTTAGCCTGGGGGAGCTGCGTAAAATTACCGAGCAGGGGGTCAAGTTCCGCTCACCGGTGGACGGTGCCCTTGTGGAACTGACGCCAGAGCGTTCCATGGAGGTCCAGCGCGCCCTGGGCTCGGATATTGTGATGATTTTTGATGAGTGTACGCCATATCCGGCAACCCCAGAACAGGCCCAGCGTTCCATGGAGCTTTCGCTCCGCTGGGCAATGCGGAGCAAGGAGGCCCATGGGGATAATCCCTCGGCTCTGTTTGGGATCGTTCAGGGGGGGATGTATCAGGAGTTGCGGGAGCAGTCCCTGGCGGGGCTGACCAAGATCGGTTTCGACGGCTACGCCATTGGTGGCTTGTCAGTGGGGGAGCCCAAGGAAGATATGCTGCGAGTATTGGGCGGTACCGCTCCCTTGCTGCCGGTCGACCGGCCCCGTTACCTGATGGGAGTGGGCAAGCCGGAAGATATCGTGGAGGGAGTGCGCCGCGGCGTGGATATGTTCGACTGCGTGATGCCAACCCGTAATGCCCGCAACGGACATCTGTTTACCAGCACGGGTGTGGTCAAGATCCGTAACGCCAAGCATCGGCACGACCTGAGTCCATTGGACGAGGCCTGCGATTGCTACACCTGTCAAAACTTCAGCCGCTCCTATTTGCACCATCTGGATCGGTGCGGTGAGATGCTGGGCGCCCAACTCAATACTATTCATAACCTAAGGTACTACCAAAGCTTGATGGCAGGTTTGCGTCAAGCAATTGAAGAAGGTAAATTGAGCGACTTCGTCGATGCCTTCTATCAGCGGCGAGGCGAGGCGACGCCCGCGCTGTAACGGTAGTGGCCACAATCTTTTTAACTGGAGATGAATCTATGCTGTCGCAATTCCACAAAGCAACCCTGGCCCTATCTGTGGCGGCCCTGCCGGCCGTATCAATGGCGCAGGAAGCTGCCCCGCAGCCCCCGAGTGCAATGATGCAGTTTGTGTTCCTCGGTGGTTTCATTCTGCTGTTCTACTTCTTGCTGTGGCGCCCGCAGAGCAAACGTGCCAAAGAGCATAAGCAGCTGATTGGCGGACTTGAGAAGGGCGATGAAGTGGTGACCAGCGGCGGTATTGCGGGCCGCATCGTCCGTGTTAAGGATGACTTTGTAGTGATCCAGGTCGCCGATGATGTAGAAGTAAAAGTACAAAAAATTGCTGTTGCCGCAGCCCTGCCGAAAGGCACTTTGAAGGAAATCTGATTTCGATTGGTATTCGGCCGCTGTTATAGCGGCCGAATGCGCTCTAGCGAACGCATCACAATAATGAAAGGAATGGGCGATACATGCTCAATAAATATCCACTCTGGAAAAATCTGTTGATTCTGGTCCTGATCGGGATCGGATTCATCTATGCGCTACCCAATCTCTATCCGGAAGACTTTGCGGTTCAAATCAGTGGTGCCAGTGCTACCACAGAAGTTGACGAAGGTGTGCTGAGGCGTGCTGAAAATGCCCTGAAAGAAGCCGGGATACCTTATCGGGATCCGGAGCTGGGCGAAACCAACGCGATGGTTCGCGTGGAAACCAATGAGCAGCAGCTGCGCGCCAAGTCTGTTCTGCAAAATGCTTTGGGTAACGACTATGTGGTTGCACTGAACCTGGCGCCAACCACACCAGAGTGGCTAACCAAGATTGGGGCTGCTCCCATGAAGCTGGGGCTGGACTTGCGTGGTGGTGTTCACTTCCTGCTGGAAGTGGATATTCCCGAGGCCCTGAAGTTACGGCTGGATGTGTATTCCAGTGAGCTGAAGCAGCGGATGCGGGATGAGCGGATCCGTTACCGCTCCGTTGATCAGCAAGGCGAACGCTCTCTGGTCATGCGGTTCCGTCAGAGCGAAGAGCTTGCCAAGGCAGAGAGTCTGGTCCGTAAAGACTACCCGGAGTTTGAGCTCTCCAGCCAACAACGGGGCGAAGATATGTTGCTGACCCTGCGTCTGACCGATGCCAAGATCCGGGAGATCGAAGACTACTCGGTCCAGCAGAACCTGACGACCCTGCGTAACCGGGTGAATGAGCTGGGTGTGGCGGAGCCTATTGTCCAGCGCCAAGGCCGCAACCGGATTGTGGTGGAGTTGCCAGGTGTGCAGGATACGGCACAAGCCAAGCGGGTCATTGGCCAGACCGCCAACCTGGAATTCCGTCTCGAGGCGCGGATGGATGCGCCGAGAAGCAGTACGGTGGAGTATGAGTTCCGCAACCAGCCGGGGCGGACGGCATTTTTGGAGCGGGATATTATTGTCACCGGTAACAGCGTTGCCGATGCGTCCCAAGGCTTTGGTGAAACCGGCGCCCCGGAGGTCAATATCACTCTGGATGGCCGGGGCGGCAGTGCGATGAGCCGGGTGACCTCCGGTGCCGTTCACCGGCGTATGGCCGTGGTATTCGTGGAACACCGTTTGCTGGATGATGGTTCGCAGGCCGGTGAAACAGCAGCGGCTCCGCGGCGCATTATCGACAAGAAGATTATCAGCCTGGCAACCATCCAGACGACGCTGGGCAGCAAATTCCGCATCACCGGGCTGAACTCTGTGGCAGAGGCCCAGGAGTTGGCACTGCTATTGCGCGCCGGCGCCCTGGCAGCTCCCATTTACTTTGTTGAAGAGCGCACCATTGGGCCCAGCCTGGGGCAACAAAACATTGATGCCGGTATCCTCTGTATCATGATTGGCTTTGCTTTCATTGCGGCCTGGATGTTTACCCAATATCACCTGTTTGGGTTGTTTGCCAATATTGCCCTGACCCTGAACATTGTGTTGATGATTGCCTTGATGTCGCTGTTCGGGGCAACCCTTACGATGCCGGGCATTGCAGGTATTGTACTGACCATGGGCATGGCGGTGGACGCTAACGTGCTGATCAATGCCAGGATCCGGGAGGAAGTCAAGGCAGGGTTGCCGCCCCAGTCGGCGATCCGGGCCGGTTATGACCGGGCCTTTACGGCGATTATGGACAGTAACCTAACTACCCTAATGGTTGCGTTGATCTTGTACTCAGTAGGTACCGGGCCGATTCGTGGCTTTGCTGTAACCCTGGGGATCGGGATTGTGGTTTCCATGTTCACTGCGATTATAGTAACCCGAGCCATGGTGAATCTGGTCTACGGAGGTCGTAACGTTAAAAAGCTATCCATTGGCTGGATAAAGAGGGCTCAGTCATGATGACTAACGCAATCCGTTTCATGAGACTTCGGGTGCCGATGGTGGTTTTGGCACTGGTTTTGGTTGTTGGCTCTATTGCCGCGATGATCGTTAATGGCCTTAATTATGGTCTGGACTTCACCGGCGGTACTTTGGTTGAGGTGGAGTACAGTGAAGCTCCAGAGCTGGAAGCGGTGCGCCAGCAGTTGGAAGAAGCCGGTTTTTCCAACGTTGTAGCACAGCAGTTTGGCACTGAAACCAGCCTGGTCATTCGTCTTCAAGAGGAAGGAGAAGACGTTGGAAGGCAGGTTGTAGAAACTCTGCGGGCGGACGGTTCAGAGGTTGAGTTGCGTCGGTCCGAATATGTAGGTGGTCAGGTCGGCTCCGAGCTGCGTGAGAAGGGTGGCTTGGCAATGTTGCTGGCCTTGGGGGCAATCCTGGTTTATGTGGGGTTTCGTTTCCAGTTCAAGTTCGCCATGAGCTCCGTAGTGGCCTTGGCCCATGACGTGATTATCACCGTCGGAGCCTTTGCTCTCTTCCAGTGGGACTTCGACTTGACTGTGCTGGCTGCTGTTCTGGCGGTGATCGGCTACTCCTTGAACGACACCATTGTTGTGTTTGACCGGGTGCGTGAAAACTTCCGCAAGATCCGCAAGGGCACGCCAGAAGAGGTCATAGACATCTCCATAACCCAGACCCTGGCGCGTACCCTGGTCACTTCAGGTACCACCATGGTGGTGACGCTGATCCTGTTCATCTTCGGTGGCGATGCAGTGCGCAATTTCTCAATCGCACTGATGATCGGTATCGGTATTGGAACCTTTTCCTCTATCTATGTCGCAACGGCCATTGCTCTGATGATGGGGGTTTCCAAGGAAGACTTCTTGCTGCCGCCTAAGGAAGGGGCTGAAGGGGTCGAAGCGCGTCCTTGAGGCGCTATGCTTAAAGCACAAACAAAAAAGCCGGATTTTGAGTCCGGCTTTTTTGTTTGTAAGGTCTGTGTCTTTTGGCTCAAACCCCTAGGGCATGCAGCTTCTGGGTGGTCGCCTTGAACAGCTTGGGATTGGCGCACAAGATGCGCTTGGATGATTCTGTGGCCGGTTGCCCGTTGAAATCTCCCGCCAGACCACCTGCCTCTTTGCAGATAAGCAGCGCAGCTGAAAGGTCTGCCGGTGTGGTTTGGTCGAGAACGACGGCGTCCAGCCGGCCGGCTGCTACGTTGGCCAGATCCAGGGGGGTGCAGTAAGTGGTTCTGACCTGGAAGCTGGCGTTTGCCAGTTCTTTCAGCAGGTTCAACTTTGCACTGTTGTCTTCAGTGAGAGGGGCTTGCAGAACGTTCGTGGCGATAATAGCGCTTTCCAGAGCCGCAACGCCGGATACACGGATGCGCTTGCCGTTTAAGGATGCTCCAGAGCCGCGGCTGGCTGTGAACTCGTCTTGGGTTGCAGGGAAGGTCAAAATCCCGTGTTCCGCAATGCCGCCTTTTTTGCAGACAATGGAGATGCCCCAGTCGGGTAGGCCGCGCAGAAAGCTAAGCGGGTTATGGATATTGGAAATATGCCAGCTGAAGCCTTTGTCAGCGGCAAGGAAGTCACCACGCTTGGCAATCTTGTGAGCAGGATAGGCGCGGGCCAGGGCGCGGGAAATGTTTTCGTAATAGTTCATTTCGATCTGGGCCAGGAAGCGTTTGAGGTCCTGTGCCGTTGCAATTTTACCGCCGTCCCTTTCGAGAAGTTGCATGAGTTGTTCGTTGGACGAACGGATGGCGCGCAAGGAAATGTTGATCATCGGTTGCATGGCGAATTCACTTTGTGAAAGAACTGAAAGAGCTGGGCCGGCATGATAGCAGATCGGCGGATTTGGTACAGGAGATTGCAGATAAATGCACATAATTCTGTTACCATGCCGGACGTTTTTTTAGCAGGTGATGCAATGTTTGAGCAGGTCCGCATCGTTCTCATCAATACCTCTCACCCCGGAAATATTGGAGCGGTTGCGCGGGCTCTGAAAAATATGGGGTTTTCCCGCTTATACCTGGTTGCCCCAGAGTCATTTCCTGATCCTATAGCCGAAAGTCGGGCCTCTGGCGCCACTGATATCCTGGATAAGGCTATTGTGGTGTCCAGCTTGGATGAAGCCATTGCCGGCTGCCGTTTGGTGGTAGGTGCCAGTGCACGGGGACGGAAGATCCCCTGGCCGGTGGTGAACCCACGGGATCTGGCCCGGGAGGTCCATTCCTTAACCCAAGATGACTCCGAAGTGGCCATTCTGTTTGGGCGCGAGGCGCGGGGGTTGACCAATGAAGAGCTCCACCGCTGCAATCTCCATGTCCACATCCCCAGCAATCCGGATTTCAGCTCCCTGAACCTGGCCATGGCGGTGCAGGTGGTGACTTATGAGCTGCGCATGAAATATCTGGAGAGCCTTGAAAATGAAGCTGGCGATTCCAATATGAAAGCGATGCTTTCACCACAGGATTCCGGGTGGGATGTGGAGCCGGCATCAGTGGATGAGGTGGAAATGTTTCTGGAACACCTGGAACGGACCTTGATCGACATTGACTTCCATGACCCCGAGCATCCGCGTCAGTTGATGGCGCGGTTGCGGCGTCTCTATCAGCGATGTTGTCTGGACAAGATGGAACTCAACATTCTGCGCGGCATCCTGAGATCGACGCAGAAAGTGGCGGGCACCTGGGGTGCCCAATCGCCAGGCAGTCAATAACCACTGGTTTTTCCGGACAACAGAAGGCGGCTTACCTTATGTTTGCTCGAATCAAAGAAGATATTCAAAGTGTGTTTCATCGTGATCCTGCGGCTCGTAATGCCATTGAGGTCTTGACCTGCTATCCGGGCCTGCATGCATTGCTGTTCCACCGGATTTCCCATTGGCTATGGATGAATAACCTGAAGTGGCTGGCCCGCTTCCTGTCATCCCTTAGTCGTTGGTTTACCGGCATTGAAATCCATCCCGGGGCCAAGATTGGGCGCCGCTTTTTTATCGACCATGGCATGGGGGTGGTGATTGGGGAAACGGCAGAAATTGGCGACGACGTGACCCTGTACCAGGGGGTTACACTGGGAGGAACCAGCTGGAATAAAGGCAAGCGTCACCCCACCTTGAAAGACGGGGTGGTGGTAGGGGCTGGAGCCAAGATTCTCGGGCCTTTTGAAGTGGGCGAGGGGGCCAAGATCGGCTCCAATGCCGTTGTGACCAAACCGGTTCCGCCGGGAGCAACCGTAGTGGGTATTCCGGGGCGCGTGATTGTGAAAACGCCGGAGAAGGACGACTCCAAACGCCGTCATATGGAAGAGAAGATTGGCTTTGACGCCTACGGGTTGAGTGAGGAAATGCCTGACCCCGTAGCCCGCTCCATTCGCAGCATTTTGGATCATATGCACACGGTGGATATGCGTCTTGAGCAGATTTGCAAATCCTTGGAGCGTCTGGACGAGAACTATCGCAGTCCGAATTTGCCCCCTTTGAATACTGAGGATTTTGAAGGTGTCCAGGACGAAGAGAGTCAGTCTTTTCCAAATAAGTAACCGCTAGATGAGTGCTGGAGTTGGCCGGCCCATAGCCTGGAGATCCATGGCTTATGACCTACCGTAGTGCTAGGGTATATAGTTGATTACCTTGTAGGGGTATTGGATAATCCTCCTCGAAGCTATGGAAACTAGGTGAATCAGTTATGCGGTTGACAACAAAAGGGCGTTATGCCGTAACGGCTATGCTTGATCTTGCCTTGCACTCGGATGGTGCGCCAGTGAGTCTGGCGGATATTTCTCAGCGGCAAGGCATTTCTTTGTCATACTTGGAGCAATTGTTTGCCAAGTTACGCCGTAATAATCTGGTTTCCAGTGTGCGTGGGCCCGGAGGGGGTTACCGGTTAGGGCGCGATGCCAGTGAGATTTCCGTGGCGCAGGTTGTGGATGCGGTCAACGAATCTCTGGATACGACCCGTTGTAAGCGCCGGGGCGATTGCCAAAACGGCGATAAGTGCCTGACTCATGATCTTTGGTCGGATCTCAGTGATCGAATCCATGATTTTTTAAGCAGCATTACCCTGGCGGAACTGATGTCCAAGCGGGAAGTGCGAAGTGTCGCGGAGCGTCAGCAGTCACGGCTCCAAGAGACCAAGCTACAGGTTAAGACTGCCTAAGGTTGATTTATAAGTTGTCCAGACCGGTTCGCCAACCTGGCGGATCGGTTTCGCCAAATATCTGGAATGTCATGAAACTGCCCCTGTATTTCGACTATGCCGCCACAACACCGGTTGATCCGCGAGTCGCGGAGAAAATGGTGGAGTGCTTGACGTTTGATGGCAATTTTGCCAATCCCGCATCTCGTTCCCATGTCTATGGCTGGCGTGCGGAGCAAGCCGTGGAGCGGGCTCGGCGTCAGGTGGCAAACCTGGTGGGTGCCGATCCGCGGGAGATTGTCTGGACCTCCGGGGCGACGGAGTCCGATAACCTGGCCATCAAGGGAGTGGCTGAGTTTCAT
>Ga0079224_100000194_pt1 | contig 52080 bp, 41 predicted proteins | sample Stecom2015_FD_80414 | JGI IMG/M metagenome (GOLD analysis project Ga0079224, IMG submission 80414) | Agricultural soil microbial communities from Utah to study Nitrogen management - Steer compost 2015 | ecosystem: Environmental > Terrestrial > Soil > Agricultural land | place: USA: Utah... | reverse complement strand
GGAAGCCCGTGCGACGCTGCAACGGACTTCAGATGCGCTGGCAGCAGCTGATGCCAACCTTCGCGGCAAGGTCGATCTGGCAGAAGCCAGTAAGTCACTGCGGCTGCCGGAAATCTCGGTGGACGTGCGGCGTATGGAGTTTCAGAAATCACTGTCTCTACCCTTGGGTTCTTTGGCCCCGGTTGCGGGTGCCTTTGACATTCCCAGTCCGTTAGAGTTTCGTGAGCGTGATTGGCGCACACGTCCTATATTGACCACTGTGTTGCCGCTCTACAGCGGTGGACAAATTCCGGCGGCACAATCGGCAGCCGCTGCTGCGGTGCGCCAGGCAACAGCTGAGCGTGATTTGGAGTCGCAATCCCAAATGTTGCAATTGGTGCAGTTGTATTTTGGTCAACAACTTGCTCGGCAGGCGCTTGAAGTGCGTCGCGACGTGCGCGATGGTCTACAGCGCCATGTTGATAATACAGACAAGCTGGAACGCCAAGGTTTCGCCACCAAAGCACAGCGATTACAGGCGACGGTGGCCCGTGATCAAGCGGAGCGCGAATACCAGCGTGCGGTTAACGATTTAGACACGATTAGCGCTTCCTTAGCAAACTTGTTACGCAGCGAACGGCCCATTGCCACGACCACGCCGTTGTTCGTGATCAGTACTTCACCTGGTCCCCTCGAGACTTTTCTTCAGTCTGCGCTCTCGAAGCACCCCCAAATTCGTCGTTTGAAGGCGATTGGCGATCAGGCCAGCGAAGGGGTTAAAGTGCAGGAGGCCAAACTTAAGCCGCAAGTATATGCCTTTGGACTGTACGATTTGCACCGTGATGATGCATTGATAACAGATTCCGACTGGGCGTTTGGAATTGGTCTAAAATACACGTTCATGTCAGGTAGTAACCGAACTCGCCAGATTGCCGCAGCCCAGGAACAGCAATTTCAAGCAGAAGCGGGACTGCGTGAGGCTCGTAATCAGATTACCATTGGCGTGAGTAAATCTTACAATGATCTGGAATCAGCTCGCCAGCAATACCTGTTGTTGGATAGTTCGATTGAACTGGCTCGTGAGAGTCTGCGTTTACAGGAGCTGTCTTTCCACGAAGGCCAGGTGACTTCGCTGGATGTGATTGATGCGCGGCTACAGCTTGGGGCTGTCATGGTTGAACGTGCGCAGGCGGCCTATGAGTATGATGTGGCGTTGGCACGCTTGCTAGAGATTAGTGGGCGACTTAATAATTACCATGACTATTTCCGTCAGGCGGATAAGGTGCTGGAGCAATGACCGAGAATAACAACAAGAACCAAATTAACAACAGCGGACAAGTTTCGCAGCCGACTCGTTCACGCGGCTGGATAGCCATTTTGGTGATACTGCTGGTGGTGACAGTCATCGCCTCCGGCTTGTGGTTGGCACTCCGACCTACAGCGGATGTGGTGCAAGGTATGGCTGATGCCGACAGTATCAATGTGTCGACCAAAATTAGTGCACGCGTTTCAAAATTATTGGTGCGTGAAGGTGATCGGGTTGAAGCCGGACAGGTATTATTTGAACTGAACAGTCCAGAGGTTGTGGCCAAGCAAGAGCAGGCGACCGCGGTATTGGATGCAGCGCGTGCGCAAGCGGGCAAAGCGGAACACGGAGCTCGTGAAGATGAAATACGTGCTGCGGAAGCCAATTGGCGTCGCGCTGTCGCTGGTGCGGAACTGTCCAAATCCACTTATCTTCGGGTCGAGAGCCTGTACAGTGAAGGTGTCATGACCCGACAAAAACGAGATGAGGCGCTGGCACAGCAACGCAGTTCCAGTGAGCTGGCCACTGCTGCGCGGGCACAATATGACCTGGCCTTGGCCGGTGCCCGCGACGAGGACAAATCTGCTGCACAGGCACAGGTGCGTCAAGCCGAAGCTGTGCTGGCAGAGGTGGGCGCTGCGCAAGCCGAAATTAAAGGCCTGGCACCCATTGCAGCCGAGGTTGGTAAGCGTCTGGTTGATATCGGCGAATTGGTACCGGCGGGCTACCCGGTGTTCGCCTTGGTTGATATCGATCGAATGTGGGTCTCGCTGAATCTACGTGAAGATCAGTTCGGTGGCATCCGCGTTGGACAGCAAATAATCGGCGATATACCAGCGCTCAATTTAGAATCCGTATCTTTTGAGGTTTATTATATCAGTCCGGCCGGAGACTTCGCTACCTGGCGATCGACCCGTCAGTCCAGTGGCTATGATGTAAAGAGCTTTGAGGTCAGAGTACGTCCGTTGCAGCAAATCGACAACTTTCGGCCGGGCATGAGCGTCCTGTTTGCATGGCCGCCGACAGATTAGGCGAGTCAGCGAGTAGGGCGACGCCGATGCAGGCGGTGATGACGTCGGCGCGCCGCGAATACCGGTTTCTGCGGGGAAGTCCCTGGGATCTTGCGCTGGCCACATGGATTCCATGCCTGTTGCTCATTATTATGGCTTGGCTGTTTAGCGCTGGAGTCCCAAGGAATCTACCGATTGCGGTGGTTGATCTTGACCGCAGCGAGACCAGTCGCGACCTGGTGAGGCATCTTCAGGCACCGCCCGGTTTGTCAGTTTCTGAGCAGCCGGTGTCGTTGCAGCAGGCTTTTTCATTGGCACGTGCACTGAAAGTATATGCGGTGGTTTATATTCCTGTCGGCACAGGTCGAGACATCCAACGCGGCGACAGCGGCACCCTCTTAAGTTATTTCAATGCCAGTTACCAAGTGGCGGGACAAGCGGCAGCACGCGATATTGACACTGCTGTACAGGCGGTATCGGCAAGATTGGCCATGACCGAAGTTGCCCTGAGTCGCGGCCCCGCAAGTGTCCGCGCTGCACCGATCACGGTGCAGACAAGTGTGCTGTTTAATCCAAGCCGTAGTTATGAACATTTTTTGTTGGGCTTACTGTTCCCGGCCATTTTACATTTGGCCATGTGTGTGGCTGTGGTGGGGGCATTTGGTCGTGAACTGCGTGATGCCACCATACAGGTCTGGCTGCGTGATAGTCACGACCGCTTAATACCGGCGGTGCTTGGCAAAATTGCACCATACTTGCTGTTGTTCACCGTTTATGGTGGTGTTGGCCTGGTGTGGCTGGTGGTGATTCACGGCAATGGTGTGGCCGGCGGATTTATTTGGTTGTTGTTGGGACAGGCACTGATGTATTTGGCGTACGCTGCGATTGCGTTGTTATTTGTAGCGGTCACGCGTAACATGGCTTCAGCTTTATCGGTAGCGGGTTTATATGCGGGCACATCCTTGGCGTTCTCGGGAGCAACGTTCCCATTACAGGGCGCACCTTGGTTCACCCGATTATGGAGTGATTTATTACCGTATACCGCCTACCTGAGGCTGCAGACCCAACAATTGGATATAGGTTCTGCACTGGCTGTCTCGGTGTGGCCTATGGGGATTTTATTACTGTTTGTGCTGATTGCCGGGGTTGCCGGGGTTGGCTTGTTAGGTCGTGCATCGCGTGACCCAACGGCCTGGGGGCGACGATGAATCTTTTTTCTCAAGCCTTTGCTGAAACCATCCGTGCCATTGTCAGTGATCGGGTGGCGTTGCTGGTCTTGGTCGGTGCGGTGGTGCTGTATTCGTTTTTCTACCCTTTGGCGTATCGTCATCAAGTGGCCATAGATTTGCCACTGGTGGTGGTTGATCAGGATCACAGTCCGATGAGTCGCAGTTTGTTGCGTAAGCTCAATGCGGTGCGCGCGCTACACTTGGTTGGCGTGGTTGGCTCCATGGACCAGGCGCAAGAACTGGTGGAACGTGGCAAAACCGAAGCGGTGTTGTTAATACCTGCTGATTTTGAGCGTGATATCTTGCGAGGTGGTCAGGGCCGATTGGCGCTGTTCGGCAATGGTGCGGTGCTGGGTCGAGCCAGTGTGGTGATGCAAGGTGCGGCTAAGGCCATTACCGCTTTTGGCCAAGAAGTGGCACTTAGCCAGGCGCAATTTGCAGGCATTCCCGCCGGGCCACCATTGCAGCTGGTGGAGCGGCCTTTGTTCAATACCGCTGAGGGTTATGGCAGCAGCATTGTTCCCGGTGTCGCGGCGTTAATTGTGCAACAGACCTTACTTGTCGGGGTGGCGGTGATGGCCGCTACTCGGCGTGAACGGCATGGTAAGCTGCGGCTATCGCGGCCTGGTCTGTCTGGCATTGCCGCTGCATTTATGGTTATTGGCATGCTTAGTCTGCTGTATTTTAGTGGTTTTGTTTTCTGGTTCCAGGACTATCCGCGCGCCGGCAATCTGATTGGCTTGATGCTCGCGGGTGTGCTGTTTATTGCTGCAGTGGTGAGTTTCGCACTTTTCTTCGGTAGTTTTTTTCGCACCCGAGAACGTGCTTTTCAGCTCATCACCGTCACATCATTACCACTGTTCTTTTTGTCTAACTTGTCGTGGCCGGTAGAAGCCACGCCAGAGATTTTAGTGCGCATCGCTCAGATGTTGCCCAGTACGCCGGGAATCAACGCCATGGTTAAACTCAATCAGATGGGCGCGCGGTTACCGGAGGTGTCAGCAGAGCTTATTAACTTAGCTATACTGACATTACTTTACGGTGTTCTGGCCATGTGGCGTTATCGGCCGGCTCCGAATGGCCATGATCGAGATGATATTGATAGTCAAGCGTTTACTGCTGCGGACGATTCGACAGCAAAATCGTCCATTGGCAGAACATAATTCAATCGCTAAAATGAGTTGCATGCGAAAGTATAGGCTAAATATTAACAGCGTTATTAGAGGTCGAATAATTACATGAAAGTTATTTTCTCACATGGTAAAGAAAGCGGGCCTAAGGGCGGTAAAATTCGGGCATTAGCGGCCTTAGCAACCGACTTAGGGTGTACTTATGAATCGCTAGATTATCGTGATTTGCCGGACCATCCGGATAAGCGAGTCGGGCGTTTGCTTGAGTATATTGCAGCAAGTGATGACGATATCCTATTGGTCGGTTCGAGCATGGGCGGTTATGTCAGTCTGGCTGCCGCTTGTGAGCTGGCTGAAAATAATGATGATTTTAGGCAACGTATTAAAGGTTTATTTTTAATGGTACCGGCAGTTTATTTACCGGGCTATCAACGCCAGAATTTTAATGTCGAGTTACCAAAAATGTGTATCGTTCATGCGTGGGGTGATGATGTTGTATTTTATCAAAATAGCTTACGTCTGGCGGCACAGCATGAAGCAGATTATCATCTTTTTGCCGGTGGTCACCGGCTATCAGAGGCTTTACCTCAAGTGAAGCAGGTTTTTTCAGGATTTTTACAGGTATTGTTATAGCATCCATACAAATAACCTGTTTTTAGCGATGTTATGTCGGCATGGCTAAGTTATTATCCGCTTTTATTGGAATTTTTATTTAAAGTCCCATAAAGTTTTAATTAAATCATTGATTTTAAAAGGTTCCTTTTTAGGCGCCTTGATTGTGGTCAAACAAGCACTAAATAATCTGTTTCAGCCTACCTTTTCAGTGCTTAAAAAGTTACAATCCGAATAATTTACCGCAGCCCTAACAGGCCTATCGGATAGTCGGCCATGTATCTTAAAGCCACTACCTTAGTAACGATTTGCTGTTGATTTTAGTCGATTATGTCGTCCACTGAATCTGTAAGCAACTTCATTAACAGGATGAAAAAGTATCATGCAATCTCTATTGACCGCTGAGCATAAAAAATTTATTAAAAAATTTGTGACTCAAACCAAAAAAAGTAAATCTCCTTACGGCCAAAGTGCCGAACAATTAGCCAAGCAATTATTTACCCATATGACGATGGAAGAGGTGAACTCACACTCACTCGAATACTGGGATCAAGTCATTACCAAAATGATTGCCACCATGAGTGCTTCACGACTCAAAAACCCAATTATTGAGGTAACTAATTTTAGCGATGAGCAAGAAGTTTCACACATATTTTTGGTTAATGACAACATTCCGTTTTTAGTCGATTCTGCAACCATGGCTTGTGCTGAGTTCGGTCTAGAGGTGAAATTAATTTCTCACCCGATTATTCAGATTGAAGGTAAAGATAAAGATCGTGCCTTAATTGATAAGCCGAAGAATAATGGAACGCAAGCAAAATCGTTGATTTACATTGAAGTGAGTTATCTGGATGATGCCAATGAACGCACGCAATTACAAGACTATTTAAGTCGTGTGTTTAATCAGATTCGTTATGCGGTAGCTGACTGGAAAAACATGCTTGAGCGTGTTACTACGGCTGAGCAGGCTCTCGGTGATAAAGGTGATGATCGAACACGCAACTCACAACAAAAATTTCTTACTTGGTTAGCCAATGATAACTTTACCTTTTTAGGTTACCGAAAGTACAAAAAACAAGGAGAATACTTAAGTGCTGAACCGAAAACCGGTTTGGGGTTACTCAGTTCAGAACTCGATGCCGATAATAATGATGCCAGCCAACTTAAAGTGGTTGATTATAACGTCAAAAAACAATCTGATCTGGTGGTGCTAACCAAGGTTAATAAGCTATCGAAAATACACCGCAAAGGTAATTTAGACTATGTCGGGGTGTTAGAAACTAATGATAAAGGTGAAGTGGTTGCTGAACATCGATTTATTGGTTTATATACTTCGCAAGCTATCAATACCAGCCCAATAGAAATTCCATATATAAAAACAAAAATCAAACAATTGATTAAACAATTTGCTTTCGAGGTGAATTCTCATTCTGAAAAAATGTTGATGCATATAATCGATAGTTTCCCTCGTGATGAGGTGATGCAAAGCAACACAAAGGAATTGTTTTACGCCATATACCAGTCCTTAGCTATCCAGGAAAAGGTCACCACTCAAGTAATTGCCCGAATTGATAAATTTGGACGTTATGGTTCTTTTATGATTTATGTGCCTAAAGATTTGTTTAACACCAAGGTACGCTTAAAAATCCAAAAATTAGTTACTGAAGCTGTGCAAGGCGTTGAAGTTGAGTTCGCGGTATCCATTGACGATTCTCACTTTGCACGACTGTATTTAGTGATACGTGATATCAAGCATTTTGATAAGCAGTTAATAGATAACCTAAAACAACAGATTATAGAAATCGTTAAAACCTGGGAAGATCAACTGCGGTTAGTACTGGTTGAACGATTTGGCAATGAGCAAGCACAGCCACTGATGGCGAAGTTCAAAGGTGCATTTCCGGTGGCTTACACGGAAGATGTTAGTCCTAGAGTAGCTTCTTATGATTTAGAACACGCCAACAAGTTATCAGATGTCGATGATTTACAGGTAAGTTTATACATGCCGCGGGTGAAACAACAAGGCGAGTTTAGATTCAAGGTATTTCGCTTTAACAAGACCATGCCTTTAAGTGAGGTGCTGCCAGATTTGGAAAATCTTGGTTTACAAGTGGTTAGTGAGCGACCTTATGAGTGGCAGTTGGCCGATGGAAGGATTATTTGGGTTCAAGACTTTGATTTGAACCTGGCCTCTGGACAAGCCTTGAAATTGGAATTGGTAAGAGAGCGATTCCACAGTGCTTTTGCTAAAGTGTCACGCAATGAGTTGAGTTCTAACCCGTTAAATAAATTGGTTATTTTAGGCGGTTTAAACTGGCGTCAAATTTACTTTATTAATGGTTTAGTTAAGTATTTACTACAAACCGGTTTACCGTATAGCCGTGATTACATCGTTAAAGCTCTGGTCAACCAGCCACATATCAGTCGCTGGATTGTGGAGTTATTTACCATTCGTTTTAGTCCGGCATTGGATCAATTGGATGCCACTGAAGTTCGTGAGTATTTTAAGGCTTTTCAGCAGAAATTTGCTGATCAAATGCTTCACCTGAATATAACCCTTAATGATAATCAACAAGCCTGTGTTGATAAATATTTCCGCAGTCGAAAACTAGATCGTGAAAGTTTAGCCGATAAAGTTGAGAAGGTTATCAATGCGTTACTTGTCAGTGTTTCATCACAAGATGAAGATCGTATTATTCGCTATGTGACAGAAACCATTCGTGCGGTAATTCGTACCAACTTCTTCCAAATAGTCGGAGAAGGTAAATTTAAACCAGCGATGAGTATAAAAATCGACTCATCGGCTTTGTCATTTATTCCTAAGCCGGTTCCTTATCGTGAGATTTTTGTTTACTCTCCGGATGTTGAAGCAATCCATTTACGAATGGGAGAAGTGGCTCGTGGTGGTTTGCGTTGGTCAGACCGCTATGAGGACTTTAGAACTGAAGTTTTGGGATTAATGAAAGCTCAACATGTTAAAAATGCCATTATTGTTCCGGTTGGCTCGAAAGGTGGTTTCGTGGTCAAGCGCTTACCACAAGGTGATCGCGATGTGGTGATGGCTGAGGTTAAACGTTGTTATCAAATTTATATCGGTTCGATGCTCGATATTACCGATAATATTGTCAATGAAAAGGTGGTCTATCCAGAAAATGTAGTGCGCTATGATGGAGATGACCCTTATTTAGTGGTGGCGGCTGATAAGGGCACAGCAACCTTCTCTGATATTGCCAATGCAATTTCGCAAGAACGTGGTTTTTGGTTAGGTGATGCGTTTGCTTCCGGTGGCTCGGTCGGTTACGACCATAAAGGTATGGGTATAACAGCTCGCGGGGCCTGGGAGTCCGTGAAGCGTCATTTTAGAGAATTGGGTGTGGATTGCCAAAAGCAAGATTTCTCAGTAGTCGGTATTGGTGATATGGGCGGTGATGTATTTGGTAATGGGATGTTGTTGTCTAAACATATTTGCTTAAAAGCCGCTTTTAATCATATGCACATATTCTTAGACCCGAACCCAGATTCGGCAAGTAGCTGGAAAGAGCGTAAGCGCTTATTTGAGATGCCACGATCAACATGGGATGATTTCGACAAAAAACTGCTGTCTAAAGGTGGTGGGGTTTATTCACGGTTTGATAAAGCCATTCCATTATCGGAAGAGGTCAAAGATTGGTTAAAATTAAAACAAGATGAAATTGCGCCTCAAGAATTGATTAAGAAATTATTGCAATCCGAGGTCGATTTGATTTGGAATGGTGGTATTGGCACCTATGTGAAAAGCAGCGAAGAGAGTCATGCCGATGTCGGTGACAGTGCCAATAACAGTTTACGGGTTAATGGTAATGAATTACGTTGCTTGGTGTTTGGTGAAGGCGGCAATTTAGGTATGACCCAACGAAGTCGAATTGAATATGCTAAAACGGGTGGTCGTCTTAATGCAGATTTTATCGATAACTCAGCCGGAGTGGATTGCTCTGACCATGAAGTTAACATTAAAATATTATTACAACAAATGGTTAAAGATGGCCAAATGGATACTGCCGAGCGTAATAAACTGTTAGCTGATATGACATCAGAGGTAAGTCGCTTAGTGTTGGCGAATAATTACCGGCAAAACAAAATTTTATCTTTTATGTTGCACGTCAGTGCAGAACGTATTGGTGCTAAAGCCCATTTAATTAAAACTTTAGAAAATAAAGGCTTATTAGATCGCGAGATTGAGTTTTTACCTTCAGAAACCGAACTAAAAGCCCGTCAACAAAATAATGAGGGCTTATACAGCCCCGAATTGTGCGTGTTGTTATCTTATTCTAAAATTGATTTATATAAACAATTGTTGGTTTCTGATGTCTTAGATGACCCATGGCTACGTGATGTAATCGTTCATTACTTTCCCCAACAATTACAAAATATTGATGCAAAATATCTTGATAATCATCAACTTAAACGTGAAATTATAGGCACAATCTTAACCAGTCAGATTATAGATCGTATGGGTGCTACTTTTATGTTACGCATGAATGAAGACACCGGGGCTGATGTTAGTGCTATTGCCTTAGCTTACTTTTTGGTTGTTGAGTTGTTTGATTTAAACGACTTATGGCAAGCTATTGATGCCCATGACGGTCAAGTCTCTGCAGATGAACAATTAAAAGCCCTTAAATCCATTTGGATATTTGTACGACAATCGGTTCGTTGGGTGCTTAATAATATTGGCCACAGTATTGAGTTGAAAACTCAGTTAAAACAATTACAGTCAGGAGTGGATGCATTTGTTGCTGATTTTGAGCAACATATTACACCCTCAGACAGTCTTGTTTTCCAGCGTGAAAATAAATCGTTGGCTGAAAAAGGCTTTAGTAAAAAGCTCGCCAAACAGCTTGCGGCTCTTCCATACATCAATGCTGCACTAGATGTAGTTAAAGTTGCTAATGATGAAAAGGTTACGGTTAAAACGGCTGCTAATATGTATTTCCCACTGGGCCAGTATTTAAACTTAGTGTGGCTTAACAGTATGGTTGAAAAATTACCGGTGGACAGTCATTGGCATGTTCACGCCAGAGGTGATTTACGGGATGATTTAAGTGAGCATCATGCTGAATTAACGGCGGCTTTAATAAGACGTTACGGCAGTAAAAAATCAGCCGAAAAGATTATGCAGCAATGGTTACATGATCAGCAAAAAAAGGTAAATAATGTAAAACAACTTATGACCAGTATTAAAAGTGAGAAACAAGCGGATTATGCCACTGTTATGGTGGCGGTTAATTCCTTGAGTAACCTGGTATCAGCAACCCGTTAATAGCTAGATATAAGGTTTAGATAGAAGCAGTCTGTGTTTTGCACCTGGCTGCTTTTTTTATGGCTTAAATAAGAGCTAAATAAAACCTAAGAATCTTCGCTGCAAGCAACTGAAGTGACGACATCAGTAATTAATATAAAAAACTACGATTCAGAGCTGCGTTTTCGGTATTTATTGATGTTTTTCTGAAATAGGGCGCGAATAATTTTATCCGGTAATAAACGAGTCAGTAATGCGATTAACTGATTGCGCCAACCATTAATTTTAATTGCTTTATTGGCTTCAACCGCTTGTAAGCCTTCAGATACAACTTCATCAGCTGACATCCACAGTGATTTTGACAAGCTATTCATACGCTTACGAGTGCCATTGGCATCGTGGAACTCAGTGTAAGTGAAGCCGGGGCAGAGGGCGCTGACGTGCACCCCAAAATCTTTAGCTTCTAAATGTAAAGAATGGGCAAACTTTATAACAAATGATTTCATCGCTGCATACAGTGTATGGCCAGCTGTTGGTGGTGCCAATCCGGCTAAAGAAGCGACTTGTATAATACGACCGTAGCCGGCTTTTTTCATTGCTGGATAGAACAAATAAGTGAGTTCGACCAAAGAGTTGAGCATAACATTAAGTTGTGCCTGATGGTCAAGCCAAGAAGCGTGATCAAAATCTCCAGGCAAACCATAACCGGCGTTATTGATTAGCATGGCCACAGGCCATTGTTGTTTCTGACAATATTGATAGATAGCTTGAGCGGCACCGGGTTGTGCTAAATCCGCAGTAATGACATGGGCGTCAATGCCATATTTTTGCTGTAATTGTTGTGCTAATTGTTGTAATCGATTAGTTCGACGCGCCACTAATATTAAAGGCCATCCTTGGCCGGCTAATTGCTGTGCGAAACATGACCCTAAACCAGCTGATGCACCGGTAATCAGGGCATAGCCATTATTCTGCATTTATTTAATATCTAGAACTGCTAACCGGTTGTCTTTTAGACTTGCGTAGTAGTGGGCTAGGTTAGTGATATCCTCATCACTTAGAGTGGCTGAAAAACCCGCCATGATAGGATTATTTCGATCACCTGAACGGTATGCTTTAAGTGAATGAATAAGGTAACTGGCGTACTGTCCCGCTAGGTTTGGGTAAGTCGGAATAATGCCGATACCGTCTAGACCGTGACATGAAGCACAAACTTGTTCTGCTTTGACCTTACCGGCAGCAATATCGACCGCATACACTGGCTTAGATACTGACAAACCGACTGTCATTAAAACGAACAGGGCAATAAAGGTTAATGTGTGTTTTTTAATTATCATGATTTAATCCTGCTTGGCTTGTCCGGCTTGAGAAAAATAAACAGCTATATCACTGATGTCTTGATCGGTTAAACTTCCGGCTTGTGCTTCCATAGTACTGTGCTTTCTGGCACCGGAGCGATAATCCTTTAAAGCTGTTTCGATAAATTCTTTATTTTGACCGCCAATTTTTGGAACATGATAATTCGGATAGGCATTTTTATAGGCCGGAATACCGTGACAGCCGCTGCAGGTATAGGCAATTAGCTCGCCTCGCTTTGCGTCACCCGCGGCTACGGCTACATTGACCATAAACAATAGACATAGCAATAAACATTTATTCATGATGGGCACAATAAAATTAAAACGAACATTATAAGCAGTATTACTATACGACTCAATTACTAAAAGCAATTTTACGTAAAATGAGGGTTATTATTTGCTGTTTTATTTATAAATTATTAACCTTACGTTAATCTTAATCAATTATAATAGGCAGAAATTAAATAACGCAATTAAACCGATTATTTCTCGGTTACACAGACTTGAATTAGTGTGTTTTTGTAACCATATTACAACTACTTTTTAAAAGGTAAAAATTATGAAAAAATTGTTAACATTAGGTGCTATTCTTTCTTTTGGATTTGTTTCAGCCGTAAGTGCGGAAACTTGTGAATTAGAAATTGATAGTAATGATCAAATGCAATTTGACCAATCTGAAATGACTATTGGTGCAGAGTGCACAGAAGTTAAATTAACCCTGACTCACAGTGGCACTATGGCCTCCAATGTTATGGGACACAACTGGGTTTTAACACAAACCAGTGATATGCAAGCTGTTGCAACTGCTGGTATGTCAACCGGTTTGGACAATCAATATTTGCCAGAAGATCAATCTAAAGTAATCGCAGCTACTGACATTATCGGTGGTGGTGAAAGTACTTCAATTACATTTGATGTATCTGAATTATCAAGTGATGTTGATTATTCATTCTTCTGCAGCTTCCCAGGTCATTGGGGCGTGATGAAAGGTAAATTTATTGTTGAATAAATTATCATAAATAACGTAATAAAAATCCCAGCTTAGGCTGGGATTTTTTTTGCGCTAACAAATCATTCAATGCGTTAGATAACGCGAACTTCTTCTTCTAAGATTATCCCAAAACGGGATTTAACGGCTTTTTTGGCGGCACTGGCTAAAGCCAGCAAATCCTCACCATTGGCATTGCCGTGATTAACTAAAATTAAAGCGTGTTTTTCATAAAAACCGGCATCGCCTTGGCGTTTACCTTTAAACTCACACTGTTCTAGTAACCAGGCTGCACTGGTTTTTTTCATGTCCGGTTGTTCAGGCACATCAAAAATAGGCAGGCTTTTATGCTTTTTCTTTATCCGTTCAACCTGATGAGGCTCGAGTATGGGGTTTTTAAAATAACTGCCGGCGTTCGGTAAGTCTTTGGGATTAGGTAGTTTAGATTGTCGAATCTCAGTAACGGCTTTGGCGACTTCTGCATAGCCCGGTTTTTTCTTACTGCCTTTGAAATAATCAGCCAAGGCAGGATAACTAATATTGATTTCACTGTCAGGACGTAGATCCAAACCAATCCGACTAATAATCCAGGGTCGATCATGGTAACGAAAAATACTGTGCCGATAGCTGAAATGACATTCTTCATTACTGAGTCGATGATAACGGCCGGTTTGCCAGTTATAAACCTCAACCCAAACTAAAATATCTTTTAATTCAACACCATACGCACCAATATTTTGAATTGGGGCAGCACCCACCGTCCCGGGTATTAGGGCTAGATTTTCGATCCCGCCTAATTGACGGCTAACGGACCAAACCACTAAGTCATGCCAAGAGGTGCCGGCCCATACCACCACTAAATTATCAATAATCTGGACATATTTACGGGGTTGAATATGGGCTACAAAGCGATTGATTTCAGGTTTTAACAGTAAATTGCTACCACCCGCTAAAACCAACATATCGGAGATTTTTAAGTCTTTTGGAAGTGTTTCTAGATCGCTGAGTGAGTTTATTTTTTGATAGCGCTCACACACACTATCCACCGCTAAGGTGTTAAATTGCTTTAAATTTGTGGTATTAACCATGTTTACTTTTTAACCATCCATTGATTTGTTGAATCAGGGTTAGGCCATGATAAACAAAGCCGCTGTAAATCTGGATTAGGTCAGCTCCAAGCTTGAATTTATCGATGGCATCTTCAACTGACATGATACCACCAACCGCAATAATAGGGAAATTCTTGCCCATTAGTGTACGCATTTGAACTAAGGTTTCATTGGCGAATTCTGTTAATGGTTTACCACTTAAACCACCACTTTGTTGACATAAATCAGGCGAGCTTTTTAAGTTTTCAGGTCGTGCTATGGTGGTGTTGGTGCAAATAAGACCATCCATACCACAGGATTTAAGACTGTTGGCCATATTTGTTAATTGTTGTGGACTTTGGTCCGGAGAGATTTTAACGACCAAAGGCGTGTATTTACCGCTACTTTTGTGAGCTTCTTGTTGCACCTGTTTAAGACCGGACAACAAGTGCTCCAAGGCTGTATCGTTTTGTAGTGACCTTAAATCCGGGGTATTAGGTGATGAAATATTTATCGTTATATAGTCAGCATTAAGATGCGTCTTTCTAAAACAATGGATGTAATCATCTAAGGCCCGATTATTCGAAGTGTCCTTATTTTTGCCAATATTTATACCCAAAACACCGTGATGGCTGCTTTTTTTAACTTGTTTAACCAGGTAATCCACACCTTTATTATTAAAGCCCATGCGGTTAATTATTGCTTGATCATCCGTTAATCTGAATAAGCGAGGTTTAGGATTACCCGCTTGTGGTTTGGGTGTGACTGTACCAATTTCCAAAAAACCAAAACCCATCCGGCTTAAGCCAGGCAAGGCATCGCCATTTTTGTCAAAACCGGCCGCTAATCCAACCCGACCAGGAAAGTCAATACCCATTAAGTGCGTCTTACCTTCAGGATGAGATTGCTTAATCAGACAGGAGCTAATTCCTGACATAGAATTAATGGCCAAATCATGGGCCATTTCCGGTGGTAATTGGTGCAATATTCGATTAAATATACTTTCTATCATAGTTATGTATTAAAACGTAGGGTATAAAAAAGCCCCACCAACTTATGAAGAAGGAGGGGCCTTATTTTTAACATGCCGAAAGAAATTTAAATATCAAACTTAATGCCTTGTGCTAACGGCAATTCAGTTGAATAGTTAATGGTGTTTGTTTGTCGGCGCATATAGGCTTTCCAAGCATCAGAACCTGCTTCACGGCCACCACCGGTTTCTTTTTCACCACCAAATGCACCACCAATTTCAGCACCTGAAGTACCAATGTTAATGTTGGCGATACCACAATCACTGCCGGCTGCCGATAAAAACTGTTCAGCCTGGCGGAGATCGTTTGTAAATAATGCCGAAGATAAGCCATGAGCGACATCATTATGCTGTTCAATCACTTCATCCAAATCGGAAAAAGTCATGACATATAAAATGGGTGCAAAGGTTTCGGTTTTAACAATTTCCCAATCCGCTTGTGCTTTAACGATACATGGCTCAACAAAAAAGCCCGGACCGTCACCATAGGGAACACCGCCGGTTAACACTTCACCGCCGGCTTCTTTGGCGCGGTTTACGGCATTTAAATACATTTGTACTGAAACACCATCGATTAAAGGCCCCATCAATGTGTCTTTGTCTAATGGGTTACCGATTTTAACTTGTTTATAGGCATGTACAACCTTTTCAATAAGTTCATCTGCAATGTCCTCATGGACAAATAAACGACGTGTAGAGGTACAACGTTGACCAGCTGTTCCAACAGCACCAAATACAATGGCTGGTACCGCTAATTTTAAATCGGCAGATTTATCAACGATAAGGCCGTTATTTCCACCCAGTTCCAACAATGAGCGACCCATACGCTTGGCAACTTGTATACCGACTTGTTTGCCGACTTGGGTTGAGCCTGTGAAAGACAGTAAATTGACCCGCTCATCATCAACAAATTGTTTTGCCAACTCATTGCCACCATCGCTAAACATCATAAATATGGGCGGGAAGCCATGATCTTTGAGGGCTTTATTACAAATATTTTGTACCGCAATTCCACATAAAGGGGTTTTTGGGCTTGGCTTCCAAATGGAGATATTGCCACAAATAGCGGCTATAAATGCATTCCATGACCAAACCGCTACCGGAAAGTTAAAGGCAGAAATAATGCCGACAACGCCAAGCGGATGCCATTGGTCATACATGCGATGACCCGGACGCTCTGAATGCATGGTATTACCGTACATCATACGCGATTGACCAACCGCAAAATCAGCCATATCAATCATTTCTTGAACTTCGCCATCTCCTTCTGATTTAATCTTACCCATTTCGACAGAAACCAAAGAGCCCAAAGCATCTTTATGTTGACGTAGGGCCTCACCGACAATTCGCACAGCTTCACCACGTTGTGGACCCGGAATGGTGCGCCATTCTTTTGCGGCTGCTTTCGCCGTTTCTAATACGTTTTCATAGTCGGCCTCACTGGCAGAGTAAACTTTGCCTAATAACTCTCCGGTAGCCGGATTATAAGACTCTATTAAACCCGCAGATTTATCAGTTGACCATTCACCGAAACCGGTACATGTACCTGGGTTGATATCTTTAACACCTAATTCTTTTAAAAAATCCATCATAATCTCCTTAAACTTTCTCTATCATTTCGGGAATGACTTTAAATAAATCACCAACTAAACCAATATCGGCCACTTCAAATATAGGGGCGTCAGCATCTTTATTAATGGCGACAATGGTGCCGGCATCTTTAATGCCGGTTAAATGCTGAATGGCACCGGAAATCCCAAAACACATGTACAGGTCAGGGGCAATGATTTTACCGGTTTGACCTACTTGCATGTCATTAGGGACATAACCTGCATCGACAGCAGCCCGTGAAGCGCCCGTAGCGGCCTTAATCTTGTCAGCCAATTCAAATACCATCGCAAAGTTCTCTTTTGAGCCGACACCGCGGCCACCAGATATAACTTTGCTGGCGGTTTGTAAATCAGGACGATCGGTATTACCTGATTCCAAAGTTACAAATGTTGTATGTTGCGCCATGGTGGTCAACTCACTGACAACCACTTCAGCTTGGCCATCGCTGGTTTTATCGGCGCTAAATGAAGCGGTACGAATGGTTGCGACTTGTTGTTCGCTGTCGCTAGTGACCGTAATAATGGCGTTTCCGGCATAAATAGGGCGCTTATAGGTTTTAGCATCAATGATTTCCATAATATCACTGAATTGATTAACCCCTAATAAGGCAGCCACCCGTGGCATAACGTCCTTACCGAAAGTGGTCGATGGCCCCCAAATATGGCTATAACCTTGTGCCATTTCAGCCACAGTGGGTGCAATCGATGCCGCCAATTGATCGTGGTTGTCTTGGCAGACAACTGCATTTACTTTATTAACGCCACTAAATTGCGCGACTTGGTCGGCGACTGACTTGTCACCGGTAAATAAAACAACATCAATACTGGCATCGCTAAGTTGTTTTGCGGCACTGAGTACTTTAGCTGTTGATTGATTAATTTGTTGGCCGTTATGTTCGGCTAAAATTAGTACTTTATTCATGACAGTAACCCTTTTTCTTTTAACATGGTAACTAATTCATCCACAGACTCTACCATAATGCCTTTGGTTCTGGGCTGCGGTGGCTCATAGCTTTTAATCGTTAGTTTTTGTTCGCTTCTGTCACCGGCAATATCATTTATATCAATGGTTTCCAAAGGCTTCTTTTTGGCTTTCATAATGTCTGGTAGTTTGACAAAGCGCGGGGTATTAAGACGTAAATCTGTGGAAATAACGGCCGGTAATTCAACTTCAATGGTTTCCAGTCCGGCGTCCACTTCTCGAGTGGCTTTTAATCCATTGTCAGTAAACTCAACTTTTGAGACAAAGGTCGCTTGTGGGCGATTCCATAAGGTTGCTAACATTTGTGGTGTTTGGTTGTTATCATCATCAATGGCTTGTTTACCGGTGATGACTAATCCCGGCTGCTCCTTTTCGATGACCTTTAATAATACCTGTGCCGCTTGTAGTGGCTGCACCGCTTGTGCAGTGTTAATTAGGATAGCTCGATCTGCACCCATAGCCAGAGCAGTTCGTAGTTGCTGTTGCGATTCTTCACTGCCAATACTGACAACAATCACCTCATCAGCTTTTCCCTGTTCCTTAATACGTAACGCTTCTTCAACGGCTATTTCATCAAATGGATTGATGCTCATTTTGACACCGTCAGTGGCTACCCCGGTACCGTCAGGTTTAACCTGAACTCGAACGTTGTAATCAACAACGCGTTTAATCGCGACAAGTATTTTCATAAAATAAGTAGAGTATTAAAAGGCGCTGAATTATAGCACTTACACCTTAAGAATTCATTATTTTGACACAAATAACGATTAACCAAAGCGGTTATTAAACTGACTTATTAAATCCCTGCTTTAAGTCACTGAAATAGCGCATCAAAATCAATCTGCGGCTGATGAAAATAGGTTTGGGTATTAACCAAGACAACAACCACCCCAGTAAGAGTTCTGGCAGATATTTAAGGACAATAAGGGTTTGCGTAAAGTATTTTCGCGGACCGTTAAAGTGTTTGCTGACATACATGTGCTTTGCCGCTAAGGCGGCAGACTTACTGCGAACACGATCTGCCATACGATGTTGGCTGGAAACACCGTGGTGATGCTGCCACGCAGTCTGCTGACTGACGGCTACTTTCAAACCCAGATTAGTGGCGCGATAACATAAATCAACATCTTCCATAAACATAAAAAAACGCTCATCCCAGCCACCTAATCGGACGAAGTCATTTTTCCGCATTAAAATAACTGAACCAGAAACCCAATCGCAATAATATAAATCCTGATCTGTCACATCTCTTGGTGCTGATTTAAAGTAGCCGCCAATTAATGGTATAAATCGCGCCATGGTCGGGAAGCGACCACTTATTATCTGCTTTTTAGCTTGGCCATTTACTTGAGCCGGAGCCAACAAATCAACTTTCTGTGTTTGAAAAACACGAACCAACTGATGCAGACCGTTTTCTGGTATTTCAATATCTGGATTACAAAATAATAGCAATGATGTTTTAGCAGCTGACGCCCCCAGGTTGCAGCCGGCAGCAAAGCCAATGTTTTTGTGACTGGAAAGCCATTGAACATCGATAGACTGTTGACTTAACTGGTTACAAATTGTGCTGAAATCAGGTTTCGGCAGGGTGGAGCAATTATCGACGATAATTACAGTTACTTTAGTTAATACCTTTGTATCGTATTTTTGTCGGCCAACACTCTGTAATAGCTGTTCTAAAACCTGCCAACTATTGTAGTTAACAATAATTAAGGATAGCGTCTCTGACTTTAGCATTTGACAGATAACAATTTAGTAAAAAAAATCACATTATAAAGCATTAAAATATCAGTGGTCGGTTGAATTTGGCTGATTGTTGGGGCTGACCCATGATGGCCATTCTGATATAATTGTTCGTTTTTTATGGATAACACCAATATGCAGGAAAAATGGTTAGTGACCGGCGGTGCCGGTTTTATTGGTGGCAACTTTATTTTGCGCCAAATACAACAACATCATCGTACTGTTATCAATCTGGACAAGTTAACCTATGCCGGTAATTTGGATACCTTAGCGTCAATTGCTGACAACCCCCTTTATTATTGGGTGCACGGTGATATCCAAAACCAAAATTTGGTTATGGGATTATTAAATCAACATCAACCTTCAGCGATTGTGCATTTTGCGGCTGAATCACATGTCGATCGTTCTATTGAAAGTCCGGAAGATTTTCTGCAAACTAACATAATGGGGACGTTTTCATTATTGGAAGCAGCCCTCAAATATTACCGTGAATTGCCCGCCGAGCGGCAACAACAATTTCGTTTTCTGCATGTTTCAACCGATGAGGTATATGGCTCATTAGGTGACACCGGCTTGTTTACTGAAACCACAGCTTATGCCCCTAATTCACCGTATTCAGCCTCAAAAGCCGCTTCGGATCATTTAGTCAGAGCTTATCACCATACCTATGGCTTACCGGTGGTTACCACCAATTGTTCTAATAATTACGGGCCGTACCAGTTTCCCGAAAAATTAATTCCTTTGATGATTGATAAAGCCTTACAACAACAGCCCATGCCCATATACGGGGACGGCAAGAACGTCCGAGATTGGCTGTATGTCAGTGATCATTGTCGAGCCATTGAAACCGTTATTGAACAAGGGCGGGTTGGTGAGGTCTATAATGTAGGTGGAAATGAAGAACGCCAAAACATAGAAATTGTGCATGCCATTTGTGACAGCTTAGACAAGCTAAAGCCGATCGATAAATCGTACCGGGAACTGATTACTTATGTAGATGATCGCCCCGGACATGACAGAAGATATGCCATAGATTCCAGTAAGTTACAGGATGAGCTTAACTGGAAACCAGAAGAAACATTTGCCTCCGGTCTGGAGAAAACAGTGGCTTGGTATTTAGCCAATCAAACATGGGTTGAGCGGGTTAAAGACGGTAGTTACCAAGGCCAACGTTTAGGCCAACAAACAACAGAGAAACTTTTATGAAACGAAAAGGTATTATATTAGCCGGTGGTTCCGGAACCCGTTTATACCCTTTGACTCATTCAGTGAGTAAACAGTTGTTGCCAGTGTATGACAAACCGATGATTTATTACCCATTGAGCACCTTAATGTCAGCCGGCATTAAAGAAGTGTTGATTATCAACACCCCCCATGAGCAACCCTTGTTTAAAACTTTATTAGGTGACGGTTCGCAATGGGGTATGTCGATACACTACGCAGTGCAGCCGGAGCCGGGTGGTTTGGCCCAGGCATTTCTAATCGGGGAATCGTTTATTGACGGTAATCCGTCATGTCTTATTCTAGGTGACAACATCTTTCATGGTGCCGGCATGGGGAAATTAATGCGCAATGCCGGTGAGCGTGAGCAGGGTGCCACCGTTTTCGGTTACCGAGTACATGATCCGGAACGTTATGGTGTAGCTGCTTTTGATAAGGATGGGGTGGTCATTGATTTAGAAGAAAAACCGGAAAAACCCAAATCGAATTATGCAGTAACCGGCTTATATTTTTATGACTCACAAGCGGTTGATATTGCTAAATCCCTACAACCATCGCACCGCGGTGAGTTGGAAATTACCGATTTAAATAAGGTCTATCTACAAAATCAAGCCTTACAAGTAGAACTCATGGGCCGTGGATTTGCTTGGTTGGATACCGGCACCCACGATTCTCTGGCAGAGGCCACTAACTTTATTTCCACCATTGAACGTCGCCAAGGCATTAAAATTGCCTGCCCAGAGGAAATTGCTTATAACCTAGGTTGGATTGATGCAGAACAAGTACTTAAACTAGCAGAGCCCATTAAGAAAAATGGTTATGGCCAATACCTAATTTCACTGATTAAGGATGATCATGAACGTTATTGAAACTGACTTACCCGGGGTTTTAATCATTGAGCCAAAAGTGTTTGGTGATGAGCGGGGTTTTTTTATGGAGTCTTGGCAGCAACAGCGCTACCGAGATGCCGGTATTGAATCGGACTTTGTGCAATCTAATGTATCAAAATCCAGTCATGGTGTGCTCCGAGGTCTGCATTTCCAGAACCCAAGACCACAAGGTAAATTGGTCTCCGTTTTGGTTGGAGAAGTCTATGATGTGGCGGTAGATATCCGCGTTGGTTCACCGACTTTTGGTCATTATGCCGGGATTATATTAAGCGCGGATAACCATAAACAGTTTTATGTGCCGGAAGGTTTTGCCCATGGATTTTGTGTCCTTTCAGAGACCGCTATTTTCAGTTATATGTGCACTGATTACTATCATGCGGAGGCCGAGGCATCTCTATTATGGAATGATCCGGATATTAATATTCCTTGGCCCATTAAATCACCTAAACTGTCTAATAAAGATGCTCAGGCAAAAACCTTAAAAGAAATTCCTCCACAGCAACTGTATGAGTATCAGCCATGAAAATACTCCTCACCGGCACCGACGGTCAAGTGGGTTTTGAATTGTGGCGCACATTGCAATTTAATCAAGAAATAATTCCCACCACTTCTAATGGCCGCGATGTGGCTGGCATGAGCACCATTAAACTGGATTTAGCCGATGCCGATGATGTGGCACAAAAACTGGATGCCATTGAGCCGGATGTGATATGCAATGCCGCTGCCTATACCCAAGTGGATCTGGCTGAAAACGAACCGCAAACCTGTCGTCGAATCAACACCGAAGCGGTGGCGCAAATGGCTCAATATTGCCGCCATAAACGCTTAACCTTAGTGCATTATTCAACCGACTATGTGTTTTCCGGGGAACATCGATTTCCTTGGCGAGAAACTGATCCGATAAATCCGCAGTCTGTGTACGGTCAAACCAAAGCCGATGGTGAACAAGCCATTTTAGATAGTGGTTGTGATCATATGATTTTTAGAACCGCTTGGGTTTATGCCAATCGCCGTCATAACTTTTTAAAAACCATGCTAAAGCTGGCCCAAACGCATGATGAAATTAAGGTGGTTAACGATCAACAAGGTACGCCAACGTGGGCCAATACCATTGCCTTAGCCACTATGTTGGCTTTGAACATCCCTGAAACCGGGATTTATCATTTAACGGCCGGCGGTCATACCACTTGGTACGGATTTGCCAAACAAATATTTGAACAAGCTGTGCGGATTGAACTGCTACCTAAAATGCCGCGCTTAATTCCAATATCCAGCCAAGATTTTCCTACCGCTGCCACCCGACCTAAATATTCCGTCTTGGATTGTCAGAAATTTTCAGGTACGTTTAATGTTAAACTGCCGCATTGGCAATCTGCTTTACAACATTGTATGCAAAGGATGAAACCATGAACATTATCCCTGTTATTCTATCAGGCGGTGCCGGCACTCGATTGTGGCCGGTTTCACGCAAAGCTTACCCTAAACCATTTATGCAACTGTCTGACGGTCAGAGTTTAGCGGCTTTGACCTTTGACCGGGCTTTGGAAATTGCCAGTGATGAAACTGTTATCACGGTTACTTCCAGGGATTATTATTTTTTGTGTAAAGATATTTATAAAACACATAAAAAAGCGGTGATGGATAAGCAGTATTTTTTACTGGAGCCGAGCGCTCGCAATACCGCACCGGCAATCGCTTTGGCCGCCTTAAAAACCCAAGCATTATATGGTGATGAGGCGATTATGGTGGTGATGCCTTCGGATCATTTAATTAAAGATTTGGCGGTTTTTAAAGATACAGTCAAGACTGCTGCAGCACAAGCCGCCAAAGGCTATTTAACGACCTTCGGCATTTATCCAACAGCACCTGAAACCGGCTATGGTTATATTAAAGCCGGTAAACAACTGACCGAATATGGGGTTTCAGAAATTGCTGAATTTGTGGAAAAACCGGATTTAGCGACTGCCCGAAACTACCTCAGCTCCGGTGACTATCGCTGGAACTCCGGCATGTTCTGCTTTCAGGTGGGGGCTTTGTTACAGGCGTTCACTGAGACCGCACCGGATGTCTTAAGCGCTGCTAAAAAAAGCTACCAGCAGGCGGCAACAGAACAACAACAAATTGAATTTGACGCTGACTTGTTTACCCAATTACCCGATATTTCCATCGATTATGCGATTATGGAAAAGGCCCAAAAACGCGCGGTGGTTGATTCGCGATTTGACTGGAATGATATTGGCTCTTGGAATGCCATGGCGAATTTATTGGAAAGTGATGAAAGTGGCAACCGCATTGAAGGCAAGGCCATTACAGTTGATGCTAAAAATAATTATATTCGCGCCGGTGATCGTTTAGTGGCAGTGGTTGGTGTTGATGATTTGATGGTGGTTGATACCACTGATGCAGTACTCATTGCCCATAAAGATAAATCTCAAGGTGTTAAGGATGTGGTGCAATTTTTGAAAGCCAAAGCCCATGATGCGGCCATTTATCATAAAACAGTACATCGGCCTTGGGGTAGTTATACTATTTTAGAAGATGAAGATGACTGTAAGGTCAAACGATTGGTGGTTAAACCCGGACAGGTTTTATCTTTGCAAAAGCACTACAAACGCAGTGAACATTGGACAGTGGTTAAAGGTACGGCCAAGGTACGGGTAGGGGATGATGAGTTTCTGTTAAATGAAAATGAATCCGTACATATTCCGGTAGAGACCTTACATCGCTTGGAAAACACCACAGATACTGATATCGCCTTGATTGAAGTGCAATGTGGCAGTTATTTCGGGGAAGATGATATTGTCCGCTATGAGGATATTTATGGCCGAGTTCAGGATAAAAAGGCTAACTAATTATGAATAAAGCATTTTTAGCAGAAGCCTGTGAAGTGGCACGCTATGCAGCAGCCCAAGCAGCCGGTATTATTCGTTCTTACTACGCTAATAAAGACAACGTAACGATGGTTAAAGAGGATAACACGCCGGTCACCACAGCTGATAAGGAAGCCGAACAAGCCATTATTAAGGTGTTAAAAGATCAATACCCAGAACATGGTTTTTACGGTGAAGAGTATGGCCATGACAAAAGTAATAGTGACTTTACCTGGCTAATTGACCCCATAGATGGAACTAAAAGTTTTGTTCGTGGTTATCCGTTTTTCTCAACTCAAATTGCGCTGATGTTTAAGGGTGAATTGGTGCTTGGTGTTTCGCATGCACCTTTAATGGACCAACAAGCCTATGCATATCTGGGTGGTGGTGCCTATCTAAATGGTGAACAGTTACAGGTTAGTCATCTGCTCGAATCTCATTCTTCGTGTATTTCAACCGGCAACATTCAGAGCATGGTGGCGAATAACTGGGACAAACTAGGGCAATTATTGTTAAAATTTAGTAAAATACGTGGTTACGGTGATTTTTATCATTATCATTTATTGGCCGGAGGACATATCGACTTGGTGGTTGAAAGCGATGTTAATATTTTAGACATTGCGGCTTTAACCGTTATTGTTCGTGAAGCCGGTGGTTTAATCACTGACTTAACCGGTCAACCAATTAATTTAAACACCACATCTGTGATTGCTGGCAATTCACAAACACATGCTTTGGCAATGGAAATACTGACATGAAAACATTATTAAATGAAGTCGAAAAGCTGGCAGAAGAAGCCGGACAAGCAATTATGGAAATTTATGAATCTGGGAATTTCGGCGTGGAACACAAAGCCGATGATTCACCGTTGACTCGAGCTGACTTAGCTGCCCATCATTGCATCGTAAATGGTTTACAGCAGCTGGAAACACGTTATCCGATTCTATCCGAAGAATCTGCAGATATTGCATTCAGCGAACGTCAACAATGGCAGCGCTATTGGTTAGTTGACCCCTTAGATGGCACCAAGGAATTTATTAAGAAAAATGGCGAGTTTACCGTCAACATTGCCCTGATAGATGAAGGTAAGCCAATCTTATCGGTGGTTTACGTACCAGCACAAAAACTCGCTTACACAGCTGCCCAAGGTGTGGGCGTTTTTAAGCGTGTTGAAGGCAAAAAACAATCCATCAAAGTAATGAAAAACAGCCGCTTTAAACCGACTATTGTTGGCAGCCGTTCGCACCAAACTGATGAGTTGAGTGCTTATTTAGAACGTTTGGGCCAACATGAATTGGTAAGCATGGGTAGTTCACTCAAGTTTTGTATTGTGGCCGAAGGTAAAGCCGACTTATACCCGCGTCTTGGGCCAACTTCAGAATGGGATACGGCCGCGGCCCAATGTATTGTTGAGCAAGCCGGTGGCCATGTGGTTACTTTCGACGGTCAACCTTTGCGTTATAATCAAAAAGAATCCTTACTTAATCCGCATTTCATTGTGTATGCTGATACCGGAAAAAAGTGGCTTGAAGTTTAACCATAACGAATTCCCTCTCGGCTTACTGTTTTTTTGAGTTGGACTCCATGCATCGTACTTGTAGTGATAATATAATTGATATAATGAGTGGATGAAAAGCATTCTCATTACGGTACAACACCATCTCATCAGCTTATTGATGTTGTTATTTGTAACAGCTGCCTATGGTGCAGAAAAAGAACCGACCTATCAATTCCAAATTACAGGTGTTGATAAAAACCTGGCAGAAAATATTTCTTTATTTCTCAATAATTTAACCGTTTCTTGTGATGCCTCTGATGGTATGCGACAAGCGATTAAAGAGCAGATTCCTGAACAAGTTAAACTCGCGTTACAACCCTTTGGTTATTACCAAGCTGAGGTTGTGAAAATTGATATAAAGTCAGTTAATGGCTGTTGGCAAGCAGATGTTAAAGTGCAAGCTGGAGAACCGGTATATATTCGTAAAGTTGATTATATTATTGTCGGCCCCGGCAAGGACCATCCTAAAATTAAAGACATTAAGTTTGAAAAGTTCATCAAGGTCGATAATGTCTTTATTGATCCCGATTACCAACAACTTAAACAACAATTGCGCCAATGGGCTAACAGCTATGGCTTTTTAGATGCTGATTTTAGCACCCAGCAAGTCGATGTTTATCCACAACAACAGGCGGTGGATATCAAGCTCACGTTTGAAACCGGACCCCGCTATCGACTAGATCAAGTGATAATTGAGCAAGAACCTGAATTTATGCAGCCGTCTTTTTTAGAGGGCTTGGTTGGTTTAGAGGTTGGTCAGTACCTTAATAACCAAAGCTTAATAGATGTTCGAAAACGTCTAGTCAGCAGCCAATACTTCGGCAATATCAGTGTCACGTTTGGTGAAAAAAATCTTGAAGCAGCCACCGTTCCGGCTGTTATAAAATTAACACCTGGTTACCGTATTGACTACTCCGTAGGTTTAGGGTTTACCACCGACACCGGGGCTCGATCTACCTTTGAATACCAACACCACCGATTAAATGAACGTGGCTATCAACTTAGTTCAAAGCTACAATTAGCAGAGGTGAATAGCGAATTTTCAACACGTATGAAGTTCCCATCAACGAGTAATCCCGATGAAAAGTGGTATCAAACCGAAATCGGATATCGGCAAGAAAACAATGATGTTTATGAAGCCAACACCACCAAAATTGGCCTATCCCAAACCCGCCTACATTCCGACAAATGGCAAAATATAAACTTTATCGATGTGCTACAAGAGGATTATGTTTTTGGTGATCAGAAAGGCAGTGCCCGGTTGCTGGTACCAGGAACCGGCTGGACGTTTCAACAGGTCGATGATCCTTTAAATCCGCGTTTTGGCTTTAAGGCTCAAATGGATTTCAAATTAGCTTCAGAAGATTTATTTTCCGACATGAGTATGGTGCAGATAAGTGGTCGCGTGAAAAGTATTTTGCCCATTGCCGATATGGATAGACTTATATTACGTGCTGAAATAGGGACTACAGCGACCAGTGATTTTGAACAATTGCCTGCTTCATACCGGTACTTTGCCGGTGGTGATCAATCAGTACGTGGTTTTAATTATAAGAACTTGTCTCCGCGAAATGAAGACGGTGATTTAGTCGGTGGTAAGCATTTAGCTGTGGCCAGTGTTGAATATGAACGCCGACTCAGCGACAGTTATGCTTTAGCGTTTTTCCTTGACGGCGGTAATGCGTTTACTGATAAATTTGAAGCCGCCGGTAGCGTCGGCATAGGCTTTCGTTGGTTCTCTCCGATTGGGCCGCTACGGATTGATTTAGGTATTCCGGTGACCGATGCTGATCATGATTTTAGAATCCACCTGTCTTTAGGCCCGGATTTATAATGAGTGATAGTGATTTAAACAATTCAAAAAACACAAAAAAACCGCGTCTGTTACGCTGGATTGGCTATTTTCTGTTCAGTTTGGTTGTTTTGCTTGGTTTTATTTTAACCGCGCTGTATGGCTTGTTATATACAGAAACAGGTAGCCGTTGGGCTGTTTCTAAAGCCCAGGACTGGTTACCTTTACGTATCCAGCAAAGCGGCGGAAGTTTGGCCGGTGAAATGACCGCCGTAAACCTTGAATATCAACAAGACGGTGTAACCGTCAAAGTCGACCGACTGACTTATCAAATTGCAGAAATCAACTGGTGGCAAAGGCACATTGTTTTTGACAGCATTCGCATCGGTCAAGTCAGTATAGTATTACCCGATAATCGCCCTGAAAAAATAACTGAGCCGTTGCCTGAAGCGGCAACAGTTGAATTACCATTAAGTGTCGATGTCAACGAACTCTTTATCCAAAATATTGATATTAACAAGGGTCAATTTGCTTACGGGCCAGTTTGGTCGAAAGCGGCGTTACAAAAAAAGACCATTGATATTGATACACTGCAATTATTAGATGAAGAGATTAGCCTGAAACTATCCGGTGAAGTGACTTTACACAACCGCTGGCCCTTCAATGTCAACACGCATTGGTCTTACAAGCCCGAGCAAATCAGCGGGCAGGGCCGTATCATCGGTGATATCACCGCATTGAATTTATCGCAACAAACGTACTTAAATAATCCTTACGCGCAAGGTAACGCGCACATCGAAGGCAAATTAACCCTGTACCCCGAATTATCTGTGCGTGCCAATATCAGCAGTGACCGGTTAACCATTCCATCGGCCAATACGGAACAAGTCAGTACCCGATTTAGCCATGTAGTCATCTCCGCTGATGGTGAATTAGCGGACTACCGGTTAACTGTTAAAGCCATCGCTGAACAGGTCATTCAACCCTTAATGGTCGCATCGGAACAAAAAGCTGAACCGGCTACGTATTACAATGAAATAAACCTCACGGCTCAAGGCAGTACAGAAAGGCTCAATGTGGACTCATTAACCATTGCGGGCGACTTTGGCCACTTAAATGCCCAATCAAAAATTGATTTCACGCCCAATCTTCAAGTGTTAGCCAGTTTTGAGACAGATGCATTTAATCCACAATGGCTGATGCCCGAATGGTCGGGTAAGCTCAGTGGTGCGGGGCAGTTTAGCTTGGCACAAACAAATACAGAATCATGGCAGTTGGCTTTAAATAATTTTAATGTGCAAGGTCAATTAAAAGGTCAGGATTTAACATTATCAGCCGATGTCGATTGGCAAGATGATTTATTGGATTTAAAGCCATTGTCATTGCTATGGGGTAATAACAAGATAAAACTGCAAGGCCAATTAAGCTTAGCTGAGCAGGCCACTTCTCAACAGCTTCTGTTTGACCTGAAGATACCACAACCGCACTTATTTTTAGCTGAGTTGAGTGGTGATATTCAGGCCAAAGGACAATTATCGGGATCCATAGATGCCTTAAACTATGATGTCAATTTACAGGCCGAGACGCTCAGTTACCAAGAACAACAGATTAAAACCCTGGACATCTTAGGCAAAGGTCAATGGCCTAATCAATTGCAGGCGAAAATAACAGCGGCAGACATCCTAAGCGCTAATCAACACCTGCCTGCAGCAAAACTCGAGTTAAATGGCAATCTGCAACAGCACCAATTACAAGGTGACATTCTGCATCAGGATTTCACCACACAATTTACCTTGATAGGCGGCTGGTTTAATGACCAGCAAATCTGGCGTGGCCAAATTCAAAACAATGCCATTCGCCTCAACGACAGTGACATGCAATGGAACTTACAAGCACCTGCGAAGCTGGTGATTGGGCAACAAATGCATTTATCCCCGGCGTGTTGGCAGTCACTCAATGGTGAAGGAGAAGCCTGCGCTGAATTGGATGTGAAAACCGAGGCAGATACAGAGGTTTTAGCAAAAGTACAACTCAGAAATTTACAGGTTAAGTTATTTCAAAGTTTGTTGCCTCAGGATCTAAAACTGGATGGTTTAATTCAGGGCAGCGCAGATCTAAATTTCCAGCAACAAGCCTTGTCACTAACCGCTGATTTAAAAACGGAACAGGCCAATATTTATTACCGTGAAGGTCAAAAAAACAGCTACCAAGTGGCCATTAACAAAGCTGCGCTCACGGCACGTCAGGAAAATGGCCGCACTGAAATGAAAACGGTCATTACTTTGGATGACGGTGGTTATCTCAACGCCGCCGCCACCCTGAATGACATAGCAGATTCTCCTTGGCCTGAAGTGAACGCTGAACTTGAAGGTGTGATTAAGCACACCCGTTTTTTGGTGGTTTTGTCACCTGAATTAGAACAATTGCAAGGTGAATTTAGTATCTCGGGAGAAATCACAGGCCCCCTCAATCAGCCTGCTATTAATTTAGATTTGAAACAACAAACCGGCTTTCTTGTTTTAAGACAAACCGGCAGTCGATTAACCAATATTGCGCTGCTGGTTAGCAGCCAAAAACCCGGTTTAATTGATTTAACAGCCACTGCTGACAGTGACACCGGTCCCATAAAAATAACCGGTGAATTGGATATTCAACAAGCAGAAGTCTGGTCTTATCATGGTCTAATCAGTGGCACTGATTTTCGATTATTGACCTTACCGGAAATTAAAGTCAATATTGACCCCGAGTTAAAAATTGATGCCACGCCCAAAGCAGTTAACATCACCGGCAAACTGTCGTTACCGATGGCCGAAGTTAATATTAAAAATCTTCCACCATCAGCCACCACCAGCTCCGATGATGTGGTTATTCATTACCCTGAACAAGACACCCCGGAAAGCAGCACATCGATACCCATCAATTACGATGTTGCCGCAGAAATTAAAGAACCCATCAATATTCAGTTAATGGGCTTAGAAGCCAAAATGGTCGGTCAGTTACGGGTTTTTAATGTCCGTAAACAAACCCATGCAGAAGGTCGTCTTAACTTAACCGAAGGTTTTTATAAACTTTATGGCCAGCGTTTAGATATTGAGCGTGGTGAATTAATTTTTAATGGCCCAATTGATAATCCGGCCATTGATGTTAAAGCTGCGCGTAAATCTGATGATGGCACGGTGACTGCCGGTATTTTAATCTCAGGAACCGTTAATCAATTGCAGTCAACTTTGTACTCAGAACCGGCCATGAGTCAGTTAGAAATATTGTCTTACTTGGCAACCGGAAGGGGGCTTAATGAAAGTGGCGGTGGCACCAATGGCGAACAACTGGCACAAGCCGCTATTTTATTGGGCTTAAAGCGAAGTGATTCGGTATTCTCACAATTGCAAAATGCCTTTGGCATCGATGTCCTTACCATTAAACAAGGCACCAATAACGAAGACAGCTACATTGAAGCCGGCCAAAATATCGGTGATGACTTGTACGTGGGCTATTCGCAAGGTCTGTTTAACCGCCTGGGCTTTTGGATTTTGCGTTACAAAATCAATGATGCCTTACGGTTGGAAACCACCCAGGGTGAAAACCAAACGGTTGACATTATTTATGTTCGCCGTAAAAAATAACTGGCGTTAAAAAGACTAATACAGTCTTTCAGAAATTGTTAAAAATTTTCCTGATGTAACCATAAAAGTTTATAATAAATGGTAAGGGAGATTTCAAAAACCATTGGGAGACAGTACCATGTTACGTTATGCATTAATATTCTTGATTATTGCGCTTATTGCCGGGGCTTTAGGTTTTGGTGGTATCGCTGGTTCTGCTGCCGGAATAGCTAAAGTCATCTTCTTTATATTTTTGGTGCTATTGGTTATTTCAGCCGTTATGCATTTAATGAAAGGCAAATAAGTATGTGAATAGCAAGTAAAGGCATTGCAGCGTCTTTACTTGCTTTATTTAAATCATTAACTGACTTTGTGATCTTTACGGATAATTTGTAGTGACCTACGGCCTATTATCAAAAGCGGTCTATTGGTGTTACCATAAGCACCATTTAATTAATGAGAAGCACCATGCCGAATTCCCAAATTCTCGGATTCAAGTCTAAATTTTCAATTTTGTGCGCCTTTGCTATGGCGTTAATGCTGTCACCCTTGTATGCAGCTCCACAACAGAATGAATCAACAGCACTTTTACGCTTTGCCGATATTCATAAAGATTCAGTAACCTTTGTCTATGCCGGGGATATTTATATCGCTGATATCAATAACGGTGAAGCCAAAAGATTAACCTCCGATGTGGGTTTTGAGACCTTTCCTAAATTTTCGCGGGATGGTCAACGCATTGCGTTTGCCGCTGAATACACCGGCACCCGTCAAGTCTATGTGATGAATAAGGACGGTAGTGAGTTAAAGCAACTGACCTGGTATAACGATGTGGGGCCGATGCCACCGCGTGGTGGCTATGATTACCGCATTTTAGATTGGTCTGCTGATGATAAGAATGTATTGGTGCGTGCCAACCGTTTGCCTTGGGGCGAGCGCATGGGACAACCTTACTGGGTACCTGTGGATGGTGGCATGGCGCAGCCTTTAGCGATTCCTGAAACCGGTGGTGGTATGTTATCACCGGATGGCACAAAGTATGTTTACACCCCGATTGACCGTGAATTTAGAACCTGGAAACGTTACAGCGGTGGCCGTGCCCAGAATGTTTGGGTTTATGATTTAGAAAATGATACCTCAAAACAATTAACCACCAACCCAACTACAGATCACCAGCCGGTGTGGGTGGGTGATGACATTTATTTTATTAGTGACCGAGATTACCGCCTGAACCTATACCGCTATAACCCTGAGGGTGAACCGGTTAAAGTCACTGATCATAAGAAATATGACAGCTTGTGGGCATCAGCAGGACCAGATGCCATAGTCTATGAAAATGGCGGTTATTTATGGCGTTTTGATCCAAACACGCAACAAACCAAACAACTGAATATTCGCATCACCACCAATCAGGAAAACCTGATGGCACAGTATAAAAATGTTAGTGATTATATTGAATCGGGTGATATTTCCCCGGACGGTAAGCGGGTGATGATTGGTGCCCGTGGAGAATTATTTTCTGTGCCTGCTAAAGACGGTGAAATCAGAAACATCAGTAACACAGCGGCGGCCCGCGAAATAGCTGTTAATTGGTCACCGAATGGCCGTTATGTGGCTTATTTAAGTGACAAAAGTGGTGAGTATGACGTTTATATTTACGATATAAAATCCAAACAACACAAGCGCATCACCGATGATGGTCATATCTGGCGCTTCGATCTGAAGTGGTCACCTGACAGTGAGAAAATTGCTTTTTCTGATAAAGATCATATCTTATGGTCAGTTGCAATTAATGGTGGTAAGCCGCAACGTCTGGATAGCTCAAGCACCAATGACATTGAACATTACCGCTGGTCACCGGACAGCCGCTGGCTAACGTATACAAAAACAGAGAACACCGGTTTTTCTTCGATTTTTGTCTATGATTTTGAAAACAAAAAAGCCCATAAGTTAAGCACCGCTGCTTACCATGACTATGAACCGGTGTTTGATGACAGTGGTCAGTACCTGCTATTTTTATCTAATCGTGATTACAATTTGGCTTTCAGTGCCTATGAGTTTAATTACTTATACACCGATGCCACCCGCGTTTATGCGGCGCAATTAACGGCACAATCACCCACTTTATATCCTTACAAAAATGACCAAGTCGATTTATCAACGGATAACAACGACAAAGATAAAAAGAAAGATAAAAACACCAAGTCAGTTAAGGTTGTCATTGATTTTGACGGCTTTAATAATCGCATTACCGCTTTGCCGGCACCATCGGGTAACTACCGTGGCTTACAAACCCATGGTGACCAGGTATTTGTGATGAAACAAAGTGATGGTGGTGCCACCTTACAATTATTGAGTCTTAAGGATGAAGATAAGCCGAAAAATATTATTGCCGGCATAAACAATTACCGCTTAGCCGCTAATGGCGAAAAAATCTTGTTACAAAAGGGCAAAGATCTAGCGGTTATTGAAGCCAAAGCGGATCAATCCTTGGATGATTCAAAACTTGATTTAAGCCACTTAGCAATGAAAATTGAGCCGCAAACTGAATGGCAGCAGCTCTATACCGATGCTTGGCGGGTATTTCGAGATTGGTTTTATGATCCCAATATGCACGGCATGGATTGGCCGGCCATTAAAGACAAGTACCAACCTATGGTAGATGCCGCCACTCATCGCAGCGATTTAGATTACATACTGGGTGAAATTGGTGGTGAAATGAATTCCGGCCATATTTATATAAATTCCGGTGATATGCCGACAGTGAAACGCCAGGAAAATGGTTTATTGGGTGCTGAATTTGAGAAAGATGCTAGTGGTTACTTTAAGATCAGCAAAATCTTTGCCGGTGAAAACTGGAATAAAGACCGCTATTCGCCGTTAACTGACGCCGGGGTAAAAGCCGAAGAGGGCGATTATGTGTTGGCCATTAATGGTCACAGCACCCAAGAGGTCGCTAATATCTACGAATTGCTTGAGCATCAGGCTGATCGTACAGTGACACTGACATTAAATAATAAAGCATTAGAAAAAGGCAGTTGGCAGGCAGATGTGAAAACCATTACCTCCGAAGGTGAGTTGCGTTATTTGAACTGGGTGAATGAGCGCCGCGCCATGGTGGATAAATTATCCAATGGCCGCATCGGTTATGTGCATTTGCCTAACACAGCGATTGAAGGTAATCGCGAACTCTTTAAGCAAATGTTGCCGCAAATTGGTAAAGACGCTTTAATCATTGATGACCGCTATAACGGCGGTGGTTTTATTCCCGATCGCATGATTGAAATGTTGTCACGTAAAACTTTAAGCTACTGGAAGCGCCGTAATTTAGATGTTAACAGTATGGCCACACCGATGATTGCCCATGATGGGCCTAAAGTGATGTTAACCAATGGTTTATCCAGCTCCGGCGGTGATGCCTTGCCGTATTACTTCCGTAAAATGAATTTAGGTAAAATCATTGGCACCCGCACCTGGGGTGGTTTAATCGGTATCAGCGGCAACCCCGGCTTGGCTGATGGTGGTTCTGTAATCGCCTCCACCTTCCGTTTTATGGATACCGAAGGCAATTGGGCCGTTGAAAACGAAGGTGTAACACCGGATATCGAAGTCATTGACCGCCCGGAATTAATTGCCAAAGGCCAGGATCCAACCTTGGAACGGGGTGTTGAGGAGTTGTTAAAAGATCTGCAAGCCAACCCACGGAATACCATCCAATCACCACCTGAACCGACTGAGTTTTAAGGATAATTATCATAACCCATCGCCTGTTATGTTACAGGCGATGGTTTTTTTGATTTTATAATTTGACATGGATTGGTGGTAAACTACGACCATGCCTAGTCACTCACAAGAAACCAAAAACAGTCGTAAATTTGTTGTTGGCAATGCCTTTATTGCTTGTGTTTTAGCGGCTGTGCTACTGGCTTTTGTCATGCCAACAGGGATTGTCATTTTTAGTTTTATCGATGGTGATGGAATGAATATTTTTAGTTTCCATTTCTTACCTGCCTATTTCATGATAAGTCTATTGTTTGGATTTTATGGTCTGATTTTATCAACTGTATTGGGTGTTCCTACGTTGTTGGTAGCGAATCACTTACGACTTAACTATCCTCTTTTATTGTTTGTCGTTGGAAGTATCTATGTGATATTAATCCTTGCGATGTTTGCGGGTGGTTTTGACTTTATTTATAAATCAGCGTTAATTTGGTTGTATATTTTTTGTGGCGGCTTTTGTGGCTTTATTGCCAGCTATCTATTTAACAAAAAATGCCGACAACAAGCCGCTGAATAATAATTATTTCATTGGACGATATTCTCTATGTATAAATTAAAGGGTATTCTTTTTGTCGCATTGGGTGCGGCCAGTTACGGCTTGTTGGCGACCATGGTGAAGGTCGCTAATTTGCAAGGCTTACCCACGGCGATGCTGACTTTTTATCAGTATCTTTTGGGGTTTTTAGTGCTTTCAGTGTTGGCTTATCAAGTGAGGCGAAATAAACCACCGTTTTTTAAACGCGGTGATAAGCGGTCTTTGATTTTATTTGGTTCGTCTTTGGGCTTTACCAGCAGCCTGTATTACCTATCGATTCAATATGTGCCGGTTTCAGTGGGGATTATTCTGTTGATGCAAACCATCTGGATGGGCGTGGTGGTGGAGTTATTGATCAGCCGGCAAAAACCGCAGGCGTTAAAAATCATCGGTGCTTTGGTGGTGTTAATCGGGACCTTTTTAGCGGTGGATGCCCTGGATAATCTGGATCAACTCAATTTAACCGGTGTATTTTATGGTGTTGCGGCAGCTGTTTCCTTTACCGTAACACTGACTGCCACCAACCGCATTGCCACCCATCTACCTAACATCATTCGCAGTCAGTATATGGTTTTGGGCGGTGTTTTGGCGGTGCTATTATTTTGGAATTTTAATCTTATCAGTTCTGAGATTTTCAACCCTAAAACCTTCACTTTTGGTTTATTTTTGGCGCTTTTTGGCACCTTGATCCCTCCCATTATGTTTAACAAGGGTTTTCCCATTATCGGCATTGGCCTTGGCAGTATTCTCACCGCCATCGAAATACCGGTTTCCATTATCTCGGCTAATTTATTACTGCATGAGCAATTACAATTAATTCAATGGTTTGGGGTAGCGATTATTATTGTTTCAGTGGTTATTATTAATTACCGACACTTAAACACGAAAGAAGTCTAATTCTGGTGTGACTCAATGACTTGTTGTAGTTTAAGCTTAAAGTCATCAAGCTGTTGTTGTGAGTACGATTTATCAGGTAGTTCACGCCCCCAAACCACATCCGGCCATAAAGAGTCTTTGCGATTTCGGCCAATGACATGAACATGGAGCTGCTGCACCACGTTACCAATGGCGGCGAAGTTGATTTTTTCGCTGCCATGATATTGCTTAAAGTAGTGACCAATGACTCGACCTAATTGGCTGATTTCCAATTGCCGTTCAATCGGTAAATCACAATATTCAATCTCATCGGTCCGCGGAATAATAATCACCCAGGGCAGGGTGGCGTTCTTGTGCAATCTAAGATGACAATGTTGCCAGTCGAAGAGGGCTTGGCTGTCGGCCACTAATCGTGGATCGAAATTGTTTTGAATAGATGTCATGCTTTATAATATGAATTAAAAAAAACCGCCAATATCAGGCGGTTTTTAATTTTAAACAATTCAAAGTTAATTACTCAATATCGGCCATCGCCATAATGTTATAGCCGGCATCAACATAAGTGATTTCACCGGTGATACCGGAGGCCCAGTCGGAGCACAGGAAAGCAGCGGCTTTAGCGACATCCATTTGATCGACGGTGCGTTTGAGTGGAGCAGCACGTTCCACATGGTGCAGCATTTTCTTGAAATTGCCGATACCTGAAGAAGCCAGTGTTTTTATCGGGCCTGCAGATATACCGTTAACGCGGATTCCGTCACCACCCATCGCTTGTGCTAGGTAGCGGACATTGGCCTCTAACGCGGCTTTGGCAATACCCATAACGTTGTAATTTTCCATGGCGCGTATAGCGCCTAAGTAGGTGAGGGTGAGTAAGGATGCATCACGGTCTTTCATTAAGTAGTGGCCGGCTTTGGCTAAAGCTGCAAAACTGTAAGAACTGATGTCCATGGCGGTTTGATAGCCGCTACGAGTCAGATTTTCCAGGTAATTTCCTTGTAGTAGTTCCCGAGGAGCAAAACCAACCGCATGAACAATAATATCTAAGCAGCCCCATTGTTTTTCCAGTTCATCAAAAACTGCTTTGATCTGTTCGTCAGAAGCAACATCACAAGGCAATACAATGTTTGAGTTAGTTTGTTCGGCGATTTTGTTGACCCGTTTAGCGAGCTTGTCATCTAGGTAAGTAAAGGCCAATTCAGCGCCTTGGGCGTGCATAAACTCAGCAATGCTCCAGGCAATTGAACGGTTACTGGCAATACCTACAATCAGTGCTTTTTTTCCGGCTAAAATTCCCATTAGGATACCTCTAAATATTAATTGATTTGTTTAAAATGAAGTTTGAAACTAACCCGAACCTGGGGGTCAATAGTTTCTAACATTGCAATTTCACGGAGTTTTTCAATGGCGGGCTCTAAGCCAAAATCAGCCGCTGATACAGTCACATCTTCGGCACTGGTTATCATCATTTCACCACCACCACTATGAATTATTACGGAACTTTGAAATGATTGACTGTGACCATGCAAATGTAAGCTGAAATTTATGTTGTAAGGTGTCATTAACGGCAAATCATTTTCAATATTGGCAGTAACTTCAGCAGTTGGGTAAGTGTCAGTTTCAAAAAACAACTCGCGCATACGTTCATCACGGATAGGAATACTGGTATCAATGGTGTTTAAGTCAATCCGTATATTGACCTGGCGATTAGCATCAATGGTACCGGAATGAAACCGCAAGGTGTTATGTTCTTCAATACCACCATTTTTGCTACTGATGTAAGTCAATCGGCTGGTATTGGTATCCAATTGCCATAAAGGTTGAGCGGCCACCGGTTCTATTTCAGCTTCTGGTTTACTCGGCTGACATCCTATCAGTATAGTAAAAACACCCAATAAGAGTGCCTTAGGGATAAATTTATTCATAATAACTCCTCTGCTTTTACAGCTGTTACTTTGATAAGAACGCCAAATTGTTGGTGATCAAAGTACTGCCATTGATTTAAGTCGATTTGTTTTTGTTGTTTACTGGCGTATATGATGACATCGCCTTCATCATTGATTCTATAATAATTAAACTTGATGTGTAAATGGGTAAAACGACCTTGAGAAAGTGCCACTTGCCCATGGACTTCGTAGTCCTTTATGTTGACTGTTGATGGTAATCTTTTTCCTGAGCTCACACTGACTTCATCAGTAGCGAAAGATTGCTGCGAGGTACTGACTCTGAAGTTTGATTCTTTTCGGATTTGCTCGTCGGAATCAATTGTAGTTTGCCTGTTGTTAACTTTAACGTATAAGGGGTTGTTAAAAGGTGTTACTGGCTGCCGCCATATTTTTCGAATCAAAGGTTTATATTTAGGATTAGCAGCTAATCGCTCCACCACTCCACCAGTGAGGTTGTTGGCTAATAAGTACCAAACTAAAACCTGGTACTCGGGGGATACATCAGTTAAAGGCACTTGCGTTTGATCACTAAGATTTGTGGACTCTGATGATTCAGATGAATGGTTAAGCTTTTTAAGCTTTGGCAGACTGGCATCTGCCTCGATAAAATCCACCTCAACAGCATTGTTTTGAAGGAACACTTCAGCTTGTTTAACTTGTTCCTGTGAAGGTTGCGCTAACATTTGTCCAAAAACAATAACTTCAACATCATAAACCGGCTCATTACCAAGTCGGTTGATATAAGTTTGGGCGGCACTGTTTGTAGTCAGCGCTAATATAAACAAAAAGCTTAATGTAGTCAGTTTTATTTTCATGGTTGCAGTATATCAAATAACTGGTAAATAGCGTCAATACGTTGTTCCGCTGTTTCAAAATCACCCATCATGCGAAGACCATTCCCAGGTAATGGATGGAATTGATCTGGTTGTGACTGTAACAGTTTAATTAATTGCGTGTAAAAACTTTGTTCAGGATGATTAAATTTTAAGTCAGCAAACTCTTCAGTCATGAGCAATGAGGTTAAGTGAATATTTTGGGCTCTTAACTTTATTTTCAAAACATGAAACAGATTTCCGGCAAATTCTGGCAAGGGTCCAAAACGGTCAATTAACTCCGCTCGAATTTGCTCTAAGCTTTCGCTGTCAGTGGCATTGTTCATACGCTTATAAAACGTCAAACGAGTGAAAACATCAAAAATATAATCTGCTGGAATTAGGGCAGGGATGTTTAACTCAACATCAATATGTTTATCCACATCTTCAGTTAAATCAATATCTTCGCCGTTTTTTAGTGCTTCAACAGCTCGCTCCAACATATCACAATATAGGTTAAATCCAATGTTTTGAATTTGACCACTTTGTTCCTCTCCAAGTAACTCACCACTGCCACGAATCTCCATATCATGAGTCGCCAAGGTAAAACCTGCACCTAAATCTTCTAGAGATTCAATGGCTTCTAGTCGTTTCTTAGCGTCCTTTGAGATAGCCTTCCAACCAGGAATAATTAAATAGGCAAAGGCTTTATGGTGCGAGCGACCCACTCGTCCGCGTAACTGATGTAACTGTGCCAAACCAAATTTATCGGCTCGATTCATAATAATGGTATTGGCATTGGGAATATCGATGCCGGATTCAATGATGGTGGTGCAGACCAAAATATTAAAACGCTGTTTATGGAAGTCGACCATCACTTGCTGCAATTCTTGTTCATGCATTTGCCCGTGGGCAACCCGAACCCGTGCTTTGGGGTTAATTTTCTGCACTTGCTCAGCCATTTGCTCTATCGTCTGTACTTCATTATGAATGAAATAAACTTGCCCCCCTCGCTGGATTTCACGGGTACAGGCTTCATTGATAATACTTTTATTCCATTCGATAACTTGAGTTTTTATGCTTAATCGGGCTTTGGGTGGTGTTGCAATAATAGATAAATCTCGTAATCCCGATAACGCACTGTTGAGTGTCCTTGGGATTGGTGTGGCGGTTAACGTTAATAAGTCTACATCTGCTTTAATTTGTTTTAAGCGGTCTTTTTGACGGACGCCAAACCGATGTTCTTCATCCACAATCACAAGGCCTAAATTTTTTAAAGCAATGTCTTTTTGCAGTAGTTTATGGGTGCCGATAACAATGTCGACGGTACCATCCTGCATACCGGCCATAATTTCTTTGGTTTCTGCTGTGTTAACAAACCGTGAAAGTAGTTTTACTTTAATTGGAAAAGGTGCAAATCGATCAAGGAAATTATCATAATGCTGCTGAGCCAACAGCGTGGTTGGTACCAGCATGATTACCTGGCGACCATCATTGGCAGCCAGAAAAGCGGCTCGCATCGCAATCTCTGTTTTACCAAAACCAACATCACCACAAATCACCCGATCCATATGGGTTTTCGCTTCCATATCTTTACGAACAGCGGTTATGGCATCCAGTTGATCCTCTGTTTCAGTAAACGGAAAACCGTCACTAAACAGTCGATACTCAGCTTCATCGACGGATACCGGTTGACCACCGGCGGCTTCTCGCATGGCGTAAATTGAAAGCAACTCTGCAGCAACATCCTTCACTTTTTTAGCGGCTTTTTGTTTGGCTTTAGCCCATGTGTCTGAACCCAGCTTATGCCAAGGCGCTTGTTCTGCACCGGCACCTGAATAGCGTGAAACTAAATGCAGTGACGATACCGGTACAAATAGTTTATCGCCCCCAAAATACTCGAGCTCCAGGTATTCAGCTTCACCGTCATAATCCATTAACTTTAAGCCTCGATAACGGCCCACACCGTGGTCAATATGAACGATTGGTGCATCCATGTGTAAATCCGTTAAATTGCTGATAATATCATCAGGGTTGGCTTGGTATTTTTTACCTTGTTGGCGGCGACTTACTCGTCGACCAAATAACAAACCTTCGTCATAGATACGAATTTTCTGGTTTTTTAAATACACGCCATTTTCAATAGCTGCCACAGTAATACCACGTATACCGTCTGATTTTATAAAATCATTAATCGAATCAAAATACACGAACTCAGGATTACTTTTCTTCAGCTTCTCTTGAATAACATCTAAACGACCAGCTGAATCAGCAGTCAGCAAAATCCGATCATCACGGTCATTGAAGTAATCAACCAGAGTCTGTTTCTCAAAATCCGGTTTTGTTATCAGGTGTGAGTTAAGATTAAAGATAGGTTCAGTCGGGTGAGGCTGGTTAACCCAAATTTGTTGTAACGGTTGTAATTTATTTTTCACATCCGAAGCGGATAAATATAATTGCCCCGGTTCAGGAATCGGGCGTTGTAAATCGTGCCGGCGATCCTCATAACGGGCTTCAATTTGCTTCTGCCAAGTTGCTAAAACTGCGTCACTTTGTTGACAGTGAATAACTGCACTATCAGGCGGTAAATACGCAAAAACATCCGTTAACTGCTGATGAAACATTGGCATATATTGTTCAATGCCTGAGAATTTCATCTCTTTGCGAATATCTTGATACAGCTCTGAGCGGTGAATGTCGACATCAAATTGTTCCCGAAATCGACTCAAGAACAATTCACGAGCAGCTTCATCAAAAGGGAACTCATTGGCTGGCATGACATGAATGGCCTCTACTTGCCTGATGGTCAGCTGAGTTTCAGTATCAAAAACTCGAATGGTTTCTATTTCATCATCAAACAGTTCAATCCGATAGGCCTCAGCTCCTCCCATTGGATAAACATCCAATACCCCGCCACGGACCACATATTCACCGGCTTCACGAACCTCACTCACGTGATGATATCCGTTTTTGTGTAAACGTTCTCGCCAGCGGCTTAAATCAATACGCTCCCCCAAAGCCACTTGAAAACTACGGCCTTTAATAAAATCTTTGCTGGGCACCTTTTGCATCAGATTCTGTACGGGCATCACCACAATGCCATGGCTATTGTGATCGCTTAGTTGTTGTAAAAACTTTAACCGTTCTGAAACCAGTTCCGGGTTAGGTGAAAATACATCATAGGGCAGGGTATCCCATAAAGGAAAATGCAAAATCGGTAAGTCGAGATGTTGACTAACTAAAGCAATTTCAGCCTCGAGTATTCGACTGTGGTGCACGGAATCGGTGAGTACCAGCAACAGGCCACTCACACTTTGGTACAATTCAGTAATGGCCAAGGGCAAAGCCAGTCCTTTTACCTGGACCCAATTTTGATGGTGCGACGTTGTCGTCAATTCAAACATGCTCAATGGGCAAAAATCTGGGCATTTTAACTGTTTTCCATGGCCGGATGTAACCGAATCATAAATGAATCTGTATTTACTGTACAATCCCCTTATAAACTATTGGCTATGGGTGTTGCAATTACACTATAAAGCCGTTAAAATTCGCCCACTTTTTCCTTGCTGTACCTTTGTAAATTAGCAATTGGTGTTGATTTTTTTGAGACAGCATTTATTCCATAAGGAGTTAATTAATGAGACATTACGAAATTGTTCTCTTGGTCCACCCAGATCAAAGTGAACAACTACCGGCCATGATCGAGCGTTATGCTGGCATGGTCACCAAAGGCGGCGGTAATGTACACCGCTCTGAAGATTGGGGCCGACGTCAATTGGCTTACACTATAGAGCGCTTACACAAAGCCCACTACTATTTGTTAAACATCGAATGTGATCAAGAAACCATTGATGAAATGGTTGATGCATTTCGCTTTAACGATGCAATTTTAAGACATTTGCTTTTAAATGTTGATAAAGCCTTTACTGAAGACTCTCCTTTGAAAAAAGAAGATGATGACAGCAGTAAAAAAGCTTCTCAAGATGATGTAAAAGCTGTTAAAGATAAAGAAGACGCTGCTAAAAAGGATGCTGAAGACAGCGATGGTGATTTCGATTCTGAAAATCAAGATGACGAGTCTGATGATGAAACCGATGAAGAGGAGTCCTAATCATGGCTAAACCACAAAGACGTAGAAGACCTGCTCAACGCATTATCAGTCGTAACTGTAAATTTACTGCGGCCGGTATTGAACGTGTTGATTACAAAGATTTGGACATGTTGAAGCAATTCATTACCGAAACCGGTAAAATCATCCCAAGTCGAATTACAGGTACTAAAGCCAAATACCAACGTCAGTTGTCAACGGCTGTGAAAAGAGCCCGTTACTTGGCATTGGTTCCTTATTGTGACCAACACGATATTTAATCGCAGGAGCGTATTATGCAAGTTATTTTATTAGACAAAGTACAAAACCTAGGTGATTTGGGTGAAGTGGTTGATGTAAAAAACGGTTTTGCCCGTAATTACCTCATTCCCCAAAAAATGGCTTCGCGTGCCACTGCTGAAAACATCAAAGCATTTGAAGCACGTAAATCTGAACTGGTTGCCAAAGCTAAAGAATCTTTGACTGCAGCACAAGCACGTGCTGAAGCACTTAAAGATGTTAGTATCACTATTGCGGCAAATGCCAGTCCTGAAGGACATTTATACGGCTCAGTTGGACCACGTGAAGTTTCTGAAAAACTAACTGAAAGCGGCTATCCAGTCGATGCCAGTGAAGTTAATATGGGAGAAGGCCCACTTAAAGCTGTCGGTGAGTTTGACGTTAACTTGGTATTTCATGCCGACGTTGAAACAGACGTAAAAGTTATTGTAGAAGCTGAGGAAGAAGACGCTTAAATTTAGCTTTTATCGAAAACGAGAAAGCCGAATCTTGCATTCGGCTTTTTTATTGGGACATTTATTATTAAAATTCTACGGCCACTGTAAGTTTTAGTCTGGTAAACTATATTGACTTTATTAACGACCAAAATATTCACATTTAATTAAACTGCTGTTACTTTATTATGACCGAAATATCTTCTTTAAACAGACAATCTGATGCCACCAAAGCACTGCGCACACCGCCGCATTCATTAGAAGCAGAGCAGGCAGTTATAGCCGGATTGTTATTGGTACAATCAGCTTGGGACAAGCTTGGCAGTGTCATAAGTGAGGAAGATTTTTACTATGCCAAACATCGACATATCTTTCAGGCTATAAGTGGTCTGCATAAAAACAATGATCCCTGTGATGTGGTGACAGTCAGCGAATGGCTGCAATCGCATGAGTTGGCTGAAAAAACCGGTGGCTTGGATTATTTGACAGAAATTGCCAATGATTACCCGGTGGCATCCAATATCATAGCTTACGCCAAAATTGTTCGAGATCGTTCGGTATTACGACAATTAATTGAAATCGGCAATCAACTGGCACAAAGTGCTTTTAATACCGAAGGTCAAAGTGCCGATGACTTAATCGAAAATGCCGAAAAACTGGTTTACCGTATTCGTGAACAAACCTTAAAGTCACAATCAGGATTTCATGAGATCACGAAGGTTCTGGAAGAAACCTTGGAACGGTTAGAAAAATTATCCGACAATGATGGTGACATTACCGGTATTTCCTATGGCTGGGATGACCTAGACAAACTAACAGCAGGCTTACAAAATTCAGATTTAGTGATTGTTGCCGGTCGACCGGCCATGGGCAAAACCTCGTTTGCTCTTAACATCGCTGAGCGGGCAGCCATTAATGGCCAACATGTGGCTGTTTTTAGTATGGAAATGGCGGCCACTCAATTGGTTATGCGGATGTTTTCATCCTTATCACAAATTGATTCCAACAACTTAAAGCTGGGCAAAATCAGCGATGCAGAATGGCCACGCTTAACTCAAAGCAATAAAATGCTGCGCCAAGCTAATTTACATATCGATGATACGCCGGCCTTAACACCCAACGAAGTATTGTCCCGTTGTCGCCGCTTGCAAAACGCTAAAGGCTTAGATCTCATCGTTATTGACTATCTCCAGTTAATGCAAATCAAAGGCAAAAATACTGAAAACCGAGCCAACGAAATTTCGGAAATTTCACGTAATTTAAAAGCCATGGCCAAAGAACTTAATGTGCCGGTTATTGCCTTATCTCAGCTGAATCGTTCTTTGGAGCAACGGCCCAATAAAAGACCCATTATGTCGGATTTAAGAGAGTCTGGTGCCATTGAGCAAGATGCCGATTTAATCATTTTCATTTACCGAGACGAAGTTTATCACCCAGAAACTGAAGACAAAGGCATCGCTGAAATCATTATCGGTAAACACCGTAATGGTTCAATTGGTAAAGTTGATTTATTATTTCGTGGCCAATTTACCCGGTTTGAAAACTTGGACAAGCGGCATTTTGATGTCGATGTCGAAGGCGCTGAATTTCATTAACTATGTATCCGGAACGCGGTACCACCGCCGAAATTAACTTGCGTCATTTGGCGCACAATATTGATGTTTTTAAAAACCGTCACCAAGGACCTATCATAGGCGTGGTCAAGGCCGATGCCTATGGCCATGGTCTAGGTCGTGTTACCGATGTGGTTACGGCTTGTGATGCCTTAGCCGTAGCCACTATCGAAGAAGCCCTGCAATTACGAACTTTTACCCCTGATAAACGGATTATTTTATTGGAAGGTATCTTTAATGAAACGGAATTAGAGTTGGCTTTAGAAAAACAGCTGGATGTGGTTGTCCATCAATCCTATCAATTAAAGCTAATTCAGCAATCACATCATTCTAAAACTATCGACGTTTGGTTGAAAATAGATACCGGAATGCACCGCTTAGGTTTTCCCTGGTCAGAGTGCCAAGCTGTAATAAACGTTTTAAAAAACAGTCCCATTACTAAACAAGTGCGGTTGATGACACATTTTGCTCAATCAGATAACAGCGAATGTCAACAAACTCGACAACAAAGAAAATTAAATCAACTCATTATGGAACAAGGGCTGGAGTATTCCTTTTCCAATACCGGAGCCGTTTTAAATGGTTTAGATGCCCCTGGAGAATGGGTACGGGTCGGCATTGGTTTATACGGTATATCACCGTTACCTAATACCACTGGATCTGATTTTAACCTTAAACCCGTGATGCAACTCAGCGCCAAGTTAATTTCCATTAAATCGATTGCCGCTGGTGAGTCTATTGGCTACGGTGCGCATTACATTTGTCCTAAGGATATGACAGTTGGTATTGTTGGGATTGGTTATGCTGATGGTTATCCATGGAGTCAAAATCATAGTCAAGTATCTGTTCATGGACTCAAAGCTGATGTCATTGGTCGTGTTTCTATGGATATGATGGCCATCGACTTAACGGCGATAAATCAGGCTCAGATAGGTGATTTAGTACAAATTTGGGGCGAGCAACAAGTTGTTGAACAGGTCGCTGCCGATTTAAAAACAATCCCGTACACTTTGGTCTGTGGTATGACCAGCCGAGTTAAATATGATGTTATTCAGTAATGTAAAAACTTATTTTAAAGGTCAAGTGAAACCGGGTGAGTGGCCGGTTCTCATATGGTCTTACCTGTATTTTGTATTCCTATTAACTGGTTACTTTATCTTACGGCCAATTCGAGAAGAAATGGGTGTCACCGCGGGAACTGAAAACTACGGCTGGCTATTTCTTTCCACGTTTATTGTCATGTTGTTGTTACAACCTTTTTACGGCAAAGTCGTCTCCAAGTATTCACGCAAACAGTTTATCCCTATTGTCTATGGCTTTTTTGGCTTGATGATTTTCCTTATTTGGGGTGCCTTTCATGTTATTGGTAAAGACAGCGTCATATTAGCCCGTATATTTTTCGTTTTTGTCAGCGTTTACAATCTATTTATTGTCTCTATATTTTGGAGCTTTATGGCCGATATTTATAATAAGGAGCAGGGGACACGGCTGTTTGGTGTGATTGCAGCCGGTGGCAGCACCGGTGGTATCATTGGCGGCCTTATTACCAGTCAATTGGTGTTTTTGGTTGGCACTGTTAACTTATTGTTGATTTCTCTGTTCTTTTTACTTATTTGTATTGTCGCCGTCTTTAACATCCGAAAGTATGCCAGTGACTCGACAGTCAACCCCAAGGCACCTTTGGGTGGCAGTCCGATGGCAGGTTTTAAATTGATGCTGGACTCAAAATTATTGCAACAGATTGCATTAATGACGGTTATTAGCGTGATTATTGGTTCTATTTTTTATTATCTGCAAGGAGAATATGTTAAGCAATACTTTCCAGGTCGTGATATGCGCACCCATGTATTTGCCAACATCAACACTGCCACCAATATACTAACTTTATTTTTCCAACTTATTCTGACACCCTTATTATTACAGAAATTAAAAGTTTCGAGCATTCTGGGAATTTTCCCAACTTTAATGATTTTGGCTTTGCTGATGTTTAGTCTGATGCCTGAATTATATGTGGTGCTGGCAGCCATTGTAATGCAACGCAGTGGAGCCTATGGCATTATGAAACCACCTACTGATTGGTTGTTTACCGGTTTAAATGACCAGATTAAATACAAGTTTAAAAACTTCATGGATACCGTTATTTATCGTGGCGGAGATGTTTTTGCCCAGCTTATATTTGTAAAAACCATCGTTGTTTTTTCTAAAGACTTACGGGTTCTGGCATTAATAGGGGCTGCTTTAAGTGTTGTTTGGTTGTGGAACGCTCTGACAGTTGGACGTCTCGCCATGGAAAAATTCAACGAAACCCAAGTTCAAGTCCAGCCGCTTTAACTGCATTTAAAAGCCGCTTTTGCAGGCGACAACCGGCAACCTCTTATGTTAAACTTATCTAAAGCGAAGTCCAAGATAGTCAGTGGACTTTGGTGATTTTTTAACTCTCAATTAAGGGGACACAATGAAACTATTATCCTATAAAAGCTTAGCTGCTTGTGTGGCTTTGAGTTGTTCCGGAATCGGTCTTGCTAGTACCGCCCAACTTGGTCAAACCGTAATGACCAATCAGCTACTCAGTGCACCGGCTAAAGTTTATTACAATGCCAGTCAAATTCCCACAGTCAGTGCGAAAACTGAATCCGATGCGGCTTTTGTCTTGGGCTATGTACAAGCTCAAGATCGCTTCTACCAAATGGACTATACCCGTAAAATCGCACAAGGGAAGTTAGCTGAACTGGTTGGTTCTGCGGCTTTATCCAATGACATCCAGTTTCGGACCATTGGCTTCGAACGTTGGGCGCAAAATTCCATGAAAGTACTTAATGCTGATACTAAGGCTATTTTAAAAGCCTACAGTGATGGCGTAAATGCGTGGCTTGACAACAATAATTTACCACCAGAATACCAAGCACTCGAAATAGATCAGGCCGATCGTTGGTTACCGATTCATTCTGTCGCCATTGCCAAAGTGATTGCATTTCAATTATCCAATGATTTACAAGAAATTGATTGGACCATAGCTATCAACACCTTCCAACAAGTGGGCCAAGCCGCCGGTTTTGATGGTACTGCTTTATTTATGGAGGATTTGTACCGTGCAGCACCACCGGATAATCGGGTGAGTATGCCTGACTTTTTAACTGACATGGGAATCGCCGGTGTCGCAGGTATTAATGATAGCAAAAATAAGAGCTTATCTATTTCTGTCCCTAAATTTAATGTGGATCTAAACCAGACACAATTAAATTTATTACACGAAATTAAAGCCAATTGGGAAAGTACAGAATTGATTAAGTCCATGAAAAATGATGGTGAAACTGATAAAGGCTCAAACTTCTGGGCAATCTCATCAGATCACACGGAAAATGGTTACCCATTGATTGCCAATGATCCGCATTTAAGTCTGGATTATCCATCGGTTTTTTATCCCGCCCATGTGGTTACTGAAGACGGCTTAAACGTCGCCGGTGTTCAATTTCCAGGTGCACCCATTACTGCCCAGGGTTGTAATGAAACCCTCTGTTGGGGTAGCACCGTGCACCCGGTAGATGAAACTGATTTTTATTTTGAACAAATTAAAACCAATAGTTTTGGCTTACCAACGCACACGGTTTATAAAGGCCAGGCTGAACCTTTGGTATGGGTTTTCCAAAGTTATTTTGCCAACCAGGTTGGTGATGGCGAGATGAACAATAAAGTACGTCAAAATGTTGGCTACACCAACGGTGGTTTGACATTCTTGGTGCCACGACGTGATTATGGCCCAATCTTGAGTTTAGACACAGCCAATGCCCAAGCGGTTTCTATGCAATTTACCGGCTTTGGCCCAACCAAAGAAGTGGAATCATTTTTAGAAATGAGCCGCGCTGAAAATGTTGCTGAATTCAGACAAGCCTTAACCAAGTTTGATTTTGGTTCACAAAACTTCGCCGTTGCTGATATTCACGGTGATGTGGGTTATTACACCGGTGCCGAGGTGCCTTTACGGGAAGACCTACAAACTTTAATGCGTCCTGACGGTGTGCCGCCGATGTTTATTCGTGACGGTTCCGGCGCCCATATGAATGAATGGATGCCCTTAGGAACGCCTGATGAAAACCAAGCAACTCCGTTTGCTGTTATTCCCTTTGATGAAATGCCGCACCAATTAAACCCCAAACGCGGTTATATTGCCAATGCCAATAACGACCCTGTAGGGGTGTCATTGGATAATAATGTGCTTAACCAAGTGCGTGCCGGTGGTGGTTTATATTATATTTCTCAGGGCGGCTACTCAGCTTTCCGTCAAGGTCGTTTAGACCGCATTATGGAAGCCGGTATGGCTGAAGGTAAGAAGTTCAACTTAGACGATATGAAAGCCATCCAAGCTAATAATCAAATGATGGATGCGGAGTTGATTATGCCACATATTATGCAAGCGGTTCAACGGGCATCGGCAGCCGACGCTTGGCCGGGTATTCAGCAGTTTTTAGCCGATCCTCGGGTGCTTCAAGCCGCCGGTTATTTTCAAGGTTGGGATTTCAGTACCCCAACCGGTTTAACGGAAGGTTATGATCCTTTTGATAATGCCTTTGCCTTAACACCACCCACCCAAGCCGAAATCGACGCCTCCATTGCTGCCAGTATTTATGCGGTGTGGCGTTCAAATGGTATTCGTAATACCATTGACGCCACTTTGGCAGGAATTGATAATGCCATTGGCATGACTGTATTATCTGAAAACAGACCCGGTAATAGTTACTCAGTTAGCGCCTTTAAACATTTACTGGACGCCTTCCCGGAAAACCAAGGTTATGGTAAATCAGGGATTAACTTTTTTACCAATCCACAAGCACCAACCCGCGAAGATGCCCGTGATTATATAATTTTAGCATCATTGAAACAGTCGTTAGATCAAATGGCGGGTGATGATTATGCCGCTGCCTTTGATAACTCAATGAATCTAACTGATTACCGTTGGGGTAAATTACACCGCATCACCTTCGCACACTCGTTGGGCGCACAGTTATCGGTACCTAATGGTCTGTTTGGCTTAACGACAGTTGATGGATTGGCGGGTGTTGCCAGAGCAGGGGGCTACCAAGTACTGGATGCCTCAACCCACGGTGTCCGTGGCAATAACAGCAACGGCTTTACGTTCTCTTCAGGTCCCGCCCGCCGTTTCGTGGCTGAAATGACCCAGATGGGTGTTTTGGCTGAACAAGTCATTCCGGGTGGTCAAAGTGGCAATATGAGCACCGGGGCTAATTATGTCAATCAGTTATTCTCATGGTTAGTGAATGACTATTTACCGTTAATTACCGATCTCAATACCATCCAAGCGATTGCAACCGATGAAATTGAGTTTACGCCTTAAATAACGTTAACTAAGTTAAAACCGACATAGTCATTATCGATTATGTCGGTTTTTTTATGTCTAAAATGCATAAAATTCGGGTTAACCATTGAACCATTTGAGTTTTTTAGTATCATAGATAACCATGAATCCATTTAAAACATCCAAAAAACCACCAAAATGGTTGATGCTACTGATTTTGACTTTAATCAGCGGTCAGACTTGGGCGTTTTATCAGGCTTATGATATGGCCGGACAGATGGATACCATGTCAGTTAAGGCAAGCCAAGCCAAGTTACATTTAAGTTCCATGAAAATGCCACAACACCATAATATGGGTGGCATGGATATGGGACATCACGGCATGAGTATGGATGGTGCCATGGATTGCTGTCAGGTCAGCATTGATTGTCAATGCCCACCGAGTGCCTGTTCAGTTATCAATGTAATTTACTTCAACCAAGATATCGCCTTATCGATTGCGCCGGTATCTGATGTCTGGTCTTTTCAAAACAATCTTTACCTTAATAAATTCTATTCCCCGCCGTATCGGCCTCCCATCGCTTAAACAACAAATTATTTAAATAGTATGGTGCTATCGAACATTCGGTAGGGCTATTTTTAAGCGATTATAAAAGCATGCTGTGCATGTTTAATTTGACCGACGGAGGTCATATGAAAAGATTTACCTTATTGCTAATGGGTTTTATCCTTGGGGCTTTGGCCATGTGGTTCTATGCCACTGGATCAATAAAGCAAACCTCACAAACAGATGTGTCACCAGCCAGCGAGCCACAACCGCTTTATTGGGTGGCGCCCATGGATGACAGTTATCGGCGTGACGGCCCCGGAAAATCACCGATGGGTATGGATTTAGTGCCGGTCTATGCTGATAACAATACATTAGCGAAGGAAGGTCCAGGCGTCATCTTTGTGCCTCCCCATACCCTTAATAACTTATCAGTAACCACTGCGGCAGTTAGTTACAGTCAGCCACAACAAACACTAACTACATTAGGTCATGTCCAGTGGAATGAACATAAACTGACCCACATTCAGCCTCGAGTGGCCGGCTGGCTAGATAAGGTCACG
>Ga0079224_100000193_pt1 | contig 52130 bp, 49 predicted proteins | sample Stecom2015_FD_80414 | JGI IMG/M metagenome (GOLD analysis project Ga0079224, IMG submission 80414) | Agricultural soil microbial communities from Utah to study Nitrogen management - Steer compost 2015 | ecosystem: Environmental > Terrestrial > Soil > Agricultural land | place: USA: Utah... | reverse complement strand
CTACCCGACCCGGGTGATCGCCACCGACCTGCGCAACCCGGACCTGGTCGCCTGGGCAAGCGCGTTCGGCGCCCGGGCTTTCGCCATCCGCTCCGATGCGGAAATCGACGACACGGTACGCGAGGCGCTCGCCTGTGACGAACCGTGCGTGGTCGACGTCCATTCCAGCACCGAAGCAATCTCGGCCTTCACCACCGTCACCCAGCTGCGGGCTCGCCACCGCCTGTAGCGCGTCGCTCCTGGCAGGAACCACGGGTCCCGTACCGCGTTTCCTGCGGTGAACGGGTACCTTCAGGAGTGACGTTATGCGTATGATTCCAACGAGAATTCACGCTATTGCGGATTACGCGATCGGCGTTCTCTTGATCGTTTCACCGTGGTTGTTCGGCTTCGCCACCGGCGGCATCGCGCAGTGGCTTCCGATGGTGCTCGGCCTCGCCGTCATCGTCTACAGCCTGCTGACGCGCTACGAACTCGGGCTGGTGGGAGCGATCCCGATGCCGGCGCATCTGTGGCTGGACGGAATCGGCGGCGCCCTGCTCGCGGTGTCGCCATGGCTATTCGGCTTTGCCGACGTGGTGATCTGGCCGCATCTCATCATCGGCCTCGTGGAGATCGTCGCGGCGCTGACGACCGAAACCGAACCCGGGCTTGCCGCCGCCCCGGCACGCCATGAAGCCGGCGGCGAGGCGCCGATCCTCGGCAACCGCACGATAGGCGGCATCGTCGCCGCGGGCCTCGCCGTTATCGCGGTGGCGGCCATCGCGCTCGGGATCTGGTACGGCGGCGGTGGTGACACCGACCAGGTCGCCGAGACCAGCTCGCAGCAGAGCAGCGAGCAGAGGGTCGCCGAGCCGGACACGGTGGAACCGCCGACGCCCGAAAACGCCGAAACGACGCCGGCCAGCTAGGCGCCGGAGGACCGGCGCCGGCTGCAGGCACAGCGGCGCCACCGAAATGGCCGAGACGGCAGCATTCATCCTCGGGTCGTCATCCGACACCATCACGTGGTGGCAGGTGACGGCCCGGGCCGTCCTCGTGTTCGCGTACGGGATGTTGCTGGTGCGCATGGGCGCCGGCCGCCTGTTCGGCAAGAATGCCGCCCTCGATATCGTGCTGGCCGTTCTCCTCGGCTCGCTGATGAGCCGCACGATCACCGGCGACAGCCCGCTCGTCGGCACCCTGCTCGCGGCAACCGTGCTCGTGTACCTGCACATGGGGCTGGCCTGGCTGTCGATCCGGTTTCCGGCCATCTCCAACGTCATCAAGGGCGATTGCCGGCGCCTGGTGACGGACGGCGAGATCGACTGGCCACAGATGCGCGCCGCCAAGGTCGGCGAACAGGACCTGATGGAGGCTCTGCGCCTGAACGGCATTGGCGATGTCCGCGACGTGGAGGCAGCCTACCTCGAACGTGGCGGCAAGATCAGCGCCGTAGCCCGTCCGGGCGCGGTGCGAAGCTCGCCGCAGTGAGGGGTCGCCTGTGCATTCGATCGCGCCCTGGTAGTCCGTGCCGGAACCGCCTCGCCATGACCGGCGTTGGCTCCCATTCACGCGGAGCGCGGACCATGAAGGCACTGTGTTGGCACGGAACCGGAGACATCCGGTGCGACGACGTCCCGGAACCGGTGATCGAAGACCCGCGTGACGCGATTGTCAGGGTCACCAGCACCGCCATCTGCGGATCCGATCTCCATCTGTTCGACGGCTACATTCCGGCGATGGAATCCGGCGACATCCTCGGTCACGAGTTCGTCGGCGAGGTGGTCGAGGTCGGTGCCGGCAACGGCAAGCTGAAGACCGGCGACCGGGTCGCCGTGCCATTCACCATCTGCTGCGGCGAGTGCGAACAGTGCCGCGCCGGCAACTGGTCGGTCTGCGAACGCAGCAACCGGAACGGCGACATGGCGGCCAGGGCCTACGGCTACCCGACGGCAGGACTGTTCGGCTATTCCCACCTGACCGGCGGCTACCCGGGCGGCCAGGCGGAGTATGTCCGCGTGCCGTATGCCGACGTCGCACCGGTCAAGCTGCCCGACGGCATGAGCGACGAGCAGGCGCTGTTCCTCACCGACGTCTTTCCGACCGGCTGGATGGCAGCCGAGAACTGCGAGATCCGGCCGACCGACGTCATCGCCATCTGGGGCTGCGGACCGGTCGGCCAGTTCTGCATCCGCTCCGCCTTCATGATGGGCGCGGAGCGGGTCATCGCCATCGACCACGTGCCCGAGCGGCTGGCCATGGCCGCGGCCGGCGGCGCCGAGACCATCGACTTCAACGAGGTGGACGACCCCATTCCGGACGTCCTGAAGCAGATGACCGGCGGCCGCGGCCCGGACAAGTGCATCGACGCGGTAGGCATGGAAGCCCATGCAACCGCCTCGTTCGACTCCGTGCTCGACAAGGTGAAGGCGGCCGCCTGGCTCGCCACCGACCGCCTGCACGCGTTCCGGACCGCGATCATGGCCTGCCGGCCGGCGGGCATCGTCTCGGTTCCCGGCGTGTACGGCGGCCTTCTCGACAAGGTGCCGTTCGGGGCGGCCATGCAGAAGGGCCTGACGATCCGCACCGGGCAGACCCACGTCAATCGCTACATCCACGACCTGATGCGACGGATCGAGGACGGCGAGATCGACCCGACATTCGTCATCACGCACAGGGCCGGACTCGACCAGGGCCCGGACCTCTACAAGACCTTCCGCGACAAGGAGGACGGCTGCATCAAGGTGGTCCTGCATCCCTGATGCGCGTCCTGGTCACCGGTGCGTCCGGGTTCATCGGGTCGGCTGTCGTCGCGCGCCTGCACGCCGGCGGACACGAGGTCGTCGCCGTGGTGCGGTCGCGAGGCCCCGCGGTGCGGCGGCTGCCGGCGGCCGGCCTCGCCGTCGTCGACATTGCCAGAGCCACGCGCCCGGCCGACTGGATCGGCCACCTCGCGGGCATCGATGCGGTGGTGAACTGCGCCGGCGTCCTGCAGGACAGCCCCACAGACTCGACCGAGGGTGTCCACGTCACCGGCATCGACGCGCTGTTCGCGGCCTGCGAGACGGCCGGGGTGCGCCGCGTCGTCCATCTGTCCGCCATCGGCGTCGACCGGGGCGCCGCAAGCGCCTTTTCCCGCACCAAGCTTGCCGGCGACGAACGCCTGATGGCGCGCGACCTCGACTGGGTGATCCTGCGCCCGGCCGTGGTTGTCGGCCGGGCGGCGTTCGGGGGCAGCGCACTGTTTCGCGGGCTGGCGGCGCTGCCGGTCGTGCCGGTGATGCCGGACACCGGTCCGGTGCAGGTCGTCCAGCGCGACCAGCTGGTCGAAACGGTGCTGTTCTTTCTCGCCGCCGGCGCGCCGACGAAGATCGCGGTCGAGGTCGCCGGTCCCGAGCGGCTGTCGATGGAAGACATCGTGCGCCGCTATCGCCGCTGGTTCGGCTGGCGGCCGGCACGGCCTGTCCGGCTGCCGGCGTGGATGGCCGCCGCCGCGTACCGGCTCGGCGATCTCGCCGGACTGCTGGGCTGGCGGCCGCCGATCCGGACGACGGCCCGGCGCGAGATCGTCCGCGGCGCCGTCGGCGACCCCTCGCTGTGGAGCACCATGACCGGGCTCGCGCCGCAATCGCTGGACGCGGAACTCGCGACTGAGCCGGCGTCGGTGCAGGAACGCTGGTTCGCGCAACTGTACTTCGTCAAGCCCGTCGTCATCGTCATCCTGACACTGTTCTGGGTACTGACCGGACTGATATCGCTCGGGCCGGGCTTCGACATCGGCACCGGCCTGCTCGAGGAAGGCGGCCTGGCGCCGGTTGCCGGCCTCGGCGTCATCGCCGGCGCGCTTGCCGACATCGTGATCGGCATCGGCATCGCCTGGCGTCGCACCGCCCGCACCGCCCTCTACGGCGCGCTTGCGCTGTGCGTCTTCTACCTCGTCACCGGCACCATCCTGGTGCCGCGGCTGTGGATCGATCCGCTCGGGCCGATGCTCAAGATCTTCCCGATCTTCATGCTGCACGTCGTCGCGCTGGCGACACTGGACGACCGCTGATGCTCTACTTCGGGCTCAAGTTCGCGCACGTCATCGGTGCCACCGTGCTGCTCGGTACCGGTGCCGGCATCGCCTTCTTCATGCTGATGGCCCACCGGACCGGCAACGCGGCGGTCATTGCGGCGGTGGCCCGGATCGTCGTCATCGCCGACTTCCTGTTCACCGCGACCGCCGTCGTCGTCCAGCCGGTCACCGGCTTCCTGCTCGTCCATTACGCCGGCTATTCGCCGTGGGACGGCTGGATCGTGCTGTCGATCGCGCTCTACCTGGTGACCGGCGCGTTCTGGCTGCCGGTGGTCTGGATGCAGATGCGCATGCGCGACCTCGCGCGGACGGCCGCGGTCTCGGGCGGACCGCTGCCGGACGCCTACCACCGGCTGTTCCGGACCTGGTTCGCCTTCGGCTTCCCGGCCTTTGCGGCGGTCGTCGCCATCTTCTGGCTGATGATCGCCCGCCCGCAGATCGCGGGCCTCGACGGGTGAAGCGAAAACCCCGTCCCCGGCGATCACAGCCCGGCCAGCGGCTTGACCGTGCTGACGATCCCGGTGAGCCTGACATCACCCTCGTTGCCGACGACGCAGATGCATTCCTCGTCGGAATCCACCACCGGCCGGTGCTCCACGTCCTCGCCGACCTCGGCGGCGTCGCCGCGCGTGAAGCGCCCCAGATGGTCGCTGTACGAACCGCGCAGCACCTGGGAGATCTCGTCGCCGCGGTGGCCGTGATCGGGCAGCGCATGTCCGGGAAGCAGGCGCACCAGCCTGAGCTTGCCGCGCGCGCCGGGCGACAGCCGCAGCTCGTGCAGCCACATCCCCTTGCCGAGCCGCGTCCACGGCACCTCGTCGAGCCGGCAGCCGATGACGCGGGCGAGCGGACGCGGCAGATCGGGATCGTCCACCGGCACGCCGCTGTCGCTGGCGACGAGCGGGCGTGGCGCCGGGTCGTCGATCGCGTCCATGACCCGCGCCAGCAGCCCCGGCGACAGCTCGCGATCCGGGCCCGCCTCCAGAAGCGCACCGCCAATCCGCTCGGCCTGCGCGATCCTGTCGCGACACCGGGTACACCAGGCGGCATGCGTCGCCACGACGACGGCGAGCGCCTCCTCGAGGCTTCCCGCGGCGTAGGCGAGCAGCGTCGCCTCATGCGGATGGTGGACGATGCTCACCGCACATCCTCCAGGACCTCGCGCAGCCGCCCGTAGGCAAGCCGCATGCGCGACTTCACCGTACCCAGCGGCAGTCCGAGCCGGCTTGCAATCTCGCTCTGCGTCTGGTCCTCGATAAACGCCAGCCGCAGCACCTCGCGCTGGTCGGCCGGCAGGGCGGCGAGGGCGCGGGCAACCAGGCCCCGCCTTTCCCTTCGCGTCACCTCCTCCTCGCCCGAGGCGGCCTCCTCCGGCACCGCCAGCAACAGGTCGTCATGGTGCGCCATCGCCTGGCGCCGGAGCCGGTCGATCCTGCGGTTGCGGGCGATGGTGAAGATCCAGGTGCCGGGGGATCCCTTGCGCGCAGCGTAGCTTGCGGCCTTGTGCCAGACCGTGAGCATCGTCTCCTGTACCAGATCCTCGGCCGTCTCTTCGCTCACGCCCTGCTTCACATGAAGCCCTTGATGCGCGGACCGCAATGGCGGAACAGGCGCGCAAACGCCGCGCGGTCACGCCGTTCGGCCACCCGCCCGATGAGACGGGCGAGTTCCGCCTGCGCGACGGTGCCCTCCCCCTTGGATGTCGCCCCGTCCGTCAATGTTGCCGCTCGTCCGGCAATTCCCTCGCGGCAACAGATACGCGCAAGTCGATCTGTCGGATCACCGCGACGGCACCGGCGAGCCCTCCCCTCGCCAAGCCCGGCGCGAATTCTACCCCGGATCGGCGGCGAGCGGAGGCCCTTTTCGCGGATTCGCGGATCGCCGGGTGATCCGATGCATCCCGGCCTGCGTAAAAGAGCCATTCACCCACCGGTGGCTCAAGGGGAGAGCCACATGGCACAGGTTGACGGCACCAACGGCAACGATTTCCTGGGCCCGCCGCTGACGACGGCGGACGGCGACGTGATCAACGGCTTCGGCGGCGCCGACGTCATACAGGGGGCGGCCGGCAACGACGTCATCGACGGTGGGGACAGTTTCGACGTTGCCGTCTACTTCGACGCCGTCGGCGGCGTCTCCGGCGACCTGGTCGTCGGCATCGTATCGGGCGCCGGGGTGGGAACGGACACGTTGCAGAACATCGAGGCCCTCGCAGGCAGCGACTTCAACGATACCCTCCTCGGCGATGGCGAACTCAATCAGCTGATCGGCTTCGAAGGCGCCGACATCCTGCGCGGCCGCGGCGGCGGCGACCTGCTCGAGGGCGGCGGCGGTGATGACAGGCTGTCCGGCGACGGCGGCGCCGACTCGCTTCTCGGCGGCGATGGAGACGACACGGTCTCCGGCGGCGCGGGTATCGACACCCTGATCGGCGGCGGCGGCAACGACCGGCTCGTCGGCGGCGGCGGCGCGGATTCGCTGCAGGGACAGGCCGGCAACGACCGCCTCGTCGGCGGCGCCGCTGGAGACACGCTGGAAGGGGGCGCCGGCCGCGACACGCTCGACGGCGGCGGCGGCGACGACCGCCTGGCCGGGACCGGCAGCGCCGATCTCCTGACCGGCGGCGACGGCGACGACCGGCTTTCGGGCGGCGGCGGCAGGGACACCCTCGACGGCGGCGCCGGCGGCGACGAGCTCACCGGGTCGTCGGGCGACGACCGCCTTGCCGGCGGCGCCGGCGAGGACATCCTCTCCGGCGGCGACGGCCGCGACAGCCTGACCGGAGGCGACGACAGCGACAATCTCGACGGCGGGGCCGGCGACGACACCCTCGCCGGCGACGACAGCGAGGACGTCGTGTCCGGCGGCGACGACGTGATCGACGGCGGCGACGGCAACGACCGGCTGTTCGGCGGCGGAGGCAACGACGTGCTGCGCGCAGGCGAAGGCGCCGATACGCTGTTCGGCGGCGGCGGGCGGGACAACGCGCAGGGCGGCGACGACGTCGACTTCATCGCCGGCGGGACCGGCGCCGACATCCTTCGCGGCGATGCGGGGCGCGACACGCTGCTCGGCGACCAGGGCAGCGACCGGCTGTTCGGCGGCGGCCAGGCGGACGACCTCTCCGGCGGCAGCGGCAAGGACACGCTCAACGGCGGTTCCGGCGCCGACAGCCTGGGCGGCGAGGACGGCAACGACCGGCTGCTCGGCGGCGGCGGCGGCGACACCCTCGACGGCGGCGGCGGCAACGACTTCATGACCGGCGGCGGCGGCGGCGACGTGTTCGTCATCATCGGCTCCGGCCGGGACACCATCAGCGATTTCGGCGATCTCGACCAGGTGGACCTCACCGCCTTCGGCTTCCAGAACTTCGGCGAAGTCGAGCAGTTCGTCTCCGACCAGGGCGCCAACATGGTGTTCAAGGTGGCGGACATGGAAGTCGTCTTCCTTGGCTTCAGCACCGCGCAGTTCAGCTCGAACGACGTGATCCTCTGAGCCCGATCAGCACTGGCGACGCAGCAACCGGAGGCAGCCATGGCGACCGTGAACGGCACCGGCGGAGACGACTTCCTCACCGCACCCCAGACCACCCCGGGGGACGACCTGATCAACGGACGCGGCGGCAACGACGTGATCCAGGGCCTTGCCGGGAACGACACGATCCGCGGCGAAGCGGGCTTCGACGCTGCCGTCTACTTCGATGCGACGGGCAACGTGGCCGCGGACCTCGTTGCCGGCACCGCCTCCGGCGCCGGCGTCGGCACCGACACCCTGATCGCGATCGAGGTGCTGATCGGCAGCGACTTCGACGACGAGCTGCGGGGCGACGCCAAGGGCAACCAGCTGGTCGGGTTCCTCGGCGACGACCTGCTCGACGGCCGGGGCGGGCGCGACAACCTGGACGGTGGCGATGGCCGCGACCTCCTGCTCGGCCGCAGCGGCAACGACAGCCTGTTCGGCGGCGGCGGCGACGACGTGCTCAAGGGCGGCGGCGGAGCCGGCACGCTGGTCGGCGACGAGATCATCGACGCTCCCGGCAACGACACCCTCATCGGCGGCGGCGGCAATGACAGTCTCAAGGGAGCCGGCGGCGACGACAGCATCGTTGGCGGGGCCGGCAACGACGACATGCGCGGCGGCGACGGGGACGACACGATCGACGGCGGCGCCGGCGTCGACCTCGCCGACTATTCCGACGCCGCCGGCACGGTCAAGGCCGACCTGGCGGCGGGAACGGCATCGGGGACAGGCGTCGGCAGCGACACCCTGATCGAGGTGGAAGATCTGATCGGCTCGAGGTTTGACGACGTCCTGCAGGGCAGTGCCGCTACAAACGAGCTTCTCGGTGGCGGGGGCAACGACCTGGTCGACGGTGGCGCCGGCGACGATCTGGTGTCCGGCGAGGACGGCGACGACGCTCTCTTCGGGTCCGGCGGCAACGATGACATCGAAGGCGGCACGGGCCGCGACAGGATCAGCGGCAACGGCGGCAGCGATGAACTCAACGGCGATGCCGGCCGCGACACCCTCATCGGAGGCGGCGGCAACGACACCTTGCGCGGAGGTTCCGGCGCGGACACCCTGAATGGCGGCCGCGGCAACGACCTGCTAGCCGGAAATGGCGGCACCGACGAGTTCGTGTTCGCGCCCGGCGACGGGCGGGATACCGTGGTGGCCATGACGGCGGGCGACGCGCTTGACCTGCGGGGGTTCGAGTTCCAGGCCTTTGACGACGTCAAGGCACTTGCGTCCGACCAGGGCAACGGCATGCTGCTCGACCTGCCCGGCGGGGGCCAGGTGCTGATCCGTCAATTCTCGACCGCGGACTTCGATTCCGGCGACGTGATCATCTGATCCGCGGCACGCTCCGCCGCGACGCCGGCAGTCAGGGTGAGGCCGTCAGGCGGTGTCCCGGCGGCGGACGGTGTCCGGCGAACGAGGCAGTGCGCGGAGCCTTGCAATCACCTCCGCGAGCGGCACGACGTCGCCGTACTTCGCATTGATGTCGAACAGGTTGGCGTCGTGCGGCGCCCGGTGGCGATCGCCGACGCATTCGCGGGGCACGATGACGCGGAAGCCGTGCTGAATTCCGTCGACGGCGGTTGCGCGAATGCAGCCGCTGGTCGAACAGCCCGCGAGAATGACCGTATCGATGCCGTCGGCGGTCAGCGTCGACTGCAACGATGTGCCGAAGAAGGCACTGGCGTAGTTCTTGACCAGGACGAGCTCGTCGCCGAGCGGTGCCACACGGTCGTCGAAGGCACCGAGCGGTTCACCGACCGACAGGACACGCAGTGACGGAATCTTGCGGACGAACAGCCCGCCATCCCTGCCCGACGGGTGAAACTCGACCCGCGTATGGATTACCGGCACGCCGGCGGCCCGGGCGGCGGCCAGAAGATCGACGCTGGCCGAGACCGCCTCGACCACCGCGTCGGCGAAGAACGGTGACCCGGGCGTGGTGTAGGCGGCCATGAAGTCGACCATCAGGAGGCACGGCCGCGCGCCGAACCCCACGCTGCCGTCGAAAACGCCGGCGTAGCTTGCCTCCCGTCCCGTCATCGGCTGCCCTCAGTTTCCATAGCGTTGCTCGAATGCCCACACATCCTCGAATCCGACGGTGCGGTTGAAGCGGTCGAAGTCGTCGAGTTCGTCGCGCAGGGCGGCGGAGGCGCCGTCCGCCTTCAGGGTGCCGTAGACGCGGCGCAGGATCGCGCCGGCGGCGAGGAATCCGGTGGCCGGGAACAGGACGAGCGCATAGCCGAGCGCGGCAAGAGCGGCGCGGTCGAGCAAGGGCGTGCGACCGCCTTCGACCATGTTGGCGACCAGCGGGCAATTGACCCGGCGCACGATCTCGGCCAGTTCCTCCTCCGTTTCCGGCGACTCAACGAAGACGAGATCGGCCCCGGCATCGCGATAGGCGATTGCCCGGCGGATGGCTTCGTCGAGGCCATAGGCGGTCCGCGCATCGGTCCGGGCAATGACCAGGAAGTCTGGGTCGCCGCGGCTGTCGAGGGCGACGCGGATCTTGGTCACCATTTCGTCGACCGGGATGCAGGTGCGTCCCAGGGTGTGGCCGCAGCGCTTGGGATGGGTCTGGTCCTCGATCTGGATGCCTGCGGCCCCGGCACGCTCGTATCCCTGCACGGTGTGCCTGACGTTGAGGGGGCCGCCATAGCCGGTATCGGCATCGGCGATCAGCGGTGTCCTGCAGATGGTCGCGATCCGCTGCAGGCAGGACTGCATGTCGGTGTAGGTCGCAAGTCCGGCATCCGGGAGCCCCAGATAGGAAGCGGAAACGCCGTAGCCGGTCATGTAGAGGACGTCGAATCCCTCGCTGTCGGCGAGCCGGGCGGAGATCAGGTCGAAGACGCCCGGCGCGACCACCGCATTGCGCGCCTCGATGGCGGCGCGCAGGGCCCTTCTCTGCTGCGACCGGTCGATCATGGTCCCGCCGGTCCGGCGACTGGCGCCTGCGAAGGCACCTCGCGCGCAAGGCCGGTTCCGATCATGCTGTCGCGCGTGACGAGTTCCGCCAGCGCTTCCTCATCCAGGGTCTCCGTCCCGGCGGGCCGCTTCGGAATGACGAGGAACCGGAGATCGGCGGTACTGTCGAGTACCCGGACCGCGGTGGTGTCGGGAACGTCGACGCCGAACTCGGCCAGAACACCGCGCGGATCACGGACCACGCGGCTGCGATAGGCCGTGCTCTTGTACCAGGCGGGCGGGACGCCGAGGATCATGCGCGGATAGCAGGAGCACAGCGTGCACACCACCACGTGATGCAGGTCGTCGGTGTTCTCGACAACGCACAGCTCGGCGATTGCGCCGACATCGATCCCCATCTCGGCCAGCGTGGCACGCGGGTTGTCCATCAGCCGCTTCTTGAACGCCTCGTCCTTCCACGCCCTGGCGACGATCTTCGCGCCGAGTGCGGGATTGCGCGATTCCGTGGCCTCGATCTGGGCCTGGACGTCGGCCGCCGTTATCAGACCCTTTTCGATCAGCAGCTCGCGGATGGCGATTTCCAGCACCTCGTACCGTGACACCGGCCCGTCGCCATCGACGATGGGTGCGTGATCGTGATCATGATCGTGACCGTGCCCGTGCTCGCTCATGTCCTCAACTCCTCGTCTGCCGGGTCCAGCCAATGCTCGAAGATGTCGGCTTCGAGCTCGTCGCCGGGGTTGCCGCGGAAATCAGGCCAGAGATCGTCGTGCCGGAAACGCACCCGGTAGAGCGGGATCGGCGGCAGACCAGGCTGGTGGTAGGCAAGCTCTTCGGGGTTCGCGAACCGGCCGGCGAGCGCGATCACCGTCGCCGGCTGCCCGCGGAGGTACATCGGCGTGCGGCAATGGCCGACCGACGGCCTACTGGCCACGCGAACCCGCTGGCCCTGCCTGAACCGTGGCCGGGGCTCCGCTGGCGCGGTCATGCCACCGTCCTCGGATCGACGACCCGTCCCTCCCGTTGCAGCCGCGCACGAACCTCTTCGATCCGCGCGTCGAGCTCTTCCGGCGACAGGACGTTCTGCTCCAGGAGCAGGATCCGGATCGCCTTGATCCAGCGGTCGTAATAAGCGGTGCCGTCATATTCCTGCTCCGCATATCCCTCGATTGCCCGGCGCAGCGCGTCAACCCTGAACACCCGATGGCGGGCGAGCAGCATCAGCAACGCGTCGACCCGCTTCTCGTAATAGGTCAGCTCGTGCTCCTCGCGGTCGACGGGACCGAAATCCAGCCCGCCGACATCGTGAACGCCGCGTCCGTCCGTGCCCGTTCGCAGGCTGTTGAAGCGCTCTGGTGTCGGTGTCATGGTCAACCTCGCTCGAATATCACGATCGCGTCCGGATCGACGGACAGAAAGACGGGTCCGCCGATCACCGGCGCGTCGTTCTCTCCGGTGTTGCCGATCCGCTGCTGGACCACGATGTCGGTACCATCGGGTCCCCTCACATGCAGTTCGGCGTGCGATCCCTTGAAGATCGCCTCGGTCACCGTTCCCGGTATCACATTATCAGATCCTGCAGGTGCCGCGGTCGAAGCGGTGAACTGTTCGGGCCGGATGCCGACCTGAACCCTGCTTCCCACCTCGAGCGCGCGGGACAGCCTGAATTCGATCCCGTCGCAGATCCGCAACCGGCTTTCTTCACCGCGCACTTCGGTAACGGTCGCGGCGAAAATGTTGGATGCTCCGAGGAACTCCATGACCGCGCGCGATCCGGGTTGCCGATACAGCGCACCAGGCTCGCCGACCGCCTCGATGCGACCGTCGAGCATGACGGCGAGCCGGTCGGACAGCGACAAGGCCTCCTCCTGGTCGTGGGTGACGATTATCGTGGTGGTGCCGGTTTCGCGCTGGATGCGCTTGAGCTCCACCTGCATCTGGTCGCGCAGCTTGCGGTCGAGCGCACCGAGCGGCTCGTCGAGCAGCAGGACATCCGGCTGGATCACGATGGCCCGGGCAAGTGCAACCCGCTGCTGCTGGCCGCCGGAAAGCTGGCGCGGGAGCCGTTCGGCGAAGCTTTCGAGCTGAACCAGCGACAGGACGTCATCAATGCGCCGCCTGCGTTCCCGCGCATCGACGCCGCGGCGCCGCAGCCCGTAGGAAATGTTCTCCATGACGTTCATGTGCGGAAACAGCGCATAGTCCTGGAACACGAGGCCGACGTTGCGCCGGTGCACGGGTCGTTCGATCACCGATTGGCCGTTGAACGCGATCCTGCCCGATGTCGGACGGATGAAGCCGGCGATGCACCTGAGGGTCGTCGTCTTGCCGCAGCCGGAAGGCCCGAGAAGCGCCAGGCAACGGCCGTCCTCGAGTTGCAGGTCGACGGACCGGAGGATGTCGTGGGAGCCGACGGAGAAGCAAAGGCTTTCGATTTCGAGGCTGGCCATGACTCACCGCCCGATCGACAGCGAAATGACCCTGTAGCGTTGCTCGACGAACATGATCAGTGCGCTGATAACGAGGATATAGACGGTCGAGAACGCCGCCGGCGTCGGGTCAAAGTTCTGCGAGATGTAGTTGAAGACCTCGATGGGCATGGTTGTCAGTCCACCGCGGACGAGAAAGATGCTGATGGGATAGTTGTCGAAGCTGATCAGGAAGGCGAACAGGAAGCCGCTGATCAGCCCCGGCTTGAGTTGCGGCAGAGTCACGGTCCAGAAGGTGATCCAGCGACTGGCGCCAAGCGAGGCGGCAGCCTCCTCGATATTCGAGTTGTAGAGCGTCAAGGACGCGACAATGGTGCGCACCGGATAGGCCGCGACCAGCACCATGTGGCCGATAAGGAGACTGTACCACGTGAACGCGATGTCCAGCCGGATGAAGAACTGGATGAGCGCGATGCCGATGGCGACGATCGGCACCGCGATCGGCGACAACAGGAACGACGTCAGGGCGGCCTTGGCAGGGAACTCGTGACGCACGATCGCGAGCGCCGTGCCGAGGGCCATGACGGTGACCAGCGACGCCGCCAGCGCGGCGATCATCAGGCTGGTGAGGGTCGCCTCGCCGATCTTGTTGATGTTGGCGATGTTCCGGTACCAGTCGAGCGAATACGACGACGGCGGCACCTCGATGAAATAGGACCCGTTGAAGGATACCAGCACCGTCAGCGCGACCGGGAACACCAGGAAGACTATCGAACCCCATCCCAGGATGCCGATCACCAGCCGGAATCCCCGCTCCTCAGACATCGATACGCAACACCTTTCTGACGACAAGGGCGTAAGCCAGGATCAGCAGGAAGACGAACGCGGTCAGCACGAAGATGATGGCGGACCCGAGCGGGAAGTTGAGCTGCATCAGCAACTGTTCCGCAGCAACCTGCGAGATCATCGCCGTGGACGGAGATCCGAGCATCAGCGGCGTCACGAAGGCGCTTGCGCAGATCGCGAAACACAGCGTGGTGCCGCCGAATATCCCGGGCGCCGACAGCGGCAGGATCACGGTGGCGAGCGTCGTCCAGGAACTGGCGCCCAGCGTGCGCGGCGCCTCCCATTGCGCTTGCGGGATCCTTACCAGCGCGCCGTAGATCGGCAGGATCATGAACGGCATGCAGTAGTGAACCAGGCCGACGATGATTGCCCACTGATTGTAGACCAGTCTATGCGGGCGATCGAACAGCCCGACGGCAACCATGATCCTGTTTACCGGCCCCTGGTCGGCCAGCACCACGAGCCAGCCGTAATTGCGCACGATCAGGCTCGCGGCCAGCGAGATGAAGATGATCATCAGCAGCGCCGAGCGCAAACGCGGCCCCAGCCACAGCATCAGGAGCGCGACCGGGTAGCTGATCAGAAACGTGATCACCACCGAGATCAGCGAGATCTCGAACGTACGCCACAGCGCGTGCAGGATACGGCTGCTGTCGAAGACCTTCGTGTACTGGTACAGGGAGAACGAGGTTTCCCGGACATGCTCCGGGTCGTTGCTCCAGGGCCGGAAGCTCTCGAGCAGCATCTCCCAGAACGGGATCACATAGAACACGGTGAGGAACACCAGCAACGGCGCAAGCAGCATGGCTGCGGGACCGAAGTCCCGCAGCCGGCCGAGCCGGGCATGTAGCCGGGCCGTCATTCCCGATCGTCGGTCGGATCAGGATCAACCGAAAATCTCGTTCCACTTCTCCGTGATCTGCGGGCGGTGCTTGGACAGGAAAGCCCAGTCCGCATACTGGATGTTGTCGGGCGGGCCCATCAGCTCCAGCGTCCGCGGCGAGGGGTCGACCTCCTTGTGGGCGCTGCGCGTGTGCAGGACACTGTCGATCTTCTCCTGGAACGACTTCTCGTAGCTGAGATTGATGTAGACCTCCGCCAGCTCGACGTTCTTCGCATTGGTCGGCATGTTGAGGCCGACGATCTCGCCGTGCATGCCCTCTTCCAGTGGATGCGCCGGCGCGATCGGAGCTCCCTGGTCGATGATCGGGTTGATGAATATCCCGTAGAACGGCACCAGCGGAATCTGGCCGGTCTGCAGCATCTGGATCGCCTGCGGCGCCCCGGTGTAGACGGCCGCCCCGTTCTCCTTGAGCTTTGCCAGGTACCGCAGCCCCTCCTCCCATTCATACTGGGCTTCGGACAACGGCTTGCCGGTGGCGATCTGGGCCGCGGTCGTGATCATGCGCATGCCGTTGTTCCAGCCGACCGGCGGGATGGCGACCCGACCCGCATTGGAGGAATCCCAAAGCTCCGCCCACGCCTTCGGCGGCTCGGTCACCTCCGACGTGTTGTACATGATCGTGTTGACGGCATCGATGACGCCCGCCGAATAGTGCTCGGCCAGCAGGAACGCTTCGCGCACGTTGGCGATGTTGGGAATGTTCTTTGGCTCGTGAGGCCGCAAGAGGCCTTCGTCGCGAGCAAAGAACACGCCCGCTTCGGAAAACTGCATGAGGTCGGGCGGGTTGTCCTTCTGCGTCTTCAGCATGGCCAGCATCTGCGCCGTCACCGACTGCTGCAGGTTGATCGTGGCGCCCGTTTCTGCCTCGAACTTCGGGTGCAGTTCCTCGATCCACAGTTTCGCCAGCAGACCCTGGTTCAGGACGACGTTCAGTTCCCCTGCTGCCCGGGCCCTGGTGGTCACCCACGGCGCCGCGAAGGCAGCTCCCGCGATCGCAGCACCTCCCTTCAGGACCTGGCGCCGGTTGGTACGCGCTGATGCGGGCTTCGTTGACTTGTTGGACATTTTCACCTCCCTCCGAAGTGTCCACTGGGTAACGGCAGGCCGGTACTGCACCTGCCCCGGAATCGTGCGGCTCGCTCAGGCCGCCGTCTTCACGTCCGAAAACAGAAACAGCTGCAGACCGCGACCGGGTTGCCTGCACGCTCCGGCGGCACGCCTCCAGGGACCGGCAGGCGAGACCGGCCCATGCCTGGTGCCCGTCATGCTTCCACGATCCCGAAACTCATCGCCACCTCGCCGAAGAGAATACTCCTGCTGATACCTTCACAGGCCGATCTGTCCGATCCGTATCGTCCCCATCTGGTGGCAATTGTATACATGACTGCCGGGACACCGCAACAGTTCCGGCGAGTTTCTGGGCACTTTCGGGCAGGTTGCATACAATCTCGCTGCGTAAAGCCCGACCCTCCCAATGCGGGGAGCGCCCCGGACCATTGGTACCGGGATCATCCGCAGCGAGAACGGTTCAGACGAGGGAGCCAGGTGAGGACGTGCGATGCCGGCGATCCATGGCGCCGGCGGTACCAACGGGGGCTGAATGCCGTGCGATGAACGGCGAAGCCGCCCCGGTGGTCCGGGGCGGCTTCCGAGCGTCGCGTGAAGCTATTGCTGCTGTTGCTGGTACTGTGCCGCCTCCTGCTCGGCCTGAAGCGTCGCGCGGTCCTTGAACGCGGGCGCAGCATCGAGCTGCTCGCGCGTCAGATCCAGGTAGATCAGTCCCTCGGCGGGACGCACTTCGAACTCGTCCCAAGACAGCGCGACCCGCTTGGCGCCGATGCCGAGAAATCCACCCATCTTCACCACGCCGCCGACAATCTGGTCGTTCTCGTCGAAAAGGATGCTGTCGAGCGAACCGATCGGTCCGTTCTGGGGATGAACCACGTCGGCGCCGATCAACTCGGCGGATAGCACCTGGCTGGACTGCTGTTCGACGATGAGCTTTTCCTGCGGCGGCGGGACAGCCGCGGTTTCGGTCTCCTCCGCAGCCGGCTCCGTCGCCGACCCGGCCGGCGGCGTCATCGTCGGCGCTGGCTGACTCGGCTGCATCTGCGGATCGGGTGGTGGAACCGTGTCGGCGGTCTGGGCCGAGGCGCCGCCTGCGGCGAGGATCGCTGCCAGAGACGACACCGCGATCATCTGCTTCAACATGATCTCCTCCATACTGCCTTCAGCCCCTGGCCCCCGGTCGGAACGAGCAACGCGCAGGATCCGGCAGGCGCCGGCTGCTACTCGCCCATGACGAAGACAGGACGACGGGGCCGGAAGTTCCGTCCCGTGGAAGAGATTTTCCGCCTGCTGCAGGGAAACGGGAGGCGGTCGCGCCTACTGGACGCGCCAGGTATGGCCCTTGCGCATCAGCGCGTTGAGGCGCTCGGCGATCCCGGACCCATTCACCGTTGCCTGCTGCGGGCGCGCGGCACCCTCGTCAGGGGCGCAGTAGATGACGCCGAAGGCGACCGGCATGTGCGGCGGCTCCAGCGCGGCCAGCAGGGCGGCGAGCGCCGGATTCGTCTCGTCGTGAACGAGGATATCGGAGTCCGACACCCCGTTCTCGCCGACAGTGACAGCCTCGAGCCGGAAGGTCCGCGGATCGAGCCGTATCCCCTTCTCGCCGTTCTTGCCGAAGCGCAGCGGCTGGCCGTGCACGACGTGAAGCTGCGCATCGGCGGCGACCGACTTGTCCGTGATGCCGGCGAAGACGTCGTCGTTGTAAACGATGCAGTTCTGCAGGATCTCGACGAACGACGTGCCGCGATGGGCGCGGGCCCGCTTCAGGGTCTCCACCAGATGCGCCTGGGCGACGTCGTAGGAACGCGCTACGAACCGTGCGCCGGCACCGAGCGCGAACGGCAGCGCGTGCACCGGCCGGTCACTGGAACCGCGCGGCGACGACGGCGTGACCGTACCGATCCGCGACGTGGGCGACACCTGCCCCTTGGTGAGGCCGTACACCTCGTTGTTGAACAGCAGATAGGTGAGATTGACGTCGCGGCGCAGCAGGTGGAGCAGATGGTTGCCGCCGATCGACAGCGAGTCGCCGTCGCCGGAAATCACCCAGACGTCGAGGTCCGGGTTGGCGAGCGTGACACCGGTGGCCACCGCCGCGGCACGGCCATGGATGGTGTGGAAACCGTAGGTCGCCATGTAGTAGGGAAACCGCGCCGCGCAGCCGATGCCCGAGATGAAGACCGTCTGCTCGGGATCGGCCTGCAGGTCCGCGAGCGTCTTCTGCACCGCCTTGAGGATGGCGTAGTCGCCGCAGCCGGGGCACCAGCGCACCTCCTGGTCGGAAGCGTAGTCCTTGAGCGTGCGGGGTGCGGCCTGGATGTTCATGTCACTCTCCGATTGCCCGGATGGCGGCGTCCTCGATCTCGCGCACCTTGAACGGCCGGCCGGAAACGTTCGACAGGCCCTGGGCGTCGATCAGGTAGCGTGCGCGCAACAGGTTCACCAGCTGTCCGTTGTTCATCTCCGGTACCAGTATGCGCTCGAAGCGGCCGAGTACCTCGCCCAGATTGCGCGGCAGCGGCCAGATGTAGTCGAGATGGATGTGGCTGACCGCCTTGCCGGCGGCGCGCAGGTTGGTGACCGCGCGGCTGATCGGTCCGAACGTGGACCCCCAGCCGACCAGCGCCAGTTCGCCCTCGGCATCGCCCCGGGTCACCTCCTGCTCGGGAATATCCCTGGCGATGCCCAGGATCTTGCTTGCCCGGAGCTCGGTCATCGCGTGGTGGTTGGCCGGATCGTAGGAGACGTGGCCGGTCGTGTTGGCCCGTTCGAGGCCGCCGATGCGATGGATGCCGCCCGGCGTGCCGGGTACCACCCACGGCCGCGCCAGCGTCTCGGGATCGCGCGCATAGGGCTGGAACCCGTCCGGCGCCGACCGGTTGTCGACCGGGAACGGCGTCAGCCCGGCGACGTCAGGGATTGCCCACGGTTCGGACGAGTTGGCGAGATAGCCGTCGGTCAGCAGGATCACCGGTGTCATGTACCGGGTCGCCAGCCGCACCGCCTCGACCGCCATGGTGAAGCAATGTCCCGGCGACCGCGCAGCCAGCACGACCAGCGGCGCATCGGCGTTGCGGCCGAACACCGACTGATACAGGTCCGACTGCTCGGTCTTCGTCGGCAGGCCGGTGGAGGGGCCGCCGCGCTGGGCGTTGACGACGACCAGCGGCAGCTCGGCGGCGATGGCAAGCCCGAGCGCCTCGGTCTTCAGGGCAATGCCAGGGCCGGAACTGCCGGTCACGCCGATCGCGCCGGCGTAGGAGGCGCCGATGGCCGAGGTGATCGCGGCGATCTCGTCTTCGGCCTGGAACGTCCTGACGCCGAACTCATCGCCCATCTGCGCCAGCACGTGCAGCATGTTCGAGGCCGGCGTAATGGGATAGGAGGAATAGACGAGCTTGAGCCCGGCAAGGTGGGCGCCGGCGACCAGCCCCCAGCAGATCGCCTCGGTGCCCGTGGCATTGCGGTACTCGCCCGGTGCGAGCTGGGCCGGCGGTACCTCGTAGGCGGTCGTCTCCGGCGGCAGCTCCGTCGTCTCGCCGAAGGCGTAGCCCGCCTCGAGAGCGGCAATGTTGATGCGGGCGATATCAGGCCTGTTCGCGAAACGCCGCTCCAGCCATTCGCGGGTCGGCGCGACCTCGCGGTCGAACAGCCACAGGACCAGCCCGAGCGCCCACATGTTCTTCGAGCGCAGGCTGTCCTTGTTGGAGACCGTGACCCCGTCGAGCGCCTTCACCGTATGCTGGGTGAGATGGGAGATGTCGATCGACAGGACCCGGTAGGCGGACAGCGCCTCGCCTTCGAGCGGGTTGGTCTCATAGCCCGCCTTCTTGAGGTTGCGGTCCTGGAACGTGCCGGTGTCGACGATGACGAGCCCGCCCGGCTTCAGGTCGCCGATGTTGGTGATCAGCGCCGCCGGGTTCATGGCGACCAGGACGTCGAGTTCGTCGCCGGCCGTCCTGATCTCGCGGGTGCCGAAATTGATCTGGAACGAGGAGACGCCGAACGTCGTGCCGACGGGCGCGCGGATCTCGGCCGGAAAGTCGGGAAAGGTGACGAGGTCGTTGCCGGCAACCGCGGTCGCCAGGGTGAACTGGCTGCCGGTCAGCTGCATGCCATCGCCGGAGTCGCCGGCGAACCGCACCACGGCCGCCTCGACGCGCCGGCGCTCGAGCCGGACGGCGCGCAGATCCGAACTTTGCTGGGCAATTACGGCCATAATCCAGCTCTCACCTCACACGGTTGCCGTGCCACAGGGCAGGAGCCGAGCCCTTTTTCCCGGCTGGGTCCGGGCATGGCCTTGCCTGAATCACGGGACGGAAGCCTGGTCAATCGGATCGATCGCGAATGGCGCGGAGTTACCGGCTCCAGACATCAAGAACTCGACGAAACAGCCGCGCTTCTCTGAAGTGCCCCCGCAATATATGTCCCGACCGGCCGTTGTCAACGAAACCGCGGAGGGTCGGCGCGGGGAACCGGGAGGGGGCATCCGAGTTCGACTCGGGAAGGACGACGAACATGGCAGAGCCGCTTGCCCGAGGGGCAAGGAGGCGCGCAGTGCAGGCACGCATGGCCATGGTGGGCAAGGTTGCAAGCATCGCCGGCGCAATCGTGCTGGCCGCCATGACGGCCGGCCGGCCGGAGGCCGCTACCGACCCGTGCGGCGACTTCGTCTCGGTCGGCCCCGGCGACACCCTCGGCGCGATTGCCCGGCGCTGCGAGATGTCGATACCGGGGATCCTGCTTGCCAACCCCGACATTGACGACCCGAACCGGCTGGAAATTGGCCAGATCGTCCGCCTGCGGCCGCCGGCAATGCGGTCATCGGAGGCCGGCTACCGTCGCGAGGACGTGGACTGGTCGCGGGCCATGGCCGAGGGTTACTACCGCGTGCGTAGCGGCGACACCTTCGACTCCATCGCCGAGCAGAGCGGCATCCCGCTTTCCCTGCTGACCGAACTCAACCCGGACATCGTCCCCGACACGTTGCCGCCCGGGCTCATCATCACCCTGCCGCAGGCCGAGACCCGGTCCGCCAGCGCCGGCGGGACGAGCCTGGTGGCCGGAGCGGCGGCGACCGGCAGGATCGAGTAAGCGATGGCGGGCCCCCGCGGCATGCTGCCCGGCGCCGTTCCGGCGACCGGGCGGCGGCGGATCAGACGTTCAGGAGCAGGTACTCGCGCTCCCAGGAACTGATGACCTTCCGGTACTGCTCGATCTCGTAGTCCTTCACCTCCTGCAACGCCTCGACGAAGCGCTCGCCGAGCACCTGCTTGAGCGGCTTGGTGTGGTTGAGCTTGGACAGGGCCTCCGACAGGTGTTGCGGCAGCGTGAAGGCGTAGCGATAGGCGTTGCCCTCGACCGGCGGTGTCGGCTTCAGGCCCTCGGTCATGCCGAGGTAACCGCACGCGAGCGATGCGGCGATGGCGAGATACGGGTTGGCGTCGGCGCCCGGCACGCGGTTCTCGACGCGCCTGCTTGCGGCATCGGATGCCGGCACCCGAAGCCCGACCGTCCGGTTGTCGTGGGACCAGTGCACGTTGGTCGGCGCATCGGAATACGGAACGAGGCGGCGGTAGGAGTTCACGTTGGGCGCAAAGCAGGGCATCGCCGCCGGCAGGTAGCGCTGAAGGCCGGCGATGTGGCTCAGGAGCAGGCGGGTGTCCTTGCCCGACCGGGTGGCGAAGAGATTGCGGCCGGTCTTGCGGTCGACGACGGACTGATGGACATGCATCGACGAGCCGGGTTCGTTCTCGTGCGGCTTCGCCATGAAGGTGGCGTAGACGTTATGCTGCAGCGCCGCCTGGCGCACGGTGCGCTTGAACAGGAACACCTGGTCGGCGAGTTCGAGCGGATCGCCGTGGTTGAAGTTGATCTCGAGCTGGGCCGAGCCGCTTTCGTGTGACAGCGTGTCGAGATCAATGTCCGACCGCTCGCAGTAGTCGTAGATGTCCTCGACGATGGGATCGAATTCGTTGGCGGCGTCTATCCCGTAGGCCTGGCCACCGGGCTCCGCCCGACCCGACCTGCCGACCGGCGGCTCGAGCGGATAGTCGGGATCGGTATTGGGCTTGACCAGGTAGAACTCCAGTTCCGGGGCGACGAGCGGCTTCCAGCCGCGCTCGGCGTACAGGTCGAGCACCCGCGACAGCACGTATCGCGGCGCGATGTCGACCGGCTTGTCATCCAGGTAGAAGCAGTCGCAGATGACCTGCGCGGTCGGCTCCTCGTACCAGGGCACGAGGCGCATGGTGTCGAGATCCGGCTTCAGGTAGACATCGGCTCCGGCAGGGTTGGTGGTTTCCGGCTCCGGCACGTAACGGCCGGTCACGGTGAGGATGAAGATCTCCTCGGGCATGCGCAGCCCGCGGCTCTTCATGCCTTTCAGAAATTTCTTGTCGGGGAGGATCTTGCCGCGCGGCACTCCCGACATGTCGGGCACGAGGCACTCCACTTCCTCGACGCCGCGTTCCCGCAACCATTCTTCCAGATTCCTCATGACAACCTGCAAAGCGATGCTCTATGGTCCGTGCCAGAGAGCCATATGTCTGAATTGTCAGCCTATTTGGCAGCCCCGCCGGCAGTGGCGACATGTAATCGCTTCCGCGCATACAAGTCCACATGACTCTTCCCGAACACGTTCGCAGGTCGCCGTCCACCGAGGCTGCGGCTTTTCTGGAACAGTACCCCGACCTGGCGGTCGCCGACATGCTGGCGCCCGACATGAACGGGATCCTGCGGGGCAAACAGCTGACGCCGGCGGGGCTGCGCAAGCTCTATTCGGAAGGCGTGCGGCTGCCGGCGTCGATCTACCTGCTCGACTGGACCGGCCGGTCGGTGCCGCCGATCGGGTTCGGCACCTCGGACGGGGACCCGGACTGGTACTGCCATCCGGTGCCCTACACGCTGAGGCCGGTGCCATGGGCAAGGCGCAAGGCGGCACAGGTGCTGACCTCGATGGCAGACGAGCATGGAGCCCCGCACTGGGCCGACCCGCGGCACCTGGTCGCCAGGGCGGCCGAGCCGCTGACGGCACTCGGGCTCCGGCCGGTCATCGCCATAGAGTACGAGTTCTACCTGGTCGACCGCGACGCCGCGCTCTCCGGCACCATCCGTCCCGCCACCGCGCCGCGGCACGGCTGGCGGGCCAGCGGTACCAATGTCTACGGTCTCGACGAACTCGACGACTTCGACGACCTGCTTGCCGACGTCCAGGAGGCGTGCAGCGTCCAGGACATTCCCATCGACACCTTTGTCGCCGAGTACGCGCCGGGCCAGTTCGAGGTCAACCTCACCCATGTCGACGATCCGGTACTGGCCTGCGATCATGCGATCCTGCTGGAGCGGGCGATCAAGGAGGTGGCCAAGCGCCATGGCGTCATCGCGACGTTCATGGCCAAGCCGCTGATCGAAATGACCGGCTCGGGCCTCCATGTCCACGTGAGCCTGCTGGACAAGGCGGGCCGCAACGTGTTCGCCGGGCCGCTCGACAAGACGCTGAACCGGCCGATGAGCGACACGCTGCGGCATGCCATCGGCGGCCTTGTCCAGACGCTTCCCGAGGCGATGGCGATCTTCGCGCCCAATGCCAACTCCTACCGGCGGTTGATGCCGGGCGCCTATGCGCCAGTGAACACCCACTGGGGCGGCGACAATCGCACGCTGTGCCTTCGCATCCCGCCGTCGGACGACACGGGCACCCGCATCGAGCATCGTGCGGCCGGGGCCGATGCAAACCCGTACCTGGTGACGGCGGCGGTGCTGGCCGGCATCCATCACGGCATCTCCAACCGCATTGAGCCGCCGCCTCCATGCACCGGCGACGCCGCCCTGGAACCGGGCGCAGCGCTTCCGTCGCGCTGGGAGGAAGCGCTCGGGCTGTTCTCCCGATCCGAGGTGCTGCCACGATACCTCGGCGAACTCTACTGCCGGTGCTTCCATGACTGCCGGCGTTTCGAGGCGGACGCATTTCACGCCCACATCGATCCGCTCGAATACGAATGGTATCTCAGGACCGCATGATGCGCCCGAGCGATGGCCTGTCCTATTACCGGGCTACCGCCAATCCGCATCCCGCCCACCCGCGCCTCGAAGGCGACAAAAAGGCCGACGTGGTGGTGATCGGCGCCGGGCTCACGGGCCTGTCGGCGGCGCTCGAGCTCGCCCAGCGGGGCCTTTCGGTCATCGTGCTGGAAGCAGAGACCATCGGCTGGGGCGCATCCGGTCGCAACGGCGGCCAGGTCTGCACCGGATATTCGGTGTCGATGGCCAAGATCGAACGGCAGGTCGGTCGCGATGACGCCCGGAAATGCTGGGCGATCCAGGAAGAAGGCAAGGCGCTCATCGGCGAGCGGGTCGAGCGCTACAACATCGATTGCGACCTGAAGTGGGGCTACATCCACGCCGCGCCGAAGGCCAGCGACGTCGCCGAGCTCAGGGAACTGCAGGAGACGTACGCCGCCTACGACTACACCGACACCAGGCTGCTTTCCGCGGCCGAACTTCACGAACGGGTCGGCTCTGCGGCCTACTGCGGCGGATTGTGGGAAGCCGGCGCGGGTCATCTGCACCCGCTGAACTACTGCCTCGGACTGGCCGACGCCGCGGTACGCGAAGGCGTGCGCATCTTCGAGCACTCCCCGGTCACCAGGGTCGAGACGGACCGTGATCCGGTCGCCTTCACCGAGCACGGCATCGTGCGTGCCCGCTACATGGTGGTGGCCGGCAATGCCTACCTCGGCCGCATCGTGAAGCCGCTCTATTCGCGGATCATGCCGGTCGGCAGTTTCATCACTGCGACTGAGCCGCTCGGAGAAGACCGTGCCCGCGCCCTGATCCGCGACGACGACGCAGTGTGCGACACCAACTTCATCGTCGACTACTTTCGCCTATCGGCCGACAAGCGACTGCTGTTCGGCGGCCGCGCAACCTATTCGGGGCGGGAACCGACCGACCTCAAGGGGTTCATCCGCCGGCGCATGCTCCGGGTGTTCCCGCAGCTCCGCGACGTCCGGCTCGACTACTGCTGGGGCGGCTACATCGGCATCACCATGAGCCGCATGCCCGATATCGGCAGGCTGGGCGAACGTACCTACTACGCGCAGGGCTATTCCGGGACGGGGCTTGCGCTGTCGGGGATCTGCGGCCGCATCCTGGCCGAGGCGGTCTGCGGCCACGCCGGGAAGTTCGACGTCCTGGCGCAGTTCCGGCACAACCCGTTTCCCGGCGGGCCGGTGCGGACGCCGCTGCTCGTCCTCGCCATGCTCTATTACCGCTTGCGCGATATCATTGGCTGACCCACACTCGACGGGTGCGGATGCGAGTCTGCTTCAGGGACGACGGCAGATGATCTCGCGGCGGGACTTCCTTGGTGGCGTGGCCACATTCGCAGCAGCCGGGGGCCTGCAGTCGCGCCCGGCCGCGGCAGGCGACCCGTTCGTCGTCCTGACCGCCCGGCCCGGCGAAGCGCCGCTGGCCGAAGGGTTGCAGGGTGCCGGCAAGACCCGGATCTGGGGTTACAACGGGAGCGTTCCCGGCCCGATCCTCCGATACCGGCGCGGCGACAGGGTGCGCGTGCGGCTGAAGAACGAACTGCCCCAGCCGACCTCCATCCACTGGCACGGCATCCGGGTCGTCAACGCAATGGACGGGGTGCCCGGCCTGACCCAGCCGGCAGTGTTGCCGGGCGAAAGTTTCGACTACGACTTCGTGGTGCCCGATGCAGGCACCTTCTGGTACCACACCCACGCCCGCACGTGGGAACAGCTGGCGCGCGGTCTTTACGGCCTGCTGATCGTAGACGAGGACGAACCGCCGGTATTCGACCGTGACATCGCCCTGGCGCTCGACGACTGGCGACTGACCGAGGACGGGCAGATCGAGGAGGAGAGCCTGGGCTCCGTGCACGACCGGGCTCATCTGGGCCGCCTCGGCAACTGGCTTACCGTCAACGGGAGGTCTCGGCCGGAGATCACTGTCGCCCGCGGCGAACGCATCAGGCTGAGGCTCGCCAACACGGCGAACGCGCGCATCCTGGAGCTCGCGTTTCCCGATCATTCCCCGATGCTCGCGGCGCTCGACGGGAGCCCGGTCCCGCTGCAACCGCTGAACGGCAGCCCGCTCATTCTCGCGCCCGGCCAGAGGGCCGACCTTGTGTTCCATCTCAAGGGTCAGGCGGGTGCCCGGTACCCACTCCACGAAGTGAGCCAGGAACAGCCGCTCGAATTTGCCTATTTCGCCTACGCGGAGGAAGAGATGCGGGACCTCGGCTCGCTCGCGCCGATCGCGTCGTTCCCACCGGCGAAGCATCCTCCGCTCGACCTATCCTCGGCGGTGACGGCAGACCTCGTCATGACCGGCGGCGCGATGGGCCGCCTCGACGGCGCCATGCACGGCGGCGTGATGCGGTCGATGAAGGAACTGGCGGCCAAGGGCATCGTGTGGGCCATGAACGGGGTCGCCGCCGATCCCGACCACTCAAACGACCCGCCGCTGGTCGAGGTCGCCCGGGACACCACGGTCATCATCGACATGGTCAACGATACCCGCTGGCCGCATGCCATGCATCTGCACGGCCACCATTTCCGGGTGATCCGGCGCGACGGCCGCGCCATCGACAGCGCGCCGTGGCGCGATACCGAGCTCGTGGCCCCCGACGAGCGGGTTGCCATCGCCTTCGTCGCCGACAATCCGGGCAAGTGGCTGTTCCACTGTCACATGGTCGAGCATCATGCCGCCGGCATGGCGACCTGGATCAACGTGACGGCCTGACGGGGCCGCTGATGAGGGACCGGGTCCCTACTCGGCCGTGGCGCCGCGACGGGCCGCCAGCAGGCAGAGATACTCCACCGCCACCGTGGCCGCGGCGAGGCTCGTGATCTCGCCGGCGTCGTACGGCGGGCAGACTTCGACCACGTCGGCGCCGACGAAGGCAACCGGGGTCAGCCGTCGCAGTATCGAAAGCGCCTGGTGGGATGTGAGGCCGCCGGGCACCGGCGTCCCGGTTCCCGGCGCGCAGGCCGGGTCGAGGCAGTCGATGTCGAAGGTGAGATAGGCCGGGCCTTCGCCGACCCTGCGCACGATCTCGGCGGCCACGGCCTGCGGTCCCGCTTCGTGCACGCGGTCGGCATGAATGACCTCGATGCCGTGCGTGCGTTCCCCGGCATAGGTGGTACGGATCCCGACCTGAATGGATCGGCCCGGGTCGATCACGCCCTCTTCGATGGCGTAGCGGAACATGGTGCCATGATCGACGCGCCCGCCATCGTCCTGCTCGACGTCGCGATGGGCGTCGAACTGCACGAGGGCCAGCGGCCCGTGCCGGGCGGCATGAGCCTGCAGCAGCGGATAGCTGATGTAGTGGTCGCCGCCGAAGGTCAGCATGTGCACGCCGGCATCGAGGATCGTGCCGGCATGGGTGCGGATCGCCGACGCTACGGTCGCCGGGGCGCCGTAGTCGAACCAGCAGTCACCGTAATCGATCACCGCCAGGGTATCGAACGGGTCGAACCGCCACGGCCAGATCGGCCCCCATGCCAGCTGGGCCGATGCCTGGCGGATCGCCTGCGGGCCGAAGCGTGTCCCCGGCCGGTTGGACGTTGCCTGGTCGAACGGAATGCCGCTCACGGCCACGTCGACACCGGCCAGTACCCGGGTGTAGCGCCGGCGCATGAAGCTCAACGCGCCGGCGAAACTCCATTCGACGTCGGTGCCGTAGAGACTCTCGCGGCGGAAGGCGGCATCGCCCGGCGGCCCGGCGGGTGGGCCACCTGCAGGGCCGGAACCGGTGCTCATTCGGTCAGCACCAGGGTGTCGGCCGGCCGCCAGGATATCCAGACCGCATCGCCGATATCCACTGTCGACACGACGTCGCGGCTCTGGTTCTGAACATTGGCGGTAAGCGCGATGCCGGAGTCGGTCTCCACGAACACGTGGCTCGTGTTGCCGTAGTAGGCGACGTTGACTACCCTGCCCCTGACCTTGATGGCGGTACCGGCCGGTTCGCCGGGCGAGAGCTTCAGCTTCTCGGGTCGCACCGCCAGCATCACGGCATCCGGAATGCTGCCGTCGCCTGCGAGATCGAGCCGACCGATCCCGTCGACATGCACCCTGATCGTGCCGTTGCTGCGAGCGCCGACGCGGCCTTCGAGCAGGTTCACCTTGCCGATGAAGTCGGCAACGAACCGGTTAGACGGAGATTCGTACAGTTCCTCGGGTGTCGCGATCTGGCAGACACGGCCCCGGTCCATCACCGCGATGCGGTCGGCCATCGACAATGCCTCGTCCTGGTCGTGGGTCACGATGATGAAGGTGATGCCGACGGTCTGCTGCAGGTTGGCAAGCTCCAGCCGCATCTGTTCGCGAAGCTTCGCGTCGAGCGCCGACAGAGGCTCGTCGAGCAGGAGCACCTTGGGCCGCTTGACCAGTGCGCGCGCGAGCGCAACCCGCTGGCGCTGGCCGCCGGAAAGCTGGTCCGGCCGGCGTCCGGCATAATCGCCAAGCTGGACCATGGAGAGCGCCTCCATGACGCGCGGGCCGATTTCGCGCCGGGGGGTGCCGACGACCTTGAGGCCATAGGCCACGTTCTCCTCGACCGTCATGTGCGGAAACACGGCGTAGGACTGGAACACCATGTTGACCGGCCTGGCATTGGCCGGGACACCGGACATCGGCCGGCCGTCGATGGAGATCGTGCCGGACGTCGGCGTCTCCAGCCCCGCAATCATCCGCAACAGCGTGGTCTTGCCGCAGCCGGATGGTCCCAGAAGGGCAAAGAATTCGTTGGGACGGATCTCAAACGAGACGTTGTCGACGGCGGTAACGGAGCCGAACATCTTGGTGATGCCGTCGATGGAAACGATCGGGTCGCTCACGCCAAGCATCAAAAGTCTCCTCAGGTCTCGGCCGGGCGGTCCGGCGCCTGGAACTTCACCGCGAATATGGTGGCGATGATCGTGATCACCACGAGCACGGTCGAGGCGGCGTTGACCTCCGGCGTCACCGAGAAGCGGACCATCGAATACACCTTGACCGGGAAGGTGACGGTATCAGGCCCGGAGGTGAAGAAGGTAATGACGAAGTCGTCGAGTGACAGGGTGAACGCGAGCAGCGCGCCGGCGACGACGCCCGGCCGCATGTACGGCAGGATCACGTTGCGAAACGTCTGCCATTCGCTGGCGCCAAGATCGCGCGACGCCTCCTCGAGTTCGCGGTTGAAGCCCGCCATCCGTGCGCGCACCACGATGGCGACGAACGGGAAGCAGAAGGCGACGTGGGCGATGGTGATGGCGCCGAGGTTGAGCGGCCAGACCATGCCCGTCGGCCAGCCGATGCGGGCGAAGAAGGCGAGCATTGCAACGCCCATGCAGATCTCGGGGATGACGATCGGAAGGGCGGTGAAGCCCTCGTAGGCCGCCTTGCCGGGGAACCGGAAGCGCCACAGGAGCAGCGCCACCATGGAGCCGATGATCGTGCTGATGACGGTCGCGAGCACGGCGATTGTGAGGCTGTTGATGAAGGCCTCGATCAGGCTCGCGTTGTTCCAGGCACGCACGTAGTACTTGGTAGTGAAACCCTGCCAGACGATGTTGCGCCGCGAATCATTGAAACTGAAGACCATCAGCGTGATGATCGGCGCGTAGAGCAGCAGGAAGACGGCTGCGACGAACAGCCGGAGCCACAGCCTGCGGCCGTACTCCAGCGGGCCGGCCACGTCCCTCTGCCACCACCGCCGCGTGGCACTGGCACCGCGCAGCCGCCCGCGTTCGCCGAGCGCGGCCTCGGTCATCGCCCGCTTCCCTTCGCGATCACAGTTCCATCCCCTGCCTGCGCCCGGCCAGCACCGAACGCAGCGCCAGCGCGCCGAAGGTAGCGTACATCAGGAGGAACGACAGCGCGGCGCCGAACGGCCAGTCGTTGGCTGCCTTGAACTGGCGCTCGATCACGTTGCCGATCATCTGCGCGTTGGTGCCGCCGAGAAGGTCGGGGGTGAGGAACGCGCCGAGGCAGGGAATGAACACCAGGATGATGCCGGAGACGATCCCCGGCATCGTCAGCGGCACGACGATGGAGAAGAACGTCCGCCAGTGCCCGGCGCCGAGGTCGAGGCTCGCCTCCAGGTATGACTTGTCGAGCCGCTCGATCGTGGCATAGAGCGGCAGCACCATGAACGGCATGTAGACGTAGACGAGGCCGGCGATCACCGCGAAGTTGTTGTACAGGAGCGTCAGCGGCCGGAACTCGCCCATGAGCCCGCCGAGCCCAACCAGACCGAGCATGAACGCCGCCTTGTTCCACAGGAACTCCAGCCCCCAGTTGACGAAGCCGTTGGTCCTGAAGACCGCGATCAGGGCATAGGTGCGGATCAGCAGGTTGATCCAGAACGGCAGGATGACGGCAAGCAGCAGTACCGTCTTCCAGCGACCCGGCGCGAACGCGATGACGAACGCTACCGGGTAGGCGACAACGAGGCACAGCGCCGTCGCGACGGCGCTGATCCAGACCGATTTCCAGATGATCTCGAGATAGATCGGCTCCAGCGCACGGGCATAGTTTTCCAGCGTGCCGGTGAGCGCAATGGAGATGATGCCGGTCTTCTCGCTGAAGCTGAGCAGCCACACGAAGCCGAGCGGCACCAGGAAGAACACGACCAGCCAGAAGGTGCCGGGCGCGGCCAGGATCCAGAAGACGGCGCGGTGTTCACGCCAGTTGTCCATGCCAGAGCGGTCGCCTCACGTCTGCAAGCCGTCAGACGGCTTCACCCTCCCCCCGGTCGCGGGATCGTATCCGCCGACCGGCCCCGTTGCGCTACGCCCGGCGACGCCTGTTCAGGCCGCCTGGATGCGGGTCCATGCCTCGTCGTACAGGCGCGTTGCCTCCTCGCCGAGATAGACCGACGGTTCGCACCGTGCCAGCGTTTCTTCACTGGGGAAGATCGCGGGATTTTCGAGGTACTCGGGCCCGAGATGCTGCTTGGAGGCGCTATTCGCCGTGCCGAACTGGATAAAGTCGGCGATCGCGGCCATCACCTCGCCGTCGTGGAGGAAGTTGATGAACTTGTGCGCGTTCTCCGGGTGCGGCGCCCCATTGGGAATGCACAGGCAGTCCTCCCACAGCATGCCGCCCTCGACCGGCACCACGTAATCAAGATCGTCGTCTTCCTCCATCACCTGGAGAATGTCGCCGTTCCACTCCTGGGTGATGTCGACCTCGCCGGAAAGCAGGAGGTCCTGTCCGTTGTCGTCGGCGAACACCTTGATGTGCGGCTTCTGGGCGATGATCAGTTCGGCCGCCTCGTTGATCTCCTTAGGATCCTTCGAATTCATCGAATAGCCGAGGTACTTCAGCGCCTGGCCGATGACCGTCAGGCCGTCGCCGAGCAGGCCGATCTTGCCCGAGTAGCGGTCGGAATCGAACACCCATTTCCAGCTCGCCGGAACCTCGTCCATCCGGCTCTTGCGGAAGCCGATGCCGATGGTGCCCCACATGTACGGCAGGCTGTAGCGGCGGCCGGGATCGAAGCCGGCATCCATGAACCGCTCTTCGATGTTGGCGATGTTGGGAATCTTGTCGTGATCGAGCGGCATCAGCATCTCGGCCCTGATCATCCGCTCGACGAAATCGTTGGTCGGCACGATCACATCGTAGCCGGGATTGCCCTCGCGCAGCTTCGAGAACAGCTCATCGTTGTCGGCATAGAGGTCCATCCGCGCGGCGATACCCGTCGCCTCCTGGAAGTCCTGCAGGGTGGTCTCGCCGATGTAGGTGTCCCAGTTGTAGAAGTTGAGCACCGGCTCTTCCTGCGCCAGCGTGCCGCGCGGCAGGAAGCTGATCCCCGCGGCGAAGGCGCCGGTGGCGGCGAGAAAGCCGCGGCGGGTCGGTCGGATGCGCTGGAATCTCCTGGTCATTGTTCTCGCCTCCCTCCGAGCGTAGGACATGCCTTCAGGCAGCGGCCATGCCGCCGCCACGCGTTCGGGGCGATTGTGGCCGGATCGAATGGCTGCTTCAACCGGTTTGTTGCCGCCGGCGCCCGATGCCGGGAGTTTGTGCAGGCAGAACGGTCACCACCGACGGCCGGACAGCATTGTTCGGGTGCGCCATCCGGAATGCCCCCGGTTCCCGCTTCCAACTTACCGCCGCAGATCCCGCCAGGTACGGTCGAGGGCCTCGCCGGCGAGGCGGACGATCTCGTCGATCTCCTCGCGGGTGATGACGAACGGCGGCGACAGCACCATGGTGTCGCCGCAGGCGCGCATGACGAGGCCGAGCTCGAAGCAGTGATCGCGGCAGATCAGGCCGGCGCGGCCCAGCGGATCGAAGCGCTTTCGCGCCGCCTTGTCACGGACCAGTTCGACGCCGCCGAGGAGGCCCACCGAGCGGGTCTCGCCGACGAGCGGATGGCCGGCAAGCCGCGCCAGCGCCTCGCCGAAGTAGGGGGCGAGATCGTCGCGCACGCGCTCGACGAGCCTTTCGTCCTCGAGAATGCGGATGTTCTCCAGCGCCACCGCGCAGGCAGCGGGATGGCCGGAATACGTCATGCCGTGGAAGAACTCGCCGCCCTCGCCTATCAGCACGTCAGCGACCTTGTCGCCGACGGCGACGGCGCCGATCGGCAGGTAGCCGGATGACAGCCCCTTGGCCATCGGCACGATGTCGGCCTCGATCCGGAAGGTATCGCGCCCAAACCAGTTGCCGGTTCGCCCGAAGCCGCAGATCACCTCGTCGCAGACGAGCAAGATGTCGTGTTCGCGGCAGATGCGGTTGATCTCGGGCCAGTAGGTACGTGGCGGGATCACCACGCCTCCCGCCCCCTGCACCGGCTCGCCGATGAAGGCGGCGACCCGGTCGGCGCCAAGCTCGTGTATCGCATCCTCCACCGCGCGTGCCGCGACGATGCCGAACTCCTCAGGTGTCATGTCGCCGCCCTCGGCAAACCAGTGGGGCTGCATCACGTGGACGAAGCCGGGCAGCGGCAGATCACCCTGGGCATGCATCGGCGCCATGCCACCGAGGCTGGCGGAGGCCATGGTCGAACCGTGGTAGGCGTTGTGGCGGCTGATGAAGACCTTCTTCTCCGGCTTGCCGATCAGGTTGTAGTAGTGGCGCACCATGCGCACGATGGTGTCGTTGGCTTCCGAGCCGGAGTTGACGAAGTGGACATGGTTGATGTGGTCCGGCAGGAGGCTTGCAATCTTCCGTGAGAGGTCGAGGACCGGCGGCGTCGCGGTCTTGAAGAAGGTATTGTAGTAGGGCAGTTCCAGCATCTGCCTGTACGCCGCCTCGGCGAGCTCGCGGCGGCCGTAGCCGACGTTGACGCACCACAGGCCGGCCATGCCGTCGAGGTAGGTGCGGCCGGTCGAGTCGGTGAGCCGGCAGCCCTCGGCGGCGACGATGATGCGCGGGCCTCCCTCGGCGGCGAGCATGCCGTGGTCGGTGAACGGCGGCAGGTGGTGCGCCGCCGCGGCGCGGCGCAGGGTGTCGGTGTCGATATCGGTTACGGGTCGGGTCATCGGAAGGCCTCGCAAAGGAACGTCGGAAGCATGCTGGCAGGTGCCGGTCACCACGACCGGCAGGCTGGCGAGGCGTCAGGGATTGTAGTCAACCCGCGCGCACAGGATCATCAGCTCGTCACGCGCGGTCGGGCCGTGCCGGCGGACCCGCCGGCTGCCGTGTGAGATCGTCCTGCCCATCGGCGAACCGTAATGAAACTCAGCTTGCGGTCGGTCAGCGACGCAGTGTCTCACCACTTTCACGGACGCGCAATACGCCTATAATCGCCCGCATCTTTCCCGCCGCTTCCTGTCTTGCGGACTCCGACAGCGCCATGACCCGGCACACCTTCTTCTGCATCGACGGCCACACATGCGGCGCACCGGTCCGGCTGGTGACCGGTGGCGCCCCGCAACTCGAAGGCGCCAACCAGGCGGAGCGACGGGAGCACTTCATGGCCGAGTTCGACTGGATCCGCACCAGCCTCACCTACGAGCCGCGCGGTCACGGCATCATGTCCGGCGCCATCCTGTACCCGCCGACGCGAGAGGATTGCGACCTCGCCGTCGTGTTCATCGAAACCTCCGGGTGCCTTGCCATGTGCGGCCACGGCACGATCGGCACCGTGACGTTCGCCGTCGAGCACGGGCTGGTGCGGCCACGTACGCCCGGCGTCGTCCGCCTCGAGACGCCGGCGGGCGTCGTCACCACCGAGTACCGCAGCAACGGTGACAGGGTGACATCGGTCAAGGTGACCAACGTGCCGTCGTTCCTCTACGTCCGAGACCACGTCATGGACACCGAGCTCGGCCCGCTCAAGGTGGACGTGGCGTACGGCGGCAACTTCTATCCCATCGTCGAGCCGCAGGAGAACTTCCGCGACATGGCCGACTTGACGCCGGGCGAACTGTTGCGGCTGGGGCGCGAGCTTCGTGCACAGATCAACGACGAGATCGAGGCGGTCCACCCCGAGAACCCGTTGATCCGAGGCTTCCGCCACTGGATGTGGACCGGCCAGCCGACCAAATCGACGGCGAACGGGCGCAACGCGGTGATCTACGGCGACCAGGCGATCGATCGCTCGCCGTGCGGCACCGGCACCTCTGCACGGATGGCGCAACGTCATGCCCGCGGGCAGATGAAGAAAAACGATGCCTTCATCCACGAAAGCATCATCGGCAGCCTGTTTACCGGCCGCATCGAGGACATCACCACCGTCGGCGACTACGACGCCATCATTCCCTCCATCGAAGGCTCGGCATACGTGACCGGTCTCAACACCATCTTCGTAGACGACAGCGACCCGTTCGCACACGGGTTCTCGGTCGTGTAGCCGCCGGCGACCCCGGAGCCTCCATCACCCGCCGCCACGCGATCCGGATCGAAACAGACCATGCCGACCTGGATCGCGCTCACCATCGCCGCGGCGTTCCTGCAGAACCTGCGCTCGGCGCTGCAGCGGCAGCTTGCGCGCGACCTGTCGCCGCTTGCGGCAACGTACGTGCGGTTCTCGTTCGGCCTCCCGGTGGCATTCGCCTATCTGATGGTGCTCGCCTCCCGCAGCGATGCGCAGGTACCGGCAGCCAATGCCGCGTTCCTCGCCTACTGCCTTGTCGGCGGCGGCGCCCAGGTCATCGCCACCCTGCTCCTCGTCTCGCTGTTCGCCCACCGCAACTTCGCGGTGGCGACCACCTGGTCGAAGACCGAGACCGTCCAGGCGGCGCTGTTCAGCATCGTCATACTGGGCGAGCATCTCAGCGTCGGGGCAGCGATCGGCATCCTGGTGCGCCTGGCCGGCGTCGTCGCCATCTCCATCGCGAGGACCGATCTGACGGCACGCAATCTCGCCGCGTCATTGACCGCGCGGCCAGCGCTCATGGGGCTCGGCTCCGGCGCCGCATTCGGCGTCGCTGCGGTCTGCTACCGCGGCGCGGCACTGTCGCTTGGAACGACCGACTATTTGATGGCGGCAGGGTTCACGCTGGCGGTGGTGCTGGCGATCCAGACGGCGGCGTTGTCGCTGTGGCTGGTCGTGCGGGCTCCGGATCAGCTGCGGGCGGCGCTTCGCGCCTACCGGGTCAGCGCCGTGATCGGCATCGCCGGCGCATTCGCGTCCGCCTGCTGGTTCACGGCGATGGCGCTGGAGAACGCCGCGCTCGTCCGGGCGGTGGGCCAGATCGAGCTGGTCTTCACCTTCGTCTCCTCGCACGTCTTCTTCGGCGAACGCATCTCGCGGCTGGAAGTCGCGGGGATCCTGCTCGTCACCGGCGGCATCGTGGTGCTGCTGCTCGACCGCTGAGCGGCAGCAGCGCTACTCCGCCGCCTCGGCGCGACCGGCGAGGTTGAACGGGCGATCGTGCGTCAGTGCCGGGATGCGCCGACGGGCGGCGTCCACCTCGGCCATGTCGATCTCGGCAACCACGAATCCCTCGCCGTCACCGCCGTCGGCCAGTACGCGGCCCCACGGGTCGACGATGAGCGAATGGCCGTAGCATTCGCCGCCGCCGTGCAGCGTTCCGTACTGGCAAGGCGCGATTACGAAGGCGCCGTTCTCGATGGCGCGGGCACGATTGAGGACATGCCAGTGTGCCTCGCCGGTCTTGCGCGTGAACGCTGCCGGCACGGCGAGCATGGTGGCACCGGCCTGGGCCAGTGCATGATAGAGGTACGGGAAGCGCAGATCGTAGCAGATGCTCAGCCCGAGCGGCCCCCAGGGCGTCGGCGCCACCACGGCCTCATTGCCCGGCGCGATCGTTGCCGACTCGCGGTACACCCTATCGGGCCCGAGGTCGACGTCGAACATGTGGATCTTGTCGTAGCGGGCACGGATATGGCCCTGCGCATCGATGACATACGCGCGGTTGCAGATGCGACCATCGCCGGTCAGCACGCCGAGGGATCCGAGCAGGAACCAGACCCCCAGCCGTTGCGCCTCCTCTGCGAACGCAGGCAGTACCGGATGTTCATCCTCGCGGAAGGCCACCGGATGGATGAGGCCGCCCTCGGTCGCCAGTCCGGAGAAATACTCGGGCAGACAGATGAGCTGCGCACCCGCCGCGGCGGCCTCGCGCGACAGCCGTCGGGTTACCGCAAGGTTCTCCTCGACCTCGGGGCCGGCGCAGTTCTGGACGCAGGCTACCGTGAAGACCGTCGCCATGGTTCGCCTCCTGTTGCTGCTTCGGGCAACCGGTTCCAGCATAGGCGAACCGCGCCCGGCTGCCAATTCGGCCTTGACCGGACCGCCAATCAGGCGCCCAATAACGGTTGCGCCTCCGACTTCCGGCGACGCGTCGCGACCCACCGCCCTACACGCCGATGCCTGCCGAACAGCCCATCCTCGAGATCCGCAACCTGATGCGCCGTTTCGGCGGACTCACCGCAGTCGATGGGTTTTCGTTCAACGTCATGCCGGGCACGATCCACGGCCTGATCGGGCCGAACGGAGCCGGAAAGACCACGACGTTCAACGTGATCTCCGGTTTCTACCCGCCGAGTTCCGGCCAGGTTCTCTACATGGGCGAGGACGTATCGGGGCGGAAAACCAGCACGCTCGCAGCACTTGGTCTGGTGCGGACCTTCCAGGGAACAACCCTGTTCCGTGAACTGAGCGTTCTCGACAACGTGCGGATCGGCTGCCATCGGAGCGCACACGCCGGCTTTCTCGCCCGCATCCTGCGGACTGACCGCGCGGTCGAACGGGTGGTGGATGCCAAGGCGCACGAGATACTGGACTTCTTCGAGCTCGCAGACCTCGCCGGCGAGCCTACGGCCAGTCTGCCGCATGGACACCAGCGGGCGCTCGGAATGGCGGTGGCGCTCGCCGCCGACCCGAAGCTCCTGCTGCTGGACGAGCCATTCACCGGGATGAACCCGGAAGAGACGAGACGGATGATGGATCACGTGCGCCAGCTTCGCGATGAGCGCGACGTGACCATCATGCTGGTCGAACATGACATGCAGGCGGTGATGGGCCTGTGCGACACGATCACGGTGATGAACTTCGGCCGGCTGCTTGCCGAGGGCCCGCCGGCCAGCGTGCGAGCCGACCCCAGGGTCATCCAAGCCTACCTCGGGAGCCCGGATCATGTTGCTGGAGGTTGACAGCCTGCAGGTCCATTACGGGCCGGTAACCGCGCTCAAGGGCGTCAGCATGGCCGTCCCGGACGAGGGGGCCGTCACGATCATCGGTGCCAATGGCGCTGGCAAGAGCACCACCCTGCGGGCGATCTCGGGACTGACGCGCCCATCAGCCGGGACCATCCGCTTTCGCGGCGAGCGCATCGACGGGCTCACCGCCGACGCGATTGTCGCCCGCGGCATCGCCCACGTGCCGGAGGGGCGACGCGTGTTCCCCGGCCTGACGGTCGAGGAAAACCTGCGCACCGGCGCTTACCTGCGTCGCGACGCGGCCGCGATAGAAGCCGACCTCGAAGCGGTGTTCGGTCATTTTCCGCGCCTGCGGGAGCGGCGGAGGCAATGGGCGCGCACGCTGTCGGGCGGCGAGCAGCAGATGCTGGCAATCGGCCGGGCACTGATGGCGGCGCCCAGTCTGCTTCTGCTCGACGAGCCGTCGATGGGGCTGTCGCCGGTGATGGTTCAGGAAATTACCCGGATCATTTCGGCGATTGTCGAACGCGGCGTGCCGGTGGTGCTGGTCGAGCAGAACGCGGAATTGGCCCTTCGTCTCGCCCGCTATGCCTACGTGCTGGAGACGGGCACCGTTGCGCTGGAAGGGGCGGCATCGCAGCTGCACGAGAACGCGCACGTAAGAAAGGCCTACCTCGGTGGCTGAAACCTGGAGCGACGCAGAGCTTCTCGCTGCCGGCTGGCGGGCGGAAGATCTCGCGTGGGAGCGCAGCGCGGAAGAGGTACTCGCCGCCCTCGCCTCGGGCGACATCGACGCCGCACGGCAGGCGGCTGCGCGCGGCCTGCGCCTTGCCCGCGAACATTTCGAGGCGGACGACCCGCGACTTGTCGCCAGTCTTCACGGCAACGGCGTGTGCCTGAAACTGGACGGCCGGCATGATCTTGCAGCGAGACTGCTCGACGAAGCCGCCGCCGCATGGCGACGTACGGGATCGTGGATCGACCGCATGCACGCACCGCGGACAGCGCGCAGTTCCCTGTTTCACATGCGCATGGAAGGACGCCATCGGGCAACCTACGAGGAACGGTGGCGGGCGAAGTGGCAGGACCTCGAAAAGGAAGCCCGGGCGGTCACCACGGCAGACTTGTCCGGCGTGGCGGCCGGGGATGCCGCGGCAAGGCTAGACCGCTGGCGCCGGGAACGCCCGGCCATGCTCAACGATACCCGGAAGCTGATGGCCGCCGTCATCCTGATGGCCGGACCGCATCAGACCGACATGACGACTGCGGAGGCAACACCGTGAGCATAGAAACATCGATCACCCGAATGTTCGGCGTCGAACACCCGATCGTACTGGCCCCGATGGGCGGGGTCGCCGGCGGAGAACTCGCCGCGGCAGTGAGCCAGGCGGGTGGCCTCGGCCTCGTCGGCGGCGGATACGGACGTCCGTCGGCGGCCGGCTACGGCGGCGAAGAATGGCTCATGCACGAGATGGATGCGGCGGGAAACGCACGGGTCGGCATCGGCTTCATCACCTGGACGCTGGCCGAACGGCCTCACCTTCTAGACCTGGCGCTCGACCGGTCTCCTGCCGCCGTGATGCTGTCGTTCGGTGACATGCGACCGTTCGTCGACCGCATCAAGAAGGCGGGTGCCAAGCTCATCGCCCAGGTTCAGACGTTGAAGGACGCCCGCGAGGCGGCAGCCCTCGGCGCCGACGTGATCGTCGCCCAGGGCACGGAGGCCGGTGGTCACGGGCGGATCGGCCGCGCCACCCTCACCCTGGTTCCGGCGGTCGTCGATGCGGTCGCACCGGTGCCGGTTCTCGCCGCCGGCGGCATTGCCGACGGCCGCGGGCTCGCGGCGGCGCTGATGCTGGGGGCATCCGGCGTGCTGGTCGGTACTCGGTTCTTTGCCAGCCGCGAGGCACTGGGGAGCCCGAATGCCAAGCGGCGGATCGTGGAGTCCGCCGGAGACTCAACGGTACGCACACGCGTGTTCGACATCGTTCGCGAGCTGGACTGGCCGGACGGCTTCACCGGACGCGCCATTGCCAACGAGTTTTCCAACCGCTGGCACGGCCGCGAGGACGGACTGGCATCGGCACTCGCCGAGGAACGGAACCGCTATGCCGAAGCTTCGGCCGCGGGCAATGTCGATGTGGCGGTGGTGTTCGCCGGCGAATGCATCGATCTCATCGACGACGAGCCTCCCGCAGGCGACATCGTCCGCAGGATGGCAGCCGAAGCCGAGCACCTTCTCGGCGGCGGCTGGCGCACTGCCGCCAGCTGATGCCAACGCGATAATCGCCGCCTGTCCGTCACTGTCTGTACGGCCTCTCCCGCGCACAAGCAGAGAGAGGCCGTTATTCACGTCAGACCTTGCACCGGCGTCAGGCCGCCCTCACCATCCGATGGCTTCGGGAAGCCACGTGGCGATAGCCGGGAAGAAGAACAGAATCACCACCGCTCCCGCCTGCATGAGGATGAACGGTATGACGCCGATGTATATGTCACCCGTCGTCACATTCGGCGGTGCCACGCCCTTCAGAAAGAACAATGACCAGCCGAAGGGTGGTGTCAGGAACGACGTCTGGAGATTCATACAGACGAGTATTCCGAGCCACACCATGTCCACACCTTCCCTGACGAAAAACGGCAGGAACAGTGGCAAGGCGACGTAGCTGATCTCGATCCACTCCAGGAAGAATCCGAGGACGAAGATCAGCAGCATCAGAAACAGCAAGCTTCCCGTCACGCCGCCCGGGACCCATTCGAACATGCGGACCACGAGGTGTTCGCCGCCCAGACCACGGAACGCCAGACTGAAGGCCTGCGCGCTGATCAGGATGAAGTACACCATCGCCGAGATCAGGAGCGTGGACTTGGCAACCTGGGCCAGCAGTGGCAGTGAGAACCGCCCCATCATGATCACGATCCCGATCGCCCCGATTGCGCCCATCGATGCCGCTTCGGTCGGTGCCGCGACGCCGCCGATGATCGAACCCAGCACCGCCACCACGAGGCCGATCGGAGGGAGCACGACGACCATGAACTTCTTTAACAACTGTTGCGCCGTCATCGCAGCGCGCTCATCGGCCGGTATCGGCGGAAGCATGTTCGGCCGGACCGCAGCCAGAATGCCGATCACCAGGAGGTAGATGCCGGCGAGCATCAGACCCGGGATCATTGCCGCGGCGAACATGGTGCCGACCGATTCCGACAGGATGTCGGCCAGCAGGATAAGGACGAGACTCGGCGGAATGATTTGCCCAAGGGTTCCCGAGGCGCAGATGATGCCGCAAGACAATGTCTTTGAGTATCCCCGGCGGAGCAATGTCGGCAGAGTGAGCAATCCGAGGGTCACGATCGTGGCGCCGACGATGCCCGTCGCGGCGCCCAGAAGCACCCCGATCAGGATGATGGCGAGGCCCATGCCGCCGGAAAGCCGCCCGAAGAAGTGGCCTATGACATCGAGTAGTTCCTCTGCCAATCGTGACTTCTCAAGCATAACCCCCATGAACACGAACAGCGGAATTGCCATCAGCGTGTAATTGGTGACGACGCCGAAGACCCGTGCCGGAAGGAGATTGAACAGGGTAGGGCCGAACCCGACGTAGCCGAAGACCAGGGCGGATGTCGCGATTGCGACACCCACCGGAATTCCGATCATGAGCAGGCCGAGGAAGGACACGGCCATGAGGATGGCCAGGTATTCGTTGGGAGACATGTACTACTTCCCCGGGTTCAATACGGAAATGAACGACTTGACCGCATGGCAGGCGCCCTGCACGGCCAGCAGGCCAAAGCCGAGCGGCAGGAATGCCTTGAGCAGGAACCGGTGATTGATGCCGCCGGGGTTGGGGGATCCTTCGCCGATGTTGTAGGACTGCTGCACGAACGGCAGGGAGAGTTTCAGCAGGACCACCCCGAAGACGACGATCAGCAGCCCCGTCACGACCTCGATGATGCTCTTCCAGCGAGGAGAGAAGCGATCGAACAACACGTCGACACGGACCTGTTCACCGTGCAGGAGCGTGTAGGCCATTCCCAGCAGAGCAATTGGCGAGAGCAGGTGCCATTCCAGTTCCTCAAGCCAGATCGTGCCGGCATTCAGAAGATACCGGCCAAGCACATTCCCTCCCACCAGCAGGACAAGCAGAAGGCACGCGAGGGCCCCGAGGCGGCCGAACCACTCGACGACCGCCTCGAGGAACCGGATCGCTCCAGCGAGCATCCGCAGCGCCTCAGCCGCGCAGGATCGTTGAGTGCCAGGGCCCCTCGCTGATCCCGGCCCATCGATCGTGCTTGGCCTTGAACTCCATGTAAGAGTCGTGGACCTTCTTCACGAGCGGGTCGGCCGCGGCATGCGTCGCAAGCGTGTCATGGGTCACTTCACGCAGACGTTCCACGACGTCCTCCGGCAGGACCGATGCCTGGACACCTTCGTTCTCGATGAGATCCTGGAGTGCCTCGCCGTTGACCGCTTCCGACCATGTCAGGCTTTCGAGCACGCAGGCCTGACAGGCGACCTCGACGATCTTCTTCAGATCATCGGGAAGCTTCTCCCAGGCACTCTTGGCGACGATCAGTTCGCCGGTGGTCGCGGGTTCGTGCCACCCCGTGGTGTGATAGTACTTGGCGGCGTTCTGGAGCCCCAGCCGGCGATCCTGGTAGGGGCCGACGAACTCCGCCGCGTCGATGACGCCACGCTCGAGAGCCGGGAATATCTCGCCACCCGGCAGCAGCCGCGGCGTGACGCCAAGTTCGGCATAGACCTGGGCCGCGAGCCCCGGGATGCGCATCTGCAGGCCCTTGAAATCGTCCACGCTTTCGATCGGCTTGCGGAACCAGCCGGTCATCTGGACACCGGTGTTGTTGAGCGGGAATGGCACCACGCCGAACGGCTCGTAGACCTCGCGCCAAAGCTCCAATCCACCACCGTGATAGAGCCATGCCATGTGACCCTGGAAGCTCATCCCGAAGGGCACGGTCGTGAAATACTGCGCCGCAAACGTCTTTCCCGACCAGAAGTAGGAGTTGGCAGCGTTGGTCTCGACCGTTGACGCAGCCACGGCGTCGAAGCCTTCGAGGGCCGGGATCAGTTCGCCCGCCGCGAAATGCTGCAGCGTGAGCCGTCCACCCGACATTGTCGCGACCCGCTCAGCGAAGTCGCTCGGACTGCCCGGGCCCGTCGTGTAGAATGGTGCACCAGGACCATACGCATTGGTCATGCGCCAGGTGAAGCTTTCCTGGGCGCGCACGATGTTCGGCGCGGCCAGAGTGGCAGCAGCCGCCGACGCGGTTGTCGCCGCTAGAAACTGTCGTCTCAACATTTTCTTCCTCCCTGGAGTGGTCGTCCCTGCGGGACCCGAAAAGTGCTCACGGTACGACGGATGCGGGACCGGCTCGCCCGGTCGAGTTGTGCCCTATGCCCGCATTACCGTCTGCAGAGATCATTTGATTTCCGTGCAATGCCGATCACGATGAACCGGCATCTGGAGTTCAACCTGTGCTGTGGAATTCTGGCAGCCGAATTGCACAATGCAGGGGGCTGAAATCTGCGCACGCGGGCGACCGGATGCGGGCAGTCGCAACCAACCCGTCGGCCGTTGGCCATGGCGTCCCTCCCCTCGTCCCCTCATCCCGAACTAACTGACATGGCTCTGACATGTCAGAATCAAGGGTGCCCCAAATCTTCAATTTGGGCAAGATAGTAACTCAACTTGCGCGGTCAGCGGAAGTGTGGCGGAAATTGGCCACAGCGTCGGCCATGGAAACAGCCACCTTGCGCCTAAAGCAAAGCCTCCATGGTGGCTCTTGTATACTCCTCGACGTAGTCCAGAAGACGATCGGACGCCTGCTCCGCCTTGTCGGGATCATTGGCTGCAATGGCACGGGCGACTTCGGCGTGCAGAAGGCTTACTTTCCGAAGATCGCCGAATTTCCTGAAATTCAGAAACCAGAAACGCCGCGTCTGGGCCTGTATGGGGGCCATTGCGAGTGTCGCATAACCGTTGTCAGCGGCTGTGCTCAACAACTGGTTGAAATCGCGATCCGCGGCAATGAAGATGGATTCGTCGTTCTCGCGTGCGGCACTCGCAAAGCGTTCGGCAAGATCCGTGAAACATTGCCTGGTCCGATCATCCGCGAGGCGTGCTGCACGACGTGCCATGACGCGCTCGATGCCGCGGCGCACTTCGATCAGCTTGAACTGGTCGCTGATGTCGATTTCGGAGACAATTGCCCCTGCCCGCGGCATGATCCGCAACGTGCCTTCCCGAGCGAGCCGCTGCATCGCCTCCCGGACCGGCGTCCGACCCACACCGAGCCGCTTGCTCATGGATTTTTCCGAGATGCGGCAGCCCGGCGGCAACTCAAGTGTCACGATCATCCGCTCGAGTTCGCGATAGGCCTGCTGCGCCTGCGTGACCGCGCCCGGGTTCTCGTTCATGCCTCACCCCCACCTCGATTCTCATTGTCGTCGACGGCCACTCCGCCGGCACGCACCGTCACGCCGATAACGATGCGGGAAAGCAGTTGCGTCCCGGCGACCTTCCCCGAATACTAGTGCGAGGGCGCATGATAATGCGAGTGCTGAGGGGTCATCGCGCGATGCCCGCCGTATGTGTGCGCCTGCGCCGGGGCTGCTTTGGTTCGGTCGCCGGCCGCTCCCGGGAGGGCCACAGGCAAGGAGAGGCATTGATATGAAGGCTTCAGACGTCATGACGACCCAGGTGATAACCGTCCGCCCCGATGCGTCGGTTCAGGACGTGGCACGCCTGCTCGTAACAAACCGGATCAGCGCCGTCCCGGTCGTGACGGAAGACGGAGAACTGGTTGGACTGGTCAGCGAAGGCGACCTGATCCGGCGCGTGGAGTCTGGAACCGAACATCGCCGCTCGTGGTGGCTGGAGATGCTGCTGGGCAGCGATACGGTGGCGCAGGAGTTCATCAAGGAACATTCCCGCCGCGTTACCGACGTGATGACCAGACAGGTGATCACGATCGACCCCGACACGCCTGTCGCCGATATCGCAACGCTGCTGGAGAACAAGCGTATCAAACGGGTTCCCGTTGTCGTCGATGGAAAGGTGGTGGGGATTGTCAGCCGCGCCAACCTGATCCAGGGCCTTGCCAGCATGAAGAGCGATCCGCCGAGCGAGCGCGCTCCGGACGATGCTGCGCTGCGGGAAACGATCATCGAGCGGCTGAAGTCCGAACCCTGGGCCCCGCACCTGCTCAATGTCACCGTGGCGAACGGCGTCGTCGACCTGTGGGGACTGGCATATTCGGCAAAGGAGAAGGATGCTGCACGGGTCGCGGCAGAAATCACGCCGGGTGTAAAGGCTGTCAACGACAACATCGTCGTGTTCCGCGCCGGCGCGGTCGTGACCTGACCGTGGCAGTGGCCGGCGGTTGCGTATCCGGGACGGCTCGAACCTATCCGGCAGGCAACCGCGCCGCGCCATGGGCGTGTCGCCATGAACGGAGCCGCCTCCTCAGCTTCGGTACGAGGCTCTCCAGACCCTGCGGCAGGAAAAGGATCGAAGCGATGAGGATCGCGCCGTAGATCATCGGCCGCATCTGGTCGATACCTAGCGCGCGCAAGGCGATCTCGTTGATCAGCGTCAACGCGACCACGCCGAGGATCGGGCCGTAGAAGGTCGCGGTACCACCGACGATCGCCCAGATCAGGACATAGATCATCTCATCGACGTCGAACCGCGTCGGGTTCACCGTGCCGACATAATGGCCGTAGAGCGCACCGGCCAGGCCGGCAAAGAATGACGCGATGACGAAAGCGAGCATTCGGTAGCGGAACGTGTCGATACCCACCGACTCGGCGAGCCGGTCCTGCCAGTGAACGGCATGGAACGTCAGGCCGATCCGGCAGTGTTCTATCCTGTAGAGTATGACCAGGGAAACCGATACGACGACGAGGCAGAGATAGTAGTAGGGCACGGGGGCATAGAACGAAACCTCGAGGAATCCGAGGTCAAGATCGGGAAACTGCGGGATGAGCTTCAGCCCCTTGGGGCCGCCGAACGGATCGGTGAAGCGCTTCCAGATGAGGCGGATGACCTCGCCGGCCGCGAACGAGCCTATCAGGAAGTAGAAGCCCTTCATGCGGAACAGCGGGAAGCTGAGTATGGCCGCCACGACGCCGGCGGTCAGCGCGCCGAGGAGCATGCTTGCCGGCACCGGCAGGCCGACTCCCTTCTTTGACAGTAGCGCACTCGTATAGGCGCCGACGCCCATGAGCACCACGTGGATCAGGGACCATTCGCCGGTCAGCGTCATCAGCCTGTAGCTGGCGACCAGCAGAACGTTGATGACGAGGAAGACGAGGACTTCCTTCTGCGAATACGACAGGACGTGCGGCAGCACGATCAGGGTGGCGAGCAATGCGGCCGCGAGAAACCACAGGCCAGCCCTGGGCGCCATCCGGTCAGGCACGTTCCCTCGCCCCGAACAACCCGGTCGGCTTCACGACAAGCACGAGCAGCATGAGGAGCAGCCCGACGATGTCGGCCAGCACGCCGTCATAGAAGGTGGTGACGAAGGTGTGAACGATCGCATACAGCACCGCCGCGAGCACCGCGCCTTCGAGGCTGCCGATGCCACCGACGATGATGATGATGAACGCGGTGACGATGACCGAATGCCCCATGTACGGGGTCGGCGCCACCAGCGGTGCGGTGAGGGCTCCGGCGACGCCGGCGAGCGCGGCGCCGATGAACATGGCAAGCCGCGAGATGCGGTCGAGCGACATGCCCTGGAGAGCGGCTGCCTCACGATCCTGGGCGCACGCCCGCAGTGCCCAGCCGAACCGGGTACGGCGGAGGAACTGGTGCAGCGCCGCGAGCAGTGCGATGGCGGCGATGATGACGTAGAGCCTCTGGACCGGCAGCACCACACCGTCGGTGAGATGGATCAGGTCCTGCGTCGGTGGGCGTATATGAACCATGCGGACGCCGAACCCGAGCACCGCCGCAGTCTGGAGTATCAGCAGAAATCCGATCGAGGCGATCAGGCCGCCGAGCGGATTGTCGCGCAGCGGCCGGAACAGCCCGTACTCCATGACGAGGCCGAGCAGGCCGACGAACAGAAGGCCCGCAGCCACGGCAATGAAGAACGGCGTGCCGGCCTGGGAATAAAGTGCGTACACGGTATAGGCGCCGGCCATGTAGAGTTCGCCGTGGGCGAAATTGATGACGCCCATGACGCCGAAGATAAGCACCAGACCGACCGCGATGAGCGACATGTAACTCGCCGCGTAGACGGCGTTGACCATGGTCTGCAGGACGAGATCGGTCATCGTGCGTGCAGGCCCCGGGATCCGGCTCTCCGACACCCCTTTGCGATGGAGCGTTGCCGGATCACTGCGGCGCAAGCGGGACGGCCGGGAAAGGAGCGCCGACGACGTTCATCGGGACGACAGTGGCAACATGCCCCTGGAAGACCCGTGTCCCGGCGCCCGGAAAAGCCGTGCGTCACGACGGGCCTGCCCCCGCCGCATCAGCCGCGCTGGTTCCACATCTGGTCGAGGGCGGTCATGTGCTTGACCAGCAGATCCTTGTGCTTGGACCACCATTCGGGGATCGACCGCATCTCCTTCACCACCGCCTTGCCGTCCTCGATGACGACGACCGGCCAGTTGCCGACCAGGGCATTGTCGATGCCGAACAGTTCCTCGCCCCACCATTCGGCATCGCCGAAGGCGTGCTTGCCGGTACCGCCCTCCTTCATCGCCGCAAGTACGGCATCGGGCTCCACGGATCCGGCCTTGGTCGCAGCGTCGGCCCACAGGTCCATGATCGACGCGTACTCCCACGACACGGCACTCCACTCCGCCGCACCGTAGCGCTTGACGTACTCGGCATAGAAACCGTTCGGGTCCTGGAAATTGATCCCCTCGGCGTTGAGCGCCGGATCATCGAAATCGGGGAACTGGAAGATGAAGCCTTCCATGAACTCCACCGACGTCTTCTCGATGATCTTCTGGTAGAAGTCCGCCGTGCACGAGATCATCGAGCCCTTGAACCCCTGCTGAAACGCCTGTTCGCACAGCGGGTGGACGTAGTCGGCATAGCAGGTATCAAGGCACAGGATGTCGGGATTGCGCGACAGCAGGCGTGTCATGACCGGCGCGAAGTCGGTGGTCGCCGGATCGAAGAACAGGGGCTCGTCGACGACTTCGATGCCTGCCGCCTCGAACGCGGCGAGATAGGTCGCGACCGACGGCTTGCCCAGCGCATCGTCCTGGGCGCAGATGACTGCCGTCTTGGCATCCGGCCTGTTCTCGGCCAGCCAGTCGACGCCGGTGACATTGTAGATCGGGTGCACTTCGCACGGCGCGATCAGGGTCGTGGTATCGGGTGTCAGGTCCGATGGCAGGAGGGTCGACACCAGCATGCCCTCGGCCTCTGCCACCGGCTGCACGCCAGGCCAGGGATCACCGCCAAGCATCATGATGAACTTGACGCCGTCCTCCTTGATCAGCCTGGCAGCGCCGGTGCGAGCCTTGCCCGGATCGTACTCGTCGTCATAGGCGACGAACTCGACCTTGTAGGTATCCCCACCGACCGTAATCCCGCCAGCCGCGTTGACGCGGTCGGCCCAGATCTGGCAGCCGTCGAGGCCAGGCTTGCCCCACGCCGCGACGGGGCCGGTCAACGGTGCCAGAAATCCGACCCTGACCGTCTTTTCGACAGCCCACGACAGTCGTGGTGAACCGGTCGCGGCAACGACTCCCGCGGCTGCCGTGGTCGACAGAAACCGGCGCCGGTTCAGTCTGGTCCTGCGGGACTCGATCATTGGCGTCCTCCCTCGGCAGCCGCGCCCCGAAAGTCGATGCCGAAGAAGCTCCGACGCGAATTCTTCCGGGTTTTCAGCCACCTGTTGCTTGTTATCGTGGCCTATCCCGCATGGCGAAATCGCCATGCCCGGATCAAAAGAGTAGCCCGAAACGGCGCACAGCGGCAATACCAATCGCATCAGTTTTTGACATAATGGTCCGAAGTTGGCCTAATAAAGGGCATGATTGGTTTGGCTGCGGTTGCAGCCCAGAGATGAAACAGGCGTCATCGAACGCCGCCACTCACGCAGACGGGGAGAGCCATGTCGAACACCAAAATGTGGGGCAAGGAGGAGTTCTGGGGCCTGGGTTACGAGTTCGATCCGCAATGGCTTCTCACCGACGAGCAGAAGGGTCTGCAGGAAACCCTGATCCGTCTGTGCCAGGAATCGATGCGCGAGAACGCGGTCGAGAGCGATCGGAAGCTCCTGTTCCCGCGCAAGAACTTCGAGACGCTCGCCCGCCACGGGTTTCTCGGCTTGCTGGTGCCGAAGGAACTCGGCGGGATGGGCCAGAGCCATGTCGCGGCGGCGATGACGGTGGAAACGATCGCCCGCTACGGCTGCCCGTCGACCGCCATGTGCTACACCATGCATCTCGGCGCCGTGGCCGCGGCGGCACTCCGCCACCATGACAACGAACCGATCAAGGACATCTTCCGCCGTATCGATGCTGACTGCCTCGTCGGCACGCTTTCCTATTCGGACCCGGAAACCGGCGGTCATTTCTGGTATCCGGTCTCTTCCGGGGCGGAAGCAACGGAGACCGGCTGGCACGTCCGCAAGAAGGCTTCGTGGACGACGTCAGGCGGGTTTGCCGACTGGTACATCGTCCAGACCACTAGCCCCAGTTTCAACGGCGACTATTCCAACCTGTCGTGTTTCCTGATCATGGGCGACGAGGTCACCGCCGATCCGGCGAGCTGGGACGGCCTCGGCCTGCGGGGCAACCAGTCGGGTCCCATACAGGTCGACCGAACGATCCCGAAGGACCGGCTGGTAGGTCCGATCGGCGACGGCGCCTCATCCAACGACGAGGCCGTGGATCCGTTCTTCCTGCTGTGCTCGTCGGCGTGCTGGAACGGCATCTCGATGGCGTTGATCGACATCGCCAAGCAGCATACGACGCGCAAGAAGCACATCGACGTAGGCATGCGGGTTGCCGACTACCCGACGATCCAGGATTACGTGGGCGAAGCCATCATCGACACCAACTGCTCGCGCCTGTTCGACTACTCGCTGGCGCGGGCGATGGACTCGGTCACCAACAACTGCGACTGGTCGGTGCACGCGGGAGACACGAGCCACCTCCCCCGGTCACAGTTCCTGTCGTGGATGTGGCAGGTCAAGTTCGCCGCAGCGAAGAACGTCGCCCATGTCACCGACAAGATGCTGCACGCCTGCGGCGGCACCGGATACAAGCCCCAGCTCGGCATCGAGCGGTATCTGCGCGACGGCAAGGCGGGCTGGGTCATGGGCCCGTCGAACGAAGTGCTGCGCCAGTTCGTGGGCAAGTATGCGCTGCTCGGGTTCGACTCGCTCGACTACTGGAACCAGACCGTCAATCGCCGCGCGATCGAGAACGAAACCAAGAAGATGACGGCTGCCGAGAAGAAGGAGCTGGCCGAACGCCTGCTCGCGGAAGCGACCCAGATGGCAGCCGAGTAGGCCCTCCAGGGTGATCGGGGAGACGGAGGGGCCATCCTCGGGGATGGCCCCTTCTCCAACCGGAAAACGCGTCAGCGCGTGAACAATTCCATGCCCGGCCGGCCGAACGACCTCGAGGACACGTCGGCGACCTTCTCGTCGGGCGTATAAACGGCATTCACGGGCGTCGCCGTCACGGTTTCTGCACGCTTCGGCTTCGGTGAGGGCGCCGCCTTTCCGACAACCTGCAGGCTGACCTTCGCGACACCGGCGCCGGTCATACCGAGGGTCTTCGCCGCGCCGTAAGAGAGGTCGATCACCCTGCCGCCCACGAACGGGCCGCGGTCGTTGATCCGGACCGTGACCGATCGACCGCTCTTCAGATGGACGACCTTGACACGGGTGCCGAAAGGAAGGCTCGGATGAGCGGCCGTCATGCCATTGGGATCGAACCGCTCGCCGTTGGCGGTTCGCTTGCCGCTCTTGTAGTAGGAAGCCATGCCCGTCTGGGCGGAGACAGAATCGGGCACGGTCATGACGAGACCCGCGCCAACCAGGGCACACAGTGCCATGCTTGCGATTTTCATCGTCGCTTCAGACTCCGTTGTCGTTGTACGCGTGCCTGTCCCAAGTGTTCGGGACCGGCAATGCCCCCGAGGCATGGAACCGTTCCTGCTCCATCCCGCATGAGCGTATCGGGTAGCCTTGGAATGGGGCTGCAAGGTGGCACTTGCGGGGCGTTTGTTGGGAACCCGCGCCGCGAAAACAGGTCCTCTGCCGTCAGACGACACGTAGGGGGCAGTAATCGCGCATCAACTACTGGCGGTCAGCATACGGCGAAGGGCGGGAAGCAATCGGGCGCGATCAGGCGCGAACGCGCGACTTCTCGGGGTCGTAGTGGGGAAAGCGAACCACGCGGGCGGGCAATCGTTTCTGGTGCCCGTCGAGCTTGCCGACCTCCACTTCGGTACCGATGTCGGCGTGGATCACGTCGACCCGCGCCAGGGCAATTGTCCTGCCGAGGAGCGGAGAGCGCATCGCGCTCGTCACCACACCGACCTGGGCGCGGCCCACGTGCACGCAATCGCCATGGCCGACCGCATCGTTGGCGTCGATATCGAGACCGACGAGCTTTCGCTGCGGATGCTCGCTGCGCCGCACCAGCGCCTCGCGCCCGATGAAATCGTCGGTCTTCGTCCTGAGCGGCACCGTGAACCCGATACCTGCCTCGAACGGGTCGGTCTGGTCGCAGAACTCGTAGCCGGCGAACACGAGGCCGGCCTCTATGCGCACCATGTCCAGCGCCTCGAGGCCGAATGGGGTCAGCCCGTGCGGCTCGCCGGCTTGCCATATGGCATCGAAGACGGTGACCGCATCCTTGGGATGGCAGAACACCTCATAGCCGAGTTCGCCGGTATAGCCGGTCCGCGAGACGACGATCGGCGCACCGTCGAAGCCGCCGATCCGGCCGACGAGAAAGCGGAACCAGCCGAGTTCTTCGAGCGTGGGCTGTGCCGGCGGTGTCCACACGACCTGTTTCAGGATATCGCGGCTGAGCGGCCCCTGGACGGCAACGTTGTGCAGCTGATCGGTCGACGAGCGCACCCAGGCCCTGAGCCCGAGCGCCGCCGCCTGCTCGCGCAGCCAACGGCCGCCATATGCGTCGCCACCGATCCAGCGGAAATTGTCCGGGCCCAGACGGAACAGGGTCCCGTCGTCGATCATCCCGCCATGCGGGTAGCACATGGCCGTGTAGACCACCTGCCCGACCGAGAGCCGGCGCACGTCGCGGGTCAGCGCGTACTGCAGCAGCGCCTCGGCATCCGGGCCGGTTATCTCGAACTTGCGCAGCGGCGACAGATCCATGATGGCTGCCTTCTCGCGGCACGCCCAGTACTCCTCGATCGGCCCGTCATTGGAGAACCTCTGCGGCAGCCAGTAGCCGCGGTATTCTCCAAAGTTGCGGGTGAACCGCGAGAAACAGGAATGAAAGGCCGTCTCACGGGTGAGTTCAGGGTCTGCGTCCGGTGTCATCCTGTAGGCCACCGCTCTCGAGAAGCGCTCCCGGTCCGAATAGGTGCGCACGTGAATGTCGGTCGGGTCCCAGCCGTTGGCGGCATCGATGTCGTCCGGGCAGGCTGACGAGACGCAGACCAGATCGGTCAGTGCCCGGAGCAGCACGTAATCGCCCGGCCGCGACCCCGGCTCGGCGTGGTAGGGCGCGGTATTCTCGTCGATGCCGGCGCTGCAGTAGGAGGTGCGCCCCATCCGGCCCCGGGCCCGGGCCCCGCCG
>Ga0079224_100000192_pt1 | contig 52132 bp, 48 predicted proteins | sample Stecom2015_FD_80414 | JGI IMG/M metagenome (GOLD analysis project Ga0079224, IMG submission 80414) | Agricultural soil microbial communities from Utah to study Nitrogen management - Steer compost 2015 | ecosystem: Environmental > Terrestrial > Soil > Agricultural land | place: USA: Utah... | reverse complement strand
GCCCGACCCGGCGCTGTACCTCATCGACGCGTCGAGGCCGCTCGTGCGGGACCCCGGCACGGGGCACGTCGAGATCCCGCTCGTGGCGAACCCCGACTTCGGGAAGCCGATCGCCCGGTGGACGACCGGGCGCACCCTCCGTCTCGGCGTTCGGATCTTGTACTGATCTGCTGAGCGTTGGCAGGGCGGCCGGGGGTCCGGCGGCCACGGCCGCGGGCGCACCCCGACGCCTGACGCGGGCTCGGCCGCGGGCGCCACGGCGTCTGACACGGCGTCTGGATGGAGCGCAGGCTCGCGACCCGTCTACTTCCGTATGTAGACCGCCTGGATCGTCCGACCGCCGATGGTCTCCGAGACCCGGAGCGTGTCGCCCGAGAGCGTGCCCGTCGTCTCCGCCCCGGACGCGCCACTCGGCTGGAATGTGACGCGGTCCCCGCGGACCGTGTACGTGCCGGTCGTCTCCACGGGTGGGAGCGGCGAGGCTCCCCCCCCGCCGATCGCGTATTCCGCTGTCATCCTCGCCGTGAAGGTACCGCGGTCCAGCGTCATCCTGCCGGAGAGGATGCGGACCGTGTCCGCTTCCACGCCAAAGAGATCGGCGCACCCCGCGCCGGTGCAGAGGACCACGGGCACGGCCTCGCCGTCGATCCGGGCCAGCTCATAGGTGCCGGCAGCCGTGTCGGGCCCGGTCCCGTCGTCGCCGCACGCGGCGAGCGAGATCGGGAGCACGAGGAGGAGGACCCGGGCGGGTCTCCCGGCCCACCGCGCGAGCGAACGTCGCAGCAAGGAACGTCGCATATGGATCTCCGAGAGGGGGTCATGAGCACGCAGGATCAGCACGCCGGGTCCGGACATGCGAGTCGTACGGGCCGCGGCCGAACGGCTCGCGGTCAGGGCGGGCCGGAGACGAGGACGCGGCCGCCGCGGCGGCGAACGCTCTACCAGCGGCCGCTTTCCACCCTGCAGCTCGGCTTCAGGCGACGGGCGAGCCGCGGTCCCGCGACGTACGTCCAGCACGCCCACTCGTCCACGCGTAGCCCGACGCGCCGGAACAAGCCTTCGGCGATGCCCTCGTACGCGTCGATCGCGGGCAGCCGGTCGGCCGGGCAACGCCACACCTCGCCCTCGATCCGGCCATTGCCGGCCAGAACCGCGGCGGGAAAGGCGTCCTCGATGTTGTAGAGCGTACCCGGGACCGACGTGGTGGCGACCAGGTCGCACCCCTCGAGCAGGGCCGAGCCGTCGCCGCCCCGCTTCAGGGTGCCGTACGTGAAGAGATGGAAGTAGACCGTCCGGTTACGGGCTTCGTCGCCCCGACTCATTCCGTGGACCCTCCCCGAAGGCGGCCCCGGGCTCCGCGCGACGGGTCCGTCGCCGCCGAACTCGATGTTCGTTCGTCCAGCGCGGCTGGCCGCCGCGCGGGTCATTCGTCATGATCGTCACGGAAGATTCGCCCGCGACACGACCGGGCGCAATCCCCTCGCGCGATCCTCAGCCCCAACCCGGGCGACGGGGCATCCGCCGCGGCCAGGACAGTTCGCATCGGACGCGGCGCACGCCCGGCACGGCCCACGCGGATTCGCACGCGTCCCGCGCAGCCGCGGGGTGGTGGACCCGCCCCCGCAGCGTGATCACCGCGTCGTCGGCGTAAACGGCGATCCGGTCCGCGGTGCGCCCCAGGGCCGTGTGGAGCGCCGCGTCGACGGACCTCGCGAGATCCCGGTCGCGGAGCGCACGGAGGTGCCGCTCCTCCGATTCCGGCGGCGTCGTATGGATCGGACTCGGCCAGCCGCTCCCTTCGGGCTCCGGCGGGTACAGCACGCCACGGGGCAGCGAATACTCGGGCCTGCGCTCGTATTCGCCATGGAACCCGTCGCTCCTGCCCCACCCCGAACGCTCGTAGCGGCCGATCGGCTCGAGGTCCCACTCCTCGTGCGCCTGGCGGAAACGTTCCGCATGGCGCTCCCGCGGTTGGGGGAACCGTCGCTCGGGCATGGCCACAACCTCCTCGCATCGAAGGGCCCTGCCCCACGGAACGCAGGTTCCGCACCGCCCGCGCCACCCACGAGCGCCACCCGCCCGCAGCGCCAGCGCGCACCCCTCGCGTTTCCGCCCACGCCGTCCACCCCGCCCGTGCCGCGCCGCCGTGCGGCGCGCCGGGCTACGCGCCGATCGGGAGCGGGAGTTCGAACACCCTGACCTCCGGCCCGTCGCCTGCACCGAGCCGAAGGACGGCCGGCGGCTCGACCTCGCGCCGCACGTAGCCCAGCGCCACCGCCTGTCCGTGGCGCGGCGACTCGCACGCGCTCGTGATCCGGCCCACGGGCTTGTCCTCGCCGGTTCGGAAGAGCTGCGTGCCTCGCGCCGGCACCGGCGCATCGCCGAGCAGGAGCCCGCGGAGGTGCCAGTTGACCCGACCCCGGTGCAGGATCCGGATGATGACCTCCTGCCCGGTGTAGCACCCCTTCGTCGTGCTGATCGCACGGTCGCGCAGCCCGGCCTCGAGCGGGAAGACGCTGTCATCGAGTTCCGTGCCCCAGCGCGGCCTGCCGGCCTCGATCCGGAGCACGTCCAGCGTGGCGTGTCCGACGGGGCGGGCGCCGGCCTCGACGAGCGCGTGCCAGAGCCGCTCCGCGACCCCGACCGGCGCGTAGATGTCGTACCCTTCATCGCCCGTGTACTCGGTCCGGGCGATCAGGAGTTCGTGCCCCTCGTCGTCGACGCAGACGAACGCATCCTCGGCGAGCCCCGCCGGGATCGCCTCGCCCACGACCCGCCCGACGAGTTCGCGCGCATCGGGGCCGTAGACGCCGAGCACGCGCAGCTCGCCGTCCAGCAGCTCATACCGTGCGAAGAGTGGCGGCACGTACTTCTTGAAGGTCGCGAGCACGTTGTCCAGCGCGCCCGCGTCCACATCGACGAGCACATCGCCCGCGGCGCGGCGGAAGAGGCGCAGATCCGCGAGCATCCGCCCCTTGGGGGTGAGGAGCGCGGCGTAGACGCCCTGGCCATCCGGCGCACCGGCGAGATCGTTCGTCACCAACCCGTGCAGGATCTTGACGGGGTCGCGGCCGTACACGCGGAACGGGATCCGGTCGGAACGGTCGACGAGCCCGGCGCCGGAACGGATGGCCTCGTACTCGGCCGCCGTATCGCCGTAGCTGTGCGGCACCGGCCTACCGCCGACCTCGGCGAATCGGGCGCCGAGCGCCTCGTGGATCGTCTGGAATGGATGATGTTCTTGCATACGACGGTCGCGTTCAGAGGGAACTACACCCGGGATACCCCCGTCCCCTCACTTCGATTCGCGACCGAGCCGCTCGATGATGTTCCGGACCCGGCGCGCGTCCGGCGCCTCCGGCGAGGAGTCGAGGTACTTCTCCAGATCCGCGATCGCCTCGCCGACCCGGCCGGACCGCGCGAGCAGCATCCCCCGGTCCCGGAGCTCGGCGACCGCGTTCGGGCGGATCAGCAGGATCCGTTCGATCGCGGCGAGCGCACGACGATCATCGCGCGCGTTCAGGTAGATCGCCTTCAGGTTCTTCAGCAGCCGGACGAGCACGCCTCGCTTGTCGGTCGGCTCGAGGAATTCGGGCTGGAGCCGGACCAGCCCGCCGTAGACCCGGTCCAGCAGGTCCTGCGCCTCGTCTTCGAAGCGGAGCCGCCCGCCGTCGAACGGGTCCAGGAAGAACCGGCCGGTCTCGCCCTGGAACCGGACCAGGAAGTGGCCGGGAAACCCGACGCCCGCGAGCGGCAGCCCGAGCCGCCAGCCGACCTCGAGATGGACCACGCTCAGCGAGATCGGGATCCCGACGCGCCGATCCAGGACATCGTTCAGGAACGAGTTCCGGGGATCGTGATACGAGGCGGCGTTGCCGCGGAACCGCTCCTCCCCGAAGAGGACACGGTTCAGCTCCTGCAGCACCACGAGCGGGGCCGTCTCATCACCGAGCCGATCGCGGACGCGCTCGGCCAGCTCGTCCAGACGGCGCAGGTACGTCGACGTCGAGAGCTGTGGATACTCCTCGGCCGCGATCAGGAGCGCCGCGGCCGCGAGGTCCAGCTCGCCGTCCGGCTTGCCGATGATCGCCGCGAAACGGGCACGGACCGGCAACGTGGGCGCCGTCACGAGCTCGACTCCGATTCGCTGTCGCGGGGGAACGACGTCTCGAGGCTCATTCGATCACCGGGCCAGCACGGGGACACACGGGTCCAACATAAGGGCCGGCACACCCCGGCGGCAACCGCGGGCGGGGGTCACGCCGCGTCCCGGTCTCCGGTACCCTCGTCGCGACTCAGGTCCAGCGCCGCGGCACGACCGCAACGGTGGCAGTAGAGGACGACCGTGTAGTCCCCGTCCGGGTTCGTCGGCACCGCAGTGCCGTGTTCCATGCTCGGTGCGTCCAGGAAGGCGACGACCTCGATCGTACCGGGACCACAGTGCGGACACGGCACGTTCGACGGGTCCTCGAGATACGAGAGCGCCAGCGACAACCCGTCTTGCAAGTTGAATTCCGGCGGGCCACCCGGATCATCACGATCCGCCGCCGCCGGGTCCTTGAAGTCGGACATCTCGTCTGCCTCCGTGCAGAACCGTCCTCCCCGACCGGTGGGCGCAACATCCATTCCCCGCGCTCCCGGACCCGCGCGCATGGCGATCTTCGGTCCCTGTTCGGGGTACCAGGATCAGCGGCCCGCCGCCCCGCGACGGGCGACGGCGGATCGCAGCGTGATCCGTCCGATGCTGGATCTGTGAGGACGACGATGACGAGGAACGTGTCGCTCCTGCGGGAGCTGGTCGAGAACATCCGGGAGACCGGGATGGAGTGGGCCCGGAAGCGCCGCGAGCTGGCTGCGTTGCAGAACCGCCGCAAGATCGTGCACCTCGAGCTCCGGGATCGCCTGATCGCCGAAGCGCAAGCGCGGGGCGAGAAGCTCAGCATCACGGCGGCGACGGAGGAAGCGCGAGCGCACCCCGAGTATGTGGCGTGCCTGGACGAGATTGCGCTGAAGCAGTTCGAGGTGGATGCCGCCGAGGTCGCGTACGTCACGGCGCGGGCGCTCTTCCAGACCGCGGCCGCGGTACCCGACGAGGCGGGGCAGCTCGCCGCGGCCTGACGCAGTGGCCCGAGGCTAGGGCGACGTCCGCCTGCCGGGGTGGCGGAAGCCGTGGCGCGCGGCTTATCTTGACGGCATGGAGACTCCGAATCGCGAACCGCGGGATCAGCGTGAGCGGCTGCGCCTGACGCAGCTCTCGCGCGGCGCCGGCTGAGCGTGTAAACTCGGCGCCGCCGAGCTGACGCAGGTCCTGCGTCACGTGATCCCCTTCGATGACCCGGCCGTGCTGGTGGATGCGTCCACCGGCGACGATGCGGCCGTCTACCGCCTCGACGCCGAGCGTGCGCTCGTCGCCACGACCGACTTCTTCACGCCGATCGTGGACGACGCGTACGATTTCGGCCGGATCGCGGCGGCGAACGCCCTGTCGGACATCTACGCGATGGGCGCGAAGCCGCTCTTTGCCCTGAATCTGGTCGCCTTCCCTCGCGCGCTCCTGGGCGAGGGCTGGCTGAGCGAGATCGTCCGGGGCGGCGGTGAGGTCGCGCGGGAGGCGGGCATCCCGGTGATCGGCGGTCACTCCATCGATGATGCCGAGCCGAAGTACGGGCTCTGCGTGATCGGCGAGGTCGAGCCGGACCGGATCGTCCGGAACTCGACCGGGCGGCCGGGCGACCGTCTCGTCCTGACCAAGCCGATCGGCACGGGCATCATCGCCACGGCGATCAAGCGAGGCGCCGCGCCCGAGGACGCGGTCCGGGCCGCGGTCGCGAGCATGACGACGCTGAACCGGGCCGCGGCCGAGGCGATGCTCCGTGCGGGCGCCCACGCGGCGACCGACGTGACCGGCTTCGGCCTCCTCGGCCACCTGCACGAGCTGGCCCGAGCAAGCGGTCTCGAAGCCCACATCTCGGCCGGCGAGGTCCCGCTCCTTCCCCACGCGGTCGAACTCGTCGAGGCGGGGTACATCCCCGGCGGCACCCGACGCAACCGCGCCGATGTCGCGCACGCGGTCGCCTGGGCCGATGCGGTCCCGGAGCCGCTCCGCGTCCTCCTCGCCGATGCGCAGACTTCGGGCGGGCTCCTCATCGCCGTCGCGCCCGATCGGGTCGACGATCTCCTCTCCGCCCTCGAAGAGGCGGGCACCCCTGCCGCGGCGCCGATCGGCGAGCTGGCCGAGGGCGTGGGCGGACAGATCCGCGTCCGCCCCTGACCGGCGCCGCCTCTACTTCCGTTCGAGGGCGAACCGCAGCCGGATCCGGCCCGGCAACGGATCGGTGAGCGGCTCGTCCCGCCACTCCGGGACCAGCTCCACCAGTGGACTGAGGGGCACCGTCACGAACTCGTCGGCCGTGAGCGTGGCCGTCGCCACGTCGAAGGTGAGGTCGAACCGCTGACCCAGGAACACCTGGTCGGCCTCCTTCGCGGAGCGGAAATCGAGCCGGACGACGTCGCGGCGGATCGAGTACTTCCCCTCGACCAGGAGGTACGCGCCGCTGACGGGGCTGCGGAAGAAGAGCTGCGCGCGGTCTTCGGTCCGGCTGAGGATGAGTTCCGGCCGATCCTTCGCGCCGATGCGGGCCAGGATGTCCGTCTCGGGGAGGGAGCCCTGCGGGTCGAAGGTGTAGGTGTCGATGATGTAGACCCCGGCCACGCGCTCCCGGTCCTCGCCGGGGCGGAATGGTTCCTTCTCGTCATCGTCGCCGCAGCCTGCCATCGCCACGGCGAGCAGGGCGGCAAGGAGGGGACGCCAACGCATATCAATACTCCTGCTACGACGGGTACTGCCTACTACGACGATCGATTCACGCGAGCGTCACCCGGGGTCTCCCCGTGCACGGGCCGTAGCGCAGACGTGCCCGGTGCGCCGGACGCGCACCGGGCACGCTCACGCCGCTGATCGGCTCCGGTCCACTCACATGTGGATGACCCGCCCGAGCGCCGCGAGCGCGGCCTCCGCGACGGCCTCGGAGAGCGTCGGATGCGGGTGCATCGCCTTCTCCATTTCCTCGACCGTCGTCTCGAGGTGCCGGCCCACGATGAACTCGGCGATCATCTCGCTCGCGTGCGGGCCGACGATGTGGGCGCCGAGGAGTTCGCCGTACCGCTTGTCGCGGATGATCTTGACGAAGCCGTCAGTGTCGCCCATGGTCCGGGCCCGCCCGTTCGCGCTGAACGGGAACTTGCCGACCTCGATGTCGAAGCCCTGTTCACGGGCCTGGTCTTCGGTCAGTCCGACGGACGCGACCTCGGGGTGGCAGTACGTCACGCTCGGGATGTTCGCGTAGTCGACACCCCGGTCCGTGACCCCGGCGATGACCTCGGCGGCGACGATCCCCTCGTGCGACGCCTTGTGCGCGAGGAGCGGCGGACGGGCGCAGTCGCCGATCGCGTACACGCCGGGGACGTTCGTCCGCATGAGGTCGTCGACGACGATGAAGCCGTTCTCGGTCTTGACGCCCGCCTTGTCGAGCCCGATATCGTCGATGATCGGCGCGCGGCCGACGGCGACCAGCACGCGCTCGGCCTCGATCGTCTCCGACTTCCCGTCCTTCATCTTGACGGTCAGCTTGACGCCGTTCTTCCCGACGTCCGCCTTCTCGAGCCGGGCGCCGGCATGCACGGCGATCCCCCGCTTCTTGAACGCCGACTCGACGACGGCCGAGGACTCCTTGTCCTCGTTCGGGAGGATCCGGTCGAGCGCCTCGATCAGGGTGACCTGCGTGCCGAACGAGTTGTAGACGTCGGCAAACTCGAGTCCGATCGCGCCGCCACCGATGATGGCGATCGACTTCGGGAGCGACTTCGGGAAGACGGCGTGGTCCGAGCTCCAGACCCTGTCGCCGTCGATCTTGAGCATCGGGAGCGAGCGAGGGCGCGAGCCGGTCGCGATGATGATGTTCTTCGCCTCGAGGATCCGCTTCTCACCCTTCCCGGCCGGCGCCTCGTCGCCGTGGCCCGCGTTCTTGCCCGGGTCGACCTCGACCTTCCCGCCGCCCAGGAGACGGCCCCACCCCTGGATGTGCTCGATCTTGTTCTTCCGGAAGAGGAAGGCCACGCCCTTGGCGCCCTGCTCGGAGATCTTGCCGCTCCGCTTCGCGGCCGTGCCGATGTCCAGCTTCAGATCGCCGACCTGGATGCCGAAATCGTCGAGCCCGGACGAGAGCCGCCGGGCGTAATTCGCCGATTCGAGCATCGCCTTGGTCGGGATGCAACCCCAGTTGTTGCAGACGCCGCCCAGCTTCTGTGCCTCTACGCACGCGACCTTGAGTCCGAGTTGCGCCGCCCGGATCGCGGCCACGTAACCCCCGGGCCCGGCACCCAGAACGACGACATCGAAGGAATTGTCCGCCACACGTCACCTCGCGGTTTGAACTCTGCTCCGTGGGACCGGCGCCCAAGTTATCGCGCGCGAGGGCTGCCGACAACCACCGGCCCGCGCCGGGCCGCCGAAACAGCGGAGCGCGCGACGGTCGTGGCGGGCCGTCGCGCGCTCCCGGTCCAGTCCGATCGGCGCGGGTGCCGGCGACCCGCTCGCCCTGCGGTCGCGGCCGCCGCGGAACTGCTGCGCGCGATCAGACGATCATCATCATCGGCTCCTCGAGGAAGCTCTTGAGCGTCTGGAGGAAGCGCGCGCCCGTCGCGCCATCGATGACCCGATGGTCGCAGCTCATCGTCATCTTCATCCTCGGGCGCACGACGATCTCACCGTCCTCGACGACCGGCTTCTCCTCGACGCTCCCCACGGCGAGGATCGCGCCCTCCGGCGGGTTGATGATCGCCGTGAACTCCTCGATCCCGAACATTCCAAGGTTCGAGATGGAGAAGGTCGCGCCGGTGTACTCTTCAGGCGTGAGCTTCCGCTCCCGGGCGCGCGCCGCGAGCTCGCGGACCTCGCGCGAGATCTCGGCGACGCCCTTCCTGTCGGCATCGCGGACGACGGGCGTGATCAGCCCTTCCTCGATCGCGACCGCGACCCCGATATGCACCTGCCGATAGCGGCGGATGACCGTCTCGCCCCAGGAGGCGTTGATCTCCGGGTGCTTCGACAGCGCCGAGGCTACGGCCTTGATGATGAAGTCGTTGATCGAGGTCCGGACCCCCTGCTCCTCGAGACGCTCGTTCACACGGCGGCGCAGCTCGAGCAGCCGCCCCATGTCCACCTCGACGGTGAGGTAGAAGGTCGGGACCGGGCCGATCGACGTCGCCAGCCGGCGTGCGATCGTCTTGCGCATCTGCGAGACCGGGATCTCCTCGACGGCGGCGACCGGTTCGGCCGGAACGGCGGCCGGCGGGGCGGGCGCCTCGGCGAGCGCGGCCTCGATGTCTCGCTTCGTGATCCTCCCGCCGGGCCCGGTGCCCCGGACGCTCGCGAGCTCGAGGCCCGCCTCCGCGGCGAGGCGCCGGGCCAGCGGCGAGGCCTTGATCCGGCCGTCGGGCGGCACCGCCGCGACCTCCCGGACCTTGCCTCCCTCGGCCCGCTCCTGCGTCGTGCCGACCGCGGGCGTCGGTCCCGTCGGCGGCGGCTGCTCGACCGCGCGCGTCCCGGCCTCCGACTGGGGCGGCTCCGTGGGACTCGTCACGGCCGCGAGCCCGGCCGTCGCCTCTCCGACGTCCTTCGCCCCGGGCGTCGTCGGTGCGGCCGAGGGTTCGCTCGCCTCGGGAGCGCCCGCCGGCGCCTCCGCGAGGATCGCGGAGATGTCCTCATCCGGGGCCGCGATCACCCCGATCACCGCACCGACCGGCGCGGTCCCACCTTCGGCGAGGAACTGCTTGCGCAGGACGCCCGAGCCGCGGGCGACCAGCTCCATCGTGGCTTTGTCGGTCTCGATCTCGGCGAGGATGTCACCCTCCTCGATCGAATCGCCCTCGTTCTTCAGCCACCGGACGAGCTGGCCCTCCTCCATCGTGGGCGACAGGGCCTCCATGTGGACTTTCGTCGCCATCTCACCATCCCGATTGATCTTCTATTCTCGAATACCTCGCCCCCCGCCCGGGCCGTGCCAGGCGGGGGCAAGGGCGATGTTCCTGACCCGGAGCTACCGGTACAGCACCTTCTTGCACGCCGCGACGATCTGCTCGACCGACGGCTTGGCCATCCGCTCCAGCCCCCTGGCGTACGGCATCGGCACGTCCGCCTGGGAGATCCTGAGGACCGGAGCGTCCAGGTAGTCGAAGGCCTCCTCCTGGATGATCCCCGCGATCGTGGTGCCGATCCCGGAGAAGGCCCACCCTTCCTCGACGTAGACCGCACGGTTCGTCTTCTTTACCGTGGCCAGGATCGAATCCACATCGAGCGGCCGGAGCGTCCGGAGGTCCAGCACGTCCGCCTGAATCCCTTCCTTCTCCAGCTCGGCCGCGGCCTGGAGCGAGGTGTGCAGCATCTTCCCGTGGGTGATGATGCTGACGTCGTCACCCTCACGCTTGAGGTCCGCAACGCCGAGCGGGATCACGAAATCCTCGTCCTCCGGGACCTCGCCCTTGATCGCATAGAGGAGCTCGCCCTCGAAGAAGGCGACGGGGTCGTCGTCACGGATCGAGGCCTTGAGCAACCCCTTCGCGTCCGCCGGCGTCGCCGGCGTCACGATCTTGAGCCCCGGGAAATGCGCATAGGTCGCCTCGAGCGCCTGCGAATGCTGTGCCGAGAGCATGAGCGCGGCGCCCGTCGGGCCCCGGAAGACGATCGGGCACTTGAACTGGCCGCCCGACATGTAAAGCATCTTCGCGGCGCTGTTGAAGACCTGGTCCGTCGCCAGGAGCGAGAAGTTGAAGGTCATGAACTCGATGACCGGGCGCAGCCCGACCATCGCGGCGCCGACGCCGAGGCCGGCGAAGCCGAGTTCGGTGATCGGCGTGTCGACGACCCGCATCGGGCCGAAGCGGTCCAGGAGACCCCTCGAAACCTTGTACGCACCGTTGAAGAGCCCGACCTCCTCGCCCATGAGGAAGACGTTCGGGTCACGCTCCATCTCCTCTGCGAGCGCCTGGTTCAGCGCCTCGCGATACGTGATTACCGCCATATTACGTCAGCCTCCCACCCGGTGCGCGTGATCGAAGAACATCCGACCCCGCTCTGGCATATCGGCGTACACATCCGTGTAGAGCTCCTCCGGACCCGGCTCCGGCGAAGCGTCCGCGAACTCCATCGCGTCGAGGACCTCGTCCATGACCCGCTTGTCGATCGCGTTCAGCTCCTCGTCGGTCACGAGGTCGTGCTCCTTGAGGTGGTCGATGAAGATCCGGATCGGATCCTTCTGCTTCGCCTCCTCGACCTCTTCCTTGGTCCGATAGACGCCGTGGACGGGATCGGACATGGAGTGGCCCATGAAGCGGTAGCAGCGCGCCTCGATCAGCGTCGGCATCGACTCGGTCCTCGCCCGCTCGACCGCCTCGCCGACGACGCGGCGCATGTCGAAGACGTCCATCCCGTCGGCGACGGCGGAGGGCATCGCGTAGGCGCACGCCTTCTGCGAGATGTCGTAGAGCGAGGAGGCACGCTCCCACGCGGTCCCCATCCCGAAGCGGTTGTTCTCGACGATGTAGATGACCGGCAGCTTCCAGAGCGCAGCCATGTTCAGCGACTCGTGGAACGCACCCTGGTTGACGGCCGCCTCGCCCATGTAGCAGACAACCACGCGGTCCTCGCCCCGGTACTTGATCGCCCAGCCGACGCCGGTCGCCATCGGGACCTGGGCGCCGACGATCCCCCATCCGCCGAGGAAGTTCTTCTCCCTGCTGTAGAGGTGCATCGAGCCGCCCTTGCCCTTGGCGCACCCGTCGATCCTGCCGTACATCTCTGCCATGATCTCCCGGGCCGACATCCCCCGGACCAGCGCCTGGACGTGCTCACGGTAGGCGTCGATCACGTAGTCATCCGGCCGGAGCACGGATTCGGCCCCGACGGCGACCGCCTCCTGTCCGATGTAGAGGTGGCAGAAGCCGCCGATCTTTCCGATGGCGTACGCCTCCGCCGTCTTCTCCTCGAACCGGCGGCCCAGGATCATCTGGTAGAGGAGGTGGTGCAGCTCCTCCTTGGTCAGGCCTTCCAGCGTCTTCTCGCCGTTCTCGTTCTTTCCGGCCTTCAGACGCCTCTTGGCCGTCTTCGCTTCAGCCATTCCTGCTTCGCCTCCTGTGCGATTCCTGTCCCGAAAGGCCCTGCCGACACGCGGGGCGTCGGTCGGGCCGTTCGTCGTCAAACAGAAACGGTGGCCCGAGGGCCGGCGCTACGCGGGCTTGCGCAGCTCGATCTGGACGAGGTTCAACGGCGCGCCCCCCGGACCCATGACCTCGGCCGGCGCCGGCACGTCGGCCTCCAGGATCTCCTGGATCTCGCCGACGCCTCCCGCCTGCACCGTCCGGGCCTGCTTCTCGGCGTGGTAGCTCGACCGGACGAGCGGGCCGGACTCCACGTGCCTGTATCCCAGCTCCTCTTCGCCGACCCGTTTCCATTCGGCGAACTCGGCCGGTGTGACCCAGCGTGCGACCGGCGCGTGGTGCACCGACGGACGCAGGTACTGGCCGAGGGTGAGGATGTCGACGCCGGCCTTCCTGAGGTCGACCATCGCCTGGCGGATCTCGTCCTTCGCCTCGCCCAGCCCGAGGATGATGCCGGACTTGGTGAGAAGGCTCGGGTCCATCCGCTTGGCCGCGCCGAGGAGCGAGATGCTCCGCCAGTAGCGGCCGCCGGGCCGCGCCCACGGGTGTAGGCGCTCGACCGTCTCGAGGTTGTGGTTCAGGATGTCCGGCTTCGCCTCGACGACGAGGCGGAGCGCGTCCTCGTCGCCCTTGAAGTCCGGGATCAGGACCTCGACCGTGCACCCCGGCCTGGCCTCCCGACAGCGCCGGATCGTCTCGGCGAAGATCGCGGCGCCGCCGTCGGGGAGCTCATCCCGGTTCACACTGGTGATGACGACGTGCTCGAGCTCCAATGTGGCGACGGCTTCCGCGACCCGCCGCGGCTCGTCCCAGTCCAGCTCGGTCGGCATCCCGTGCGCGATCGCGCAGTACTTGCACGCGCGGGTGCAGACATCCCCGAGGATGAGGAAGGTCGCGGTCCCGGCCTCCCAGCACTCGCCGATGTTGGGGCAGGCGGCCTCCTCGCAGACGGAGTGGAGCCGCTGGTTCCGCATCAGCCGCTTGAGCCGGAGGTAGTTCGGCCCGCCCGGTGAACGGACCTTGAGCCACTCCGGCTTTCGCGAATCGATCGGGATCGGCGCGCCCTCGAGGATCGGGAGCCTCGCCGTACCCTTGGACTTGACGATCCCCGTATTCTTGCCCTGCGGTGCGTAACCTCTCACCGCTCGGTCTTCCCTACTCATCATCCACGCCCCTGCGTCGCGCTCGTGGCGGCGAGCCGCGCCCATCCGCCAAGGTCGCCACGCCGTGTCCGGCCGATCTCATGGAAATCGTTGCAACATACACACGGATCCAGAAACGGGCAACGACGCCGTGCCACGGGGCCCCGATCCGCCGCCCGGATCAGTCGCGGGCACAACGCAATTCGGCCCGGAGCGCGGCGTCGAGCGTCGGCAAGCGGAATTCGAAGCCGTCCGCTCCGAGGCGCTTCGGGACGGCGCCGACCCCGCCGAGGAGCATCTCCTCGGCCATCTCGCCGGCGAGGGCGCGGAGGATGAAGGCAGGGACGGCAAAGGGCGTCGGCCGACGAAGGGCTTGGCCCAGCGCACGGGTGAAGACCGCGTTCGAGACGGGTTGCGGCGCGACCACGTTGACGGGGCCGGCCAGATCGGAGGCTGTCAGGAGGTGCAGGATCGCGCCGATCGCATCCGCGTGCGCGATCCAGCTCAGCATCTGCTCGCCGCGGCCGAGCCGGCCTCCCAACCCGAGCCGGAAGAGCGGGAGGAGCGCGGCGAGCATCCCGCCGTCGGCACTGAGCACGACGCCGAACCGGAGCTGGACCGTCCGGATCCCTGCGGCCGCCGCAGCCGCCGACGCGGCTTCCCACTCGGTCGCGACCCCGGCGAGGAAGCCCGTCCCCGGCCCCTGCGCCTCGTCGACCCGCTCGGCCGGGGGGTGGTCGCCGTAGTATCCGACGGCGGATGCGGAGAGGAACACCGAAGGCGGCCGGTCGAGCGCGGCGATCGTCTCGGCCAACAGCCGGGTCCCCCGGATCCGGCTCTCCCGGATCCGGCGCTTCTTGCCCGATGTCCAGAAGCCGGCCACGTTCTCGGCCGCGAGGTGGACGACCGCATCGTGGTCCTCCAGCCCCGCCGCATCGATCCGGCCCTCGACGGGATCCCAGACGACGGCGCGCCCGGTACCCGTGCCGGCACCCGAACTCGCGTCTGGTTTCGCGGCCGTCGTCCCGCCCGCGGCCGGTCCCCCGGGCCGGGCGCTCAGCGCCCCGCGGGAGCGGACGACGCGCGTTACCTCATGGCCGCGGCGCTCGAGCTCCTTGACGAGGGCGGCACCGATGAGTCCGCTCGAGCCGGTCACCGCGACCCGCATCGGCCCGGGCTCCGAGCCCCGTGACCCGGCCGCCGCTCCCTCGCGCGTCGGATCCGCCATCCGTAACGCTCACCGTACACGGTCCAGTGTCGGCGAATGCTGCTCGCCGCGGCGCGCCCGTTCCCTGACCGTCTGGTTCCGTCGCGAGCGCTCGTACTCCTCGGCGAGCAGGGCGAGACTCTCCTCGCGGCGCCGGAACAGGCGCTTCGGCTCGCGCGGCTCCCGGCGAGAAAGGGCGTACGCGGCGAGGAGCGGGCCGCCGATCGTGGCGTCGACGTAACAGACGACCGCGTCCGGCAGCCGATCGGGATCGACCTTGCCCCAGCTCACCGCCTCGGCCGGCGTCGCGCCGGACAGGCCGCCGGTGTCGGGGCGCGCATCGGTCAGTTGGATGAAGTAGTCGTGCCCGCGCTCCTCGATCCCGAGCACCTCCTGGATCTGCGGCTCCGTCTGGAGCATGAAGTTCTTCGGGCTCCCCCCGCCCAGGATCACGACCGCGGTCTTCCCGCCGCTGCGTTTCGCGGCCAGGACGATCGCCGCGGTCTCGTTCACGTCCGCGCTCACATCGATCTGGAGCCCGTTGCCCTGGAGCGCCGCCGCCGCGACGTTCATCCCGATCGACGAGTCGCCCGGCGAAGGGGTGTAGACCGGGACTTCGTACTCGTAGCACGTCGCCAGCAGCGTCCTCCTGCCCAGGCCCAGCGCCCGCTCCCGCTCGGCGACGTACTTCCCGCACAGGTAATGGAACTCCGCCGTCGACATCCGGCGCTGGAACTCATCGGCGCGGATCACCTCTCGGAAGAAGGCATCCGTGTCGAGGAGGACCTCGTAGTCGAAGAAGATGTCGTAGATCCGGACGACCTCATCCTCGCGCAGCTCCACGTCCGAGACGTGAGGGTTGCCCTGATGCAGACGGAGCCCCAGTCCGAAGTGGGCGTCGTGGTACAGGTTCGCACCGGTCGCCGTGATCCAGTCGACGAAACCGGCCTCGATCAGGGGGATCAATGTACTGATCCCGAGGCCCGCAGGGGTGAGCGCGCCGGTGAGGGCCAGGCCGACCGTGACGTCCGGCTCGAGGATCCGCTCCGTCAGCAGCCGGCACGCTTCGGCCAGGCGCCCGGCGTTGTAGGCGAGGAAGGCCCCATCGATCAGCTCCGCGACGTCCTGGCCCGGCACGATCCGCATGGGATCGATCGCGCGACCTTGCAAGAACCGGCTCTCGGCTCCCATCCCTCGCCTCCGGCAGTGGAGAGGATCGACCCTCGTTCCCGCGGCCCTGGACCCACGGGGCGATCACTCGCCGCGGCCGTTGCGACCCTTGGCCGACGGACCTCCCGCGGCCGAAGACGGCTCGACCGGGCTCGCCTCCCCGGTCGCGACCCGGGCGCCGTAGGCCTCCAGCACCGCGCGCACGGCCTCTTCCGGCGAGTCGGTCACGACCAGGTCGTCCAGATCGCCGGGGGATATCTTGCCCTCGGCCTGCATCGTATCGCGCAGCCACTGCAAGAGGCCGGCCCAGTAGCGGGAGCCGAAGAGGATGACCGGGAAGTGCCGGATCTTGCCGGTCTGGATCAGCGTGAGCGCCTCGAACAGCTCGTCCATCGTCCCGAACCCGCCGGGGAAGATGATGAACGCCTGCGCGTACTTCACGAACATCGTCTTCCGAACGAAGAAGTACCGGAAATGGATCGCGGTCTTGACGTACGGGTTTGTGCCCTGCTCGAAGGGGAGCTCGATATTGCAGCCGACGGACTCGCCCCCGGCTTCGGTCGCGCCCTTGTTCGCGGCCTCCATGATCCCGGGACCGCCGCCGGTGATCACGCCGAAACCGGCCTCGACCAGTCGCCTCGCCGTCTCGAGGGCCGCTTCGTACATCGGGTCGTCCGGCAGGATCCGCGCGCTCCCGAAGATGCTGACCGCGGGACCGAGCGTCGCCAGGGTGTCGAACCCCTCGACGAATTCGCCCATGATCCGGAAGACACGCCACGGATCGGTGTGCGTGAAGTCGGTCGGCGCCCCGCGCTCCGGCCTGCGGGACAGGAGACGCTCGTCCTCGGTCGTCCTCGTCTGTCCCAGATCCGTGACCGCCTGCAACGATGTCGGCCGCTTGCCCGTCGCCATATCCCTTCTCCGCCCATCACGAGTCGATTGCTCGACCGGCCCGCGTTCCACGCACCGGTACGTGAAACGCTCCGGCCCGCATTCCATACACTGCCGCCACCCGGCCGGTCCCACCCGGGTACACGCCCGGCGTCGGGTCCGTGCCCCCGGCGACGCTCTCAAGGTAGGTGGGCGATGCCGCCCCGACCAGCGAATCCGTCGCCCGAAACGCAGGTGAACCGCCGCTTCCCCTGCACGAACGCCGCCGCATACGCGGTGTAGAAGAACCCGGGATCCCGAGGTCGGGCTCCAGCAGTGTGTCGGACCTTTCCGCCGAATCCCGATCCCCGGAGCCCGACCGGATGCCTCGGGAGCGCGAGCGCCCGTGGGGCGCCCGGCGGAGGATGGTGAAGCATGGCCTACGACCTTCATGAATACGATGCCGTAGACGACCGGATCCGTGCGTTCCGCAAGCGGTTCCCAACCGGCTCGATCCGCACGGAGCTGGTCCGTCACGATCCGGACATCGTCGTCTTCAAGGCGCTCGTCTTCCGGGACCCTCGCGATCCGCACCCGACGACCGGCTGGGCGTACGACCGGCCGACCGCTGCGGAGCGCGCGGCCCCCGGCGCGCCCGCGTACCTGCAGCGGTGCGAGACGCTCGCCGTTGGACGCGCCCTCGCGAATCTTGACTTTGCCGGTCGCCGCCGCCCATCCCGTGAGGAGATGGAGAAGGTCCGCCGGCTCGCCCCCGAACGGCGGCGCGTGCGCAGGCGCTCCCCGCACCGTACGGGGTAGACGCCGCCGCGTCGTACCTGTAGCTTCACGGTACCATGGAATGTCCGATCTGCAAGGCGATCGCGACGGGCGCGTATTGCGCGTCCTGCGGCTCGCCGCTCGAAGGGGCGAGTTGTCGCGGCTGCATGGCGCCGCTCCTCGCCGGCGCGCGCTATTGCACCCAGTGTGGAGAGCCGGTCCAGCGCAGGCGGAACGGGCTCGCACTCTACGTCGGTGGTTCCGCGCTCGTCGTGCTCCTGATCACACTCATCACAGTGGGGGGCGGCCGCCGAGCCGCTGGCCCGGGAGGCGGAGGTCCGATCGCCCGGTCCGGGGCCGTGGCGCCGACCGATGGAACCGCGGCCGTCGGGCCGCCGCTCACCGGCACTCCACGGGAGCAGGCCGACCGACTCTTCAACCGCGTCATGCAGGCCATCAGCGCCGGTGACTCCGAACAGGCCGCCTTCTTCCTGCCGATGGCCATCCTCGCGTATCGCCAGGCGGGCGAACTGGATGCCGACGGCCTCTACCACCTGAGCGTCCTGGAAACCGCGTCGGGCGACGCTCTCCGGGGCCTCGCGACGGCCGAGCGGATCCTCGAGGCCGATCCGGACCACCTCCTTGCGCTCGGCGCCGCCGGCCACGCCGCGGCCGAGGCGGGCCAGTGGGACTCGGCCCGTCGGTACTACAGTCACCTGCTTGCCATCTACGACGCGGAGCAGGCGCGCGGTCGCGCCGAGTACCTCGACCACGCGCCGATCCTCCCCGAGTACCGGGCGCGGGCGGAGCAGCTCCTGGGCCGGTAGGGGACCGGACCTACGGGAGGGCCAACGGCCGTCCCGGATGGCCGGCGGGCAAACAGCGGTCGAGATTGCCGGAGCGCCCGCAGCCGCTCCGAATTACAGGAGGGCCAGCAACCGCTCCGAATCGACCGGCTTCGTCAACACGAATTCGATGCCGCGGCGCCGCAGCTCCTCGGTGTCTTCCAGAACCTCCCACCCGGTGGTGATCCCGCTCCGTATGTTCGGGTCGATCTGACGCACACGGTCGACCAGCTCCCACCCCGTCATGTCCGGCAGGCCGAGGTCGCTGAGGATCACGTCGAAGCGTCCCGGTCGGAAGAGCCCGAGCGCCGTCTGCGCGGTCGCCGCGATCACGGCGGAATGGCCGGCGGCGCGGAGCGAGGCCGCCATCGCCTCGAGGCTGAGGACGTTGTCGTCGACGAGCAGGATCCGATACCTGGACTTCCGCTCGGTCGGCCGGAGCTCGCTCGGCCGCGCGGACTCGCCGGTCATCGCGTACGCGGCCGGAAGGCGGAGTAGGACCGTCGTCCCCACATCGCGCCAGCTCTCGAGCTCCAGCTCGCCGCCGTGTCGGCGCACGATCCCGAAGACCTCGGCCAGGCCGAGGCCCGTGCCGTGTGCGCCCTTCGTCGTATAGAACGGCTCCAGCGCCCGGTGACGGGTGCCCGCGCCCATCCCGATCCCCGTGTCCTGCACCGCCAGGACGGCGCGATCGCCGTCGCGGCGGCCGACGAAGCGGAGGGTGCCTCCGGCCGGCATGGCATCCAGCGCGTTCGTAATGAGGTTCATGAGCGCCTGCCGCAGTTCGCTGGCGTTGCCGAGGACGACGAGGTCCTGATCGACCGACTCCTGGACTTCGATCTCGCGCCCGGGACCGGCGATGAGCGGCCTCGCCAGCTCGACCGCCTCGTTGACCAGGACGCTGAGCACCACCGGCTGGACCGGCGCCGCGCCGAGCCGGTGCCGTGTGAAACGTTGTATGCGTCGAACCGTTTCCGCACCGCCCTGCGCTGCCATCAGGATGCGTTCCGCGTACTCCTGGACCTTCTCGGGCTGGGTCCGGTGCTCCCGGATCAGCTCCGCGAAGGCGACGATCGGGTTGAGCGCGTTGTTCAGATCATGGGCGACGCCCGCCGCGATCTCGCCCAGACTGACCAGCCACTGGGATCGCTCGAGCTGCTCGCGGGTCTCCTTGAGCGCCGTCGATCGCTCCGCCGCGAGCCGTTCCAGCCGATGCGCCTCGACGGCCGAACGCCGGGAGTGGCCGGACAGATCGAAGACGAGGCCGAGGTGCGCGGCCACCGTGGAGAGGAGCTCGACTTCCTGGTCGTCGTAATCACGGCCGCGCCGCAGGACGAGGAGCGAGCCGATCACCCTGCCCTGACTCAGCAGCGGGACGCAGACGGCGTTCAGCTCCCCGGGCCGCGAGGTCGTATCGCCCTCCTGCCACCTCATCCGCGCCGGCTCCCGTCTCGTCACCGCGCCCTGGTGCAGGGCGGTGTGGGGCGATCCCGATCCGGCCGGCGCTCCGCCGCGCCCCGACGCGTACCGGAGCCGCAGCTCGGCGCCGTCGCGGACCATGATCTCGACATAGTCGGCGGGGAGGAGCGTCCGGATCGCGTGCACCGTCTTGCGGAGGAGCGCGTCCTCCTCGAGGCCGCTGCTCGTGACCTGGAGAACGACGCTCATCAACTCCAGCCGCACCGCCTCCGCCGAGCCGCTGCCCCGGAGCCGCCCGCGCTCGATCGTGACCGCCGCGACCGCGCCGAGGGCCAGGAGACACCGGAGGTCCTGGGGCGTGAGCGGAGTCGACGGATCCAGGACCAGCAACGCGCCGAGCTCGACCTCCGTGCCTCCGAGGAGCGGGATCACCGCCCCGCCGGTCCGGAGAGATCCGCCGAGGAGCGCGTGGATCAACGCGTCCGCCCCGTCGGGCCGCGTGTCCGGACGCAACTGGAGCGGCCGGCCGCGCGCCAGGGCATCGCCGACCACGGTACCCGCCCTCGCGAAGCCATCCGTCGGCACGGACGACTCCTCGATATCTGCACGGCGGACGGCCAGACACTTCAACTCGTCACGCTCCGCGTCCAGTTCGACGATCGCTGCACAACGGGCAGGGGTCAGACCCTGGAGCCGCTCCAGGAGGAGGTCCCGGATCAGGTCCCCGTCCTCGACCGTCGCCAGCATCTGGACCAGCTCGGCCAGGAAACCGAACTCCTGTTCGTGACGGAGGGCAGATGCGTGCGGCGAGGTCGCGGAGGAGGCAGCGGCGGATGGGATCGAATCGTCTCTCAACAAGGCGTCACCCGTGAATCGAGCCGAGGACCGAGATGGATTCTCGTCGCAACAACCCTGCTATGGACCCGACGGTGCAGATGTAGGGATCGGGAGCGCGAGACCCCGGAGGAATCGACCCCGGCGGAGTGGAGGGGTCGAGACGCGCTCACCTCAATATAGGCGCTCCCGGGTGCACCGCGCGATGGTCACGTGTCACACCGGGGGCGCGCTGCGAATGCCCGTGATGCGCACGCGGCGAGTGCCTGCTGGTGGGCACGCGACGAACGTCTGCGGCGCTGTACGCGACGAATGTACGAGGCGACGTGGGTGGCCTACCCAACCGCTGGAGCCGCGCCCGCCGCACCGAGCGCGGGATCAGAGACCGGTCGGCAGATCGAGGAAGTCGCTCGGGATGCCAAACCGATCGGAAAGGTGAGCGGCCAGCGCCCGTACGCCCCACGTTTCCGTGGCGTAATGGCCCGCGTAGTAGACGTTGATGCCGCCTTCGACCGCATCGAAGTACGTATGATGCGCTCCCTCACCCGTCACCAGCGCGTCCAGACCGGCAGCGATCGCATCCTCGATCCGGTCACCGCCCGCACCCGTGATCACTCCGACCGTCCGCAGCCGCTCCCTCCCCCCCGGGAGGAGGTGGACCCGAACGCCGAGGAGCTCATCGAGGCGCGCGAGGAGAGCCTCCCGCGTCAGCTCGAGCTCTCCCCAGACGCCGAGGTCCACGCCACGATAATCGCTGAACCACCCACGTACTTCGATCCCCAACTCACGCGCGAGAACGACGTTGTTCCCCACCTCGGGATGGATGTCGAGAGGGAGGTGCGCACTGTAGACCGCGATCCCATGCTCGAAGAGTAGACGCAGACGACGATGGCGACGGCCCGTGACCGGACGATTGCCGTCCCAGAAGAGACCGTGATGGACCAGGAGAACGTCGCAACCCCGACGCGCTGCCTCCCGGATCGACGCCTCGCTCGCATCCACGGCCGCGGCGATTCGACGGACCTCCGCCGGCCCCTCGACCTGCAGGCCGTTCAGCGCATTCGGTGAGTCCGGCACCTCCGCGATGCGGAGGTAGTCATCCAGATACCGCACCAATTCGTCGAGACGCATCGGTAGCCCGCCCTCCCCCTGCCGGACGTGTTGTGGACAACTCGGGGGAATTGTCCACAGTTGCCTTGTAGAAAAATGGACCTACCCTGTAAGTCGCGATGGGAACGCGATTTGAGCATAATCCACGGGGTGTGGAAAAGTACAGGGGCCCCGGCGCGTTTCGCCCCGTCGCCCCTGTACGGCACCGCCCTGGCGCCACTGACCCCGTGTCAGTTCCCTGCAGCGACCGGTTTCTCGCTACCCGTGGGCGGGGCCTTGCGTGAGGCCGAGGCGTCCTCGGCCTTCGGCGACGCTTCGCCGATGTTCATGTTGCCGCTGATCCGTCCGCCCTCATCGAGCTTGATGCGCCGCGCGCGGATCTCGCCCTCCACGATGCACGTCGCCTGGAGCTCGAGTCTGCTTTCTGCGATGATCTTGCCGACGACGCGTCCACCGATCACTGCGTCCTGCGTCGTGATGTCGCCGAGGACGACGCCATCCTTCCCCACCACGACGGCCTTCCCGGCCTTGATCGTCCCTTCGACGGTCCCTTCGACGCGAAGGGTGCCCTCGGTGATGCAGTCGCCGGTCACCCGCATTCCGGGTCCAATGATCGAAATGACGCCATCGCGCCCGTGTTGTGACTGATTGTCTTTCATATCCGTGACGCTCGCACGAGTTGTGGGTTGTCTCTTGAACACCTTATCACCTCAAGGTTGCCGGACCAGGGCGAGGGGATCGATCGCCTCACCGGCCCTCCTCACTTCGAAGTGGAGGTGGGGGGCGGTGGACCGGCCGGTCGAGCCGGTCAGGGCGATCACTTCATTACGTTCGACGCTGTCGCCGGGTGCGACGAAGAGCTGCGATGCGTGGCCATACATGGATTCGTACCCGTCTACGTGGTCGATGAGGACGTACTTCCCATAGATCTCATCGACACCCGCATCGCGTACGACCCCTGCGCCCGCGGCCCGTATGTACGAATCCATCGGAACCGCGATGTCGAGCCCGGGGTGAGCCTCTTCGCCATCGCTCGTCAGCGTCCGGGTGATGTATCCCGTCCGCGCGAGTGGCCAGCTGTCGGGCAATGCCGCATCCCCCTGCGGCGACTCGGTGCCCCGGGGTTCGCTCCGCAGGGGTGGGAGCAGAGGTTCCCTGCCGCTCGGCGCCGCGTCCGCGCCGAGGAGTCGGCGGACCCGCTCGTACTGCTCTTCGACCTGTGCGAGCGTCCTGGCGAGCTCCGCGACCTTCGCCCGCTCCTCCTCCAGGATACGCAGCTCCTGCTCGAGGCCGGGGACTCGCGCCGCCTGCGCAGTGACGTACCACCAGCTCGAAGCCATCACGACGAACCCTACGAGGAGGAGCCCGACCAGTACGAGGATCACCATGAGCCGTCGATAGGAGACCTCGTACGTCCGGGTTTCCAGGTTCCCGTGGGGAACGATGATGAAGGTCAGACGTCGTTCTTCCATGATCTGCGGCGTCCCGGTCGCGGTCGCACGGTCACGGGGCCCACGGCCGATCAACCGGGTACTGGCTCGAGTGGAACCGCTCGCCGCAAATCACGCGGCGGGCGAACGGCCTACGATACCGCCTCCGCGGCGCTCCGGCCGACGAGAATCTCGTAGATCCGCTCGAAGTCCTCTGCGTTGTAAAAGGGGATCTCGATCCTCCCCTTCGACCCTCTCGTGCGGTGGATCTTCACCGCCGTGCCGAGGGCTCGCTGCAACTCTTCTTCCAGCCTGCGCTCGGCGGCCTCGCGAGGCTTCGGTGCACGGGCCCGCTCGGATCGCACGGGTCTCGCCTGCTGCACCTCCGCCTCGACCCGTCGCACGCTCCATTCCTCCCGCACCGCGCGCCGGGCGATCTCAATCATCTGGTGATCGTTGCCGATGCCGAGGAGCGCACGGCCGTGTCCGGCGCTAAGACGGCCCTCCGCGATGTACTGGCGGACCGCCGCCGGGAGCTGGAGGAGCCTGAGCGAATTCGCGATGGTCGAGCGGTCCCGGCCGACGACCTTGGCGATCTGCTGCTGCGAGAGCCCGAACTCCTCCGCGAGCTGCTGGTACCCTGCCGCCTCCTCGAGCGGAGACAACTCGGAGCGCTGGAGGTTCTCGACCAGCGCCAGCACGAGCATCGCCCGGTCGTCGATCGTCCTGACCAGCGCCGGGACCTCGGACCAACCCAGGCGGGTCACCGCCCGCCAGCGCCGCTCGCCTGCGATCAACTCCCACGCCGCATTCCCTCCAGGCGGCGCGGGCCGGACCACGATCGGCTGCAGGAGCCCGTTCTCGCGGATCGAACTCGCGAGATCCTCCAGCTCCTCCTCCGAAAACTCGCGCCGCGGCTGGAATGGGTTCGGCGCGATCGACCCGACGGGCAACGGACGGGCGCCTCCGGGCTTCACTTCCGGCCCGTCGCCCAGGTACTCACCGAGGAGCGCGCCCAGGCCCCTGCCCAATCGATCCCGCTTATTCGACATCATCCGACTCCGATGTAGACTGCAAAGGAGCCCCGGAGGTCACATACCCCGCCTCGCCCGGCCCCTCTCCTGCCCCGAACGCGTCCAGCTCCACGCCCTCGACACCCGTCGATGGCCGCCCCAGCAACTCCCGGGCGAGGGCGAGGTAGCTCCGGGCCCCTGCGGACAGGACGTCATACACGACGATCGGCATCCCGAAGCTCGGCGCCTCGGCAAGACGCACGTTGCGAGGGATCGTCGATCGAAACACCCGGCTGCCGAAATACTCCTTCGCCTCGGCCGCGACCTGGCGCGAGAGGTTCAGGCGCTGATCGTACATCGTGAGGAGCACACCTTCGATCTGGAGCCTCGGGTTCAGGCTCCGCTGGACCAACCTCACCGTGTTCAGGAGCTGCGACAATCCCTCCAGCGCATAGAATTCGCATTGGATCGGGATCAACACGGTGTCGGCAGCAGTCAGCGTGTTCAGCGTCAGCAGTCCGAGCGAGGGCGGACAGTCGATCAGCACGAAGTCGTAATCCGCCCGAATCTCCGCCAGCGCCCGCCGGAGGACGTGCTCACGCTGCGGTTGATCCACCAGCTCGACCTCGGCGCCGACCAGGTCGCGGCTCGAGGGCACCACATCGAGGTACGGGAAGTGGCATTCCTTCAGGACCGCAGAGGAGATCGGACTCCGATTGATCAGGACATCGTAGATCGAAGTCTCGACCTCGGCCCGCCTCAACCCCAGCCCGCTGGTCGCGTTGCCCTGAGGGTCGATGTCGATGATCAGGGTGCGGCGCTCCGCAACGGCGAGGCTCGCGCCGAGGTTGATGGCGGTCGTGGTCTTTCCCACGCCGCCTTTCTGATTCGCAATCGCGATGACACGCGACATGTGATGGCGCCTCCAGGTAGGTACCGGAATTTCGAATATACCCACGGGGTGGACCGGGGTAAAGCGGCTCGGACCGGCACGGCCGCCGCACCGGCCACGCCAGGGACCCGCCGCATCACGAGTTCGAACCGGTCGACCGCCCCTCGATTCGCTTGCGACCATGCCCCCCACACCCTTATCGGTTGCCCTTCGAAGGGACGATGGCCGCGCGCACCGCTGCCGGATCGAACCCGGTCGGGTTCGATGCACGACGGCACGGCTACGGACTGTGGATGGCCAGACCTGCAGGTCGTCAATGACGACAACGCCACGGACCGCGACCAACGACAGGACCGCTGTCTGTTGCGAGACAAGACACACCAGCACTGCTCACGGGCACCCCGGGCACAGCCGGCGTGGGTCGCCACGTCGCGCACCCTTCTCCGGCTCCCTGCCCCGCGGATCGGACACGGGAGCCGCCGGCGCCCATGCATCCGGCAGCCAGATGTTTCACGTGAAACAGGGTCCATAACCCACCCTTGGGCCGAGGGATCGGCCGCCCACGTGAGCAGTCCGTCCACCCACCAACTCCTGGAAGCACCCCGGAGGTGGCCGCAACCGGGTGAACGCGAAGCCGCCCCACATCCATACGCCGAAGGTGTGGACACAACCCGCATCTTCCGGGCGAACCAGCCGCGCCGGCCAAGGTACCGGACGCGGACACACGGCCTGTATGACTCCCACCGGAGGACGCCTTGCCGCGTGCCCGGGACGGATTCCAGTCGACGGTCGTCGCCGTGACCGCGATGGAACAGCTCCCCGAGTGCGTGGACCGGACCTGCGCATGCGGACCGGTGCGCATCGACCGGGTCCGTCGACTGATGCCGGATGACCCATCCCCCCGCACGCGGACCGTTGTTGGCCGCCGACTGGCGAACCGTAACCGTGGCCGTTTCGGCCGCGCATGGACAGGTGCCGGTCGAGCCAGGAGCCGCGCGCAGCAACCACGGCCACCCCAAGCCCGGACGCCGTTCAGGTCAGGTCGGCGCACATCCGGATGCCCAGGATCGTTCCCGGCGCACGTCGACATGATCCCGACACACTCTTGGCGAACCGATGCGGGACGGGCCACGCCTGGCCCGAACGGCCAGGCGTCATCTCTCGGCCATGATCCCCATCGCGCTGGACACTCCGGGCGCACGCGGAGAGGATATCGCCCCCGACGAGCAGCCCACGACCCTCGAGACCCGCCTTCGGGCCCAATCACCACGGCACGTGGCACGGCCGTTGCCCGACGAAACACCACCCTGATCCACGACACGAAGGCGCGCCACTGATCCGGCTCGAGCCATGTGGAGAAAAGAGCGCCCCGGGAACCACCCGTCCAAGGCACCGCGGCCTGTCGAAAGAATGGGCATCGAGGCTCGCGCCCAGACTCCCGCCTCCAACTCAGCAGAGGTCTCTGAGACCACCGAGTCGCACGGCCCCCTGCGCGCGTACCGTGTGACCGGACGGGTCCAGGGCGTCGGATTCCGGGCCTGGACGAAGGCGCGGGCCGACGAACTCGGCCTCTTCGGATCGGTGCGAAACTGTGCTGACGGGAGCGTGCTCGTCCTCGCGACCGGGCCCACGCAAGCACTCGAGCGGTTCGCCCGGCTCCTCGCCACAGGCCCACCCGCAGCGAAGGTCGAAAAGGTCGAACGCGTGGCGCCTCCGCCCAACGCCGTACCGCAAGGCGTCTTCGAGGTCATCCACTGACCGTCGGAGGAACCGGACGCTGCGCGTGTGCTGGCGGTCAAGGATGCGGTCCCCGGGGCGCAGGTCTGGAGCGGCGAGGTGCCACGCTCCGGCCACGACACGAATCCAGCGTTCGATCGAGGATCACCTATTGAAGACGCACAGGAAGAAGAACTGCCCCGGGACTTCGTTCGGCCATCGGCGTTGAGGCCTGCGAGCGAGCCGTGAGCACCATTCCGAATGGGGCACACCATGTACGCTCACAACCCCGTCCGTGTCCCACCCCCGGCACTGGGCACACCCTTCCCGCTGGCTGCCCTAACCATCTTGCGAGCCCCTACGGCACGGGTCACGCCTTCGGCGCGGAGAACCCGCCACGCGTGGGGTGTCCTCTCAGCGCGGAACCTCCTTCGACCCACGCGACTCCCGCGCCCCGTCGATCTCGTTCTACGTCAGGAGTTCCCTTGGTGCGCCGAACACCGCCGGACCAGGGCACGGAGCAGATCCTCAGGCCAGGTTGCTCTCCCTGCATCGCCATTTCCGCTTCGGCGCCGGGCAGTCGAAGTGCATAGGTGGGTGCGGCAGCACGCCGGGGGACGCACCTCAGTGCAGCAGGCAAGAGCGCAGGCCCTGCGTCCGCAGGTCTACCCGGCAGACCAGGGGAAGCAGCTTCGGACCGCAGGCTCATACGACACGGCAGCTCCGTTCGGACGGTCGGCGTGCCGCGTCGGTGGAGGTGCCTCGGCCAAGGGGAAGACTGCCTCGCGTGAGCAGGTGGGTCGGCAACCGGCTCGAGACCGGCCGGCGGCCGTTGCGACCATCACACCCGCACATCGGCCCGATAATCCTGTTCGGGAGATCGTCCTCCCCGATCGAGGTCGAACTCCCGGGGATCGCCACCGAAAACCGGTCCCCGGGAGAATCGCCTCTTCGACTCCGGTCGATCTCCCGGAGAACCCGGCGCGCGGCGACGTGTGGGAGAATCACCTCACCATAAGAGGCGAATCTCCCACGAATCTCCTGACCGACGGATCCGTGGGAGATCGACCGCTCTCCTTCCGCGCTGGGCTGGTCGCCTAAGAGGCTGGTCCCCTGAGCCATGAACACATCTGTCCTGGTCACCCCCCAGGCGTGCGCGCCCGTTCGTGCCCTCTTCGGCCAGCCCCTATCCGATCGTGTCTACTGCGGGCGGCACGAGGCTGATCGTGTTACCGCGGGCAGCCTCATGGCGGATCGCCATCGCCGGGGCGCAGCGTCTCAGCGTTTCGCGGCCTGGAGCCTCTGCCTCTCCCGGGTGATCTGGATCTGCTGCGGGATCGAGGCGAGGTTCTGAGCCGCGTAGTAAAGGTTCAGCCCCGACGAGAGGTTCAGGAAGATGACCACCATGAACGCCGGCATGAAGTACGTCATCATCTTCATCTGCGGGTTCGGCGGTGTCACCTTCGCGCTGATCCACTGCATGGCGAACATGCTCACCCCGAGGATGATCGGGAGCACGAAGTACGGGTCGGGGCGCGACAGGTCCGGGAGCCAGAGGAACTCCACGCCTCGGAACTCGATCGTGTTCTGGAAAACGAAGAAGAGGGTGATGAGGACCGGGAACGGGATCAGCATCGGCAGACACCCGCCGAGCGGATTGAACCCTTCCTCCCGGTAGAGGCGCAGCATCTCCTGCTGGAGCTTCTGCGGGTCGTTCTTGTACTTCGTCTGGATCTCCTGGATCCGCGGCTGGAGCGCCATGTTCTTCATCTGCGACCGCATCGCCCTCGCGTTCAGCGGCCAGAGGAGGAGGCGGATCAGGACGCCGAAGAGGATGACGACCCAGCCGTACCCCAGACCGAGCGCCTGTTGCATCCCGATCAGCGCCCAGGTGAGGAGTTGGGCCAGCGGCCGGATGATCGGTCGCAGCACGCGCCAGCCGTACGGATTCACATCCTGGAGGCCGTAGCCCACTTCGGCGAGGCGGTTGTACTCCTGCGGTCCGAGGTAGAGGCGGAACGCGAAGGTGCGGTCCGTGCCGAGGGGGAGCGTCGCCCGCAGGTCTGCGGCGTTCGGCTCCGACGTGGGGCGCGCGATCAGGCCGCCGAACTCGGTCGCCGCCTCATCCGAGGCCTTGACCGCCGCGAGAAGGAAATATTTGCTGCGCAGCGCCACCCACTCGAGCGGCCCCTCCTCGATGCGTTCCGCCTTGATCCGGCTCAGCATCGTGCTACGCACACCGTTTCGCCGCCCGCGCACGGCGTACGCGAACGAGCGCCGATCTTCCTCCTCGTTCGCCTCGTTGACGCCGAGAGCTGGCGCGAGGTCAAGGACGAGGAGGCTCGTCCCCCGACCCGACAGACCTTCCACCTCGCCCCGGACGTCGACCAGGTAGTCGTCCGGAGAGATGGTGTATTCGAGCCGGACCGTGATCCCCGTAGCGGGGTCCTCGCCGATCAGACGGAACGTCTCGGGCGCCTGCCCTTCCCGGACCAGGATCGTGTCGGGCGCCTCGGTCCGGAAGAGGACGCGACGGAGATCGACCGCCTCGCCGTCGACCCAGAGTTCGTAGCCGAGGAGCGGGGCGCCGCTCTCGGGCGCAAGCTGCACGGGCCCCTCCCGGACGCCGGATTCGAAGCGGAAAAGTTCCGCCCCGATCACCGATCCCCCGAGCGTCGAGAAGGTATATGCATATAGCGGCGAAACCGCGGTGATCGTATCCACGGCCACCCCGGCCTCCAGCGCGGCAGCGCCTGCAGCAGGCGGCGTCTCCCTCACGGCTGCCGGCCGTTCCGGCGCCACCGCCTCGACGTCAGGCGCTCCCGCTGGGGCCGCCGGCTCTTCGGGACGAACCGGCGGGAAGAGGATGTTCGTCAACACGATGACGGCGATCACCAGAACGATCGCCAGTCCGAAGCGTCCGCTATCCATACCCACTCTCATCACGACGATGCCGGGCATGCCCCCGCCCGATACCCCGGGCTCGGGGCGCAGGCCGGCGCATCGCGTTGGCCTTCGACTCCCTATGAGCTCTCGACACTGTGAGAGCTAAGGCACGGGATCGTGCCCATGTCCGCCGAACGGGTGGCAACGCAGGAGGCGCCTAACCGCGAGCGCGCCGCCGCGCCAGGCGCCGTACCGCCGGACGGCCTCCTCCGCGTACGCCGAACAGCTCGGCGTGAAACGGCACGAAGGCGGCAGCCACGGCGAGATCCCGTGCCGGTAGAATCCGATCACCGCAAGGAGGATGCGCGAGGCCACCGACGATCGACCCACTGCTCCAACTCGGCCCTCAACTCTCCGAACGACGCGCGGTACGCCTCCCGACGGGCGCGGACCAGGACATCCACTGCCCGACCGGACGCATCCAGCTCGGGGAGGATCTCCTGACGCAAGATCTCGCGCAATCGCCGTTTCAGCCGATTCCGATCGACGATCCGGTGCCCGTGCCGCGGGACGACGACCCCCACCCTCGAATACGGAACGGGGGACACGGAGTCGAAGACGTCCAGATGGGGCGTCCTGCTCCGCTTCCCCCGTCGAAACAAGGCGCGGATCTCGTCACTCCGCGTGATCCGCCGCGCTCGCGGAAGCCGCAGCCGGCGGCCTTCTCCCCGCGGCGCAACGTTCATCGCTCGCGGGCGTTACTTCGAGCCCACGGAGACGGTGAGGCGCCAGCGACCCTTCTTACGCCGCCGGTTCAACGTCTCGCGCCCGGCCCGCGTGCGCATGCGCGCACGGAATCCATGCTTGTTCAGGCGCTTACGGTTCCGCGGGCGGTACGTCGGCTTGCCCATACGATCTTCCCTCAGCTCCGTGTACGGTTACTGCAAAGCTCGTAAGTATATCCCCGACAGGGGCGCCGGGTCAAGCATCCGGCCCGGCGGCCGGTCGCGTCTCCGCGCGGCGCCCCTCCGCGACCGGCCGCCATCTCCCCGGCGCCCGGGCGGCGCTTGCGCCGCGGTCCTCGCAACCGATCCGCCCGTCCCTCGCGGGCGCCGCGTGCTCCTCCGCAGCGCCGGCCGGCCGACGTTGACTTTTCCACATCCGGGATCTACCTTCCCCGGGCATTTCTCGGATCCTTGATGCCGCACAACGGGTCGCGATGGAGCTGACCGCCGCCGAGGCATGGTCTCGAATTCTGGAGCGTGCACGTACGCTGCTCCCTGAACAGACATATCGCACGTGGCTCGCCCGCACCGAGCCCGTCGCCCTGACGCATGATCGACTCGCCATCGCGACGGGCAACGAGTTCGCGGCCGAGTGGATCGAGGACAAGTACGGCGATCTCCTGGCCGAGATCGCCGAGCGCCTCTTCGGCCATCGGCTCGAGATCACGGTCGAGCACCGTCCTCCGGCCGGCACGCCCGTGCTCGCCCAGGACGACGGTCACGGCGCCGCCGCGGCGGTCCCGCGCACGGACCCGGCGCCCTCCGACCCGCCAGGCGATGCGGTTGGCCCGGCCGGCGCCGGCACGCCCGTCGCGATCGGGTCACCGCTCAACGAACGCTACACCTTCGACCGGTTCGTCGTCGGCACGAACAACCAGCTTTCGGCCGCGGCCTGCCGCGCGGTCGCCGAGGCGCCGGCCCGGATCTACAACCCGCTCTTCATCTACGGCGGCGTCGGGCTCGGCAAGACGCACCTCATGCATGCGATCGGCCACACCACGCTGATGCGCGAGCCGCACCGGCGCGTCGCGTACGTGACGAGCGAGCGTTTCACGAACGATCTCATCGCGTCGATCCAGGAGGGCCGGATGGCCGATTTCCGGCGACGCTACCGCGAGATCGACCTGCTCCTGATCGATGACGTCCAGTTCCTCGGCGAGAAGGAGCGGACCCAGGAGGAGTTCTTCCACACCTTCAACGCGCTCTACGACGCACAGCGGCAGATCGTCCTGACCAGCGACCGGCCCCCGAAGGAGATACCCGGCCTCGAAGAGCGGCTGGTCTCTCGATTCGAGTGGGGGCTCGTCACCGACATCAAGCCGCCCGACTTCGAGACCCGCGTCGCGATCCTGCGGAAGAAGGCCGACGAGGACCAGCTCATCCTGGACGACGAGGTCCTCGAGTTCGTCGCGCAGCATTGCCGATCGAGCGTCCGCGAGCTCGAGGGCGCGATCATCAAGTTGCTGGCCTATTCGTCGCTGACCCGTCGCGAGATCACGGTCGACCTCGCACGCGAGGCGCTCGGCGGGATGCTGCGTCCGGCCGAGCCCCCGCCCGCCACGACCGCCGAGTCGATCCGCGCGCACGTCGCCCGGAGCTGGGGCGTCTCGGTCGACGCGCTCGTGTCCAAACGGCGCACGAAGGAGTTGACGGTTCCCCGACAGGTCGCGATGTATCTGATCCGGGAGCTGATCGACATGCCGCTCGTCGACATCGGCAAACTCTTCGGCGGGCGGGACCACTCGACCGTGATCCACTCCCTGAACAAGGTCGAGGCCGAGATGGCCGGCGACGAAGAGTTCCGCAGACGGGTCGAACAGCTCCGCTCCGAGCTCCGCGGCTGAGATACGCCCGACGGCGAGCAGCCCGTGCGTGGATAACCGGTGTGGATTCGATGTTGAAGATCACGTCCTTTTCCACGATCGCGCCGCCGCTGTGGGAAGCGTAGAAGTACGGGCCGTTTGCCCACGGAGTATCAACAGCGCCGCGAGCGGCTCCAAACCCATGCCGGACGCGGACCTCGGCGGCGCGGCGGACGGATGTCAACAGATCCACGCCCTCTATTACTACGGCGGGATACATATTTCGATAAGTGGTAGCTGACTTGGCTGTGCAATCTGACGGGATCGCAAGGCGAGGAGGACCATGAAAATCACGATCACGCGGGAGAACCTCCAGCAGGGGCTCGTCGCGGTAGCGGCCAGCATACCGACCCGGACGACGCACCCGGTCCTGTCGAACATCCTCCTCGAGGCGGATGACCAGGGTGTCGAGGTGAGCGGCACGGACCTCGACATCGCCGTCAGTGCCCGCGTTCCGGCGCAGGTCGAGGAGGCTGGCTCGATCACGATTCCGGCGAAGAAGCTCCAGGAGCTGGCGCGCGAACTCCCGGAACAGCCCGCTCGCATCACGACGCGGGGCGATCGGCTCGAGCTCACCTGCGGGCGGGCGACCTTTCGACTGAACGGGCTGCCGAAGGACGAGTTCCCGACCTTCCCCGCCGTCGATTTCAACGAGAGCTGGAAGGTCCAGGGCGACGTCCTGCATCAGCTCATCCGCCACACCTCGTTCGCGGTCTCGACGGAGGAGAGCCGTCCGATCCTGAACGGCGTGCTCTGGCAGCTGAGCGACGCGGACCTGCGGATGGTCGCGACGAACGGCCACAGGCTGGCCCGCATGATCTCGCCCGTGTCGCTGCCCGGCGCGCCTCGCGTGGACCTGATCGTCCCGCCGAAGGCGCTCCAGCAGGTCGAGCGCCTCTTCGGCCCTGACGACGAGATCGAGATCGCGCGGAGCGAGAACTACCTCGGTTTCCGCTGCGGCGGGACGCGGGTCTTCACTCGGCTGATCGAGGGGCCGTATCCGAATTACGAGCAGGTGATCCCGCGGGACAACGACAAGGTCGCGGTCGTCGAGAAGGCTTCGTTTGCCGCCGCGCTCCGGCGCATGGCCGTCGTCGCGAGCGAGCAGACGCATCGGGTCCGCCTCTCGTTCGGCGGCCCGATGCTCCGCCTCTCCGTCGAGACCCCGGACCTGGGCGATGCGTTCGAGGAGATGGAGGTCGATTACCAGGGCGAGCCCCTCGAGATCGGCTTCAACGCGTCGTACCTCATCGAGATCCTGCGGTACATGCCTGGCGACGAGGTCCGGATGACGTTCCGGGCGCCGGAACGGGCCGCGACCTTCGAGCCGGTCGCGCCCGAGGAGGGTGAGGCGCTGGACTACCTGTGCCTCGTGATGCCGCTCCGGCTGATGGACTAGGTCTGTCCCGATGAACCCGATTCCAGGCGCACCCCTCGTACCGGCGGCCGGGCCGGCGCCGCGATCGTCGTCTCGCCGCCATCCGGCGCTCGTCGCCCTCGTCGTGTTCGGACTCGCCGCCGCGTGCGGCCCCGGCACGACCGGGGAGCCCGCGCTGCGCGTCGACGAGATCGCCTACACGGCCCAGGAGCTGGGCGCCCTCTCGTCCGAGCAGCGGGAGCGGCTCGGCGATCTCGTCGCCTTCGGCCTGATCGTCGCCCGGGGCGAGCTCGAGCGTCTGGCCGAACCCTACGTTGCGCGCGAGCACCAGTCGATCCTCCTCCAGCGGCTTGCGACCGAGGTCGCCGCGCAGGAGAGCGGGATGGACGAGGACGCACTCCGCGCCGCCTACGACGCCGATCCCGAGTACGAACTCGTCGTGCGTCACCTCGTCGTCCTTTCCGAGCGCTGGCGTTCGGATGAGGAGCGGGCGGCATCCCGTGCGCGGGCCGAGGCCGCGCTCAGCCGAATCAGGGCGGGCGAGCCGTTCGAGGCCGTCGCCGCGGAGGTGTCGGAGGAGCCCGGCGCGGCCGAGAGAGGAGGGCTGCTGCGGCCCGGCCGTCGCGGAACGTGGGTCTCGGAGTTCTGGGAGGCCGCGTCCGCGCTCGAGCCGGGAGCGGTCAGCGGTGTCGTCGAAACGGAGTACGGGTTCCACGTCTTGCGGCTCGAGGAGCGGCGCCCGGTCCCGTTCGACGAGGTGCGCGGGCAGGTCCTCGGCCGTCTCGTGGATCTGACGGCCGCCGCGGGCCGTGCGGAGGCGTGGTCCGCCCGCCAGGCCGAAGCGCTGGCCCTGGACGAGCAGGCGCTCGCGTCATGGCGCGACGGATCGGCGGATGATACCGTGACGCTCGCGTCCTGGCCGACCGGCCATTACACCGTCGGCCAGCTCCAGCGCTACCTCCTCACCCTCGACCCGGATCAACGGGCCAGAGTCGAGGCGGCTCCGATCCCCGACCTCGCGACCGTCGTCCGGGCCGTTGCGAGGAACGCACTCCTGGCCGAGCGGGCCAAGTCGATGGGCGTCCGTCTCGGGGAGGAGGAAGTCGCCGCGATCGAGGAGCGCTGGATCGAACGGGCGCAGGCCTGGGCGACCGCGCTCGGCTTCCGGCCCGCCCTCCGGAACAGGGACCTCAAGGCTACGGCGCTCCGGGCGTTGACCGGTACCGATCAGACCGTCCAGATCGCGCGGTCCGAGGTCCTCGCCCTCTCGCGTGCGCTCCGCACGCTCTACCCCGTCGTCCTCGTGGAGCCGGCGGATCCGGCGGCCGCCAGCAGGCCGGACGCGGTCGTGAGCGAAACGAGTCGGTAGCCGGCCTCGGTCAGGCGCTCGCGGCCGCCTTCCTCGCGGTCGACGACGGTCAGGACGCCGAGGACGCGGCCGCCGGCCTCCTCGACCGCGCTGATCGCGCGCAACGCACTCTCGCCCGAGGTCACGACGTCCTCGACCACGACCACGTCCATCCCCGCCCGGAACGGACCTTCGATCAGGCGCCCGGTCCCGTGAGCCTTCGGCTCTTTCCGGACCGTGAACGCGTCGATCGCGCGCCCCGCGAGCGCGGCCGCGTGTGCGATCGAGTAGGATACGGGGTCGGCGCCGAGGGTGAGGCCGCCGACGGCGTCGGGCCGCCAACCCTCCTGATCGAGGGCCTCGAGCGCGGTCCGGCCGAGGAGCGCCTGGCCCTCACCGCTCATCGTCGTGAGGCGCGCGTCGATGTAGTAGGTGGAACGCCGGCCGCTCGCCAGCACGAAGTCGCCGAACCGGACCGAGCGACGGACGAGCAGCTCGACGAGAAGATCTCGATCACTCACGGCAGGATCGCCTCCTCCCAGGACTCCTGGATCCCCGCGCCGAACCCCTCGTCCAGCGCGGCGAGCGCGCCCGCGACGGCCGGGAGCGCGAGGATGCGCCCGAGGTCGCGGGACTCGATGAACTCGATGTATTCGTCCGGCCGGTCGGCCGACCGGAAGAGCCAGGCATGACCGCCCGCACCGGTGACCGCATCACGGACCCGCGCCCACACGGCGGCATAGTCGCCCAGCCTCTCGTGCGGAACCTGCCGGCGCGTACTGCGGAGCGCCCTTCGCATCTCGATGTTCTCCATGGGACCTGCGGAATAGCCGTTCACTCCTTCGTCGTCAAGGGCTTGACCGTCCGCCCGGCCGCGCCGGGCCCGCGCCGAGGGCGGCGACCGAGGCCATGAAATCCCGGACCCGGGCGGGGTCGACCCTCCTCCCTGCGATGCCGCCCTCCATCAGCGCGCTCCCGACGATCGCGCCATCCGCGGCGGCGAGGAGCGACACGGCGTTCGCAGGCGTGAGCCCGCTGCCGATCCAGACCGGCGCCTCGGGGACCGCCGCCTTGACCGCCAGCACGCGGGCGGGATCCGGTTCCTCGCCCGTCGCCGCTCCGGAGACGATCAAGCCGTCCGCAAGGCCTCGGCCGAACGCGTCCCGAGCGGCGTCGGCCACGTCCAGGCCGGGCGGCGGGACGGCATGCTTGACCAGCACATCCGCGAGGATCGCGACTTCGGCCCCCAGACGGGCCCGCAGCCGCAGCGTTTCGTGCGCCTCGCCGACGAGCCACCCCTGGTCCGCGAGCATCGCGCCCGTGTGGACGTTCACACGGACGAAGCGCGCGCCCGCGGCGCACGCAATCCCCACCGCGGCGAGCGCGTCGTTGCGGAGTACGTTCACGCCGACCGGGATCGTAACGGTCCGAACGACTTCCCGGACGACGACCGCGAGCGCGGCGACGGTCTCCGCGGGGACGCGCGCCGGGAAGAACGGCGCGTCCAGGAAGTTCTCGACCATCACGCCGTGCACGCCGCCCTCCGCCAGCGCCTCGGCATCCGCGAGCGCCCGATCCAGGACCCTGTCGAATGAGCCGCCCCAGCGTGGAGCGCCGGGGAGTGGAAGGAGATGGACCATCCCCACGATCGGGCGATCCACGCCGAAGATCTCCGACGGCCGAAACCCATCCACCATCGTCCCTCCTCTACCGATCCGCTGGTCCAGTTCCGATCCCCCGTCTGCAACCGGCCCGCCCTCGGCCGGCCGGTGTCCGCGACCCCGCCCCGCCGCGGCACGTCGGATGCGCGACTGACCGCGACCGCGTGCGCCGCGCACGACAGCCGCGCGCGACCAGAACGTAACACAACGCGGCCGACCGCCACAGATCGCCGGGACAGACCTGCTTCCGGGAGTGAGAGATGGCCACCGTACAACGTGTCGCACAGGTCATCGGGTGGATCTTCATCATCGTGGGGATCATGGGCTTCTTCGCGACCGGCACCAGTATGGATGCGAACGTCGAAACGGCGCCGCGTCTCTTCGGCCTCTTTCCCCTGAACCTCCTTCACAACTTCGTCCATCTCGGTTTCGGCATCTGGGGGATCGCCGCGGCCCGGGCGTGGAGCTCGGCCAAGACCTACTGCCAGGTCGCAGGGGTCATCTACCTCGTGCTGGCGGTCCTCGGCTTCATCACACCCAGCGGGTTCGGGATCATACCCATAGGCAGCCACGACATCTGGCTGCACGCCGGCCTCGGAATCGTCCTCACGTACTTTGGCTTCACCGCGCGCGAGGCGCCCGCCGAGCGACAGATGCCGGGCGTCTGAAGCCAGGCGTACCTGTCCCGGCGATCGCGAGCGTTGTCAAGCCCGGCGTCCCGGGTGGCGTCGCCCGAGCCACTTGCGGAGCGCGGCGAGGGTCATGGTGTTGAGGATGTCCTTCTTCTCGGCCCACGCGCGTCGTGCCTGATCGACGCCGTAGCGCATGAACCGCAGCTCCGCGGTCGAGTGGGCGTCGGTGTTGATCGCGATCTTGACCCCGAGCTCTCGGGCCCGGAAGGCGTGGACATCGTTCAGGTCGAGGCGGTTCGGGTGCGCATTGATCTCGAGGGCGACGCCGTATTCCTTCGCGGCTTGGAGGACGGCCTCCATGTCCACCGCGTACGGCTCGCGCCGGTTGATGATCCGACCGGTCGGGTGCGCGAGGATGTCGACGGCGGGGTGCGACATCGCGCGGATGATGCGTTCGGTCATCCGCGCCTGGGGCATCGCCATCCGTGAGTGCACGGCGGCGATCACGAGGTCGAGGCGTAGCAGGTACTCGTCCGGGAGGTCGAGCGCGCCGTCCGCGAGGATGTCGACCTCCATCCCCTTCAGGATGACGAGCCCGTCGAGCGTCCGGTTCAGCCGGTCGATCTCCTTCCACTGTTTCACGAGTTCGCGCGGCCCGAGCCCGCCGGCGACGGTCACGGCCTTGCTGTGGTCGGTGACCGCAATGTACTCGTAGCCCAGGCCCCTGGCGGCGCTCGCCATCTCGCGGATGCTGTTGCGGCCGTCGCTCCAGGTCGAGTGCATCTGGAGGTCGCCCCGGATCTGTTCGACGGTGACGAGCCGGGGGAGCCGGCCTTCGCGTGCGGCCTGGACCTCGCCCCGGTCCTCGCGGATCTCGGGGGGCATCGGCTCCATCCCGACCGCGCGGAACACGTCCTCCTCCTCTTCGCCGCCGATCCTCTTGCCCGCGGTCTTGCCTTTCGCGGCCTCGCCCTTGCCGACCCGGAAGATGCCGTACTCGTTGATCTTGAGCCCCTTCTCGATCCCGAGCTTGCGGACCGCGATGTTGTGGGCCTTGGACCCGGTGAAGTAGTGCAGCGCCGCGCCGTACGATTCGGGAGGCAGGATCCGGAGATCGACGTGCAGCCCGGAGCGGAGCACGATCGTCCCGCGCGTCGGGCCGGCCTGTTCGACGCGCGCGATGTTCGGGTGCGACGTGAAGTGCGCCATGACGGGCCCGGCGTCGCTGCACGTGGCGAGGAGGTCGATGTCTCCGATCGTTTCGAGTCGGCGGCGGTAGCTCCCTGCGACCTCGACCCGATCGATCCCCGGCGCGCGCTTCATGTACTCGAGGAGCGGTTCGACGATGCGGTCGGCCTCGGCGAGGGTGAAGCGTTCGGTGTGTTTCCGGTAGTCGCGGATCGCGCGGGTCAGGTTCTCGATCGTCTTCTTTCCGATGCCGGGGACGCCGTCGAGTTTGCCGCGCGCGATCGACTTTTCGAGGTCATCGACGGACCGGATCCCGAGCTCCCTGTAAAGCCGTGTCGCGCGCTTCGGGCCGACGCCCTCGAGCTTCGTGAGCTCCGTGACGGAGCGGGGCACCTTCTTCCGTGCCTCTTCGAGTCGCCACAACCGGCCGGTCCGCACGAGTTCGGTGATGTAGCCCGCGATGTCGTGCCCGATCGTCGGGATCTCCTCGAGGTCGGCGCCCCGCTGGACGAGGTCCTCGAGCGGTTGCGTCATCTCGTCGATCGTCCTTGCGGCGTTGCGGTACGCGCGGACGCGGAACGGGTTCTCGCCCTGGATCTCGAGCAGGTCGGCCACCTCGTTCAGCACGTCTGCGATCTCGTAGTTCTCCATCGGTCCGTCCTCGCACGGCATTCCCGGTCGCCGCGGGACCCGGCCCGCCGCGCCCTTCGCCGACCCCGTGTCCCGCCCTACACCTTCCCGTCCGCCCGTCGGACCAGGTCGACGAACGCGTCCTCGTCGATCCGTCGGATCCCGAGCTCCCGCGCGCGTTCCGCCTTTGCGCCCGGCTCCTCGCCGACCACGACGTAGTCCGTTCGCCGACTGACCTCACCCGCGGCCCGTCCGCCGAGGGACTCGACGAGTTCCTCGGCCTCCCCACGCGTGAACCGTTCGAGCCGGCCGGTGAAGACGAAGGTCTGCCCGGCGAGCGCGTCGCTCTTCGCAGTGGACGGGAGGATCTCGAGCCCGTGCCCGAGAAGCGCGTCGATCCCCCTCCGTACGTGGGGCGTCTGGAAGAACGCGTGGACCCCGTGCGCGAGTGCGGGCCCGATCCCGCCGACTCGCCGGAGTTCGTCCGGACTCGCCGCCCGGATCCGGTCCAGCGATCCGAAGTTCCGGGCCAGCGCCCGGGCGGCGGCCTCTCCGACGCCCGGGATCCCGAGCGCGTAGAGGAACCGGCTCAGTTCGACCCGTTTCGAGTCCTGGATCGCGCGGACCAGCTTGCGTGCAGTGTGGTCGCTGAAGTTCGGGAGTTCGGCGAGCCGTTCGGCCCGGAGTCGCAAGAGGTCGGCCAGGTCGCGCACGAGGCCGTACTCGATCAGCGACTCGGCCGTCCTGCGCCCGAGCCCGCGGATGTCGAGCGCGTCGCGCGAGGCGAAGTGCACCAGCCGTTCCCGGAGCTGGCCCGGACAGCCGAAATGGTTCGGACAGAAGGTCAGCGGCCCCCTCGCCACGATCGGCGTCCCGCACGCCGGGCAGCGATCCGGCATCCGGAACGGCCTGCGCCTCTTCGCCCCCCGCTCCGGGATCCGTTCGACGATCTCGGGGATGACATCTCCCGCACGGTGGATCCGGACGAGGTCGCCGATGCGGATGTCGCGGCGCTCGACCTCGAGCCGGTTGTGCAGTGTCGCCCGGGCGACGGTCACGCCCCCGACCTGGACGGGTTGGAGGAGCGCGACGGGCGTGAGCACGCCCGTCCGCCCGACCTGGACGACGATGTCCTGGACCCGCGTCACCTCGACGCGCGGCGCGAACTTGTAAGCGATCGCCCAGCGCGGGTGGCGCGCGGTCGCGCCGAGCCGGTCGCGGAGCGCGAGGTCGTCGGCCTTGACCACGATGCCGTCGATCATGTAGCCGAGCCGCTCTCGCCCGCGCTCGAGCCGCCGGTGGAAGTCGAGGACCGTCTCGAGGTCCGTCGCGATCTCGATCGGCTCCACGACCCTGAGCCCCCAGTCGGCGAGCGCGGCGATGACGTCGCTGTCGGCCTCGAAGCGCTCACCGTCGATCGACAGGATCTCATAGGCCATGAGGTCGAGCGTCCGCGCCGCGGTGATCCGCGGGTCGAGCTGGCGGAGCGAGCCGGCTGCCGCGTTCCGCGGATTCGCGAACGGCTCCTGGCCCGACTCGAGGAGACGACGGTTCAGCGCCTCGAACGCCGCATCGTGCATGATGACCTCGCCCCGGACCGCGACGCGGCGGGGCGGCGCGCGCTCTTCGCCGCGGAGCCGGAGCGGGACGGAGGGGATCGTGCGCACGTTCGGGGTCACGTCCTCGCCGCGGAGGCCATCGCCGCGGGTCGAGGCGCGGACGAGCATGCCGCCCTCGTAGACGAGCTCGACCGACGCGCCGTCGAGCTTCGGCTCGAGGATCAGCCGCGGTTCGCCGCCGGCCGCCCGACGGATCCTCTCGACGAAGCGCTCGACCTCGCCCCGCTCGCGGGTCGACGCCAGGCTGACCATCGGCGCCGTGTGTTCGACCGTCGAGAATTCCTTGCGCGGCTCGCCGCCGACGCGCTGCGTCGGCGAGTCGGGCGTCACCAGCTCGGGGAACGACGCTTCCAGGCGGACGAGCTCGTCGAAGAGGCGGTCGTACACCTCATCGGAGATCTCGGGCCGATCAAGGACGTAGTAACGGTAATCGTGGTGTCGGATCTGGCGACGGAGCTCGTCGATGCGGGCCCTGGCCGCCGCGGGCGCCCGGGCGGTGCCCCGGCCTCGGGACTGGAGCTTTCTGGCGGGCTCGGCGCTCATCCGATTCCGGGCTCGGGCGCGGGGCGCATCGGCTTCGATTCCACCGACTGCAGATCGCACGATCGGGACCAGGCCGCGCCCGCGGCGGACGATGCGCGCGGCGAGTCGTCGCGGGCTCGGGCCAGCCCGCCGGTGGGGGCGGGATGCCGGCCGGCGCGCGCGCGGGGAGCCGCCGTACCACCCGCGGCAGGCGCGGGGCCGATGTGTTCCGCGGCGCGTATCGTGCAGCGTGCATCGCCTGCGCCGGGCCGTGTGGCGCCGGCGGTCCGGCCGGTCCCGAACACCGTGTGCGCGGTCGAGGGCCGCTGCCACCGCGCGTCGACCGCGCTGTGAGGATCATGAGACCCGGGTTCTGTACACACCTGAGCGAGGTCCTGGCCCGAGAGGCGGGGTCGCTGTTCACAGCATGGGCGCATGAAGTCGCCGGCGAGCTGGATGTCGGACTGCAGCCGTACTTCGACCCCGGGGACCCCTGGATCATCCGCGCGATCGCCCGTTACCTGATCGCGAGCAATGACAATCCGCACGCCGCCTGGGACATCATGGACCGAACCCGCCGCGTGGGCGAGGCGGCCGAGCGCGGCGGCGTGCTCCCCGAGCAGATCCTGGACGGTTTCCTCATCCTCGAATCGCTGATCTGGCGGGTCCTCACCCGCGAGATCGGGAGCTTCGGCGAGCGTGTCGACGTCGCCGATCTCCTGACGTGCGTCCGTCGGCTGAAGGAGGCGCATGGGATCCTGACCCGGGTCACGACCCGCGCCTACTTCGAACGCTACCGCGACCGGATCCGTCGGGACACCGAGCGGCTCGAGAGCTTCAACCGCCTCGTCGGCCACGAGCTGCGGACGCCGCTCTCCGCGATCCAGGGCGCCGCCACGCTCCTGACGGAGCCCGCACTGGCCGAGGATCCGGAACGTCGACGTCACTACGTCGAGATGGTCGAACGGAACGCGGTCCGGATGGGCCACCTGATCAGCGACATCCTCGCGTTGACGACGGTCCTCGAGCGGCGTGCCGAGGAGGTCGTCGAACCCGTTTCGATACGGGCCGCCGCCCGCGCGGTCGCGGACCGGCTCGAGCCGGAAGCCCGCGGGCGCGGGGTGAACGTCGAGGTGGACGTCCCCGACGCCGAGGTCGAGGTCGACGGCCGGGCGCTCGAACTCGTTCTGAAGAACCTGGTCCGGAACGGGATCCGGTACGCCGATCCCGCCAAGTCCGACCGCCGGGTCCGCGTCACGGCGGATCCCCCGGTCGATGACGGGAACTGGACCTTGCGCGTGGAGGACAACGGACTGGGGATTCCGGAGGGCGCCCGCCGGCGGATCTTCGAGCGGTTCTACCGTGCGGCCCCGGAGGTCGATGAGGGGACCGGGCTCGGCCTCAACATCGCGAAGGAGCTCATCGAGCGGTGGGGCGGCAAGATCTGGTTCGACTCCCGCGAGGGCGTGGGCACCGTCTTCTCGTTCACGGCGCCGCGAGCGGAGGGCGAGGCCGACGGGCAATCCCCGGGAGAGCAGTTGGCCGCGTAGCCCGGGGCGCAGCACGGCGAGTCCGTCCGGGTCCCTCAATGCGGGCCGTGGGTCAGGAACTCGAGTGCGGCCATGAGCGCGACGCCGGCGGCGAAGGCAAGCGCGCTGGTCCGCCCGGCATCGCGCCCGCTCTCCGGGAGCAGGTCCGCCGCCCCGACATAGAGGAACGAACCGCCGCCGACCGCGAGCATGAGGCCGAGGGTCCGGGGGCTCATCCCCTGGAGCAGCACGTTCGAGAGGATCGCGGCGACCGGCGTCGCGAGCGCGATCGCGGCCGACCGGCGGAACACGCGGCCGCGGTCGACGCCCGCGTGCATCTGGGCGGAGACGGCGGCCAGTCCTTCCGGGACCTCGTGTGCGACGACGACGAGGAGCAGGACCCAGGCGGGGCTGGTGGCGAGGACGCCGACGCCGAGGACGACGCCGTCCAGCGCGCTGTGGACGAGGAGGCCGAGCGGCGCGACCGTGCCCAGCGCGATCCGGCCGCTCGAGTCCGCAGGGGCCGGGCGGTCGTGACCGGCGTGGCGCGCCCGGGTCGGCGCCGGACCGGCGACCTCACTCGGGTCCGGCCTCGAACGCCGGTGCGTGTGCAGGAACATCTCGAGGAGCGCGAAGGCGGCGAAGCCGAGGGTGACGGTAAGGAGCGCCGGCTCCAGCCCCGCCAGGCGAACCGCTTCACGGGTCACGTGGAGGAGCGCGCCGGAGGTCAGGACGCCCGCCGCGAACACAATGATGTGGATGAGGTTGTCCGATGCCCATCGCTCGAAGCGTTGGACGATGAAGATCCCGGCGAAGGTGGCACCGCCGGCCAGCGCGCCGTAAAGTGCAACAAGGACGAGCTCCGGGCCGATCATGGGAGGGCTCCGTTCTCTCGCTCCCTCGGGTCCGACGGCCTCGAGCGGGTCCCGCCGTCGACGACCGTTCCACGAGTCCTGCGGCGGTGGACCGAAGGATGGCGACGACCACCGTGACGACCGGCTCGCCGGGGCGCGCCACGCCCCGATCCGGTTCGCCGGTGCCGAGCGCGGTTCAACTCGCGGGCCGCGAGCCGTCCGGGGCTGCCCGGCGCCCCGCCGGCGACGCCGACTCCGCCGGGGAAGCACGAGACCTGCACCACGGCCTCGCCCGCAGCGCCGGGAACCACCGGGATCGACCCCATAGCCGTTGAGGCCTCGATGATCTTCGTCCGGATCGCTACCCTCATGATCCTGTTCGTCGCTGCCGCTGCAGGCGGCAGCTCGGGCGCGGGGCAAGCTCCAGACCCGGGCCCGGATCTGTCCCGTCGGCACGCCGCGGGTCGTGTGCAGACCATGCCCGGGGCGCACCATCCTGATGGCGAGACGGGGATCCGTGCGCGCTACGAACAGCGCGTCCACGCCCTGCACCCGGCGTCACAGCACGCCCCTGGCAAGCCGGGGATCCGTGCCGAGCCCCGTACCGACCCCGTCCTCCTGCGGCTCGTCGTCGCGCCGGCGGAGACGCTCGCCGTCACCACGAACGGCGAGGGTCGCGCGGTCGTCGCGATCCCGGGGTTGCTCGGCTCCGCCTTCGGGTTCCGCAAGGTCATGACCGCGCTGGCTGCCGAAGGGCACCGCGTCCTCGTCATCGAGCCGCTCGGGACCGGCGCGTCATCGCGGCCGGAAGGCGCGGACTACTCGCTCACGGCCCAGTCGCGACGTGTCGAGGCCGTGCTCGACTCCCTCCGGGTGCGGGACGCGGTGATCCTCTGCCACTCGACCGGCGCATCGATAGGGCTCCGGCTCGCGGCCCGGCGCTCCGACCTGGCGGCGGGGATCGTCTCGATCAGCGGCGGACCCGCGGAGCGGGGCGGAACACCGGGACTCCGGCTGGCGCTGCGGTTCGCACCGCTCGCGACGACGCTCGGAGGCAAAGACTGGATCCGCGGCCAGATCCGTGATGGGCTGGTCGAGAGCTCCGCGGACACGAGCTGGATCACCGAGGACGTGATCGAGGGTTACACCTCGCCCTTCGCCGGCGATCTGGACGGCGCGCTCCGCGCGCTCCGCGACATCGCGTCCGCGAACGAACCGGAACGGCTCGCACCGCAGCTCGGCTCGATCCGGGCGCCGGTACACCTCCTCGTCGGCGGCGCGCCGACCGCCGGCGTCGTCCCCGCCGCCGAGGTCGCCGCACTCGCCGAACGGCTGCCACGCTTCGCCGTCGACACGGTCCCCGGCGTGGGCCAGTACCTGCACGAAGAGCGGCCCGAGGTGGTGGTCGAAGCGGTCAGGGCCATGATCCGCCGGACCGGAAGCGACCGCGCCGAGTCGGCGGCGGATCCGGCTCGGCGCGGCTCCCTGCGGGAGGGGGAGGGACCTGCATCGACCGCCGGGCTCACCCGGCGATCGCCTTGGCGCCCGTCTCGCGGTACGCCTTCAGCACGGCGAGGACCTCGTCGATGTCGGCCTCCGTGTGGTCCGCGTTGATCTGGAACCGGATCTTCTCATCCCCATACGGGACCACGGGATACGCGAGGCCGGTCGCGAGGATCCCGTTCTGGAACAGGTACCGGACCAGATCGCGGGTCCTGGCCGTGTCGCGGACGAGGAGCGGCGTGACCGGGTGTTCGCTCGGGATCGTCTCGAAGCCGAGCGCGACGAGGCCTTCCTCGAAGCGACGGGTCAGCGACCGGAGCCGCTCGAGGAGCTCCGAGCCGGCCGGAGAGTCGACGAGCTCGACCGCCGCGAGTGCGGCGGCGGCTTCGCCCGGCGTGATCGGGTTCGAGTAGATGTAGAAGGGCGCCGACTCCCGCAGGTAGCGGATGACGGCCTCCGACGCGACGACGTACCCGCCGTTCACGCCGAACGCCTTGCCGAGCGTGCCGACGAGGAGGTCGACCGGCGGCGAGGCGGTGTACTCCTCGGTCCCCCGCCCCGTCCGGCCGAACGCGCCGACGCCGTGCGAGTCGTCGACCAGGACGACGACGTTCTCCTCGAAGTGGTCGTCGTAGCGTCGCGCGATCTCCATGATCCGGTCGAGCGGCGCGTGGTTCCCCCGCATGCTGAAGATCCCGTCGGTCACGACGATGACGCGCTTCGCCCGCCCGACCGCGCCCTGGATCCCCTTCTCGAGCGCGTCCAGGTCGAGGTGAGGGTAGATCACCTTGTCGAGCGGGCGCGCGAGCCGGATCGCGTTGATGATGCAGTTGTGGTTCAGCTCGTCGCTCACGATGACCGTCTCGGCGCTCACGAGCGGGGTCAGGACGCCGAGCATCGTCGCATACGCCGATGAGAAGATCATCGCGGCCTCGCGCCCGTGGAACCGGGCGAGGCGGCGTTCGAGCGTGGTGTGGGGCGAGTACGTCCCGCTGATGAAGCGGACCGCGCCGGGCCCGGTCCCGTAGGCTCGGACCGCGGCGTCCTCCGCCTCGATCAGCTCCGGGCGGAACGAGAGGCCGAGGTACGAGTTCGAGTTCATGCGGATGAACTCGCGATCGCCCTCGCCCTCCAGGACGAAGCGCGGGCCGCGACCGTCCCGGGGCGGTACGACGCGGGTGACGGCGGCCTCCTCGCCCTTGGCTGTCCCCCGGTCCTCCAGATCGGCGACGTGGCGCCGGAGCACGGTTTCGAGTCGGTCGAGCGGCATCGGTCCTCCTATCCTGTCAACGTGCGGGCGCGAGCGAGCGTCCCAGTTTCTTCGCGAGTTGGGTCAGCATGTCCACCGTCATCGCCTCGAGTCCGTAGCGAGGCGCCCACCCCCACTCTTCGCGGGCCGCGGTGTCGTCGATCCGGCGCGGCCAGGACTCGGCGATCGCCTGGCGGACTGGGTCCACCACGTACTCGATCGTGAAGTCCGGCAGGTGTTTACGGATCTCGGCGGCCAGGCGTCCGGGGGTCAGTTGCATCGCGGTGATGTTGAACGCATTGCGATGCCGGAGCCTGACCGGATCGGCCTCCATGACCTCGATCGCGGCGCGGACCGCGTCGGGCATGTACATCATGTCGAGCTGCGTGTCTTCGGCCAGGAAGCACGCGTAGCGGCCGGACTCGAGGGCGTGGTAGAAGATGTCGACCGCGTAGTCGGTCGTCCCGCCGCCGGGCAGCGCGACGTGGGAGATCAGGCCCGGGTACCGGACACCACGCGTGTCGACGCCGAAGCGGAGGTGGTAATAGTCGCAGAGCAGCTCGCCGGCGACCTTCGTCACGCCGTAGATCGTCGTCGGCCGCTGGATCGTGTCCTGCGGTGTCGGGTCGGGCGGCGTCGTCGGTCCGAACGCGGCGATCGAGCTGGGCGTGAAGACCGCGCAGCCGTGCGCGCGCGCGACCTCGAGGACGGCGACGAGGCCGCCCATGTTGATGTCATAGGCGAGCCGCGGGTCGCGCTCCGCCGTCGCGGAGAGCAGCGCGGCGAGGTGGTAGATCGTATCGACGCGGTGGCGCCGGACCGCATCGTCGAGCGCATGGCCGTCCGTGCAGTCGAGCAGCTCGAACGGGCCGGACTCGACGAGCCCGCCCTCGGCGCGACGGATGTCCGTCGCCACGACGTTCGACTCGCCGTACCGCTCCCGGAGCGCGGGGACCAGCTCCGAGCCGATCTGCCCCGCTGCGCCCGTCACCAGGATACGCCTCATCGGCGGCTACCTTCGGAAGAGATCTGAACTCATCGGCCCAGCCGGGCGTCCCCGCTCCCGGGATCGCCGCCGCGGCCGACCTCCCCGGCGCGCCGCCGGGGGCGACGGCGCGCCGGGCCCTGCGCCCGGGGCCGCCGCACGTTGATGCACGTCCCCGGGCTCCGTGATTCTCGTGTAAATGTAGCAGACCCATGGTGCGCGCGTCCACTCGGGACGGCGCACCCCCGAGTCGGGCGGGCGCACGGGCCGTCGGCCGAGCGTCGTCGACCACGCCGGGAACCATCGCGGCTGTCGGCGGTTTTCAAGGGTACGGGGTCGCGGCGCCCGATCGGGCGGACTGGGGCCGTGCGGGCCGTGACCTGGCGGAGCCGAGCCCGGCTCCGGGATGGGGGGGACGACGAGCGGGCGACGGCCCGCGGGAGCAGAGTGATGAAAGCGAATCAGCAGGGTCCAGGCGTGGAGCCCCGTGCGGCGGGCCCGGTCGAGGACGGCGTCGTCGTACGCACCGGCCGTGCGCGCTACCCGACCGAGATCACGGTCCGGGGCCACCGGATCCGGGCGGACGAGCCGGAAACCGTCGGCGGAACGGATACGGGGCCGACCCCGTACGAGCTCGTGGCGTCGGCGCTCGGGGCGTGCACCACGATCACGCTGCGGATGTACGCGGATCGGAAGGAGTGGCCGCTCGAGGAGATCGTCGCGCGGGTGCGCCACGAGAAGGTGCGCGGCGCGGAGCGCGGCGATCGCTTCCACCTCGATGTCGAGCTGATCGGCGACCTGACCGATGAACAGCGGGCCCGGCTCCTCGAGATCGCCGGCCGCTGCCCGGTGCACCGCACGCTCCTCGCGGGCGCCGAGGTCGCCATGGGCGTCGCCGAGGTCGACGCCGTGCCGGCGCCGGCCGGGGCGTAGCCGCGCCCTCCGCCCGACTCAAACCGTAGCGGGTTCGTCCAGCGCGGTCCCCGGCGCGTCTGGCCCCGGGCCGAGCCGCCGTGCAGGGGCCCGTTCGCCGGCCGGGAGCGGCGAGTGCTCGGCCACGGCGAGGTTGAGCGTCGCGGCGAACTCCTGCGCCGCCAGGATGTCGGCGCGGCGGATACGGAGCACGAGTTGGGCCGGGTGCTCGAGCCGCAGCCCGGCGGCGCCGGCGATCTCTTCGAAGGCGCGCAGGTCGGCCGCGGTCAGGACGAACCGCGGGCCCCGGATCCGGTTCCAGCCACGCCAGTGCACGGCGGCGCCGGCGAGCGACGCGAGGGGGAGCACGACCTCCCGGACCGGCTCGAACTCGTGGTCCGTCCGGATCTCGCCCCCCACGTGGCTGACCTCACGCGCGACCCGCCACTGGACCGTGACCCGCTCGCCGTCGACCCGCAAGAGACCGTGGATCCGTTCCAGCGTCTTCGTGACACGGCCGACCGCGACCACGTCGTGGCTGCGGCGGAGGAAGAACGGGAGCGCTGCCGAGTGGATCATGCGGAAGAGAGATCGAGCACACGCATCGGAAGACCTCCGTCGCGCGGGCCGATCACTCCGGCGGCGTCACGAACCGATCGAGCAGGTGCTCGATGTTCTCGGGCGTGATCATCCGCCCGACGAGCCGGAACGGCACGCGATCCCCGCGCACGAGCGCGAGGGTCGGCACGGTCTTGACGCCCCGCCGCTTCGCTTCCTCCCGCCCGGCAGGCTCTTCGATGTTCCAGCTTTCGAGCGGGATCTCGAGCTCCTCGGCGATCCGCTCGACGAGCGGCGCTTTCTCGTGGCAGACCCCGCACCACGGGGCGTGAAAGAAGGCGAAGTGCATGGGCAGCGCGTTACGGCGATCGTCCTCGAGCCCGGACCCGGCGGACGGGCCGCGACCGGAATGTAAGGCGGTGCGACGCACGCCGGCAAACGCCGCCCGCCGCGTCGGCACGGTGCGCTGGGCAGCTTCTGACGCGCGCATCGCCGGCCCGGGGTCAAGCACCGCTGGTACGCGAGCGCCGGGTTCCGTATCTTCCCATGGGGTCGGGGCCTGCCCCGCCGAACCGTAGCATTGCTTGAACACGAGGTCGTACCCATGGATCCGGTCCTTCGGTCCATCCGTGATCGTGATTTCTCTCGTCTTGACGCGAGCGGCCAGGTCTACCTGGATCATACCGGCAGCGCTCTCTACCCGGAGTCCCTCGTCCGCGCTCACGCCGAGCGGCTCTGTTCGACGGTCTTCGGCAACCCGCACTCACGCAGCCCGGCATCTCGTGTGGCGACGGAGCTGTGCGATGCCGCCCGCCGGCGGATCCTGGACTACTTCGGCGGCGACCCGGACGAGTACGAGGTGATCTTCACCCCCAACGCGACGGGCGGGCTGCGGCTCGTGGGCGAGGGGTACCCGTTCGGCCCCGGCGGCAGGCTGCGCATGACGGCGGACAACCACAACTCGGTCAACGGGATCCGCGAGTACGCGCTGGCCCGGGGCGCGGATGTGAAGTACATCCCGATCGGCCCGGACCTGCGGGTCGCCGACCTCGAGGCGCAGCTCGAGGGCGCCGACCCCGCGGTCCCGAACCTCTTCGCCTACCCCGCGCAGTCGAACTTCTCGGGGGTCCAGCACCCGCTCGACTGGATCGAGCTGGCCCGCGCGCTGGGCTACGACGTCCTGCTCGACGCGGCCGCGTTCGTCCCGACGAACCGGCTCGACCTGAGCCGGGTCAAGCCCGACTTCGCCGCGGTCTCGTTCTACAAGATGTTCGGCTATCCGACCGGGATCGGCGCGCTCCTCGCGCGGCGGGAGGCGCTCGCCAAGCTGCGCAGGCCGTGGTTCGGCGGCGGGACGGTCCGGTTCGCGTCCGCGCAGAACCCGGTCCACATCATGTACCGTCACGCGGCTGCCTTCGAGGACGGCACGCTCAACTTCCTCGACATCGCCGCGGTCCCGGACGGCCTCGACTACCTCGAGCGGATCGGGATCGACCGGATCCACGAGCACGTCCAGGCGCTGACGCGACTCCTGCTCGACCGGCTCCTCGGGCTGCGGCACGCGAACGGCGCGCCGCTCGTCCGGCTCTACGGCCCGCAGACGACGGACGGCCGTGGCGGCACGGTCGCCTTCAACCTGTTGAGCGCCGAGGGCAAGGTCATCGACTGCCGCCTCGTCGAGCGTGCCGCAATCGAGGCGGGGATCTCGATACGGACCGGGTACTTCTGCAACCCTGGCGCGGCCGAGGCCTCGTTCGAGCTGCCGGACCGCGAAGCGCTCCGCTGCTACGAGGAGCTCGCCGGCGACGACTTCACGCTGCAGCAGTTCTCCGCGTGCCTGGACGACCGGCCCGTCGGCGCGATCCGGGTGTCGCTCGGACTGAGCAGCAGCGTGGACGACGTCGAGCGGTTGATCGGGCTCCTCGTCGAACTCCGCGACCGGTTCGCGAACGGTCCGGCGGTCGGAGCAGGGAGAGTCGCGCAGAGCGGCGCCGATGCCGGAACCGGCTGACCCCCGCTCGACGGGCGCGGGCGCGTCGGACGGGGTTCAGTCCGCCGCCTTCGCGCCCGTCCCCGCCTCATCGCCTGGCGGCGTGCCTCCGCGCGCGCGGCGCATCCACGCGACGAACCGTTCCCTCCCCTCGATGAGGATCTCGTAGATCGTCGGGATCACGAGGAGCGTGAGGAGCGTCGAGGTCACGACGCCGCCGATCACGGCCCGCCCGAGCGGCGCCCTGAAGTCGGCGCCCTCGCCGAAGCCGAGCGCGATCGGCGTCATCCCGGCGATCAGCGCGACGCTCGTCATGATGATCGGACGCAGGCGGATCCTGCCGGCCTCGATCAGCGCGGTCCGGAGATCGAGGCCGGACCGCTCGCGTCCCCACTTCGCGAAGTCGATCAGGAGGATCGCGTTCTTGGCGACGATCCCGGCCAGCAGGATCACGCCGATCAGGCTCATGAGGTTGACGGTGTCGCCCGTCAGGAGGAGCGCGAGGACGACGCCGATCATGGAGAGCGGGAGCGAGAGCAGAATCGTGACCGGGTCCAGGAAGCTGCCGAACTGGACGACCAGGATCAGGTACATGAGGAGGATGGCGAAGCCGAGGGCGAGGCCGATGCTGCCGAAGACCTCCTGCTGGTTCTCGACCTCGCCGCCGTAGCTGATCCGGTATCCTGCCGGCAGCGCGATCGTCCGGACCGCGCGGTCGACGTCGCCCGAAACCTCGCCGAGCGATCGGCCCTGCACGTTCGCGCCGATGACGACGACGTTCTCGCCGTCGAGGGGGTCGATCCGGGCGGGTCCGAGCCCTTCCCGGACCTCGGCGACCTGTTCGAGCGGGATGATGCGGGGCAGCCCGAGCGGATCGGTCAGGACGAGCGGCATCGTGCGGACATCGGAGGCGCGCTCCCGGAACTGGGGTGCGAAGCGGATCCGGACGTCCCGCGTCTCGCCGGACGGATCGACCCAGTTGCCGGCGTCGACGCCTTCGAACGCCGGCAGGAGCGCTTCGGCGATCTGGCCGACGGTCACGCCGAGGTCGCCGGCCAGGCCGCGGTCGATCCGGATCCCGAGGTCCGGGCGCCGGCCGCGGGTCGAGAGTCCGACATCGACCGCGCCCGGCACCTCGCGCACCACGGCCGCGATCTCCTCGGCCAGCCCCGTCAGCCGCTCGGCGTCGGGGCCCCGCAGCTCGAGCTGGATCTGCTTCTGCGCGCCGCCGAACCCACCGGAGAAGACGGAGACCGTGACGCCACCGACGCGGGCGAGCTCCTCCCGGAGCTGGCGCCCGATCTCGTCCTGCGACAGGCGGCGCCGGCGCTTGGGCACGAGCCGGACGTAGATGTTGCCCTCGTCGACGGTCCCGCCCGCGAGCAGCGTCCCGGCGCCGATCG